>Ga0180430_10004924_pt1 | contig 11181 bp, 8 predicted proteins | sample SS_ome_9_FD_132999 | JGI IMG/M metagenome (GOLD analysis project Ga0180430, IMG submission 132999) | Hypersaline lake sediment archaeal communities from the Salton Sea, California, USA - SS_1_S_2 metaG | ecosystem: Environmental > Aquatic > Non-marine Saline and Alkaline > Hypersaline > Sediment... | reverse complement strand
CGCTTCATATAATTGAAAAACTGCCGGAACCAGCCAGGTACATTCAGACTTGTGGGAGGCGGTGAATCGGGAACCCGGGATTTTTCACGGGCTGCCTCCCGGAGATAGAGGTCTTCCCAGGTTGCGGGAGCAACCTTGCGATGCTCGGTATAGTTACCGTAATCATCCACCTGGCGGGCTTCCAGGATATTGAAGATTTGCTCCGGGTTCACATTGCCGCAAACCGGGCACTCGCCCACGCTGGCATTAACCTGCTTATCGGCCCTGCGGAAATGGATCACTGCTTCCACCGGGTTCCCGTAATAGACCATATGTCCGCCCTGGTCCAGGATCACCACCCGGTCGAACATTTTGAACAGCTCTGAGGAGGGTTGGTGAATAACCACGAAGACCAGCTTCCCCTTCAGAGTAAGCTCCCGAAGCAGGTCCATCACATTCTCCGAATCGCGCGAGGACAGTCCGGAGGTGGGTTCATCCAGAAAGAGGATGCCCGGTTCGCGGATCAGCTCCAGGGCAATGTTGAGTCGTTTACGTTGTCCGCCGCTGATGGTTTTGTTCATGACCGATCCCACCCGCAGATCCTTCTTATCCATCAGACCAAGGCTGTTCAGGGTAGTATCTACTTTTTCCCGGATTTCCTCTCTGGAAAGTTGTTTGAAGCAGAATTTAGCGTTGAACCAGAGGTTTTCAAAGACCGTAAGCTCCTCGATAAGCAGGTCGTCCTGGGGCACAAATCCGGAAACACCGTTTAAGGCCTCCGCATCCTTCCAGAGGTCCAGCTTATTGATCCGGATATGACCCGAGGCCGGGCGGTATATGCCTGCAAGCACATTCATCAGGGTGGTCTTCCCTGCACCACTGGAGCCCATGATCCCCACCAGGTTTCCCTGCTGTGCAGAAAAGGAAACATCCCTGAGCCCGGTCACCCCGCCTGGAAAGCGGTAGGAGAGCCGCTTTGCCTCCAGGGTAATTTGCTCGTGGTCCTTCTCCTCCTGGAAACGGGATGCAATATCGCTGTAATAGATGGGCTGTCCCACAGGCAAGCGAAGGGTGCTGCCGCTGGCAAAAATATAGATCACCCCGGTGTGCATGCCAAGCCCGTTGAGGAAGGCCTCGCCACTGTCGGTGTATTTTACGAAATATAGCTCTACGGAGGGCACCCGCAGAAAAATGAGTGTATCGACCTGCAGGTGGTTTCCCCGGCTTTGATGAGCAGGATCCAGAGCTTTCTTTGAAGTGACAAAAGTGAGCATATCCTGGTACTCTTCTTTCTTTATGCGGAAGATATCAGCTACAGTTTCCACAATCCCCAGCCGCTGACCGCTTAGCTTGTATTCGGTATTGACAAGCTCCAGGATCCGCACCAGCACCACTACTTTCTGACGCTGGTTGATGGTTTTGCTGATCTGCCGGCAAAGTTTCAGCACCCGCACCGAATCCAGCACAGAGGTGAGTTTCTTTTCGGGGGTGGGTTTAACCTCTGAAGCTGTGTCCTTATAGAGCTGGAGGTATTCACGGGCCGAATCGACACCGATTTGCTGTACCAGGAATTTGTTTACATAAGCGATTTCCTGCTGACTGATGCCCCCGTCCTGTTTGGTGATCAGGGCGAAGAGCTGCATCAGGGCCTTCAGAATTTCTTCACTCATGGGGCACCTGTCTTAGGTTTTATCATAAGTGAGGTGCTCAAAGGGGACCGCTATCATCTCCTCGAACTCTTTGCCGGCTTCCTGCATATCTTCGTCTGTGTGGTGCGAGTGCCAGCTGATAAGCACATCATGGCCCTCTTCCACCATCTCTTCAAAAATAAGCATGATGTCCATGAGCATTTTCGAGGAGGCAGTATTGAAGTAGATCAGTTTGATGTTGAATACGGTTTTGGCATTGGGCTTCTCTCTGTAGGCAGTGAGCCAGTCCAGGACCGGCTGGTAAAAATCTAAGACATCTTCGGGAAGGGATTTTCCCGAGATCTCGAACTGCTGGTCCACCTGATCCAATATCACCAGGGGACTGTCGTCGGTCTGTTCAATTCTTAAAGTTTCCATACCCTATCTTGAAATGGTTGAAGTGAATATAAAGAAGGAAGTCTCCTCATCAATCTTCACAAAACTGTAATCGAGGTGATTCCCGGTTTTGCGCCGGATATCGATAAAACCCAATCCGGCACCTCCCTTGGGTGAGATGATCCCTTCCCGCAATTGCTTCTTATAGAGATCATCCAGTGCATCCTGACCCATGTTGTTCAGCTTGCCCAGGAAAAGAGCGATCTCCTCGGCGTGTCCGTTCTCCACAATATTCCCCGTGGTTACCTGGAAGCGCACATTGTTCTTGGCCACCAGCACCAGGCCCATCCCCGGGTAGGGATGTCCGCGGTATTCATATGATTCTGCATGCCGGTTGATATTCTGAAGCGATTCGACCATTACATGGTACACCCTGCGGAGGACCTTGTCATCCTCCACCTCGTCCAGTTGCTCTTCGGCCAGGCCGGTGAGGGCCTTCATCACCTGGTGGGTGATCTGCCCTTCAAAAACAAGAGTTATATCTTTTATCTTCAGGTTTTTATACCGCTCATAGATATAATTGATAAATCCTTTGGATTCGCCGGTAAAGCTCATAGTGCCGTAAATATAGGAAAAATCAGACTTCGATACCAATCAGCAGCAGATCGTCCAATTGCCGTTCTTTGCCCATCCATGCTGCAAAATCCTTCTGGAAATGCTCCTTAAACTGGGGGAGGGTGTAGCCTGCATTTTCAAGCAGCTGCTGCCTTACTCTTCTGGATCCATAACTCAGGCCCTCAGGCCCCCCGATCTGGTCGGTGAGTCCGTCGGTAAAAAAGAAAAACTTGTCGCCCCGCCTGTATTCCACTTCCACATTGGTGAAGGCTTTCTCCGGGTTCCTCGGATGTATGAGTCCGCCAATGGCTTTGCGGTCGCCTTTATGAATGGCGACTTCCCCTTCGGATAGTACATAGAGGGGCCGGTGTGCTCCGGCAAACTCCATCTTTGACTCTCTCTTGAAGAATCGACAGAGCGCAATATCCATTCCGTCGCGGGTTTCGGACTTTGCCCGGTCCTGCTTCAGTGCCTTTCTTACTTCCTGGTGCAGCGCTTCGCATAAATCTCCGGCTGAGATTCCGGGGTGCATGCCGGTAAGGTTGTTCATCAGGAAAAGACCCACCAGCGAGAGCAGGGCCCCGGGTACCCCGTGACCCGTGCAGTCGACCGCTGCAATATACCACGAGTCTTCTGTCTCATAGAACCAGGGGAAGTCGCCCGAAATCACATCCCTGGGCTCATAAAATATAAAGCTCTTTGGGAAGGCCTTCCTGATGCGTGAAATATCGGGGAGAATGGACGACTGGATACGCTCGGCATAATTGATGCTGTCCTGCACCTTCCGGTTCTGTACCTTGATCTCTTTCTCTATGTGCTTGGCTTCGGTAATATCGTGTCCCACAATCAGGATAGTCTCCAGCTCATTGTCCTCGAACTCGGGGATGGCATCCACATTCAGGATTCTCGCAGTCCTGTAATCACCTATCTCCATGGGCAGGGTCAGCTGGAGATTCATTTTTACAGGCGACTCGACCATGGAGCTGAGGATATCATCGAGCAGACCGGCGAAGGTCTTTTTAAAGGGGATCTCACTCATGTTGCGGTTCACCATGGATGAGGGCGCGATATCTGTGTAGTCTTCCACCATCGGATTGGCGTAGTAGATATTGCCCGAGCTACTGATGCGGAGGATCAGGTCAAGGGAGTTTTCCGAAAGGGCCTGCATCCTGGTTTTAAGCCGCTGCTCGCGTTCCACCCGCAGCGATTCGGTGATATCTGTGGTATTGAGCAGGAAGCCATTGATCGCACTATCCTGCAGCATGCTCCGGCAGAGGGTGCGCAGGAAGATGCGTTCCCCGTTTTTCTTGATAAAGGTATACTCCAGGCTTTCGGTCGCTCCCGGGTTTTCCCGGAGGAGGGCAAATACTTTGTGCAGGCGGCCTGCATCATCCCTGCTGATGCGCTCAAGGTCCTTACCAGCCATCATTTCTTCCACAGGATAGCCCAGGATGTTGATCACGGACGGACTGATATAGGTGAGCTTAAGATCATTATCATAGATAGAGATGATTTCAGAAGCATACTCAAGCATCAGGTGGAGCCTCTCGTTGGCCTGGCGGGCTTCGGTTATTTTGCCCTCCAGCTGGATATTGGCATTCTCCAGGCTAAGCTGGGTCTGGGTCATCTGCCTGGCGTTCTCCTGCAGCTGGATCTCGTTTTTCTGCAGTTCCTCGGTCATGGTCCGCGACTCCTCCAGCCACTTCTGGGTGCGCAGGTTCATCTTCAGATTCAGGATGGTACGGGCAATAATTTCTCCGAGTTCCAGCAGGAACTGGATGGTCAGTTTTGGAATGCGCTCCCTTATAAAGGCAAATTCCAGGACCCCCTGCAGCACTTCGTTGGAGATAAGCGGAACCAGCAGAATACTTTCGGGCTTCTGGTCGCCCAGAATTCCCGAAGTGATGGAAATATAATCTTCGGGGATCTCGGTCCGGTAGATATAGTCCATTTCATAGGCGCACTGACCGACCAGTCCTTCGCCTATTTTAAACTCCTGCTTCTGGTATTTCTGCCGGTTGTAGGCATAGGTGGCCGTGTTGACCAGGATTTTTTCATCCTCCCTGTAGAGGTGAAAAGCTGCCTGGGTCGATTTGATATAGCCGTTCAGAACCTTCAGGACCCTGTAGGAGAGCTCTTCCATATCCTGTTGTTCACGAAGCACCCGGGCCACCATGTCCTTCCCTTCAGTGATCCAGCTCTGCTCCCGCTCCTGCCTCCGGTCTGCCTTGATATTAATATGGATCATCCTGAGCGCTTTGCCCAGCTCGGTCTTCATCATCTCATCGTAGGGCTCGGGATTTTCTCCTTCGGAGAGCCGCTCAGCAAATTCAGTATTGCGTTCCACCAATTGCCAGGCTTCCAGGACGCGCTCCTCATAATCCCTGATGGCCCTGTTCATGATGTAGTGCATGGGATGAAGCAGGGCTGAGATAAATACCGGCAGGAGGTCTATGAGGAACAGGGATGGATGTTCCCTGTGTATCCTTACCAGGCTTTCGATTGAAAGTGTCAGACCGCTTTCCATGATAAAAGCAAAGAGGATCAGAATCACCACCAGGATGCTGATGGCCGTGACCACAATAACCCGGCGGAAGTTTATGCGTTTGATGATATATGGATCCCTTCTTGACATAGCTTTAGCCCAGGTTGATTGCTAGTTTATCCATCAGGTCCCTGGCAAAGATCCTGAGCATATTTTCAATATCACCGGGATCATACCTGTAACCCGAGCACTCCAGCACAGCAATTGTTTTACTTTTGTGGACCAGGGGAACAATGGCCAGGTAAGACGGGGCTGCCTTTCCCAGTCCGGAGAAAACTTCCAGGTATCCATCGGGCAGGCGGGTCATGACCATGACCTGCTGGTTCTTGGCTGCCTGCCCGCTAAGCCCTTCCCCGGGTTTAAATGTATAGGGTTCTGTGGAAGGGGTCATGGCATAGCTGGCCTCCGCAATAAACTCCCCTTCTTTTTCGCGGTAATAGATCCCCGACATGATCTCCAGTTCACGGGCCAGGTTTTTCAGGAGCTGTTCTCCCAGCTGGTCCATGGCAATGTTTTCGGGAATACGCCGGATCATCTTTCTTGCCGAAGCAGCAAAATCAAGGGCCTTGTTCTCCTGTTGGGAGCCGGATTTACGTCTGGGTTTCTCTCTGGCATCTGCTTCCTCCTTTTCCAGCAAACGTTTCTCATTGATCCATTGCCGGTGGGCCTTCTTCACCGCAAGCATAAAGAGGTATATTCCCGCTGCGCTAATGCCAATCCATAAAAGCAGGATCATCGAGGGGGAGAAGTCTCCTGTAATCCGGCTGTTCCAGGTGCCTGCCAGAAGCAGAGTGCTGCAGATCAGGAGCATTACAAATGCCATCCAGGTCAGTATGTATCGTATTCTGCCAGTTCGCATATCTTCCCTATACTTCAAAGTCTGTAAGTCTGTTCTTCAGGCGTTCTATTTCATGGTTGGCATCTTCCAGCAACTGGTATTTTAATCTCTTCTCGGTGATATCCAGACCCATAAAATAGATCTTATAGATCATTCCTGCTTCATCTTTCACCGGCGAGAAGGTGGAAACCAGCCAGAGCTCTTCGCCTGTTGGCCTGGACCGGCGGATGGATCCTTCAAATACCTTTTCCTTCACCACCTCACTCCATATTTTTTCGAACTGATCTTTTTCACTGTCCTTGAGAAAGAGACGGTAGTTTCTTCCCAGCAGCTCTTTTCTCCCGTATCCGGTAACTTCACAGTACCTGTCGTTCACATCCATAATAATACCCTCGGCATCCAACTCGCATTTTATGAGGGAGTTGTTGACAGCCTGTTTCAGGGTTTGCATATCCAGGCCTTTTCGGGTAATTTCCAGTTCGCGCTTTTTCAGCTGGTCCTGCAGGCTGCGTTCTCCGCTAATATTTACAGCTATATTCAGGATGCGCTTGACCCTTCCCTCATTGTTGATGATGGGCGTAAAGGTCTGCTGCAGCCAAACCTCTTCTCCTGAATAAAGCTTGTACTTCTCGGTGATAGCTATGCTTTTGCCTTCCTTCAGGGTGGCCCAGAAGTCTTTGTAGCTGTCAGATGTCCGGTCGACCATGGCAAAATCGCTGTGAAGCTTACCCAGCACCTGGTCTTCCTCCGATTCCAGTAAGATAAGGAATTGATCATTGACGCTGGTAAAGCGGCCGTTTAATGCAAATTCTGCCACCAGGGTCGATTGGTTAATAGCGTTGAGAATTCCACTTATTTCGGATTCTTTTGCGATGGAATCCTGCTGTGCCTGTTCCAGCTTCTTCATGCTTTCCCGCATGGCCCCTTCCTGTTGTAAGAGGGCTTCTGCCTGTTTCTGCGACTGCTTCAGCAGGCGGGAGGTGTGTTCCGCGTTTTTTACGGCCATCAGGGAGGAGGCAATCCGTTCGGAAAGGGAGTCCACAAAGTCGATTTCAAAGGGCCTGAGTAGCCTGAGGGTGGCCAGCTCGATCACCCCAAGCACACGGTCCGCAATTTTGAGAGGAACAAGCAGGATGCAATTTGGTACCGCGTTGCCAAGTCCGGAGGCCACATCAAAATAGTCGGGAGGCACATCGGTAATAAAGATACGTTCCTTCTCCAGTGCGCAGGTTCCGGGCAGGCCTTCGCCCCATTCCAGTTGCATGCTGAGGAACTTACGCCGGTCAAAGGCATAGGAGGTAAGCAGTTCGAGAGATTTTTGTTCCGGATCAGAATCCTTAACCAGATACAGCGATCCCATCTCCATATTCATATAGCTAAGCAGCTTTTGAATAATCAGGAAGCTCAGCTCATTTACATCCTCACGTTCCGACCTGAGTACCTCACCTATCTGAGCAAACCCTTCAGAAATCCAGTTCTTTTTTTTGTCCTCACGATTTCTGCTTACCTCGCTGAGCTCTTTCCTTGTGAGAAAATCAGAAAGAAGCAGAAGGGCATTCCCCAGCTCATCTTCATCTTCCGGGGTAAATAGCTTTCCCGGCCCTTCCTGCGACATGCTGGAAATCAACCGGATCTTTTTTTGCAGTTCACTGCTATGCAGGTTGAGATGGGCGGCGATCTTTCCAAACTCGTTGTTCTGTGCAGCATCCAGTGGAGGCGGAACAGTCCCTTTACTCAGCTTCTGAGCATGATCGGACAGGGCCCGGAAGGACTTGCTCAGGTTCATGGTGAAAATAATCATGTAGCTGGTCAGAAGAAAAATTCCCAGGAACATGCTCAGGCCCAGCTGCAGGTTCCTTTGTTTGCGGGCCTTGTCCCCGGCTTCTGCCAGGGCCTTGTTAAACTCTTCCATATAGGCCCCCAGCAGGTTCATGTCGGTTTGGGCCTGAATCCCGGGAGCCCCGTCAGGCTCCCTGATGGTCCTCAGGTTTTCTTCGAAGCGCTCCAGCAGGGTGAGGATCTGATCTGCCTTCAGCATCACGCCTTCAGCACGGGAGGAGATGTCATAGGCAAGCAGCACGCGAATTTGCTCCTCCATACCATGGATCTGCTGAAGGAGTTCTGCCAGTTCCCCCGGCCTTTGTCCGGGCAGCAGGGCATGAAAGCTGTTCTGGAGGGATATGAATTCCGTGTTGAGTCCGCTTCTTTTATTGAGCAGTTCCGACTGATTCGCCAGGCGCCTGCTGGCATCCATGTAGATTAAGGCCAGCAGCGATAAAAGGATCACCAGGATCAGGGAGGTCATAATGAGTTTTGACCTTATGGATATATTTCTGATGATCATTTTTATGCCTTCAAATAAAAGGGGCCCTTTCTGACAAATTTCCTGGAGCACACTCCTATGATCGATTCATGCACCCCCAGAAGCAGACTCCCATGCTCATTCAGGTTACTGTGGAACAGATCAAATACCCTGTTCTGAAGTTCAGGATTAAAATATATGATCACATTCCTGCAAACGATCAGGTCGAAATTAACCAAAAAGAGGTTAGAATCTTTCACCAGATCCAGTTTCTTATACACGGGTTTTAGCCTCAGAAAGTCCTTCATCTGTATGGTATCGCGGCTCTCATCGATGTGGAAATATTTTCTCCAGTGCTTTTTGTTGTCCAGCGAAGAGCTTCCTTCGCCATTGAGCATCACGCGGTCGAAATTTTCAAGGTAGCTCTGGTTAAAGCGGTATTTATACCTGCCCTGCCTCGCGGTTTCAAGGACCTCTTCGTGGAGGTCGCTTCCATATATTTCAGATTTTTCAAGTAATCCCAGTTCATCCAGCACCATCATCATGGAGTAGATCTCCTGTCCCGTTGAACAGCCCGGATGCCAGATGCGGATGTGCTCCTGCTGACTCAGGGAGGGAAGCAGTTGGTTTTTTATCTGTTCCCAGACAGGCGGATCCCTGAACAGTTCGGTGGTATGAACCGTAATTTTACTGATGATCCGCTCCAAAAACTCCCTGTCGCCCTCCAGCCGCTTGATCAACTGGTCCATATCCATCTCCAGTTCCAGCAGGATCCGGTTAAGGCGTCTTTGAAGAGATGTTTTGGAATAATCCGTGAAATCGAAGTCAGAATGGTCCCTAACAGCAAGCTGAAAGCTCTGTATATCCTTTCCGACAACCTCCATATGGTAAATCTAAGGATTTAATAATTACCTTCAAATTTGGATAAAATCCTTTTGTGCTTAACTTTGGTATACTTAAGCCTATGCAATGACCTTCGGCATTCTGATTTTCCCTGGAGCCCATGGCGATAAAGAACTTAAACGCGTTCTGGAGGGGGTTTATGGCAAAAAAGTCAAGTATATCTGGAACAGGGAAACAGACCTTAGCGGGACCGACGTACTTTTTATTCCCGGGGGCTTTCCCTGCAAGGGTTCTTCAAGTTCTTCCAAATGCATTCAGGAGTCCCCGGTGATCGAATCCATGATCGATTTTGCTGAACAGGGAAAAATTGTGATCGGCATCGGGAACGGATTCAGGGTGCTTTGTGAAACCGGACTGGTGCCGGGATCTTTACGGATGAACAGGTCCCAGCGCTTTGTATGTCGCAACACCTTTATCAAACCTGATAATGACGATACGGCTGTGACCCGGAAACTTTCCAATGATGAAGCCTACCGGATTCCCATTGCCACTGGCTACGGGCGATACGCAGCCAAGGAGGATACCCTTGTAAAAATGAGGCATAGGGAACAGATCCTCTTTCGTTATTGTGATGAGTCAGCACGTATTTCGGAGGGCATCAATGTAACCGGTGCAGTTGATAATATTGCCGGGGTCTGCAATGCAAAGAAAAATGTTTTTGGCATGATCCCCCAACCCGAACGGGCAGTCTTCCCTTATGGGGGGAACACAGACGGCAGGGCTATTTTTGACTCCCTGATGGAGTATCTCTAAGCATTTATCCTGTCTAAGCATTTATCCCGCCTCACCGGGCCTCTCTCTGAGCAGGTAGATATTCCTCCCATCCAGGAACTTCATTTCCACCACATCGAAAAGTACAAGCTTGGTAAGCAGGCTTATCAGCTCCTTTCTGGGATATCCTGTATCCCGCTGGATCTTCGGGAGCGTGGCCCCGGCTGCTTTTTTAAGGTAGAGGAGAAGGAACTCTTCACTGCGGGTAAATTCCAGCAGCCTGCCCCGCTCCTTATGTTCTTCCTTCCATACTTCCAGCTGGATGATGCTGGCCAGGATGTTTTCATCCTTAACCCGCACATAGGCCATCCAGCGCTTATCGTGGTCCTGGGCATAGACAGGCCTGTCTGCAAGAGGCGGGATATATATTTCCAGAACGCTTTTTCCATCGATCTGGTGGTTCCGGGTTTCAAATTTCACTTCGGGTTTGCAATAGAGGGTGGCTGCCGATTCGGCCATGTAATATTCTTCATCCGATCGTACACCGCTAATACGGCCATTATCCTTGACCCCGATCAGGAGCCTTCCCCCCTTGGTATTTGAGAAAGCGGAGAGGGTACGGGCAATCTTCCGTGCATCACTGATCTCGAATTTGAAATCCAGCTGCTGATGCTCTCCCTCGGCAATGAGGGCACGTAGATATTTCTGAGCGTCTGTTTCCACCTGCATCAAAATTACTAACTTGAAACTAACTTGAAAATTTTATCCCATGATCAATCTTCGCAGCCCTATAAATATGCTGTCAGGCCGGATTCGCTACTTCCTGGCCAGGAGCCGCAAAGCAATTCTTGAGGTATGTGTTCTCACACCCGGTCACTGGAGATGGGCAGCAGTGGCCATTCTTATTATTATGGGCCTGTTTATGGCAGGTATGGGCATTGATTTCATGGGAGAGTTGCATATGGGCATTTTCCTGGCGGCAATGCTGTTTTTCCCCGGACTGGCACTTCTCGCGGGACTTGGTGCGCGCTTTGGAATTAAGCTGTTGAAGCTTCTGCCTGAGAAACAAAGCTGGATCTTTTTCGGCGCCATCTTTTTCACCATATTCTTTTTTGGTTTGCCCCCAAAGGCAATGATCCTGATGATGCTTTTTCTTATCCTTTCGGGATCTTTTCTCGGGGCAGGGATCTATAACCTTACAGGCGGGAGATGGACTTTGCTGAGCAGGGTGAGAAGGGGGCTTAGCGTGGGGTTTATTTTTCTT
>Ga0180430_10004922_pt1 | contig 11183 bp, 7 predicted proteins | sample SS_ome_9_FD_132999 | JGI IMG/M metagenome (GOLD analysis project Ga0180430, IMG submission 132999) | Hypersaline lake sediment archaeal communities from the Salton Sea, California, USA - SS_1_S_2 metaG | ecosystem: Environmental > Aquatic > Non-marine Saline and Alkaline > Hypersaline > Sediment... | reverse complement strand
TTCTGAAGGCGGGCATATGTTGTTTGCGCCGTTTGATGATGAAACAAAAGCATTTTACGATTATCTTGCAAAAGGCGCCGAAAATTTAATCGAGGCAGAATCTTTCGTCTCCGGCAAAGGCATCATAAACGCCTTTAACTTTTTTAAGGATGTCAAAAAATGTCCCCCTGATGAGATAATCTCTGAGATTGGCCGGGCCCCGGAGTCTTCCAAGCCGCAGCTGATATCAGAATATGCCGCCGAGAACGCCTTTTGCCATGAGGTGCTGAAACTCTTCATAAAGTGCTACGCCGGCTTCGCGGCCAATCTTGCGGCGGTTTTGATCCCGACCATGGGCCTCTATCTTGCAGGCGGTATTGTTACGAAAAACAAAAAATATTTCGCCGAAGAGGATTTTTTCATTAACTGCTTTGACAAGTACTTTCCTCCGAATGTAAAGGACCTCACCGGCTCGATCCCGGTTTACATTGTAAATGACTATTCTGTTTCGCTCTACGGAGCGGCGAATTTTGCCTGTTGTATAAAGAACTGATTATTTCAAAACGATTATTATGAGGGAAAAATGTTAGAAAAATTTATCGCAGAAGCTAAAAAAGGTAACCCTGTATTCATCACCGATGTCAGAAGTGATTTCGCAAACCTTCCTGAGGCCCGGAAAAGTTCCATCGCATGCGTATTGAATCTCATCGATAAAAACCAGAGACTCTTTGACTTGTCCGTTCCCTCAATGGCCGGGCTCGACAGTGAACAAAAGGATTTCGTCGTCTCTTACATCCGTGCCGAGGTCTACAATATACTCTCGACCCTTGGCGGGATGAATATGACCTTTTATGTTGACACATCTGACAAAAGCATCACAGAACTCCTGGAATCGCTAAACGAAACTTTCGGTGTTGGAAAAGAAAAATCCGACAGATTCGGATACGCCAAATGCGTAAACGTTATCGACAGGATGCTCAGCGCACTGGCCGGAAAGGGCACAAAATTTGAATTCATCATACAAGACATCGCACAAAAACCGCAGGTCCAGGAAAACGATATCGACCCGTCTTCAGGCATCGAAATATTCCAGAAAGCAGCAAAAAATCTCGAAGGAAAAGCAATTTGCGGTATGGATATCGGCGGAACCGATATCAAAGTCGCCATGGCCCTTGACGGCAAGCTCGCCTGCCTCAAAGAATATGACTGGTTCCCTGAAAAGTTCAAAACCGCCGAGGAACTGAATAATCCGATATGCCTTTTGATCAGGCTTGTCAGAGCAAAGGCCTCTTTTGATGCCGCCGGCGATGGCCAAGCCGACCTGGCTCAAAAAATAGACCAGGCAATGCACAAGGATGCCGATTACGAATTGATGGAAAAAATCGTTGCCGAAACAGAAGCCGTGCTTGAAGGCAAAATTGTCGAACTCGACGCGATAGGACTGTCATTCCCTGATGTCGTCGTAAAAGATAAAATCGTCGGAGGCGAAGCCACCAAAACAAGAGGAATGAGAGAAAACAAAAACATCGATTACGAAACAGAATTTCTTAAAATCACCGCACTCGATCAGGAACTGCTAAAGCTCTGCAAAAAAGGCGGCGTAGTAAAGAACACAAACGACGGGCCAATGGCAGCGTATACTGCCGCGGTAGAAATTGCCGCTTCCAGCCAGGCCGAAACTGTAAAGGACGGGGTCTTCGCGCATTCCCTCGGTACTGAACTCGGAACAGGCTGGGTAGATCACGCAGGGAACATCCCCGAAATACCGCTCGAATGTTACAACCTCATCATCGACCTTGGCGACTTCATTGCAAAAGCCTACCCCGCCGACGATGCAAGAAGTATAAACAACGTCAACACCGGCCTTGCGGGAACCTTGCAAAAATACACCAGCCAAAGCGGCGTCTTCAGGCTGGGCCTGAAATATTTCAAGGACCAGAGGCCCGACCTCTACCAGGAAATCTTCGATAAAGAACTGCTCGAACAGAAAGGCGATATGCTGATCGTACGCACAAAGCCCAACGATATGCGAAAAGCATTCCTCGAACACATGATGGAACTGACAGAAAGACAAGACGGAGAACTGGCAAGAGAAATCTTCCGTCAGGTCGGACTGTTCCTGGCGATCACATGGTTCGAAACCCAAAGAATGCTCAAGCCCAGAACCCCGGCAAGGACTCTGTTCGGAAGACTGGTAAAAAGAAAAGTCTGCTTCGATATGATGAAACACGGTGCTGCCTCAAGGATCGAAAATGTGCGGATGGACGTGGCCGACTCATCTATGGCAAATACTTCATTGATGAAACAGCTCGAAGATGACCCGCATTTCACGGTTGCCCAGTTTGCACAGGCAATAGGCTCGATATATTACGGCAATATGGGCCTGCAAAAGGGATAAAAGCCGGACGGTATTTTCCGTTAGCTAATGATTGTTGATGCCTGAAAAACGATGATCCTAAGATGTTCTGGGATGATTTATATAAAACTGAATTATCGGCCCGGACATGCTCTATAGCGAGAGGACAGGGCTTTCGGGTAACCCGTAAGCGCATTTTGCAAAGAATTTTAACTACTTTACCATTTTACGCCGATAATTACCTGTGTCCGGCCTGTTTAAATTGAGGTTAAACTGAGAATTTAGATGTTTGAAGCTATACAATATTATCAGTCTCTTGCCCAGCGATTTCAGTCGCAATTGCTCACCGGCCCGGGGATATTAATCGTGCTGATTGGCCTGTCGATCTGGCTTGCCGGCTTACGGTGGAAAAAAGTGCTCGGGGCTTTGGCCGGCGGCGCGACAGTGTTGATGGCAATGTTGACTTTCACAAAGCACACAGGCTCAGTTCTGGCTTTGGCCTCAGCAGCTGCCGCGGTCATAGGGGCCGTGATCGAAAAAGTCATACTCGGAATATTCGCTGCCGCCTTTGCCGCGGTGGTAGTACTCATTATCGCAAGCAGCAACGCACCGGCAGAAAACGTGACCCCTGCCGTCGAATTCTACGATACCGATGAATACGACCCGGAGAACATTACTGCTGACGATTTCATCTCGGGCTATTCGTACCCGATGTTCCCCGACTACGAAGATCCGCAAACTATCATCCCCGCCCCGGCCGCCGTAGAGATAACCCTTAAAATGGCAGGGCACTTCATAGACAAAGCACAAGCCAACATCGCCACCTGCGGCACCGCATCCTATGCCTGTGCCGGCTTTGCCGCGGTCTGTATGGTTATCATCGCAATGGCCTTGCCCAGACTTTTCATAGCGACCATTTCAGCAGTGCTGGGATCGGCTGTCGTTTTCCTTGGAATGATAATGCTGTTGCTGTATAAAGGCTCGGCGCCGATCAACTATGTAGTTGAAAGACCAAAGTTTTATGCGTTAGTGTTTCTCGCTATGATACTTTTCGGTTCGGCCGTCCAGCTGCTGCTTTCGCCGCCGAAACACAAAATAATCCAACCGTATACAAAAGATGAAGGAGATGACAAATGAACCCGCTGTTCATTCTCGCCCAGGCCGCCGAAAATAAGGTCGAAATCGAAGTTGTACCGATAGATTTGATATGGGAACAGATCAGCTCGCTTACCTGGCTCCAGGCGATCATCGCTGTATCCTTCGGCGCTGTATACCTGCTCTACGGCTGGCGAATCTTCAAAGTACTCGCGGTAGTCTGTTTCGGAATGCTCGGCCTGATCGCCGGGATGAGAATCGGAGAAATGCTCGGCTCGGTGCTCTGGGGCTCGGTCATAGGGCTGATTCTGCTGGCATTTTTGTCGGTGCCGCTAATGCGATGGGCAGTCAGCATACTCGGTGCCGTCGCCGGCGGGATAGTCACCAGCGGAATATGGTACGCCGTTGCGCTGCCCGAACAATACATCTGGGCAGGCGCGATAATCGGCATTGTCGCAGGAGGAATGATGTCATTTATCGTCTTCAAAATCTCGGTGATGCTCTTCACCAGTCTAGGTGGGGCAATATTGGTACTTATTGGCCTGCTGGCGCTGCTGCACCTTTACGAACAATCACTAAACGAACCGACAAGCAACATACAAAGCATTGTCAATCAGCAAAACTGGTTCCTCCCGGCCATACTGATATTCACCACCGCGGTAGGAGTCGCAATCCAGCACAAATTAATAAAAAAGTCTCCAGAGTGGAAATTATAACCAGCCCCAAAACCCGAAAGGCCGGCAAATAAGATCAAGCCTTTTTTGACTTTTCACCTCTTGCCAAAGCCCGCTAAATTGTTATAATCACTCTTTTAATATATCACATTTATTATCTGGCGTTATTAGGAGTTTCTAAATGGCTAAGTCCAATCCCAAAGTAGTCCTGGCATATAGTGGCGGGCTAGATACAAGTGTTATTCTTCCGTGGCTCAAGGAAACTTACGGCTATGACGTTATCGCATTCGCCGCCGAGCTCGGCCAGGGAGACGAACTGACGGGCATAAAGAAAAAAGCCCTCGCCTCAGGTGCGGTTAAGTGCATCGTAAAAGACCTTCGAAGCGAGTTCGTTAAGGACTATATCTGGCCAATGCTCAAAAGCGGTGCCGTCTACGAAAACGACTACCTGCTCGGAACCAGTATCGCCAGGCCGCTCATCGCAAAACATCAGGTCGAAATCGCTCAGGCTGAGGGGGCCATCGGGGTTGCACACGGCGCCACCGGCAAGGGAAACGACCAGGTGCGATTCGAGCTGACCTTCATGGCACTGGACCCGTCGCTGAAGATTATCGCTCCATGGAAAGACGACCGATTCGAACTCACCAGCAGAGAAGCCGCGATTGATTACGCAAAAAAACACAAAGTACCAATCGACCAGAGCAAAAAGAAAATCTACTCACGTGACCGAAACCTCTGGCACATAAGCCACGAAGGCGCAGACCTCGAGGACCCGGCAAACGAGCCAAAGGACAGCTTGTTCGTAATCTCAAACCCCGCCTCAAAAGCGCCCAACAAGCCCGCATACGTCGAGATTGGCTTCGAAAAAGGCATTCCCGTAAAGCTCAACGGAAAAAGAATCAGCGGCGTCAAAATAATCGAAGAGCTTAACAGAATCGGCGGAAAACACGCCGTCGGCCAAAACGATCTCGTCGAAAACAGGCTCGTCGGTATTAAATCCAGAGGCGTTTACGAAACCCCAGGCGGAACGATTCTCATCACCGCACACCGCGCACTCGAAAGCCTAACCCTCGACCGCGACACCGCACACTACAAACAGCAGATAGCCCTGAAGTACGCCGAAATGGTCTACAACGGCCAATGGTTCTCGCCTCTCCGGACCGCTCTCGATGCCTTAGTAGACGCAACCCAGCAAAACGTTACAGGCTCAGTAAAACTAAAACTCTTCAAAGGCAGATGCACTCTGGCTGGAACAAAGAGCCCCAACAGTCTCTACAACCCCGACCTGGCAAGTTTCACCATGGGCCAGGAATATGACCCGAAAGACGCTACCGGATTCATCAAACTCTTCGGCCTGCAGATGAAGGTCGCCGGCTCGCTTAAAAAGAAAACCACCGCAAAAAAGAATACCAAAAAAAAGTAAACCTTTTCGAACGGATGCGATGTGATACCTGACTGGATAATCATTATATTTGTCTTTACACTCGGTGCCTGTCTCGGCAGCTTTTTAAATGTGGTAATCTACCGTTTGCCCAGGGAAAAATCACTGATAACTCCCCCGTCTTCCTGCCCAGCCTGCAACGCACCAATAAAGTTTTACGACAATATTCCGATTTTTTCATGGCTTATACTTATGGGCAGATGCCGCAAATGCAAAGCCGCTATCTCACCAAGGTATTTCGTCATCGAGCTTTTCACCGCTCTGCTTTTCGTCGCAACCTACGTGGTTTATTTCATGACCCCACTCCGCGCAGGAATGCCCGATTTGCTCGCCGGAGGCTGGCTGATTTATCTAATCCACATAATAATGATCGCTTCACTGGTGGCCGCCTCGGCAATCGACCTGGAGCTATATATAATCCCGCTGTCTATCTGCTGGTTCGTAACACTGGCCGGGCTAATCGGCGCCGCTGTCGGCCCTTTGATTTTAGACCCGGTAATCATTCGAAGCTACTATCTCTTTCCAGTCGCCTCGGCAAAAGTGGCAATCCTCTCAGCCGGAGCACTACTCGGATGGATTATTTCTCTGTCCTTGCTCATGCTCGGAGTCTTCAAAACCAGCTACACTGACGAACAAACAACCCCGGACAATACCGAAAAAAATACGCAGGAAACCTACAATCACAGGCTTGAAATGTTAAAAGAGGTAGTTTTCCTGGCCCCGGTAATTATCGGCTCGTTGGTCGCCTTTAAAATATACTCCGAATACCCCAAATTCGTCGACTGGTGGGTAAAAATTTCACAACCGCCGGTCATAGCGGGAATTATGGGCAGCATCTGGGGCTACTTTATCGGGTGCGCAACGGTCTGGGCGACAAGAATCTTTGGTACATTGCTATTCGGAAAAGAGGCAATGGGGCTCGGAGATGTCCACCTAATGGGCGCCGCAGGGGCGGTCCTCGGGCCCTGGCCGACCGTCGTGGCTTTTTTCATCGCTCCTTTCTTTGGGCTGCTCTGGGCAACGGTGCAAATATTTTTTAGAAAAATAAAGCAAATTCCTTACGGTCCGTTCTTGTCAATCGGACTCTTTGTCGTTATTATTCTACATGATGGAATGCGGAACTGGCTAAACGCCGTGATGTTCCGCTAATAAATATAACGGAGTTTTTGTATCAAGGAGATACCTTATGAGTCGTTTCACAAAAAAAATCATCCTTTTAAGTCTATTCTTTGTAGCCGCAACTTTTGTCACGGGTTGTGAAAGTTGGAAGAAAAAATATTCAGCGCTGAATGTCGAGCACCAGAATCTCAAAGGGCTTTATGAAAATTGCAAGAACACTCTCGAAAGCGATACCGCCGCAAAGGCTGAACTCGCCGAAAAACTCGCCGAAGGTCAGCAGACTATCGAGAGCCTCAGACAGCAGATCGAAGAACGAAACCAGGCCCCCGGCCAGGCCACAGGCTTTGGAGACGACTACCAGGTAGATGTTGACTCAGCCGCAGGCACCATTACAGTAACGCTGCCTAACACGATTCTTTTCAGCTCGGGCAAAGCTACTTTGAAATCATCCGCCTCGACAGACCTAAACCACATCGTCTCGGTCCTCAACCAAAAATATGCCTCAAGGCTCATAGACATCATTGGGCATACCGACTCTGATCCGATCAAAAAATCAAGCTGGAAAGACAACTGGCAACTCTCAACAGAACGCTCACTTTCTGTACTGCGTTATCTCAACTCAAACGGCATACCCGATGACCGAATTCGTGCTGTCGGATGCGGCCAGGGCAGACCTGTCGCCCCAAACACTACCGCCGCCGGAAAGGCAAGAAATCGCCGCGTCGAAATTGTTGTACACATGAGATAGTGAAATTGCCGTTTGACAAATGGATTTGTTAACGGATTATCAGCCCCGCTCTGTCGGGGCTGTTTTTTTTCACAGGCTGTCAAACTCAGAGCCGATAACCATTGACCACTATTCGCCCTTCGCTGTCTATCGCAACACTTACCCGCCCGTGGCGACTGGTAAAAAAACTCTCACAGGTTTTATACGCGATATCGCTTTTTTCGCTTTTTATTATTCGGTCGTATTGATAACCTGCGCAGCTGGTAATAACGTATTCAGGCTTGAAAACCCCCGCAAAACCATCCATCGCAGTATTAACCGATCCATGATGAGGAGAGATCAGCACATCCACATCAAGCCCCTCATACAGCCTGGCCAACTCAGTCTGACCGGCCAGGCTGATATCCGAGCAGAGCATTATCTTCCTACCCGCATATTCAATCATCATCACCAGTGAACTGTCATTATCTGAAAGGCCATCACCACCGTCAGCGCCAGGCCAAAGCTTTCGCACTGTCGTTTCGCCATAGCTCATAACCTCTTCGGGACGGTTTATTTCCAGACCTCGGCTTTTGAGAAAATCGCCAAAAACTCCCGCAGTATTAGAAGAACCCATCTGGGATATAAATTTGTCAACCAGATAAAACTTTCCAACCGTTCGCCCCTCGATTGCCTCGGCAACACCATTGTAATGATCGATATCGTTATGGCTCAGGTAAACCGCCTCTATCTTCTTGATACCCGAATAATTCAAGTAAGGCAGAACAATTTTACTGCCAACATCATTCTTGCTGATAGAGCAGCAATCAAACATCAGAAATTCTCCTCCAGCCAACTCAGCAGCAGCACATTGCCCGGCCCCGACAGAAAGCACATCAAAATGTAAACCGTCCCTGATCCTTCCAGGATTAAAAACCATCACCCCCGAAAATATAAAAACCATACCTGCGCCGCAGCAAATATGTTTAATCATCTTGTGCTGAAAAAGCCGCAACCCCCAAAATCCGACCAGCAAATAATAGCCCAAAATCACCCAACCGGAAATTTTCCCAACCACTATAACATTGCCCGGAACCTCCGCCAGAAGCCGGACAAAAAATATAAAAAAGTTAACCACTGCACCCAAAACAGCTCCAAAATATCCGCCCAGGCTCGGCAAAAGAACCGAAAGAAATATTTTGAAAACTCCGCCCATCAATATCACGCTCACAAAAGGAAAAGCCAAAACCGTCCAGAGCGGTGAGAGCGGATGAACCTCATGAAAATGCCACACAAGCACACCAGAGACACCGATCCAGGCCGAAATCCCAACCGCCAGAATATTAGCTGCCGCCGCCAGGGCACGCCGAGCGAAAGCATACCTGATTTTCCTGATGGGCCAAAAAAATATTTCCCCCAGGCCTCTCCCAAAAAACAATATCCCCAGAACCGCCCCAAAAGACATCGCAAAACCCGCCCCGAAAACATCCCTGGGCCGAAAAAGCATAATAATTATCGCCGCAATGCCCAACGAATTGAGCACGCTTGATTTCCTTTTGAAAACGTGACCCATAAAAAATACCAGGCACATCAGCGATGCCCGAAGTGTCGCCGTCCTGGCAGGAACAATTACAACAAAAACCCCCAACGCCAGAATGCACAAAACCGCTCTCCCCACGCAGGCCAATCCACACTTTTTGCCGAACCACCACACGCTCCAGACAAAAATCCCAACATGCATACCCGAAAGACTTATAAAATGCAAAAGCCCCGTCTTGCCGAAAGCCTTGTATATGTCCCGACTGATTTTACTCCGGTTGCCCAGAAGCAGGGCGTTAAGCATACCTGCCGCATCTTCCGAATCTAAACCACTTTCAACCCCCATTGTCGCGATTGTCCTTAGCTTGCCTTGGGCTTTCGAAAAAAAACTATCCCCACGCCTTTCAGTTATCTTAATCGCCTCTGCCGACTTGGTCGATGCCGAAACAAACACACCCCGATTCGCCATATTTTGCCTGACATCAAACTGCCCCGGGTTGTCCGCACTGGAAAAAGTCTTTATCTTGCAGAAGCTCTCAAAAACATCCCCAACACCAAAACTCTCTGCTGCTTCACCGACATAAAACTTAACCGTTCCGCTTATTTCTGCCCACCCATCCGCCGATTTGATCTGATGTACATTCGCATAAAAACTCGTATAAGCATCGCACCTACTGGCCCATGCCATCAGCCAGTCGCCAGGCTCGACCACAAAAGGATCGCTGATTATTTCTCCTCGAATATGCACAAACTGACTATCTTCGGACGCAAAATTTCTGATATCGTCCGCACCGGCACTCTCAAAACTCGCCAGCCTCAATCCGCCAACGCAGAAAAAACACAAAAAAACAAAGGCCGTCTTATAAACGACATTGTTCAGCAAACTGATTTTCATCGAAGAAAAGAACAAACAGGCCAATAATAAACAAACACAGCCCCACAGAAATGGCGAAAAATTAAAATGCGATTGAATAACAACCCCCGCCAGAACCCCAACCGCCAGCATCGCACAAGGCTTATCCAAAAGAAGCTGAACATACCACCGCTCACGCCCAAGCAGCTCTGCCCTGAGCATTCCAACAATCTTCAGCTCATCGACTGTTTTTCGAATATCCTCCAAGCCGCCCTCGAAATCACACTCCCCCTAAAAAAACCCTGAAAAAATATTCTCTGAACAAAAAGGCACTTTCTCAAAACATCGCCCCAAAATTTAAACGGCTCTAATTACTTCCATGCCGTTCATATAACTTCGCAAAACCTCCGGCACAGTGATTGACCCGTCAGCGTTCTGATAAAGTTCCATAACCGCGATCAAAACGCGAGGCGAGGCGATAACCGTATTATTCAAAGTATGACAGAACAGGTTCTTCTTAGTCTCTCCGTTCTTGTAGCGAAGGTTCATACGCCTGGCCTGAAAATCGTAAAACTTGCTGGCACTGTGAGTCTCACCATAGCTGCCCCGAGAGGGCATCCACGCCTCAATATCATATTTCTTCGCCTGCCCGCGCCCAAGATCCCCCGTACAAACGTTGACAACACGATAAGGAATACCAAGACCCTGCATTACCCCCTCGGCATTCTTGCGAATTTCCTCATGGAACATCGCACTTTGAGCGTTATCATTCTCGCATATAACAACCTGCTCGACCTTGTCGAACTGGTGAATGCGATAAAGACCATGAGTATCCTTACCGGCCGCACCTGCCTCACGACGATAACAGGTGCTAAGCCCCACAAACTTCAATGGAAGTTGACGCTGCTCAAGTATCTCACCCGAATGATACGCCGTCAAAGGAACCTCCGCCGTCCCGGCAAGATTAAGCTCATCACGCTCCATCCGATACGTCTGCTCCTCGGCTCCGGGATAATAACCTGTACTGGCCATCGCCTCGTTACGCATCAGCATCGGCACGCTCATAGGCACATAGCCCTTGCCGATCATAAAATCGATCGAATACCGAAGAACCGCCCAGTGCAGCAGGGCACCGGCACCTTTGAGAAAATAGTTCCGAGTCCCCGCCAGTTTCACCGCACGCGCAATATCGATTATATCAAGACCCAAACCGAGTTCAACATGGTCTTTGGGCACAAAATCAAACTCGCGAATCTCACCCCATTTCTCGATCTCAACATTCTCACTGTCATCCGCACCGCCGGGTACATCATCATCGGCAGGCTGAGGAACCTCCTGCATCAGCGAATCGAACTCAGGCTGAAGCGATTTCAGGTCTTCAGCGATCCGAGATTCTTCAGACTTGAGAGCGGAGAGCTTAT
>Ga0180430_10004921_pt1 | contig 11183 bp, 4 predicted proteins | sample SS_ome_9_FD_132999 | JGI IMG/M metagenome (GOLD analysis project Ga0180430, IMG submission 132999) | Hypersaline lake sediment archaeal communities from the Salton Sea, California, USA - SS_1_S_2 metaG | ecosystem: Environmental > Aquatic > Non-marine Saline and Alkaline > Hypersaline > Sediment... | reverse complement strand
CATAATTGTAGGTCGGCAACTGAGAGAAATGTCCGTAATTGAAATACAGAACATCATTATCGGTTACAGGATGTGAAATACCCAAACGCGGACTTAAATGTCCTTTGAACCGGGCACCGAAAAGGTTGCCTGTTTCTTCGAAATAGCGCTCGCGTCCGGCCTGAGTTATGGTTAAAATATCCGGGTTCATCATAGCTTCGGTGACTTCTTTACCGATGAACCAGTAGTCATATCGGATCCCGATATTTGCGATCATACCCTCAAAGGTGATCTTATCCTGGATATAAAATGACCCGTCGGACGGTTTTACCTTATAATAATCGTAGCTTTCACCCAAACCCGTACCCAACCAGGGCTTATAGATATCGATCACCTGCATTTCGGTAGCCCGATGTTCGAATCCAGCTTTCATTTTGTGCTGTGTGCTCGGATGATAGGTGAAATTAGTGGAAAGTGTATAATTCTTGCTCCAGTAATCATACCAGTAGGGGGCATCACCGTGATCCCAGAATTCGTCACCGGTGAAAACAACAACATTCCCAAATTCATCGCGTGTCTGATACTGCGTCGGATCAATATCCAGCATTTCATCATACTCGGTCCAATGCTTGTTCTGGACAGCTTTATGAAATGCTGTATAGAAATAACCCGCATTGACCGTGTAGAACAATTTTGGATTGATCGTATGGGTCCAAACCGAGTTCAAGACCTTGGACTCCCGAGTAAATGTTGGGTAGTTATCCAGCATTTCCTGGAAAGCGTAAGGATAGGAGGAGCCTGTAAAATAACCCTGATTTACATTTGCAGACTGGTTATACGAAATAGAGAATTTATATTTTTGCTGATAATTCCAGGAAAGCTTTGCCATTGTCGACATGTTGTTTTCCTGACGCGTAGTAAAAATGTTCATCCAGTCGCGATAAGGGTAAAGATTGGATGAACCGGGTAGATAGGTATCCGATAGAAAAAGGTAACCGCTGAAAAAATAGGAAAGATAACCGGGTATCAGCTTGTTCTCACCCTTTATTATGGGACCGCCCAATGTGAATTCAATATTATCTGTAGAAAATCCGCTTGCACCGAAGATCTGATCTGTCTTATATCTGAACGATCCCTCAAAATTGGCGGCGCCTTCTTTAAGCTTTACATCGATGATCCCGGACATGGCCTGGCCGTATTCCGCATTGAATCCGCCGGTAATGATCTCCAATTCCTCAATAGCATTTGAGTTAACATACAGGCTGGATGTTTCACCCGTCAAAGGATCTTTGATCGAGAGGCCGTCAACGATAAATTGCGATTCGTCCACTCGTCCGCCACGAATATGGATCTCGTTATTTGATGTCGATACACCGGCTTGCTGACCTACGATATCGGCGACGCTTTCCACGATCTTGCCCATCAGATCATCTGAAGAAACAGAGACGGATGAGGCAGTGGATGCGGCATCGATCAGAGGCTTTTCACCAACGACCACAACATCTTCACCTAAAGCTAAAACCGTTGTTTCCAGAGCAATATCCAAACGGATGGACTCATCTTGTTCAAGTTCTATTCCACCGTGCAAATATTGCTTGTAACCGATCATGGAGACCATCATATCATAGGTTCCGGGTCCCATGCCGGTGATCGTGAACGATCCATCCATAGATGTAGCTGCACCGTAATAGGTACCTTTCAGGATGATATTGACACCTGCCATCGGCTCTTTAGTCTCGGCGTCCGTGACCACACCCCGTATGGTGGCCCCGAAAGCAGTCGCAAAGAAGCTGAGAAGAACAAAAGCAATGATGTATTTGTTAAGTCTTTTCATGTTATTCATCTAACTCGAAAATATGATTGAAAAGGGCATCAAGGTTATCGTTCCCGTTTAGATAAAACAAGGGTAATGACATATAATATGTTTTCCCCGCACCGATAGGTGTTTCGATCATAACAGGAGGAGTGCCTTCATAATCACAGAGGTTGTTATCTGTGTGCTCAAATTGATATCTGAGTGTTGAAGAGCTTCCGGGAATAACGGCAAACAAACGATCTGCAAAAAAAGAAGATACAGATAATTCAAGAGTGCTATCTTTTTCATCATCACCCCATAAAGCGTTGATCTTGGTATCAACAAAAACCCATCCATTATCTGTATAAGAATAAACTGAGTCTATATGTGTGAATGTCCATATGGTATCCGGTCTGCTGTTTGTAGCATATTTTTGTGCGTTATTCATAAATAGCGTGCCACCATCGGCAACAAATCTGGTTAATGCCAGGTTCGATTCATTGACACTATTGTCACCGCGGAACGTATACCAGAATACTTTCGAAAACGTACTGAGATTCATCTCAATATCTTCCGGTGAGTATGGAATAGTATTCGCTGAATTTGTTCTGTTCCCACCAATTTCCCAAACTGAATAGTTATCGCTTCCGACGATATCGTCAAAAATACTTTTGTAGAAATTTTGGTGTACATAATCCAATTGATCATTTTGATAGTCGTTAACGATCAAAATATCTCCTACCGGTTCCTTCACCAACCATTTATCAATGTAGGTATCATCGCTTTCAGGGTCAGGGAATGATATGATGTTGCTATATGCTCCCGCAATATCTCGAACCTTCAGGAATATCCTGTGATAACCGGGTTCAATATCCGTTAACATAATATCTCTGGTGTCACCCTCCAATAGGATCCAGTCAGTCGTGTCATCCAAAGCATAGTATACTTCGGTGATAGTCTCCTGTCCATCGATATCTGATACGTCCCAAAAGAATGAATGGTGAGTGAATGAAATGTGCTCATCATCCGACGCTTGTGTGGTCACAGGTAATGAGTTTAATTTCCAATCAACGCTGGGAGGAGAGTTGTAAACCGGAAAAGAAGTTATGGCCGGAGTCGGATCCACCAGGCTGTCATTATCCATGGCACGCACCTGTAAACTGTAAATATCGAACTGTGTCCGCAACGGCAAATAAAAGGTGTCTTTTTCGTCCTGTGTGAATACCCAGTTGTCCATATAGGCCCAACGGTATTCGTAACCGATAACATCTCCATCGGGATCGTCACCCCACCAATGCACCGTCTGAACCGAAACGGTGGTATCCAACCCCATGATCAGGGAATCGTTGTCACTCACCCAAACGGTGTCACCGTTATTGACCCAGAAGTCCCCGGGACCCAGGGTAGTGTCCGGATCAAAGAAAAAGGAAATATGGGTTTCCGGCGGAAGGTTTTCCGCTGTTGATGGCGGTAACTTCGGATGGAACAACTGACAGGCCGCCAACGTGATCAGAAGGGCCGCGGTCAGAATCGGAGATATGATGCGTGTTATCTTCATAATGTTATAAAGCCACCCCGTCCCAAATGGAACGGGGTGGGTTGGTTAAACTGTTACTTCAGGAGTAAGAGTTTGTTTGTAGCTGTGAATTCAGGTGTTTCGATCCGGTATAAATACATACCTGAACTGAGATGCGCGGCATTCCAGCGGAGATCGTAAGAACCTGCGTTCATGTTTGAATTGACCAATTCATCAACCAGGCGGCCGGTAATATCATAGATCGTCAATTTGGCGTTCGTGGCGGTGGCCAGGTCGAAACGGATGGTCGTGATCGGATTGAAGGGGTTCGGATAGTTTTGATGCAATGCGAAGTTTTCCGGCATATCAACAACATTAACACCACCGGTTTCTAAGATCGTTACATCACTAACCTGACGGACCTCAACTTTCATTGAACCGTAGGAGTACATGACCACACCGGTCACATTATCAAGTGAATCGCCTTCAACCAGAGTGTCTACGCCATTCAGGATAGCATTTTCCTGATAGTTGATATCAAGGATCGAGTCGGCAACAAAATCATCATCCAGCAAGAAGCTGTAAGTACCATCTGACATTGTCAGGTCGTATGAGTTGATCGATTCTACCTTGGAATCGTCGGAGATCTCAATGAGAACACCTTCATACGCTTCGGGATCGGCTTCCAGATCGGCAAGTGTGACCGGTGTGGTTGCCAAAGGTACTTCATTGATGAGAAGCGTTACAGTTCCGACTACATAGGTATTGGTCTGCCATTTCCAGTATGCTTCATGATCATCATCAACTACACCGGTAACGGTGACCATGTCACCTTCATTTAGTGTTGCCAGAACTGAAGGATCGGCCAGGACCCAAATACCATTGTATGGTCCTGTAGCCTGTGCAACACTGATGGCGCCTTTACCGGCATCATCTTTGAAGTTGTTGGCGAGGGCTCCGTCCATAGTGACAAATGCATCGAAAGATACGCTACAGCCATGAAGCGGACTTAAACCACTTTCGGCGTGAGTGTGCTGTATGTCATAGATCGTTGGATCTGTATCAAGCACCTTGTATGTGAAATAGACTCCGTCCGCATTGTTGGTGGGCAGTTGAGATACGTCGCTTGAATCATCGACAACATGAAAATAGTATTCAACGATGGAACCTGCTGCCTGGGCGGGGATGGTACCGGACCAGATATTGTCCGCACCTTCGACCATATCCACGGCCGTCATTGCTCCGTCGTCTACTTTGTAAAATACCTTTGCGGTATCAATGGTACGTAGGGTTGATACGGTGACCGAAGCGACGACACTCTGTGAAGAGGTGGGAATATTTGCAGGTTCACGCGTGGGGAACAGCAACATGGCCGGACCTTCACCGAGAATGATGTCTTCTTCATAAAGAGGACATAATTTGTATGTGGATGAATCAACATAAGAACCGTAATGGTGATATATCCAACCGGTAATGGATTCGATCGGGGTCATGGGGGGAGGTGCCGTGTAATCGGAAAGACTGTCAGAATCATCATCGACCAGGACCGGGCCCGAGCCGTCATCGATCTCAAGGATTTCGTATGCCGGAGCATTATCAACGATCAATGCGTCTTCAATGCGGACAATGACATTGCCCCACTGTTCAGCAGTTTCCGGAGGACGAAGTTCACCTGTTGTGACTACAGAGGTATCAGGAAGTGTTCCAAATGGATTAGTAATAGTAATATCACCCACCAACCAGAGTTCTGTCATGTTCGCCGGATCCGTTGCATACTCACCGACATAGCCGCTCATTTCAATTTCAAATCCTTCCGAGAGGTTTGGATAAATTGAAGCATCTTCATTATAGGATAAGATTGCAGACCAAGGGCCACCATGTTTATCGGAAATGATAAATTTAACACCATCACCGGCGTAACTTAAACCGGTTGGCATTGTGACAACACCTTTTAAAGCAATAATATCTGTTGTATCACCTGTTGCAAAATACGAAGCATCCGATGCTGCATCATCAAGTGCTTTTCGTAGATCCGACTGACGAACCTGTTGTACCCGCTGAATACGGGTATATACTTTAGTTTCACCGCTGAACGGACCTTCAACGATATCCCATGCAAGGCGGGGGATAATCTTTCGTTTATCATATGAATAGTTCATCACACCTGTAATTGAGATCAAACTGTCGTAATCTTCAGGCCAGAAGTAGTAAGGACAGTTGCCGTCATCGTCAACACCAACGGTATCGGTGGCATCGGCGATGTCCCATTCACCGTAACCGGCATCGGGATTCGTAATCGCTACGTTTTCCAATCTAACTAAACAACCTTCGTAATCTTCAAGATTGGCATCTGCAGCCGAAATAACAGTGGGGGCCGGACAACCGACACCTTCCTGATCGACTGTAATCGCTGTAACATCTTTCAACTGAGTCATTCCATAATATTCGCCAACTGTACCGCTGATAGTTACAGAATCACCTTCGGCAACGATGGTACCTTCATCTACCAGGTTGTCAATGTGTGTACCAAGATAGACATAAATACCATTCCAGGCACCTTCACCGTCCTGGATGAACATTTTGCTTCCACCGAATGCATAAGGTTCCGCAGTTACAATACCCGAAACCGTTACATCACCGGTAGCTGTTCCATTTTGGATTTCGCTGATCGTGGTCGCAAATGCGCCTGCGGCCAAGAGAAGCGCCATCAAAACGATTAACATTTTTCTCATCTGTTTTCTCCTTTTTTAGATTTATTTAAGGATCTATTTAATTACAAGGAAACGTCCGGTTTTTACAAACCCCGTTTCCATGTTTTCCACTGCAAAAATATACATGCCGGTTGCAAGCGCCTGATCGTGATCGGTGATCAGATCCCAGGCGTGTTCACCCCCGGCATAAACGGTTTCGGAACTTAATCCTTCGGCAAGCCGCTCGGTATCGCGTCCGCTGTAGGTTGAGGCTGTATGTTCGATTGTCTTGACCAACTCACCGGAAATGGTGAAAACACGAATGGTGGCTTGCTGTGGTAAACCGGTAAACCAGATCATCTTATCCCGGACTCCGCTTCCGTCCCAAAGGGCGTTTACACGATAAGGATTGGGATACACTCCCACATCGGTGATCTCATCTTCGATGGGCTGCCGTCCGGTCACGACCGTGATCCTATTTTCCAATTGAGAGGATTCCAGGGACTCCAAACCGGTTTTTGGGTCACCTTTATCATAAGAGGTTACCGCAAAGATGTTTTTGTCCGGCCAGCCATTCAAAAGATTTCTGTTCTCAAACTTATAATGAAACGTATCTTGTCCAAAGATCTCATATGAAGGATTTCCGGCTTCATCTTTAATTTGAATATAATCAAAACCTGTATTATAACCGAATTCATCAACCAGATCAAAGGTCGCCAATAGGCTCCATTCTTCGTCCAACCCGGTGGTCTTGCGTCTGGCGTACACTTTATAACCTTCAAAATCCTTTTCACGTGAAATGGGGTCTTCTGCGGATTCCGGTAAGTTGTTCCAGTAGAGTGTGACCTTGCTTTCCTCCGGTACTACATGAAGTTTGGGCGAGGGAGGAGGTGCCGGCAGAACGAAACGGTCCAAAACACCGTCGCCGTCCTGATCTTCCTGAAACTCGGGATCCAACTTTCCGTTTCCATTGATATCTTCACCATTGAAAGCTTTTTGCGCCCAGTCGGCATTGACCCTCAAGAGATTACGTCTTGCAGCATTGTCAATATCCGAATTATTAGCCCATCTTCCGCAAACCACGGCAAAGGCTACATCAATGGACTGACCCGGGGGTATTTCCCATGAAGAGCTGTCAGAAACGGCAGGGATGGATCCGAAAGGTCCTGCTGAAACCAAGATCATCCATGAGGCTGATTTTGAAGGATAGCCATCAACTGTATAATCTTCTTCCAAAGGATGTTTTGGTACGGATGTACTCAACTTTTCATAGCGTTCTTCATCCGTCAAAGGCATGAAATACTCGGGATAGTCGGCGTCTAAAGACGTATTCCATTTCCATTGATCGTAATGAGTATCCCAATGTGACCTTGGAACCGTTTCGGTACCAAGAAAGGTGAAACCGACATAACTCTGAGCATAGCCGTTGTCCCCATCCTGATCGAACTGGTAGGCGATATCACGTTCCAGACCGGCAAAGTCGTCATCCGGAACGGGATCAAAGATCGATTCATCAAAGCCATTCTGGTTGTCGTACCAACTCCATCCGCCACCGGGTTCGTAAATGCTGGTGTAGTTCATGTTACCGACAGCCGCATCTGCCCAGATACCGACATATACGTCTTTAATGGTATTGGAACCGATGTTCTTGATATTATAATTAAGAATAACAAAAGCGTCGGTGAATGAATAGTTCCAGGTATAGGTCGTCATGTCCACTTCAATATGCAGGGGACGGTGATCGACCACCTCTTTTTCATCATGGAAGATAGAGGTGAAATCCTGATGTGATATCGCATAGGGCGAATACACTTTTGATGTGGGAATTGATGATCTTTCAAATATGGAATCACCGTAGTTGGTGAATTCAAATCCCTGTGCCCCATAATCGAACACGCCGTCGACAACACCTGTGGAGACAAGCTTTTCGTCATTAATGATACCGCCGACCCAAAGACCGCCGTAGGACATGTGTTCAACTTGCTCTTTAATGTTATCCGGATACTGCCTGTACATGCAGCTGGGCTGATCCGGATTGTTGTAACCTTCACCAAGAACACCGAAATTCGTAATAGTCAAACCCAATTGGCCAACCGTCGTATAGTGGACATAATCGGCAACCAGCTCTGATGATTTCCGAAGGGGTTGGGGATGTCTTTCATTGGCAGACAGAAATCCCGACAATGCTAGTAAAGCAGAGAATAGTAATACTGTATTTTTTTTCACTGAAACCCTCTAATTCCAAATGCTAAGATAAGGGCATTTTCTGGCAATGTCAAAAATAAAATTACTTTTTAAAGCACAATATATGGCGTAATAAAGATGATTTTTCTACAAGATGTGGAAAAAATAGTTGATAAGTTGATAAGTCGATAGGTTGAGAGATTGATTATCAGGGAGTTATAAACGTGAAACGTAAAAAGTAAAACGTAAAACGTCGTGAATCGTGTTTTCGTGAATTTCGTCTAACGTCTTACGTTTTACATTTTACGTAAAAAAACATTCCAAACAGGACCTCAATATCTTATATTTTGGTGCGTAGGGAAACAGGCTGCCAGGCCTGTCGCGGTAAAGGGTAAAAAACTAAAGGATTAGAGATGTTAAAGGCAATTTCACCTCTCGATGGCCGTTATCATAAGCGTGTCGAGGCGCTCGGCGATTACTTCTCGGAATATGCACTGATGGGTGCCCGTATCTGGGTAGAACTTCAATACCTGCTGGCTTTGGATAAAACCGGTATGTTTCCACCTTTGAATAAACGTGAGATCAAGCGCATCGAAAAGTTATCCCAGAATTTTACGAAAGACGACTACGATGCCATTAAAGAGATCGAGGCGACCCTGAATCACGATGTTAAATCCTGCGAGGTCTACCTTATCCGTGAATTAAAGCTTCGTCGTCCCAATATGATCCATTTCGGACTTACATCCGAGGATGTAAATAATCTTTCTCATACCTTGTTGTTAAAGAAATACCGCGATGAATACCAATTGCCTCAATTAAAATCGTTACTTGCATATCTTGGCAAGAAGATCGGCATATGGAAAAGTGTTGCCATGCCGGCAAGAACTCACGGGCAAATGGCGTCACCGACGACCGCAGGTAAAGAACTGGCGGTGTTCGCATCCAGACTGTTAAGACAGTACACCGCATTGAAAAACCTTACATTTCGCGGTAAACTGAATGGCGCCACCGGAAACTATTCGGCATTTGTCGCGGCTTCAAAGGAGGAAGACTGGATCAAGTTTTCGAAAAATTTTCTAGCGGACCTGGATCTTGAAATGAATCCCGCGACCACACAGATCGAAGATCATGACACGTGGTGTGAATACTTTTTTTTGACAAAAATGATCAATGGCATTCTACTGGACCTGAACCAAGACATGTGGATGTACCTGATGCTGGGCTATTTCAAGCAAAAGGTCAAAGCTGGAGAAGTGGGCTCATCCACCATGCCGCATAAGGTCAATCCCATCAATTTTGAGAATTCCGAAGGTAATATAGGAATAGCGAATTCTTTATTGGACCATTTCTCAACGAAATTGAACCGCTCACGCCTACAACGGGACCTTTCGGACTCCACAGTGGAACGGAATTTCGGTGTAGCCCTGGGACATGCATCCATGGCTGTATCAGAAACCATTCACGGGTTGAAAAAAGTGACTGTTAATACAGAGTATTGTGAGAGCGAACTGAATAATTATCCCGAATTGCTGGCAGAGCCCATACAAACCATTTTACGCAGGGAAGGGTTTGCCAATCCTTATGATATCATGAAAAGCCTGACGCGCGGACAAGGTATAACAACGGCAAATCTAAATAAATTCATCAACTCGCTGAAAGTGAGTGATGAGGTGCGAAAAGAATTGGCGGACTTGCGGACATACACTTATGTCGGTATTGCGGATAAAGTATGTAATGAAGTGCTTAAAGACCTAAAGAAAGGTTTATAAGTTGATAGGTTTATCGGTTTATGGAGTTGATGAGTTGAGTGGTTTATAGGTTGATGTATTACGATAAACTACCACATAAACCCATAAACACATCAACCTTAAGTATCTTGAAATGTCGATTATCATTTTTTGAACTAAAGGAAATTTGAAATGAATATAGTAATTATAGGCTCCGGCGGCAGAGAACACGCATTGGCATGGAAAATCGAGCAATCCGAAATGGCTGATAAGGTCTTTGTCCTGCCGGGCAATGGCGGAACGGAAAACAATGTTGCGTTGGATGGATCCGATACGGAAGCATTGAAAGCTTTTTGCGAACGGGAAGGAGTAACCCTCATCGTGGTGGGACCTGAAGTCCCGTTGGCCAATGGCATCGTGGATGCTTTCAAGGATTCGCCGGTTTTGGTGTTTGGCCCGGATAAAGAGGCTGCCCGATTGGAAGGTTCCAAGGTCTTTTCAAAGAATTTTATGAAAAAATACGGTGTTGCGACTGCTGATTTCAGATCCTTCAGCGCAAAAGATGACCCCGTTGCTATGATCAAGGATTATGACGGCAATGTTGTGATCAAGTACGATGGACTGGCAGCCGGTAAGGGTGTATATGTTTGCTCAACCGAAGCGGAAGCCTTTGAAGCGGTAAATGATATCAAGACCAAATACGGCGATAATGCCTTATACCTGATGGAGACCAAATTGACAGGACAGGAGTTGTCCATTATCGGAGTGACCGATGGCCGTGTTATTAATTGTTTTCTGCCCTCGCAGGACCATAAAGCTGCTTATGACGGTGACAAAGGACCGAATACCGGTGGTATGGGTGCTTACAGTCCCGCTCCGCTGGCTACCGATAAATTATTGAACGAAATCGATGAAAAGATCATTCTTCCAACCCTGAACGGGATCGAAGAAGAAGGGTTTAACTATAAAGGTGTGATCTATTTCGGTATCATGCTGGATGATGACGGTCCGAAACTGCTTGAATACAACGTACGCTTCGGTGATCCCGAGACGGAAGTGATACTGCCCTCGTTGAAAAGCGACCTGCTGGAATTGATCCTGGCATCTTTCGATGGAACGCTGGATGAAGTGGAGCTGGAGTTCTACGATGAATATTTTGTTGATGTGGTCCTGACCTCCGGCGGTTACCCGGGTTCATATGAGAAGGGAAAAGTAATTAAAGGACTGGAAAAACTTGATGACAGCACTTTATGCTTTCACGCCGGTACCAAACGCGATGGTGATGAACTTCT
>Ga0180430_10004920_pt1 | contig 11185 bp, 9 predicted proteins | sample SS_ome_9_FD_132999 | JGI IMG/M metagenome (GOLD analysis project Ga0180430, IMG submission 132999) | Hypersaline lake sediment archaeal communities from the Salton Sea, California, USA - SS_1_S_2 metaG | ecosystem: Environmental > Aquatic > Non-marine Saline and Alkaline > Hypersaline > Sediment... | reverse complement strand
CGGCCACCCTGTCCTTTCCAAAAAGATATAATTCCAGATCGGCTTCGGTGGCCACCACTTCGTGGGAGAGGCGCTCATAGTCAGCCAGTTTCCTGATGAATTCAAGAATTAGAGGGATATCAGCTTGTTCAGCTACTCTCAGGGTAAAATGCTTGGCATTTGAAGGTTTGGACATCTTGGTGATTTATGAATTATCGTATGTGGGTATATAGCTTGGATTGTCGAGAAAGTAAGACCTGATACTATCAGGCATATTTATAAAACGTATGCGAATATCGGCATGATGGGTTCCCATAAACTTATGCATAATACCCAGTTTCTGCTTTTGCCGGAAGATCTGATAAAGCGGGGATTTTTCATCCATCATCAACATGGATATATAGGTACCGGTTCTTTCAAGCACTCCTTCCATCAGCTCATAGAAGCTATTTTCGTAACCCGGCTCACAATACATGGCATCAAAAGCCAGGAAATTAAGCTGCTCCAGGGATATGCGTTTCTTCACCCAGGGTATCCTGGTAAGCCCTCTCATGGCAAGGTTTGCCAACTTGCCTCCAAAATCCACGATCTTCCAATGAACCGGATAAAATTGTAGTCCGGCCACGATCCTGCCCTGATCTTTGATCAGGTAATAATCGTCGTTCTTAAAAATTGGATCGGTAAAGAACAGGGTATGGTCTCTGTAAAAATTTGTCAGCAGAGCCATCATCTCTTCTTTATCCCTGTCTGCTATTTGCTCCATCCTTAGTGATTTTCCGGGATTTAGCCTGCTGAAGCTGAAACCGGCCATTTGCCCAACTGTTTCCAGTCCCATCTGGGCACTGAAATTCATGGAACGCAGGTTGCTTTGGTCGATGATCGCAAATATTATGGAGGGCTTTCCGGCATCCTGCTTTTCTTTCCTTAGTTGACCCGGCTCGGCAAAAATAGGCTGAATGAATCTACCGAGAACGGTGGATCTTTTGTTTTCATCTTTCAGCTCAGCTTTATCTTTTCGCTTTTTCGGTACTACCCGCATGGGTGATTTGATGGAGAAATAGCGGATCAGCCAGCTATCGTGAGCCAGTCCTTCTGTCACAGCAGGCTTTCCACAAAATCCCACCGAGCCCATCATTCTGCCCGATTTCCGGAGGTACATAAAATAGTTCTCACCTCCGGACATCATTCTGTCCTTCAGGTTGGTATGGTGATAACGCAGTCCTCCGGGCTGTCCCATCAAGGTACTGTGCATATGATCGAGCAATTCCTGATTGGGATGATCCTCCACCTCTACAGTCAGATCGTGATAGTTGAGTAAGGTCCGACTTTCATTCATCCGGCAAATATAGCAAGAGTCAGAAAAATCTCCTATCAGGGAAAAATGCCCGATTCAAGTAGTGAGGTTTTGATGATCCCTGACCACTGTTCATAGCCTAAGCGGTTCAAGTGCAGCATATCTTCCCTGAAAAATGAAGAATCTGGTAGGTTAACCTGATTCAGAAAAGCATCTTGGGTGGGTATGAAATGAAGATCCTCGTTTTGCTTACACCAATCACTGATAAGGGTATTTGCCTTTCTGGCTTTTTTATATACATGCCAGCGACTGGGAGTAGGAGTAGTTTCAATCCAGAATATGGGAGTATTCGGGTTCTGCGAGCGGATAAATTGAACCAGGTTTTGAAATAAGAGAAACATCTCCCTGGGAGTCCTGTCATCATCCCCTCCGTGTATGTCGTTGGCTATAAAAATCACAATGGCCTTAAAGGTATGAGGCTTAATAATCCTGGGGGCATACAGGTTATAATCCGATAGTTTTGACCCGCCATATCCCCTCTGCATAACCTTATAGGGCATTAGGTCGCTATGAATGGAATCCCAGAGTTTTACGCTTGAACTACCGGTCACCAGGAGGGTGTTCTCATCCGAAAATTCCTGAGCATTCAGAGAATCAAATTCCTGGATATCAGCTTCCCAGCGGAGATTCTCTTCTGCCTGTATAAGCTTATCAAGCGGTTTACAGGAAATAACAAGTGCCAGCAAGATCGCTGGCACTCCCAATATAATAATGCGTCTTAGGACCATATTCGATTTGAGTTAAGCCCTAAAAGTAAATAAATATGACGAATTCTATTTCTTGGTTTCTATTATTATAACCCCATTGGTTCCCCGGGTTCCATAGGCAGCTGCCATTCCATCTTTTATTACACTGATGGAGCTGATTTCACAGGGATGCAGTCCGTCCACACTGGCACCGGGTGTTCCATCCACCACAAATAGCACCTCGTTAGAACCACTCATGGAATGATTTTCCCGAATGGTAACACTGTATGAACCGGAGGTCCCATCCACATGAACTCCGGGAAAGCGGCCCTTCATCAATTCATAGATGTTGGAGAAATTGCAGTACTCGTTGTTCTCCTGCTGCAAATTGCTGACTGCAAAAGTTAGCTCTTCTACCTTCATATAACCTTTACTCACAGCCAGTTCCCGGTTTTTCCTGGAATCCATAAATACCAGATTGATTTTCAGGGTTTCGTCATTATAATTCTTGGATATGGAACGGCTTACCGATTTGAAGCCCTGAGGTTTGATCTGGATTACATCTTTTTCATTGCATACGATCTGAAACTGACCGCTGCTGTCGGTTAATACACTGGATTTGCTTTTCTTGGCCTTTACCTCCACGTTAGCCACTGGGTATTTGTTGAAGGCAGTCAACACACCGGAAACAACTTTTGTTTGAGCCAGAGTGCTAAAGGAGATTAACAGGCAAACTGATAAAGCGCATATGTATCTCATGGGTTGGGGTTTTAGTACAATGGTTCGACCTAGAAAAAAGCTGATGGTTTAATCAATCCTGCATCGCTGCGTGTCCCTTGGTTTCAATCACCACAGCACCGTTGGCTGCTTTGGCTCCATACAGGGCTGCCCCACCATCTTTAAGAATATCAATAGATGCCATTTCACATGGATTCACAAAGGATATATCCGCCACCATTACACCATCCACTACGTAGATAGCTTCATTGTCGCCGTAAATGGATTTTTGTCCTCTTATAAAAACTCCTTCGGAGCCACTGGAACCGTTCATGATCTTTACACCGGGGAACTTACCCCTGATGAGGGAAAATACATTGGTTTAGTTGCAAAAATCGTTGTTTTCATCGGCCATATGAGCAAGGGCAAAAGTCAGTGCTTCGTGGGATATATAGCCCATGCCTGTGGCAATTTCGCGGTTCTTTTTGGAATCTCTGAAAATCAGGTTGGCTGAGATGAAGTCTACATCTTCATCAACCTTTTTACTCAGGGCCTGAAACACCTTTGCCTTGATCAGGATCACATCCTTTTCATTGCATACAATCTCGAACTGACCCAGCGAGTCAGTCATTACTGTGGATTTGGCTTTTTTAGAAGCAACTTCCACATTCTCAACAGGATACTTGTTAAAAGTTGTGAGTTTTCCTTTGACTACCCTGGTCTGAGCAAAGGATGGGGCTGCAAGCAGCATGCATAATATTACAATAGCTATAGATCTCATGGTATCAGGTTTTATAGGTGAAATTTACACTCTTTTTGCGACATCATCATACTATAAGATGCACAACAAAGCTTTTACCCTACCTGATACCCTGAAAAACTTCCTTTAAAATTCACTTAATCCTCTTTCCACGCCATCGTCGCGCTTTAGTTGACATGATCCCGGAATTGGTTGAAAGAATCCAGGAATTGGTTTATCAGGTTTTCTTTCATGCAGGGATTGCTGCAAATTTGAGCTGCAATTAAACTCTGTTAACTCTTCTTAACTTTTTTTAAGTAGGGATTGGGCTGAATCCCTCGGTACATCAGTAAACCTTAAGCTCTTATTCATATCGAAGCAAGTAACCATCACAATATGCACCTCTATGAGAAATAAAAATACCGGTTCACATTTAGTCATTCTGATCGCTTTAATTTGCTCCTTGATTACGCCCGTTCTGGCTCAGGAAAAAACCATCTACATCAGGGAATTCTACGATGATAAATCTCTGAGTCTGCTTCTACTGGATCTTTCTATGAATTACAACATCGATTTTGTGTTCGACCGAGAGGAGATCAAAGGGATAGAGATCAAAAGCAAAAACATAAAAGGGTTGGATCTCGAAACCACCATGAAGGCCTATTTGAAGGGCACCAATCTGGATTTCCATATCGAGGAGGGCCGTCGGGTTATTATTTATACCCGCAGGGAAGAAGAATTGGAAACGGTGGCTTCCACTCGGGAAAACATCGAAATTTCAGGCTGGATTTACGATCAGAATACCCATGAGACACTTCCCTATGCCACTTCCTCCATCCTGGGAAAGGCCTCGGGATCCATTGCCAATGTAGATGGTCATTTTATTCTCATGGATGTACCCAGTGATACTTCCACACTTGTATTTAATTTTCTGGGATATGAAACGCAGAATGTCCGATTGCATCCTGAGACTGCCCTACAGGAGATGAAGATTTACCTGCGTCCGGTGGATTACCGCATAGAGGAAGTTATGGTAGTAGGCGAAGAAAAAAAATTACTGACCTATGCCGATAAAACCAGCCAGATATCCCTGAGGCCTGCCCAGATAGACATTCTGCCGAATCTTGGAGAGAAGGACATTTTCCGAACCCTCCAGCTCATGCCCGGAGTGAGCAGCGGGAACGAAACCTCCTCCGGCTTGCATGTGAGAGGGGGTACCCCCGATCAAAACCTGATCCTGCTGGACGGATTTACTGTCTACCACGTGGATCATTTCTATGGTTTCCTGAGTGCCTTCAATGCCGATGCCATCAAAGATGTCCAATTATATAAGGGGGGATTTGAATCCAAATACGGAAGTAAGATTTCCAGTGTAATGGAGTTAACCGGCAAGACCGGCAATACAAAAAAACCTTCCGGCGGATTAAGCATTTCGGCCTTAAGCGGCAGTGCTCATCTGGAGCTGCCAGTTTCGGAAAAACTGAATCTTTTCATCTCGGGTAGAAGATCCTATACCGACTTTATTCAAAGTGGTCTGTACAACAAGATCAACGACATGTATAACAGTGCCAACGAGACCGAAAGTACGGGTAGCAGATTTGCCAGGTTTTCCACTGAACCTAAATTCTACTTTTACGATCTGAATGCTAAAGCAAGCTATAAACCCAATCAGAAGGATATTGTTACTCTCAGTTTTTACAACGGGAAAGATGTGCTGGACAAGACCGCCAATGCAGCAACTCGCACAGGCATGTTTGGAGGGAGCAACGACAACTACAGCATGAACCGCGTGGATGTATTAAACTGGGGTAACTGGGGAACCAGTGCAAAATGGTCACGACAATGGTCCAATACCTTCTATTCAAACACCACACTGGCTTTTTCCAATTACTTCAGCGAAAGGGATAATTACATGGAAAGGAGCATCCTGAATGAGGATGGGACCAGTTCCCTGACCACCAATGGATCGGTGGAAGATAACAACATCCTTGACTACACGCTGAGGATGGACAACGAATACCGTCTCACGCAAAACAATACACTGGAGTTCGGATTGCAGGGCTCCTTCATGGACGTCTCCTACGACAATACCCTGAATGATACGATTCAAATGATCGATACCCGGACCAGGGGCCTGACCCTGGCGGCTTACCTGCAAGATCGGATCTATATCAAAGACAAACTTACACTGGTATACGGCCTGAGGTCCACTTACTACAACCTTACCGATAAAGTCTATGTGGAACCGCGTGCCAGCATAAATTACACACTCAATGATAGGTGGAACCTGAAAGCCTCCTGGGGAAAATACTACCAGTTTACCAACAGGGTTGTCAGGGAGAACGTGCTTGAAGGGAACCGGGATTTCTGGCTTCTGGCCGATGACCAGATGATTCCCGTAAGCTCGGCCTACCACTACATTGCCGGAATCTCGTATGAGACACCGCGTTACCTTGTAGATATGGAGGTGTTTTACAAGCCAATGAATGGTTTGGCCGAATATACCTTGAGAAATGAAGGTGGTTTCCGCCGGATCACTACCTCGTCCCTTCCTGATAATTTTTATGAAGGATCGGGGATTGCCAGGGGATTTGAACTGCTTCTGCAAAAAAAGTTTGGATCCTATACCGGGTGGTTAAGCTACACTTACAGCAGAGTGGAGCATCAGTTTGATGAACTTAACAGCGGACTTCCCTACCCGTCCATGTACGACCAGCCCCACGAGGTAAATTTAGTGAATACCTACCAGTGGGGAAACTGGGTTCTGGGGGCCACCTTTGTTTACAACACCGGGCAAACTTATACAGCCCCGGTGGGAGCCTACCAGCTTACCCTGCTGGATGGAACCGTAGCTGACTACATTCACGTGGGTGATAAAAATGCTTTCCGGCTACCTGCCTATCACCGGCTCGATCTGTCAGTTACCTATCGTTTCACCCTCGGCCGGACCAAGAGTAACCTGGGTCTTTCTATCTTCAACGTTTACGGAAGGGACAATGTATGGTACAGGGAGTTTGATGTGGAAGACAATGAAATCATCATCATGGATGTGAATACCCTGGGCTTCACCCCAAATGTGTTCTTTTCCATTAAATTCTAAAACATGAAAACAAATAAATTACTTATTACCATAAGCCTTTTCACGACACTCTCAGGATGTTTCTCTTCTGAACTGGATTTCGAGGACCAATTCCAACCGGTTCTGGAAGCCTACCTCTATATGGATAAGCAGGTGACTGATATACATCTCTCAAGCATGATCAGCTTTGGAAGCGATTCCTCAGGGGGAGACCAAATTACAGATGCTGATATATACCTGGATGGGGAAAACAGCAGTTGGAAGCTGGTGCATGATGATTCCAGGCCAGGATTCTATGCATCAGAGTTCATCCCGGAAATGATTCCAGGGGATACCTTTAAACTAAGGATTGAATTGGAAGAGGGTGATCTGTCTGCACAAACCGTGATTCCACGGGATCCCCCGGCAGTTTCCATGTCAGCCTCAAATATTTATATTCCACGGGTTGAAAGCATGATGGAATTCAGGGACCTGGATATGCCCGATCCGGTGGAGCTTAGCTGGAATAACCCGGATGCCAGCTACTATTTCCTCAACATCCAGAACATTGAGAACAATCCCACTGCCATCATGCCCGATCCTCCAGATAACAGGCCTGCTCCGGAGGGTGGCTTTGTTTTCCAAATGATCACAGAGCCCACCAACAACAATTACCACCTTATCGATCTTCGGCAGCTTACGTATTACGGTACCTACAGGATTATTATGAGCAGTGTGAACGATGAATATGTGAGTTTGTACAACTCCCTGAACCAGGATTCGCGTGAACTAAACGAACCCTTCAGCAATGTGGAAAACGGACTGGGTATCTTCACTGCCTTCAATAGCGATACCTTGTACCTCGAGGTCATTCCCATCTATCAATAAGTGCTTGATACTTGCTAGCCAGTGGAGTGTGGATATTGATCGATTGACATCAAATAGATCAATCCAGTATAGAATAATTATAGATTATGTGTGTTTGCTTTGAGATTGAAGTCAAATATTATCTTTAGTCTTCATTTTTCAAATTTTATCATTCCCTACTATGAGCAACACTACACAAGAGATTAAATTCCACAGCAGACCGAGCGTTCCCGTAGAACTTCACAAGGTGAGAATTGTACAGAAGCTCCATCTGAAACCCATTGACGAGCGCTTAAAGGCCATACGCGAAGGGGGATTCAACACCTTCCTACTGAATACCAAAGATTTGTTTCTGGATATGCTGACCGACAGCGGCACCAATGCCATGAGCGATAATCAGATATCCTCCATGCTTCAGGCGGATGATGCCTATTCCGGATCTCAGAGTTTCTATCGCATGGAAGAAGCATTGAGAGAGGTTTTCGGGAAGCATTATGTACTGCCTGTGCACCAGGGAAGAGCTGCCGAGAATGTAATCTCTCAGGTTTTTGTGAACGAGGGGGATGTGATTCCCATGAATTATCATTTCACCACCACCAAGGCCCATATGGAAATTAACGGGGGTACGGTATTGGAAATATATACCGATGAGGCTTTGAAGATAAAAAGCGATCATCCCTTTAAGGGTAACATTGATATTCAGCGCCTGCGTGAGGTCATTGCTGAATATGGCGTAGATCATGTGCCTTTTATCCGCATGGAAGCTTCCACAAACCTGATTGGCGGGCAGCCTTATTCCATGCAAAACATGAAAGATGTGAAGGCCATTGCCGATGAGCACGGAATTATGATAGTTCTGGATGCCAGCCTGATCGGCGAGAATGCTTACTTCATCAAGAAACGTGAAGAGGCCTACAAAAATGTTTCCATCAAGGATATCCTGAATGAGATGTGCGCAATGGCAGATATCGTTTATTTCTCCAGTAGAAAAGTGAGCTCCACAAGGGGCGGCGGAATCTGTACCGATAGTGAAGAACTTATGCTGAAAATGAGGGATCTGATTCCCCTCTACGAAGGATTTATGACCTATGGTGGCATGTCGGTTCGTGAAATTGAAGCCATGGCAGTGGGTCTCAGGGAAACTCTGGATGAATCGGTAATCGGCCAGTCCCCTTCCTTCATTGAATATGCTGTGAACGAACTGGATGCCATGGGAATACCCGTGGTTATGCCTGCCGGTGCACTGGGTTGCCATATTGATGCACTGCAGTTTCTTCCACACGTTCCGCAATTGGAATACTCAGCCGGTGCCCTGGCTGCAGCGCTATATATTGTATCGGGTTGCAGGGGCATGGAACGTGGTACCATTTCCATGGACAGGGATGCGGATGGAAACGATGTGCCCTCAGATATGGAATTGCTGAGACTGGCCTTCCCCCGAAGGGTATTCACTTTGTCGCAGACCAATTTCCTGCTCGACAGAATTAAATGGCTCTATGAAAACCGTGAGCTGATCGGGGGACTGAAGTTCACCGAAGAGCCTGCCGTATTACGTTTCTTCATGGGCCGCCTGGATGCTGTTTCTGACTGGCCTGAAAAACTGGTGGAGAAATTTAAGGCCGATTTCGGGGAGAGCCTCTAAGCCCATTTCAAATATTCTGCATCTTTTAGTAAAAAATCCGCTATTCAGGGTAGGGTAAAGGCATAGCTATGCGGTTTAAGGGAAAATGAATGTATAATTACCCATTAAATCTATAGCAAAATGAAAACCTTAAAGATTATAAGCGCAGTTGTTGTAGTGGCACTGTTTGTTGCAGGATGCGAGCAATCGCCCTGGAATTCGGATGAGCTTGGCGATCAGATTACCGTGGCCGAGGAGGAAATAGCCTCTTTGAAGTCGGCTGAGGCAACCGACAGTGATGTGGACGCAGCCAAGTTTGCAGGTCATTTGATGAAGGGCGGCATGTCTCTGGGAGGCCATCACCTGCTTTTCGGAAGGAATTTTCCTCCCTGTGCCACAGTCACAGTCGACAGTGACGATTTTCCCAAAACCATCACGGTTGATTACACCGAAGGATGTGTAGGTCGCATGGGGCTGGCTAAAAAAGGTACGCTTACCATCGAAATGAGCGATACCATTACCAACGAAGGTGCGGTATATGTAGTAACTTTTTCCAATGTGAATTTTGGCAATCGGACCATCGAGAAGACTGTAACTTATACCAACGAGGGACAGAACGACGAGGGCAACTGGGTAATCTCTTATGAGATGCTTTCCACCACCAGCTTTACAAAGGAAGAGGAGACTTTTGTCATCGTCCGTGATTTTACGGGCAGCAAGGAGTGGTTAGCAGGATTTGATACCCCCGAATGTACCGATGACCAGTTCCTGAGAAACGGAGCGGGTAGCATAACTGTTAACGAGGAACTTAAATTTGAAAGGACAGTTACGGACCTTTTCATCGACCGCGCCTGCAAATATCCACTTAGCGGGGTGATCGATATAACCCGTGGTGAGGAAAGCATGAGCATTGATTTCGGAACCGGAGAATGCGACAACATCGCCCTGGTTACCAAGGATGGTGAATCCGAAGAAATTGAGCTGAACGCCGGTAAATTCAGGAAAGGGTTTAAGCGCCATGAAAGAAATATGAAGAAAAATAAGGGTTGGTGGTAAATTAGCTTGGTTTAAGGTGGAGCCGGCGTTCTTCGGAACGCCAGCTCTATTTTTCAATAAGTTCATTGACATTGTGTAGTTTTGTAATGCAATCAGAATAGATGCAGGTGACCAGGGAGCAGTTCAAAACCATTTTCGATAAGTACTTCGACGATATCCGGAGATATCTCTACTATCGATGCGGGGACGAAGCCCTCTCCACAGATCTGGCCCAGGATACATTTATGAGAATCTGGGAAAAAGATCTGGTGCTATTGCCTGGCAAGGATGCCGGACTCCTCTATAAAATAGCCGGAGACCTCTTTGTCAGTCACACCCGCAGGGATAAGCTCAGACAGGAAGCACCCGAACGGATCCGTTTTGAGTCCGGCAGCCGGACTCCCGAGGAGGAGCTGGAATTGCAGGAGCTTCAGGAGAAATATGAAAAAGCTCTGGTGAAACTACCGGAAAACCAGCGAATCGTATTTCTGATGAGCAGAATGGAAGAACTCACCTATGCCGAAATTGCATCAAGACTTACTATAAGTGTCAAAGCAGTAGAAAAAAGAATGAGCGGTGCACTGGCCCGCTTGAGAAAAGAAATAAATGCCTGATGAACAAGAAGCAGGAACATAAGGATTTAAGCAAACACCTCTTTTCAGGTGCGGATGTTCCTTGGGAAAAGAGCAAAGCCGAGATCTGGTCTGAGCTTGAACAAAGCCTGGAAAGGAAGGATCGTGCACCAGTCCCTGTTCGCAGTATTCGTCCCTCCAGACAATGGCTTGCCCTTGCAGCATCACTGCTTCTTCTTTTGGCAGTTGGCTCATTCATGAGGTTTTATTCGGTAAAAACCTACTGCCCGGCCGGAGTGCGTACTTCACTGAATCTGCCCGATGGTTCTGTGGTGGAAATCAATGCAGCTTCTTCGATGAAATATCACCCTTATTGGTGGTTCATATCCAGGAGAGTAGCCTTGGATGGAGAGGCATTTTTCACGGTGAAAGAGGGCAAGAAGTTCAAGGTCGTTTCAGATCTGGGGAGTACCGAAGTACTGGGTACTACCTTCAATGTGTTTGCCAGGGGAGAAACTTATCAGGTTAGCTGTCACTCAGGTAGCGTAAGGGTGAAT
>Ga0180430_10004919_pt1 | contig 11189 bp, 5 predicted proteins | sample SS_ome_9_FD_132999 | JGI IMG/M metagenome (GOLD analysis project Ga0180430, IMG submission 132999) | Hypersaline lake sediment archaeal communities from the Salton Sea, California, USA - SS_1_S_2 metaG | ecosystem: Environmental > Aquatic > Non-marine Saline and Alkaline > Hypersaline > Sediment... | reverse complement strand
TTGATATTGATCTCCATTGTAATCCTCCAGTCTTCCCTGGCACAGTCCGATAAAAAGGCACAACCCGTTTTTGAAAACGGGGAAGCCCAGATTGTCCCGGCCTTCGAGAATCAGGATGACTGGATCAGGCACGATCTCTGGGTAGAAACAGAATTTGATACGGACGGGGACCAGAAGCCCGATAGAATGCATGTGGCTGTCACCCGGCCCAAACAAACAGACACCGAAGGCCTGAAACTTCCGGTGGTTTATGAAACCAGTCCCTACTATGCCGGAACAGCGGGCTTCCCCGATGGAATGTTCTGGGACGTGAAGCATGAACTGGGGGAAGCGCCCAAAGCTCGAGTTCATCCGGAGGTCAAACGCAGGGGAAAGCGCCCCATTATATCCAGATCACAGATCAAGACCTGGGTTCCCAGGGGATACATCGTGGTTCACTCTTCTTCCCCGGGGACCGGCCTGTCCCAGGGTTCACCCACGGTCGGAGGCGATAATGAATCGCTGGCACCCAAGGCAGTGATTGAATGGCTTTGTGGCAAGGGCAATGGGTATACGACTCCCGATGGGAATGAGAAAGTCAAAGCATACTGGTCCACAGGCAAGGTGGGAATGACCGGTACCTCCTACAATGGAACCCTGCCCGTGGCTGCTGCCACCACCGGTGTGGAAGGCCTGGAAGCCATTATCCCCGTTGCACCCAATACCTCCTACTACCACTACTACCGGTCCAACGGACTGGTAAGGTCTCCCGGAGGTTACCTTGGCGAGGACATCGACGTCTTATATGATTTTATCCACAGCGGCGATGAATCCAAAAGAGCCTTTAGCAATGCGACAGTACGAGATAAGGAAATGAAAGAGGGGATGGACCGTATCACCGGCGATAAAAATGAATTTTGGGATGGGAGAGACTACCTGAACGATATGGGTCCCATGAAAGCTGCCCTGCTCATGTCACATGGCTTCAATGACTGGAATGTGATGCCCGAGCACAGCTACCGGATCTATAATGCTGCCAAAGAAAAAGGAATTCCCGCCCAGATCTACTACCACCAGAACGGACACGGTGGGCCCCCACCCATCAGCATGATGAACCGCTGGTTTACACGCTACCTGCACGGCATCCAAAATGGAGTGGAGGAAGATGCCCGTGCCTGGATCGTCAGGGAGAAGGATAAGCCCGCAGATCCCACCGCCTATGAGGATTATCCCAATCCGGAGGCCGAGCCTGTCACCTTTTATCTGGGCGCAGGAGCTCCCGGAAGGGGCACACTCAGCACAAAACCTGCAGAGGGGCAGGGAAACGAAACTCTTGTGGATAACTATTCCTTCGATGGATCGGCCCTGGCTGAGGCAGAATATACCAACCACCGGCTCATCTATCTCACTCCCGAATTAGCCGAAGATATTCATCTATCCGGCCTGTCGGAAATCACCATCCGGGTAGCCGCCAGCAAGCCCGCTGTTAATCTCTCGGTATGGCTGGTATCCCTGCCCTGGCAGGAAGGCAGAAGGTCCAAAATCACCGACAACATCATCACACGAGGCTGGGCCGATCCTCAGAACCAGAGTTCTGTCTACGAAAGTGAAGCCCTCGTACCCGGGGAGTATTATACTTTGACTTTCGAGCTTCAACCCGATGATCAGATAATCGCTGAAGGACAGCAGATCGGCCTGATGATTTTCTCAAGCGACCGGGAATATACCCTCTGGCCAGAGCCCGGAACTGAGCTGACCGTGGACCTGGATGCCACCAGCATCACCCTGCCTGTAGTGGGAGGGGAAGCCAGCATCAATAATGCATTTGGAGAATAAAATCTTATGAAATCACCGGGATACACATTCATTGTTTACATATGCTTGCTTTACTCTGCATTATGGTCCTGTAAGCGTGTCACTCAATGGGAGGGTCAGGAACCCGTAAAAAAGGTAAGTACAGAAACTGTCCCCATCCAGCTGCAGTATAAAGGAATCTTCGATCTCGGAGCAGGGGTCCATATGTCCAACTCCTTTGAAGGAGCCCGAATGAATGGGGTGGCCCGAACAAACGATACCCTGGTAAGCGTATTGATCACAGCTGAGAATTCCCCGATCAACATGAGTCCCTGGTACGCCTTTCAACTGTGGTCAGACCATCCGCAGGATATCTATGTCAGACTAAGCTATCCTGAAAACGCTGCCCACCGCTACCATCCAAAGGTGAGTACCGATGGAAAGCACTGGCTCGCTCTTGATTCCGCCCGTTTTCAAGCTGGCACGATGGTCATGGAGGATGAGGTTGTAGAAAAAGATCTGACCATGAAGCTTTCCATTGGACCCGATACCCTGTGGGTGGCCGCACAGGAAATAATTACCACCGAAGATGTGGATCAATGGATGCATGGGCTGGAGTCCAGCTCATATGTAACCAGGGATACCATCGGGCTCAGCCATGAAGGAAGACCGGTTAACCTGCTCAGGATAGGCGAAAGCGATGATCAAAGAATGATCATGATCCTCTCCCGTCAGCACCCCCCGGAAATCCCCGGATTCCTGGCCATGCAGGCCTTTGTGGAAACCTTAGCTGCCCCGACGGCGCTAGCTGAAGCTTTCAGAAGCAAATACAATACCTACGTGGTGCCTCTGGCGAATCCCGACGGGGTGTATCATGGCCACTGGCGACATAACAAAGGTGGAATTGATCTTAACAGGGATTGGGAGAATTTTAATCAGCCCGAAACTTCGGCCATCCGGGATTTTATGAAAGAGCGTACAAGTTCCACGGGGGGCAAGTTTTATTTTGGTGTGGACTTCCATTCCACTTTTGAGGATATTTATTATACCATTGGCCCTGAGCTGGAAGGGAATATGCCGGGGCTGGTACCAGAGCTCATAGAAGCAACTGCCCGGGAATTCCCGGACTATGTTCCAAATATTAAACCCAGGTCCGAGAAGGAAGCAAAAATCACCTCCACAGCCTTTCTCTTTTTTGAATTTGGCGCCGAGGCCCTCACCTACGAAATTGGTGACCATACCCCCCGGGATTTCATCCATAAGAAGGGTGAGATGTCAGCCATAAAACTAATGGAACTGATGCTTAATTAAAGGTCCACGAATCTACACTCCGAATTGGAGTTCACTCAGGTTTTTATAGATGCCATCCGCTACCTTTAAAAGCTCCTCATGGGTGCCCTGTTCGGCAATTTTCCCCTGGTCGATGACCACGATGTTATCCGCTTTGCGGATGGTAGCCAGACGATGTGCGATGACAATGGAAGTCCGGCCCGTCATTAATTTCTCCAGGGCATCCTGCACCAGCTTTTCCGATTCCGAGTCCAGAGAAGAGGTGGCTTCATCCAGGATCAATATTCTTGGATCCTTTAGTACGGCCCTGGCGATGGCAATACGCTGACGTTGTCCCCCGGATAGCTGTGTGCCTCTTTCTCCTACCACCGTATCCATTTTGTCGGGGAACCTGCTGATAAATTCCATTGCATTGGCCTGTTGGGCCGCGTCCAAGATTTCCTCCTTACTTGCAGATGGTTTCCCATACGCAATGTTTTCCTTGATGGTTCCTCCAAACAGAAAGATGTCCTGGGGCACCAGGGAGATCTGACTTCTTAATACAGATAGAGGAATATCATGGCAATCCATCCCGTCATAGAACAACTCACCTTTGTTTGGATAGTGCAGCATCAGGAGCAGCGATGCCAGGGTGCTTTTTCCGGCTCCGCTGGAACCCACAAACGCGATAAGCTTATTGGGATCAATATCCAGGCTGATTTTCTGAAGCACTTTTTCTTCCAGGCGGGAAGGATAGGAGAAATTCAGGTTCTTAAGCTGTATGCTCCCCTGAAGCTGGAATTCCTTTTGAATTTCGGCAACTTCTGTAAGATCTTCTTCTTTTTCCTCGAAGAGCTCAAAAAGATCTTCGGTGGCTCCGATAAACCGTTGAATGCTGGTAAACAGCGTGGCCAGCCCACCAATATTTCCGCCCACAAATACGGAATAAATGACAAATGAAAAGAGATCTCCTGAAGCCATCTCCCCCATGGCCATTAAACGCGATCCCTGCCATACCACAGCTGAAATCGCTCCAAAAATCCCAAAGATGATGAAGGAAGAAAAGGCGCCACGGTATTTTCCGCTTTTCATCCCCAGGGCGGCAATTTCAATTGTCTTCTTTTCATAGCGCTTCATCTCCACATGCTCATTGGTATAGGCCTTTACACTCTGAATTCCCTGCAGAGTTTCTTCTACTACGGTATTGGATTCTGCAACCTGCTTTTGTACATCTTTGGAATATTTACGAATAAATCGTCCGAATATCCTGGCAAGGACCATCATGGGTGGGAGGATGGCCAGCATAAACAGCGTCAGTTTCACAGAGGTGAGCGCCAGTAGAGTGGTGCCCCCAATGATAATGATGATCTGCCTGATAAATTCAGCCAGGGTGGTGGTTAGTGTTTCCTGCAGAAGGGCCACATCAGCGGAGATGCGGCTATTCAGCTCCCCAACTCTACGCTGATCGAAAAACCGTATGGGCAGTTTAATGAGATGATTGTAGGTGGTACGCCGAAGGGAAGCCAGCGATTTTTCCGTAACATTCACAAAGAGAATTACACGGAAATAGGAAAATACAGATTGAATGAGCAGCAAGATTCCCAGCAAAAGCGCCGTCTGGTTTATGCTTTGACCAAGCGATCCCTCATTTCCCGAATTAACCAGATCTCCAAGCAATTTGGGAAAGGCCAGACTCGAGAGACTGGATCCCAGGAGAAAGAACATGCCCAGCAGGTATTCCCCCTTAAAGGGGCGTATATAACTATATAGCTTTAAAGCATTGCGCAAGCCTTCGCTTGTGATTTTTTTCTTGGGTGGTTCGGTCATATATGCATTTCAATGTTGCCTCAGAGACCTTTAACAAATCCATGGCATATCCTGTTCACCGGCTGAATGAGGAAAGGAAAGATCCGCACTGGAGAGGACTATTCCGCTTCTAACAGTAATAGAGCATCTTCCCAGTCAGTGGGGACTGTAAATTTGGCCTTTTCAGACCTCGAAATACGCTTCTTCTCTGATTTTACACTTGTTTTGGGATCAATCCAGAATGCATGCACCGTACCAGACTTGTTTAAGCGGCTAATATCCATTGATACCATTCCTGGGTTTGGGAAATAGACCAAAATCCTTGACTCATCCGCTGAAAGCATAGCTACAGTGAGATCCAGGCCACCACCGTCGTCATCAATAAGAAGTGTCTGGTCGGGCTGAAATTCCCACCATTTCAGGGACTCAAGGATTTCCCTGTACCTGGACAGATAAGTAGCTCCCTGTGATTTCACTGCATCTTGCCAGTTCTGAGTCACATACTTAGGATTGGTGCCGAAATTCCACACATTTGAATTTCCATAGGTATGCATTCCACCCGCAAAAAATGCCCAGTATGCCTGTTTTCTGATGATCAGGGGAGTAATGGGCTTATTCGGGTATTCAGGCCCATCCTCATAGGCCCCTTCTCCATGAAGAATGGGTTTCGGAGGATTCTTTCGATAATCCTTTGCAACAACTTTGTATATGGAGTTGTACTCCGACCAGGTTTGCACCATATGAAAATCCAGCCAGGGCACATCCGTAAAAAAATCGGAAGACGCACTTCCCCCCCGGGGATGGAAGGTCATCAAGGTTTTGCTGTAGTCTTCCTTTCCGCAAACACCTTCTGTCACTCCTCTGGCAAGCAGATTCCAAACCCGCTTATTGCTTTCACTGTCGGCCCTTACATCGCCCCCCATGCACCATATAATGTTGGACTTCGTTTTAAATCTATCACCGATGAATCTACCATACTGCAATGCATTTCCCTCTGAGATACTATTATATCCTTCATCTTCAGCCATTCCAAATACAGGCAACATCAGAATATACAATCCTTCCTCCCTGGCCAGGTCTACGATATATTCCACATGATCCCAGTAGTCATATTCCACTGAATCACTTGGATCATTGCCCCTGGTCACATTTGCCTGTCTGAGATCATCATTATTGAAAGGCAGATCCCCATAGCTGTTTGACCTGGGTGGCAAGACAAATGGATTGTCATGATAAACTGCTGCATGAATCACTGAAAATCCCTGTTGAGAACGATTTTTAATATACTCCCGTGCTTCATTGCGGTCTGTTTTCTGAAAAAGCGCCCAACCTGTATCGCCCAACCAGAAAAACTGCTTCCCCTTTTGATCAACGAGGTGACGACCATTTTCGCTCACTTCCAGCTGCGCATTCATGTGAATTACAGAACTTAAGAGTAAGCAGGTAAATATCAATTTGAGATTCATGTCTTCCTATTAAAAATAAGTATCTTATCGCTTCATATCGCAATTGTCCTAATTTATAAAAAATGGCCTGGATGACAGGTATAATTCTCTTATATATGAAAAGAATTCCCCTATTCAGTATGGCAATCTTTGGGCTGTCTCTGGCTCTTGCATTTGGCTGCACTCAGAAGCCCGCTTCAGAAGGCATTCAATCTGTAGAAGAACTGAGAAGCCTGTTTGCAGATCCTCCATCTGAATACCGCAGTGCACCGCTCTGGGACTGGAACGAACAGATCAGCGAAGAGGGAATAGATTTCCAGATGAAGGAATTTAAAAAGGCCGGAATTGGTGGTGTCTTTGTGCATCCGCGTCCCGGACTCCTTACCGAGTATTTGTCCGACGATTGGTTTCATCTTTTTGATTATACCATTCAGAAGGGGAAAGAACTGGACATGAAAGTCTGGATCTACGATGAGAATTCATACCCTTCAGGCTTCGCCGGAGGTCATGTTCCGGCTGAAATGCCGGATTCTTATAAACACGGAACCGGCTTAAGCATGCGTGTTCTGGAAACCCTGGAGGATTTTAGCTCTGATGAGCAGGAAGTAATTTTGAAAAGGTCCGGAGATGAATTCATAGATATCACAAATTCCATTGAGGATGAAAAAGGAAAAACGGGTAAATACTATGTCTTTGAGCTTACCTATCCCGGGAAGTCGCCCTGGTACGGGGGATTCTCCTATGTGGACCTTTTGTACGAAGGAGTCACCGACAAATTTTTAGAAGTCACCATGACCCGGGGTTATGAAAAGAACAGCGCCGATTTTGGAGAAACACTGCCAGGTGTTTTTACGGACGAACCCAACCTGGAAGCCGCCATGTCAAGAGGCACAGTGCTGCGCTGGACTCCCGATCTGTGGGAAGTATTTCAGGACCGGTGGGGCTACGATCTGAAAATAAACCTGCCTTCCCTGGTTGAAGAAAGCGGAAACTGGAAGAAGGTACGTCACGACTATTACGAACTTCTTCTTGAGCTTTTCATCGAGCGCTGGGCCATCCCCTGGAGCAAGTACTGTGATGAAAACAATCTGGACTGGACCGGTCATTACTGGGAACACGGATGGCCGGAACCTACCCATGGCTTTGATGAAGCCGCCTTTTACATCTGGCATCAGCAACCAGGCGTAGACATGCTCGGGAACCGCCTGGACACAGCCGGTCAGGGTGGACAATTTGGGAACGACCGGGCCATACGCGAGTTGCGCAGTGCAGCCAACCAGGCTGGACGTATACGTACCCTGAGTGAGACCTACGGTGGAGGGGGATGGGAAATGGATTTTGAAGAACAGAAACGACTGGTCGACTGGCAATGTGTGCTTGGGGTGAACTTTGTAAACCAGCACCTCTCCTATTATTCCCTTAATGGGGTTCGGAAGTTCGATTACCCGCCTTCATTTTCTTATCACGAACCCTGGTGGGATCATTACAGGCTGCTGGGCGATTACATTGGCCGCGTCAGTATGGTCCTGTCGGCCGGACAACAAATTAATCACACCCTGGTGCTTCAACCTACAACTTCGGCCTGGATGTACTTCTCTCGAAAAGTCAGGAATCCGAAGATCTACGGAATCCGGAATAACTTCAAAGACTTTGTGTACCGGCTGGAACAGCAGCACCTTGAATATGACCTGGGTTCAGAATATGTTTTAAAAACCCTGGGGAGTGTCAATGGCGATAAGCTCTCCGTTGGACAGCGCGACTATTCCCTGGTGGTGATCCCCGAGGTCATGGAAAACATGGATCGCTCCACCCTGAACATGCTTGCAGAATACCTGGAACAGGGAGGAAAAATTCTTTCGTTTAATCGCGGTGTGGAACGAGTGGATGGCGAGCTATCGGGCGATGTCAATGATCTGGCTGCAAAATACCCGGAGCAATGGATCAAAGCAGATCATCCTGAACACCCTGCTGCAATAGAAATGCTGGCCAATGAAGAGTTCAAGATGGAAGATCGCAGCAAAAATGGCATGCTCTATCATCAGCGGCGGGTTCTTAAGGACGGACAGTCGCTTTTTTTGGTTAACTCACACAAGACTGAAAGTGCATCTGCTGAACTTACTGTCCAGGGAAAATATGTAATTAAACTGGATTTAATCCATGGTGAGGAATACGCCTACCCCAGCAACCTGGCACAGGGAAAATCTACCTTTACTGTGGACCTGGATCCGGCAGGCAGTGCATTGTTTGTGCTTACCGACAAGAAACCGGTCGGGCTGAAAGCCCATGTAGGTCCCGGGACAGAACAGCAGGTGGAAGGCGATGGTTTGGTGCAGGTAAGGCGTGAATCGGACAACATCCTGATGGTAAATTACCTGGATTTGCATACTGCTAAATCAGAGAAGAAAGAGATCTACTTCATGGATGCACTAATTGGCCTCTTCAATGAAAACGGCATTGAAATGGGAAATCCCTGGCAGCATAAGATCCAGTACAAGAAAAATTACCTTGCTTTGGATTCCCTGTTTGATTCCTCTTCAGGTTTCCAGGCCAGCTATCATTTTAACATCAACAGCAATTTAAGTGCCGATGCCATGGAATCCATCCGGGCTGTGGTGGAACGTCCCGATTTGTGGCAGGTAAGCATTAATGGTCAGCTGGTAGAAAAACAGGAGGGTGAATTCTGGATTGATAAAGATTTTCCTGTGTTTGAAGTGGGTGAATTTCTGCAAAAGGGCAGAAATACAATTACACTGAAAGCTCCTCGGATGCATATTCTGGCCGAAGTAATGCCCATCTATATACTGGGTGATTTTCTGGTCGTGCCGGGTGAAAAAGGATTTGAGATTGCCGAAGGAAATGTGAACGAATTGGGTTCATGGCGTGAGGCCGGATTGCCCTTCTATTCTCAGAAAGTGGCCTATGCTCAAACCTTCAAGTTGCAAAAGTCAGACAACACCACTTACAAAGTTCGCCTGAAAAACTGGAATGGATCCATGGCCGAAGTGCTGGTAAATGGGAAAACCGCAGGGGTCATTGCCTGGCAACCCGATGAACTGGATGTGAGTTCCTTCCTGGAAGAAGGCGAAAATGAAGTGGTGGTGAAAGTATGCGGAAGCCTGAAGAACACCTTTGGCTTCTTCTACAACAACAACGACAGCTGGATCTTCGGACCTCACTCCTGGAACGAAGCTCCCGAAAAAATACCATCGGCTTCTGAATATTTCCTTATGGATTACGGTTTGTTTGAGCCCTTTGAATTGGTACAGAGTGCCATCTCCCGGGGAAACTGACAGGCAATACCCAGCAGCGTACATAGGTGAATATATACTACTTGTTTAAAGGATTTATCCATGATATGTCATCCCTGGTCTCATTATTCCCCACTTGTAAGAGATATTTTTCTCTCGCCCTGGACCAGTTTCTAAGCTTGATTTTAACTGGCTCTTTATCTTCTATTTCAGCCATCTCAAATAAGGATTCTACTTCCATAAGCAGTTCCTCATTTCCATAAGTCAAGGCAAAGTAGTGTAAAGAAGGTTCCTTCAGGTGGATCACATCAATCCACCGGTAAAGAGCCCGTAGGCCGACTCTGGCATCCTGCTTCCGGGCGGCTGCCCTGAATTGCCTGAAATAATACTTTTCAGATTGCAGGTATTCCTGTCGTCGTGTTTGAATGAGTTGAGGCAATTTTTTGCTCACAAAAACCCACTTGAATACCCTGTATACCAACCAGACCAGAATAAGGAAAACAATAGCCGCAAGAATCAATTGCTTTAAGGTAAAACGCTCAAGCAAGTTATCCCAGGCACTTTTACCGTTTGTTTCGAGTGGCAATTCGCTTGAGATTGCAAGTGAATCGCGAATACTCTCAAGCATGCCCAGGTCCGGATTGGGAAGCACATCTATTGCAATGGCCGGGAGTGTTCTTTTATAGAGTTTATTCTGATCTGGATTCCACCAGGTCAAAACCTTTTCGGGTATTTCAATGTGGCCTTCTTTCTCAAATAAATATTGCATGCCATCCGTCCTGGATGCACTGATAGAGGTTTTTGTTTTATTTGAGTTTACGGTCGATCTGGAAGGGTACAGGCTCACTCCTTGAATCGTGTCCCATTGAATGGGGGGTACAAGTTCGGCAACGGTTCCTGAAACCTCCCGGGAAATGGTCCTTACAAGCACATCTCCAACCTTAACCTGCCTGAGATCGCCATCCCAATTATCGTTTACAGTCAGGCCACTGGCCACCAACCACTCCTCACTTTCATACCCTTTCGGGATGGGTTTCACTTTAATATTTCGTTCTTGGGTGACAATTTTCCTTTGAACAGCCTTATATCCTCCCTCATCCGGTGTGTCTACAATGAATTCCAGAGAGGGGAAGGTGATGTCCTCATCATCATAGGGGAAAACATTAAAAATCAATTCAACACCTGCATAAGTCTTCCCATTTATTCTCCTGGATTGAGACACAGAGCGAAAGTAAACGGTGAAAGCGCCATTCACTTTCACATTGCCCGGACTAACTCCTTTTGTGAACCACGTAGAGGTAAATACGGCAACTGATACACGAACTGGTTGTCCCACATAGACACTACTTCTGTCCACCTTTAGCTCGCTGAAAAGATGGTCCTGAGCATAAACTCCCTGTACTGCAAACAACAGTAAGAGTAAAATGATATTTCTGCGTAAAACCCTTATCATCCTGTGCCGTCTTTAACAGGTTTTAGCTTATTCTTCTTTACCTGGTATTGAAATTTTCGCTTTAAGAATAAGGCAGGATCATCGTCCACTTTCCGCATCAATACTTTTTGGGAATCATCTTTTTGTCCCGGTTCAAAATCTGGAGGCAGTTCATCCAATTCTTTTCCTTTCCTCATATCTGTGGCGGCAGTTTCT
>Ga0180430_10004918_pt1 | contig 11192 bp, 15 predicted proteins | sample SS_ome_9_FD_132999 | JGI IMG/M metagenome (GOLD analysis project Ga0180430, IMG submission 132999) | Hypersaline lake sediment archaeal communities from the Salton Sea, California, USA - SS_1_S_2 metaG | ecosystem: Environmental > Aquatic > Non-marine Saline and Alkaline > Hypersaline >... | reverse complement strand
GCTGGAAAACCTGGGCGACCTGACTCGCATCCTACGATTACCGGGGACGGTAAACCGCAAACAGCCCGAGACTCCCCTCAGTGTTCAAATCCTGAGTGCCGACCAACACCGACGCTATTCGATCGACGATTTTGAAGACTTCATTCCGGCAGCGACACCCGATCCACCACCAGACTCGCCGCGTACCAGCGCCGCGACTGCCGTGGCTGTCGATCTCTACGCGCAACCCCCGGTAGACAAGTTTCAGTCGGCGATGGAAGAGAGCCCCGCATTCCGACAGACGTGGGATCGTTGCCGGCCAGACCTGCTGGATCAGTCGGCCAGCGCCTACGACCTCAGTCTGGCCACACTGGCCGTGATTCGGGGCTGGTCCAATGACGAGATCGCCCGTTTGCTGGTGGCCTGGCGCTGTCGGCACGATGAACGTCCGGAGAAAGCAATCCGGCCGGACTACATCACCCGCACTCTTGCTCGGGCTCGCTCCGCGGCGATTGCAGATGATTCAACGGTCGATCTCTCGCAGTTTCTAGCCGGTCCACCGCTGGCGCTCACGGATGAAAAGCCAGTTCCCGAGTTCCCGGACCCCGGTCCGATTCCGGAATCGCTGTGTCGTATTCCCGGATTCGTGGCCGGCGTGATGGATCACTGTCTGGCAACCGCGCCTTACCCGAACGTTCCCCTGGCGTTCTGCGGGGCGCTGGCTCTGCAGGCACTGCTGGCCGGTCGCAAGGTCCGCGATGAGGCCGACAATCGGACGAACATCTATCTGTTGGCATTGGCGTTTTCAGCGGTCGGTAAGGACTGGCCACGGAAGGTCAACACGGCGATTCTGCATCGCGTGGGTTTGGTCAATGCTCTGGGTGAGAAATTCGCCAGCGGCGAAGGCATTCAGGACGCCCTGTTTCTCAACCCGTCGATGCTGTTTCAAACGGATGAGGTCGACGGACTGCTGCAGTCGATCAACAAGGCTCGCAATGCCCGGCACGAAAATATTCTCGGCACGCTGCTGACCATGTATTCGGCTGCCAACAGCATTTACCCCATGCGTCGCAAGGCCGGCAAAGATCAGCCGGGCGTGATCGACCAACCCTGTCTAATCGTCTACGGCACGGCGATTCCGACGCATTACTACGGCGCGCTGTCCGAGCGCATGCTGACGAATGGATTCTTTGCACGGATGCTGATCGTCGAAAGTGGACGGCGGAGCGTGGGGCAGGATCCGGGAATCATTGATCCCCCGGCTGATGTGATCGATACAGCGCAGTGGTGGGCCGAGTTCTGCCCGGGGTCCGGAAACCTGGAAGCCTGGCATCCACAACCTCGAGTCGTACCGGCCACAGAATCAGGTCGGCAACTTCTGACGGACTCCCGCCTGCAGGCGGAGTTGGAATACGCGCAGGCTGAAGCCCGCGGTGATCCGGTGGGCACCACCGTCTGGGGGCGTGTGCACGAGCAGACCCGCAAACTGGCGCTGCTGTATGCCGTCAGTGAGGACCACATCGATCCGACCATCGACGACGACGCCGTTCGTTGGGCGAGCGAGTTCGTGACGCACCAGACACGACGGATGTTGTTCATGGCGCACGGTCACGTGGCAGAGAACCCGTTTCACGGCGAGTGCCTGAAGCTGGTCAAGAAGCTGCGTGAGGCTCCTGAGCAGACTTTGCGGCACAGTGTGCTGCTTAAGCGGATGAAGATGGACGCCAAGACGTTTCAGGGCCTGATTGAAACGCTCGCGCAGCAGGGCGACATCGAAATTCAATCCATCAAGACGACCGGCCGGACCGGGATCCACTACCGGCTATTGGGGGAAAGAACCATCGAGGGTGAAACATGTCAGCCCACAACCACTGATTCGCCGGGTGAAACAAGCCCTGAATCAGACCAGGAAGGGGAATGAAGTGGTGAAAGAACCAACCGTGAAAGAAGTGAACGAAGTCCATTACATGACCCGGAAAAACACGGCGATTGCCTTACTTCCTTCTTTCACCGACACGCGCGAAATGAGGGTCATTCTTACTTCTTTCTCTCTTTCACCCATACCCATACACACACGCTGTGAGCGCGCGTACGCGTGAGGCCGCGTGACGGTGGGGGTGAAAGAAGGAAGGAAGTCATGGTTCCTTCCGGGCAGATCTGACCAGGAGACGCCCGCGGGAACAGTCGCCATAGGGACCAGAGTTTGATTTATCAGTCCGAGTGTCAGAGGAGCAAAGGATGCATGAACAGAATGGAGCAATGGCGGAGGCAGGCAGGTCAACTTGCCAGCCGCCTGAAAACGGATTGGAAGAATGGGCTGATGTTGCGAAGCCGCTGGCCGCGTGCGGCGCACAGCATGGTGCAGGGATGGCGGATTCGGCTCAGCCGTCCGCCGGCCAAAGGCACAGCGATCGCGACACCAAAGGAAACATGGAAGCAGTTTTCCCGGAGCGCCACGTCGGTGGCTGCGACGCGTGCCAGCCACGCGAAACGGAGCGACTGGCATCTGTGGGCGACACGCCGTGTCAGCGGAGGCAGCCGGTACATCCCGAAGGCCAGGCGGACGTGGTGAGACCTCGGGGGCCGGTCTCGACGGACAACGTGCTGCAGCTGCTGGAGTCCCAGCAGTATCGCTGCGCACTGACTGGTCGCGAACTGACCCCCGACACCTCAGCACTCGACCACATCATTCCGATCCGCTGTGACGGCGAGCATGTCATTGAGAACACACAGGTCCTGCACAAGGACGTGAACCGCGCCAAGGGTTCGATGACGAATGTCGAGTTCATCGGGATGTGTGAGGAAGTGGTGACACACGCAGCGGGCAGTCAGGGAGGACGGCCATGACCGTGACGCAGCAAGAACAAACGCAAGTTCGACACTGCCGGCGATGCCGGGCGGTCATGCGGGAGGATGAATGGGATCGTTTCTGCGACCGCTGTTTTCTCGCGACCTGCCGCCGCTGCAACGAGTGCGGAGAACCCCTGACTGCCAACGTGGAACGGTCCGGCATCTGTTTTCGATGCGAGCCGGACTCGGATTTCTGGATTGAACGACACATGGAGGATGACCATGAAGATTGAACAGCGAATGCTGAAGGATGTGCGGCCGTATGAAAACAACCCCCGCATCAATGACGACGCGGTCGCAGCGGTTGTGGCATCGATCCGGGAATTCGGATTTCGTCAGCCGATCGTCGTCGACGAAGAGGGCGTGATCATTGTTGGTCACACCCGCTACAAGGCGGCTCAGCAACTTGGCATCGAAAAGGTGCCGGTGCATGTCGCCAAAGGACTGTCACCGGCGCAGGTCAAGGCGTACCGCATCGCCGACAACCAAACCGCGACGCTGGCGGAATGGAATTACGATCTGCTGCCGATCGAACTGGCTGACCTGCAGGGACTCGACTTCGATCTCGATCTGCTGGGCTTCGACACCGATGAACTGGCGAAGATCCTCAGCCCCGAGCTGAAGGACGGCCAGTGCGATCCGGACGACGTGCCGGCGCCTCCGGATGAGGCGGCCACGCAGAAGGGCGACCTGTGGCTGCTCGGTGAGCATCGCCTGCTGTGCGGCGACAGTTCCTCGGTGGCGGATGTGGACCGCCTGCTCGATGGTCAGCCAATCCATCTCTGCAACACGGATCCCCCGTACAACGTGAAGGTGGAACCACGCAGCAACAACGCCATCGCCGCCGGCCTCTCATCGTTTCAGGGAACAACCCATCACCAGAAGCTGGATGTGGAACGCCATCCCGAAAAAGCGAAGCCGACCGCCAGGAAGCTGCGAGCCAAGGACCGACCTCTGGCGAACGACTTCGTGACGGACGAGCAGTTTGACGGACTACTGGATGCCTGGTTTGGCAACATCGCGCGCGTGCTGGTACCGGGACGCGGGTTCTACATATGGGGTGGATATGCCAACTGCGCGAACTACCCGCCGTTCCTGAAGAAGCATGAGCTGTACTTCTCCCAGGCTCTCATCTGGGTGAAGGAACATCCCGTGTTGACCCGCAAAGATTTTATGGGCAACCACGAGTGGTGTTTCTACGGCTGGAAAGAAGGCGCAGCGCATGTCTACCTCGGACCGAACAACGCGACCGATGTTTGGTCGGTGAAGAAGGTCAATCCGCAGTCGATGGTGCATCTCACCGAGAAGCCGGTCGAACTGGCGGTTCGCGCGATGCAGTACTCATCGCGGGCTGGTGAAAACGTTCTCGACCTGTTTGGCGGGTCGGGCAGCACGCTGATCGCGGCGGAACAGACCGGTCGCAAAGCATTCCTGATGGAACTCGACCCGCTGTACTGCGATGTGATTGTGCAGCGTTACGAGAAGTTCACTGGACGAAAGGCGGAGCGGGTTGCGGCAGCAGACGCCGCTTAGAGGAGCGGTTACTTCCGTTTCCAGAGATCAACTAAACACCGGCGCGCAGGCGATGGCTCAAACAGAACCGTACATGACTCGCACAATTCATCAGCGGGATTCCATTTTATGAAATCGCGATATGCATCAAGCAGGCGACGCGGACCAAGAACAGGCGTCTTCGGAGATCGAAGCCGGTGCAGGATGTCTGCGACCGCCCAGCCAGTCTTCGCAGCAAGCCGATTCACAGCTTCCTCGTTCGGAGCTTGATCACAATGAAAAGCAGAAATCACTCCATCCAACAGTGGTTTAATGACCGCGGCCAGATTCTGGAACGACGATGGATAGTTAATGATGACGCGCATTTCAAAGGGGTCGAAAAACTCCTGACAGCTGGCTGTGCCAGCCGCACTGGCGGGCCACCAAATCTCATGAGGCTTCGTGGAGGACGAAAGCAGCGGAATCGTGAACTCCAGAGAGCATTCGGGTTCACTGGCCGGCCCCGACGGAATCTTGTCCAGCCGGTATTCGTGATAGTGGTCGAACTGTCGACCGTCGCTGGTCAATGGAGGTGCTGCGTGGAGTCGTTCGAAATGAAGTCCCTCGCTTACAACAGATCGGAATGGCGCAGTTCCGACGTTGTAAAAGAGAACGTTCTCAACGTCACAAAAACTTTGGTCCAGCGACTGATACTTTGCACCGAGAAGGTGCCCAGGACTCGGGACAAGCGATTCGATTTCAGTACGCAGCGAATCTCGCGCTTCTCGCAATTGTCCCCGCGGCTCGAACGGCAACCTGGTCTTGCTCCAGAATCGCACCGAGCGGGGATCGTGTTCCAGGTGAAAAGTTGTCTCAGCATCCATGATCCCATCATTGCATCAACTCACGATTCGAATTGCCAGCCATGTTTATCACCGCGGGTCAATCTGAATGTCTGCAAATGGGAGGTGGCGGCATGATCTACCTGGCCAGCCCGTACTCACACCCGTGCCCGACCGTTCGCGAACAGCGGTTTCATGCTGTCTGCCGGATGGCGGCCGCGCTGATGCGGCGGGGACAGGTCGTGTTCGCGCCGATCGTGCATGGCCATCCGCTGGTCGGGCATGGCCTGCCCACCGAGTGGCCGTTCTGGGAACGATTCGACCGGGAACATCTGCGCCGGTGCGACGAACTAGTCGTGCTGACGCTGGACGGCTGGCAGGAATCGGTCGGGGTCACGGCGGAAATCCGGATTGCCGCCGAACTGGGGAAGTTAGTTCGGTATCTGGACCCGGAGGACGGCCACAGTTGGCCCACGTTGGCCCGTGTCGCGAAGGAGGCGGAGGTTTGAACGAGCGTCCGAGCCACGAGAAAACGCCCGCACGTTGGCGACGTGGGGCGTCGACGCGAATCGCGTCGAGGTTAGCCGTCCTGCCGGCGAGTCTGCCATTCGGCCTCCCACGCCAGCATTTCGTGATGCCAGCGCCAGATGTCGATCTCGGCATCGGTCGCGTGCCGGACCGTCAGGATGTTGATCGGCACGTCCCGCCCGTAGCGTTCGCGGAGGTCGGCATACAGGTCATACAGCGCGGCCTGCCCGAGTTCGCGGGCCGTCGATTCGTCTTCGGCTTCCACCAGCACGTATCGTGCGAGCGTGGCCACCAGCCAGGTTGTCATGGTTCGTCTCCTCGTGCTGTCATCTCATCCTGCCGGCGGGTAGATCGTCCCGCAGGCGTCGCACCGTACAAATTCGTCGTTGAGCCAGATCAGTCGATCGGCGTCGGACTCACCGCATTCCGGACAGGCCAGACCCGGAGCCACCCGATTCTGTTCTGGCGGCTCGATAGGCGGGTCCAGCCGGTCAGCGATCGCGAGGAGCACCTCGACCAGGTCATCGGCATCGATGGACCGGGATCGGTACCCCTCGTCAATCGACTTTTGCACCGAGGCCGTTACGTCGCGGATCGCATCGGCCAGTTCATGGTTGGGATTCTTCATCGCGGCACCTCAGCCGGTGAATTGACCGCGGTCGGTCTTCTTGAATCGGGACTCGTCCCCCTTCTTCGCAATCTCGCGGATGATCGCGGCATACAGCGTCGAGTGGGGCGTCTTACCGCCGGGGCTGGTCCAGTACCCCTTGGTCGCCATCGCTTCGATCATTGCCTTGGCGGTCAGCGGTTCGCCCGCTTCGGCCAGTACCTTTGCTGCCGCGTCCAACGCGCTCATCTTCCCGTCCCGCTTGCCGCCGGCCTTCGGCTGCTTTTCCGCCGCTGCCTTCTTCGTGGCCGCGGGGGCCTTCTTCGCCGCCTTGCGCTGGGCGGGCTTGCGGGTCTTCGTCGTCGTGGTGGTCTTCTTCGTCGCCATCGTGTTGCTCCTGTGAAAAAGGAAGTCTGGAAACAAAAACAGCCGGCCATCGGGCCGGCTGGTCATTCCTGGTTGATGCGGCGTCTCGTGACGCCGACGTTGTTGAGTGCCTTCTCGGCCGCCTCGATCGCGAAGACGACCGCCTCCGCCGCTTCGGCGTCCTCGCAGTCGACCTTCATCAGGTCGTCGATGTGCCGCCGCAGCGTCCGTTCGAGGGAATGCAGCGTTCGCAGCGCCGAGCAGTTGATGCGTCGCGGTAGGTTATCGTCATGGGCGTTGGTCATGGTCGTCTGCCTCATCGTTGTGGTGTGGTCGCTCTTAGCAGGGGAACCCGAGTTCGCGGGCTTCGTCTTCGTTGACGATCCCGAGTGCGAAGGCGGCGTAAACCGCATACTTGAGAGCGTCGTGCGTCTGCCCCGCGTGCCCCCAGTTCAGGTCTTTGCGCTGGGGAAGTTCCGTAGCGGCGGTCTGCATCCGGACCAGCAGGTCGGTCAGCGTCTTGGCGTGTTTTTCGGTGCTCTGTCGGGCGTTCATGGTTGGTCCTTTCGCGGTGCGAATCGTCGTTGCGACATGACACGAGTTACCTCGGGTGCGGAACGACATCCACTCCGTTTCGCAGCAGTTTTGAGATGATTTCAGAGGTTTTCAGGGATGTCCGATGACCGCGAAAAGTCGCCCCTCAGCCCGACCGCGATGTCGATCCGCGACGCCGCGCGGCTACTCACGCGCACCGGTGGCGACCCGGTCTCGGAAAGCATGCTGCAGGCGGATATCGACGCCGGCGCACCCGTCAACGCGGATGGCACTCTGAATCTCGTGCACTATGCCGCCTGGCTCGTGAAGGAGATGAGCCGACGTGGCGATTGATCCCCGACAACTCGGACCGACGCAGTTGTGCCGGCTGCTCAACTCCACCCCGCTGGGTGAGGTGATCAGCGAACGTCAGCTGCACCGGCATCGCACCCGCGCCGGCTTCCGGATCGGGGAAGGCAGGACCGTCGACCTGTTCCGGTACATCGGCTGGCTGGTCGCGCAGCGACATGCCCCGAAACCGGATCCCAAGGGGCTGACCGGCTACGACGCGATGAAGGAGCAGGCGCGGGCCCGCAACGCGCTCCTCTCACTGTCGGGCCGTGACATCGGTGATCTGCCGGCGGTCATCAACCCGGAACGCAAACAGCAGGCGGGCGAGAGTTTTCAGTACTTCTGCGAGACGTACTTCCCGCTGTCTTTTCACTTGGCCTGGTCACCGGATCATTTGAAGGTCATTGCCAAGATCGAAGAGGCAGTGCTGCATGGTGGGCTGTTCGCGCTGGCGATGCCGCGCGGATCGGGCAAGACGACGATCGCTGAATGCGCCTGTCTGTGGGCGATTCTGTTCGGGCACCGGGAGTTCATTGCCCTGATCGGTGCGAGCGAAGTCCATGCGGAAGAGATGCTCGACTCGATCAAGATGGAGCTCGACGGCAACGAATTGCTGCTCGAAGACTTCCCCGAGGCCGTCTATCCGATTCAGCGGCTGGAAGGGATCGCGAACCGCTGCACCGGGCAGTTGTATCAGGGCGAGCGGACGCACATCTCGTGGACCGCCAAGGAGATCGTGATGCCGACGATGCCGGATTCGAAGGCGTCGGGAGCGATCGTCAAAGTGGCCGGGATCACCGGTCGAATTCGCGGGATGAAGTTCAAACGGGCGGACGGCCGGACCGTGCGGCCGTCGCTCGTCATTCTCGATGACCCGCAGACAGACGAGTCAGCTCGGTCGCCATCCCAGTGTGCGCAGCGTGAGAGCATTCTCGCTGGCGCGGTCCTCGGCCTGGCTGGCCCCGGCAAGAAGATCAGCGGCATCATGCCCTGCACGGTCATCCGTCCGGACGACATGGCCGATCGGATTCTGGATCGGGACAAACACCCGCAATGGCAGGGTGACCGCACCAAGATGGTCTATACGTTCCCGACCAACGAGAAGTTGTGGCAGCAGTACGGCCAGGTGCGTGCGGAAGCCCTGCGGAACGAACGCGGGCTGGCGGAGGCCACGGAGTTCTACCGCCGGCATCGGAAGGCGATGGACGAGGGAGCGGTCATTGCCTGGCCGGAGCGGTTCAATCCGGACGAACTTTCCGCTGTGCAACATGCCATGAATTTAAAGCTGCAGAACGAAGCAGCGTTCTTTGCGGAATATCAGAACGAACCGTTGCCGGAGACGACTGCCGATGACGATCTGCTGACGGCCGATCAGATCGCCGCAAAGACCTGTGGTTTGCCGCAGCATCTGGTGCCGGTTGGCTGCAATCACCTAACGATGTTCATCGACGTGCAGCAGAAGCTGTTGTTCTTCGTGATTTGCGCTTGGGAAGACGACTTCACCGGGTACATCGTCGATTACGGAACCTACCCCGATCAGAAGCGATCGTATTTCACGCTGCGGGACGCGACACGTACGCTGGCCGTTGCGGCGAAAGGGACCGGACTCGAGGGATCGATCTACGCCGGGCTGGAGGCGTTGACTGAAGATCGGCTGTCACGGAGTTGGCGACGTGACGACGGTGCGGAACTGCGGATCGACCGGTGTCTGATCGACGCCAACTGGGGTTCGTCGACCGATGTGGTGTATCAGTTCTGCCGGCAATCGAAGCATGCCGGGATTGTGCTCCCCTCGCACGGGCGGTTTGTGGGGGCATCCAGCCGGCCATTCTCTGACTACAAGCGCAAACCGGGTGAACGGGTCGGACTCAACTGGCGAATGACGAACGCCAGCGGCAAGCGAGCGGTCCGGCATGTGATCTACGACACGAACTACTGGAAGTCGTTCGTGCAGGCGCGGCTGGTCGTGGCGCAGGGCGATCCCGGTTGCTTGTCGATGTTCGGAACCAGTCCGGACACGCATCGGATGTTTGCCGAGCATCTGACCGCAGAATACCGCGTGAAGACCGAAGGACGCGGTCGCACGGTGGACGAATGGAAGATCCGTCCAGAGCAAGCCGACAATCACTGGCTCGACGGCGTTGTCGGCTGCGCGGTTTCGGCGTCCATTCAGGGCTGCGTGCTGTTCGGCACCGATGCCCCGCAAGGCCCCGCGCAACCGCGTGTCCGTCTCTCCGCGTTGCAGAGGAGCAAACGGGGATGACCAATCAGAAACCTGATCCCGAACCGAAAGGCCTCGTTTGCCCGAACTGTGGGTGCCGGCATTTCTACGTTATCTACACGCGACCGCGGGCGGCGAAGATCGTGCGGCGGAAAGAGTGTCGCTACTGCGGAAGGCGTGTGACAACGACCGAACGGCTGTCCCAATAGTCGCACTACGATTCTTGCGATTCGCGAAGCGACTGAATAATCCCGGTGAAAGGTGGCAGTTCCAGCCACTTCGCCGTTAAGAACGGAGGTTTGGCATACTCTGATGGAATCCGAGTCTTGCCAACAATTCGATCCGATGAGACTGTCTTGAAGTATTTGACGCCCATGCTGTTGTGATAGCTCATTGCATCAAGATCAGCCGGTTGGAACCGCACAGCATAAACAACACCATGAGGATGCTTCTCCCAGAACTGGATGGCTCGCGACCGTAAATAATCGAGCGACTCAAGCCGACGTCGAACATCTTCTAAATCTGCAGGTGCTGGGTTGGGTGATGTCACACCATATCGCCGCCATTCTTCGCTTTCCCTAAGCAGCCTCTGAAGATGTGGTTCACTGACCTGCTCGTCGTTCAGGAATTCCCACAGCTCATCAAAGCTGTATCGCAAGGCGCGCGCAGCCTCGCCGCCGGCAAAATCTTTCGTTGCAAAAGTCAGTGCGCGGTACGCACACTCGGCGAAGTAGGTAGGCTTTGACGAGGAATCACCGAAATCGTGACCGAGCGTGAATGGCTTGAGCACTGCACGTGACGCGGCGGTACGACCGTTCCATTGCAGCGACTCAAAAACTGAATCCACAGCTTCGAGTTCAGGTTTCTCAAATGCGGGGCTACTGCAACAAAGCCCCTGCGATTCGATCTGAGGTTCCGCAAGCCCGGACGTTCCGTGATAGAGGACCCAGGGATCGCGCGCAATCTCGTCTGGAAATGGTCGGTTCGGACAATCGTCTACTGGCGGATCAAAAGAGAATTCTGGAATCATACTGGCTTAGTCTCTTCAAAATCCGCTCCGTGTTCCAGATCTGGAACCATTTGGATTCATTCTGACGATCGCTCCGTCACTTCGCCGGTCAACCGGGTAGCTCTCCAGATAGGCAGCGTGGTGCTGCCGTCTGTGAGACCCCAATGGCTGACGACCTCGACCAGACGATCCGTGACAACGCCGACGGGCCAGCCAAGGCCGCCGGCGATTCCGGCAGCATGGAGCAACACAAGCTCTCCGAGCAGATTGCCGCGGATCGGTATCTCGCCTCGAAGCAGGCGGCAAAGTCCAAGCGCCTCGGTCTCCGGATCACGAAGATCGTTCCTCCGGGAGCCGAGTGACCGTGCTGACCTGGCTGCGCCGTACCCTGTTTGCCTCCAAACCGGATGTCCG
>Ga0180430_10004916_pt1 | contig 11197 bp, 5 predicted proteins | sample SS_ome_9_FD_132999 | JGI IMG/M metagenome (GOLD analysis project Ga0180430, IMG submission 132999) | Hypersaline lake sediment archaeal communities from the Salton Sea, California, USA - SS_1_S_2 metaG | ecosystem: Environmental > Aquatic > Non-marine Saline and Alkaline > Hypersaline > Sediment... | reverse complement strand
GGCGTCGTGAGGGCTGATGGCGATGGGGATGTCGCCGAGTTTCTGGCGGAGGGCGGGGATGCCGGCGATGTGGTCGCAGTGGCCGTGGGTAAGCAGGATGCGTTCAACGGTGAGGTTGTTCTCGTGGAGGAAGTCGAGCAGGCCTTGCGGCTCGAAGCCGGGGTCGATGAGAAGGCAACGGTCGGCGTCAGGGTTGGGCTTGAGAACGTAGCAGTTTGTTTCGAAATCGCCTAGTACGATGGTATGGACCAGCACGGGGGCCTCCTTGTAAAGGTCAAAGCTCAAGAGTCAACGTGCACAATTGAGGTGTCGCTGGGGGACGTTTGTCTTTTCAGCATGGGTAACAGAGTGATCCATCCTGCTTTCTTGGACGAAGGACTCCAGGTTAAAGACTCGGGATGTCGAAGTCGCAATGGTTTACGAAGGTTTCTTTCGGGGGATGGGCATGTTGAGTTCGCGTAGGACGAGTTTCATGTCTTCCCAGACGCGTCGTCGGGTGTCGGGTGCGTAGTTTCGCAGGAGGTAGGCGGGGTGGTAGGTGGCGACAAGTCTGGTGGGCGCGGCGGTTGGGTTGGGGTAGTACTGGTGGACGCGTCCGCGGAGGCGGCCGATAGCTTCGGTGGTGTCGAGCAGGGTGCGGGCGGCATAGGCGCCTAGGGCGATGATGATATCGGGCTCGATGACGGCGAGCTGTTGGTGGAGGTAGTCGATGCAGGCGGCGATCTCGGTGGTTTGCGGGTTGCGGTTTTCTGGTGGTCGGCACTTGAGGATATTGCAGATGAAGACGTCGGCGCGTTGGAGGCCCATGGCTTCGATGATGTTGGTGAGGAGTTTGCCGGCGCGGCCAACGAAGGGTCTGCCTTGGGCGTCTTCATCGGCACCGGGGGCTTCGCCGACGAAGACGATGCGGGCGTCGGGGTTGACTTCTCCGGGTACGGCGTTGGTGCGTGTTTGGTGGAGGGGGCAGGCGTTGCAGTCGCGGACCTTTTGGGCGATGTCGTCGAGTCGTCGTTGTTTTTGGGCGAGTTGTTTGGGGTTGGCAGGGGGCGGGGGTGTTTTGGGTGGTGTTGGAGCGGGTGAAGGGGTCTTGGGGGCGGGTGCTGTTGTTGTTTGTCGGCTGGTGCGGGGAGATGTAGGGGCTTTGGGTGTTTTTGCGGGGCGAGTAGTGTTGGCGCGGCTGTTGGTGCGGGAGGCGGAGCGGACGAGGGCGTGCAGGTCGATGTGGCCCATGGGTAGCCAGCGGCCTCCGAGGAAGAGGTCGGTCTGGAGCTGGCGGCGGAGGGTGTCAATGATGGGGTGGCATGTGGGGCTGTTGTCGTGTGGCATGGATGTACCTATTGGGCGGGGTTGAAGGCGAACTGGACCTGGTAGAGTTGTCGGTAGATGTCGCAGGTATCGAGCAGTTGCTGGTGTTTGCCGGAGGCGACGAGTTGGCCCTGGTCGAAGACGGCGATGCGATCGGCGTGGGTGATAGTGCTGAGTCGGTGGGCGATGATGAAGCAGGTGCGTCCCTGGGCGAAGTTGATGACGGCTTGTTGGATTTTGGCTTCGCTGTCGGAGTCGATCTGGCTGGTGGCTTCGTCGAAGATGAGGATGGCGGGGTCGCGAAGGATGGCGCGGGCGATGGCGAGTCGTTGGAGTTGGCCGCCCGAGAGTGTGGCGCCTTGTTCTCCGACGATGGTGTCGTAGCCCTGGGCGAGTTGTTCGATGAATTCGTGGGCGTAGGCCTGTTTGGCGGCAGCGACAATTTCTTCACAGGAGGCGTCGGGGTTGCTGTAGGCGATGTTGGCGGCGATGGTGTCGTTGAAGACGACGGTTTGCTGGGTGACGATGCCGATTTGTTTGCGGAGGCTGGCGAGGGAGACGTTGGCGATGTCTTGGCCGTCGATGCGTATTTGGCCCTTTTGGGGCAGGAAGAAGCGGGGGATGAGGCTGACGAGGGTGGTTTTTCCGGAGCCGTTAGGGCCTACTACGGCGATGGTTTCGCCGGCGTTGACGTCGAGGTTGACGTTTCGCAGGGCGGGTTCGAGGGTGTTGGGGTAGCTGAAGGTGATGTTTTTGAAGGTGAGCGACTGTTGGAGTCTTTGGAGTTGGGTGGCGTCGGCGGGGTCGTTTTCGGCGGGCGTGTCGATGAGGAAGTAGACGCGTTCAGCGGCGGCGTTGGCTTCTTGGAGGCGTGGCAGGACTTTGCCGAGCTTTCGTCCGGATTCGGCCATGGCGGCCAGGAGGCCGACCAGGACGAAGAATTCACTGGGGGTCATTCTGGAGTCGGTGAGCCAGTAGGCGGCGAAGATCATGCCGACGCATGCGGCGGCGACGCCTAGGGCTTCGAGGAGCGGTCCGCTGGCGGCGTTGATCTTGGCGATTCGGTACTGCTGTTTTAGCAGGCGGGTATTGATGGCGGCGAAGGTGGCAGCTTCCTGTTCTTCCTGGTGGTAGCCCTTGACGACGCGAATGCCGAAGAAGCTTTCCTGGAGTCTTCCCAGCAGCAGGGACCAGCTTTGCAGGGTGCGTCGGGTGGCGCGACGCATTTTGCGGCCGAGTTTGCCAATAACGACCGCGGCGGCGGGAGCGCCCATGATAACGATGGCGGTGAGTTTGGCGTTGATGACAAGGGCTGAGCAGGCCAGGAAGATCATGATGAGCGGTTCGGTGATCATTCTGCCCAGGAGGGTGACAATGCCGACGTTGATTTTGACGGAGTCCTGGATGAATCGGCTCATGGTGTCGCTGACGCCCTGGGTGCTGAAGTGAATGAGGGGCAGGCGAATGGCGTTGTGGAAGGCGTCGTTTCGCAGTCGCATGATGCTGCGAAAGGCGACACGTCGGATGAGGTATTCCTGGAGGAAGCGGCACAGGCTGCGTAGCAGTGTGGTCATGAGGATGACGAGAATGACGAGGATGATGGAGCTTCGGATAAAGACGATGCGTTGTGCTTCGGAGGTGACGTCGGAGAGTTTTGGTATGGATTGTAGAAACCAGTCGGCGGTGTTGGCCCAAACGGGTCGACGGCCCAGGGAGAGTTGGACGGTCTCGGTGGTGGCGTCGGGATGGGTTACGTCGATGCTGACGATGGTGTTGCGTGGCAGGCTGGCGAGGACTTCGAGCTGTTGGTGCCGGTTGCGGGGCGTCAGTCTGTTTTGGCCGGGCCAGGTCAGGGCGGTGACCACGTCGCCTTCGACGAGGCCGCACTCGTCGGCAGGGCTTTGGCCTTTTATGGCGCTGACACGGAGGGGAATACGGCTACGTTCTTCGATGTCTTCGTTGCTGGGGCTGATTTCGTCGGGCAGGGGCACGTTGGCAAAGCGCAGGCCGGTGCGCTGTTTGATGACGCTTCGATAGGCCCAGCCGTGCAGGCCTTCCTCGCCGATCATGACCTTCATGAGGGGCAGCAAGGCGGTGAGGCTCATAGAAAAGAGGAGCGCGCCGCAGATGGCGCAGATCAGGGCCGCGACGACGGTGGGGTAGTCGAATCGGATGTACCTGAGGACGCGTCGGAAGTATTGCATGGGCCTGTGGGCACCTCATCCCCCGCTTGCTGTTTGGTCGTAAAGAAAACGGCCATGTGTAACACGATGGCCGTTTGTCGTCAAGTGAGGAATCGTATGAGGCCCGTTGTGGGCGGTCCGGTCAGGGGAAATCAAGGTGGAAGCTGTAGGCGTCGTCGTTGAGTGCGCTGCTGACGCGGCAGCCGCTTTTGTGGAAGACGGCCTGCATGGGTTTGTTGTCGCGGAGGACCTCGGCGGTGAAGCCGGCGATGCCGTTGCGTCTTGCGATGGTGATGAGGTACTTGAGCAGGAAGGTTCCGATGCCGCGGTTTTGCCAATCGTCATGGACGACGAAGGCGACTTCGGCGCGGTTGGTGTTTTCGTTAAGGTAATAGCGTCCGACGGCGATGATGTTTTCACCGTAGGCTTCGGGGACGGTGGCGACAATGGCGACGTCGTGGCGGTGGTCGATGTAGACGAAGTCCTGTATTTGCTTCTGTGGGAAGCGTTTGAGGTTGGCAGCAAATCGGTAGTAAACGGTTTGCTGGGAGAGTGTGTAGAGGAGGTCTCGGACTTTCGGTTCGTCGGTGGGGTGGATGGGTCGGAAGTTGACCTGGGTGCCTTCGTTGAGGACCATGGAGGTGGTGAGGTCCTGAGGGACGAGATGAATTCGTCCTTCGACGTCGGCCAATTCGGGGCGGACGTATTTGGCCTCGATGGCCTCTTTGAGCAGCTGTTCACGGTAATTGGGGTGAGCAATGCTGATGAGGGCGAGGGCGCGGTCCTGAACGGACTTGCCGTGTAGGTAAGCGACGCCGTACTCGGTGACGACGTAGTGGACGTCGCCGCGGGTGGTGACGACGCCGGCGCCCGGGCTCAGTTGGGTCACGATGCGTGAGACTTCGCCGCTTCGTGCGGTGGAGGGCAGCGCGATGATGGGTTTGCCGCCGGAAGACCGTGCGGCGCCACGGTTGAAGTCCACCTGGCCTCCGATTCCGGAGAAGAACTTCTGGCCTAAGGAATCGGCGCAAATTTGTCCGGTGAGGTCGACCTCCAGGGCGACGTTGACGGAGACCATTTTATTCTGCTGGCTGATGATAAAGGGGTCGTTGACGTATTCGGTGGTATGGAAAGAGAAGTCGTCGTTATTGTCGACATAGTCGTAGAGTTTTTGGGTGCCGAGGCAGAAGCTGGCGACGATTTTTCCCCGGTCGAGCGATTTTCGTCGGCCGGTGATGGCGCCGGATTCGATCATGTCGATGATGGCGTCGGTGAACATTTCGGTGTGGATACCGAGGTCTTTTTTCTCTTTGAGGAATTCGAGCAGGGCCTGGGGGATGCGTCCGATGCCGACTTCGATGGTGGAGCCGTCTTCCACGAGTGAGGCGATGTTTTGGCCGATACGCCGGGTGATTTCGGTGGGCTGTGGGGGCCGGACTTCGTAGAGAGGCTGCTCGACGGGTACGAGGGCGTCGACATCCTGGACATGCAGGAAGCTGTCGCCGTGTGTGCGTGGCATGCGGGGGTTGATTTGCGCCAGGACGAGGCCGGCATTCTGGGCGGCGCTTTTGACGATATCGACCGAGATTCCCAGTGAGCACATGCCACGGTGGTCGGGGGGGCTCATCTGGATGAGGGCGACGTCAAGGGGAAGTTGGCCGGAACTGAAGAGTCGGGGTATTTCGGAGAGGAAGATGGGTGTGTAGTCGCCCAGTCCTTGCTGGATGATTTCTCGGACGTTTTCGGCAATGAAGAAGCTGTTGACGCGGAAGTGCTCGACGAGGTCTTTTTCGGCGTATGGAGCGTCGCCGAAGGTCAGCAGGTGAATAATCTGTGTGTCGGCGAGTTCTTCGGAGCGGTCGGCCATGGCCTGTACGAGTGCCTGAGGCTGGGCGCAGCCGGTGCCAATGAAGACTCGCTGGCCTGGTTTGATCTGGCTGGCGGCCTGGGGTGGCGACATTACAAGGTTAGCATACTTGGATTGCCATTGGGGATCGTAGGTGAGTTCTTTTTCAGGTTTAGTCATGATTTGGCACCTTTGGCGGAAAGCGTAATACGGGCATCAGCGGCAACAGGTTCGAAACCTACGGGGCCGACGATAAAGGGGTTAATATCCATTTCGACAACTTGGGGGAAGTCGGTGACGAGTTGGCTCAGGCGTTGGATGCCGTTGGCGATGCCAGTGATGTCGACCGCGGCCTGGCCTCTGACGCCCTTAAGCAAGGTGTAGGAACGGGTTTTTTCGAGCATTTGTACGGCTTCGTCGGCAGTGACGGGGGCAAGGTGGAAGGTGACGTCCTTCATGACTTCGACGAAGATGCCCCCCAAGCCGAACATGAGCATGGGTCCAAATTGGGGGTCACGTGTCATGCCGATGATGATTTCACGTCCCTTATGGCACATTTTTTCGACGTAGACGCCGTCGAGTCGGGCGTCGGGTACTCGCTGTTTGATACGGAGCATCATGAGGTCGTAGGCGTCGCGGAGCGCGAACCTGTTAATCAGGTTGAGTTTGACGCCGCCGAGATCGGACTTGTGGATGATGTCGGGCGAGACGATTTTCATGGCGACGGGGTATCCGACACGTTCGGCGATGTCAATGGCCTCGTCGACGTTGACGGCCATGGCGCCGGCGGGCACGTTGAAGTTGTATGCCCGGAGGACTTCTTTGGCTTTGACCTCGTTGACTTGATAGGTTTCGGTGCGGATGTGGCGTGAGAAGATGCGTTCGGCGCGTCTACGGTTGACGGGGAAGCGGGTCACGATGCGTGCGGGTCTTTGTTTCCAGGCGACGTAATCGCACATGGCCTTGAGGGCGGCGACAGCACGTTCTGGGGAGGGGTAATCCGGGACGCCGATTTCGGTGAGTTTGTCGCGGCCGGCCTGCACGTCGACGCCTCCCATGAAGGAGGTCAGTAGCGGCTTTTTGCCTTGATTGTATTTTTCGATGGCCTGAGCGGTGCCCAAGGCGTCAGTCATGGCCTGGGGTGTCAGGATGACGACAATGGCATCGACGTTGGGGTCGTCCTGTGCGGCGTTGATGGCGTCGGTGTAGCGTTCGGGGGGGGCGTCCCCCAAGACGTCGATGGGGTTGCTGACGCTGGCGGCGTCGGGCAGTTTGGCCTTGAGTGCTTGTGCGTTTTCTTCAGCGAGCTTGGTGACGACGAGGTCGGAGTTTTCGATGGCATCGGCAGCCATGATGCCCGGTCCGCCGGCATTGGTGATGACGGCGACGCGTTTTCCCTGGGGCAGCGGTTGCATGGCGAAGGCCGTGGAATAGTCGAAGAGAGCTTCGAAGCTGTCGGCACGAATCACCCCGGCGCGAATGAAGGCGGCTCCGTAGGCGATGTCGGCGCCGGCCAGGCTTCCCGTGTGCGAGGAGGCTGCTTTGCTGCCGGCAGAGGTGGTGCCGGACTTGAAGATGACGATGGGTTTTTTCGCGGCGGCGTTTTCGGCGGTCTTGATGAATTCGTCGCCGTTGTTGATGCTTTCGAGATAGGCGACGATGACCTTGGTGTGGTCGTCTTGGGCGAGGGCTTCGATGAAGTCATTTTCGTCGAGGTCGGCCTTGTTGCCGATGCTGATGAGTTTGGCGAGCCCGAGCTTCTGTGCGGCGGCCCAGTCGAGGATGGCGGTGGCCAGGGCCCCGGATTGTGAAATGACTGAGACGGGGCTGGACGAAGGCATTTTCTTAGCGAAGGAGGCGTTCATGTTGTGGTTAGTATTGATGAGGCCCAGGCAGTTGGGCCCCAGCAGGCGGATATTGCGTGCTTTGCAGAAGCGGGCGATTTCTTTTTCGAGCTGGGCCCCTTCTGGGCCCACCTCTTTGAACCCTGCGGTGATGACGACGGCGGCCGTTGCGCCGGCCTTGGCGGCGTCTTCGAGGGCGGCCATGACGAACCTGGTGGGTACGGCAATAATGGCCAGCTCGATCTTTTCGGCGGCTGTCTTGAGGTCCGGATAGCAGGTCAATCCAAGGACTTCGTCGGCGGAGCGGTTGATGGGAATGATCTTGCCTGGGAAGTTGGCGTCTTTGAGGTTGGCAACGATTTCGTGGCCGACCTTGCCGGGGGTTCTGGAGGCGCCAATGACGGCAATACTTTGAGGGTTTAGAAGGGTTTCAAGCATAACGAATTATATCCTTAAGCAAGCACGGTAGTCGGAGAAAAAATGCGCCAAGGCCGTGGCAGGGGGTCGGCGGGTCTCGGCTCTTGTTGGCCGGGTGACTCTTACGGGGCGGCGGCTCGTTGCGTCGCAAGACCCGGCATCTTGGCGGAAAATAACTCGCGTGGCAAGTGTTTTTTGTAGAGAATACTAGAGTTTGGGGGGAGACGTCGGTGGGGCAAGGGTTTAGGGCGGCTGTGGGTCGGAGTTTGTGCTGTCGGCGGCGGTGATTGATTCGGGAGGCAGGCTATGGCGGAGTCGGGATTCAGGCGTGGTCGTGGGGTGTTGGTGACGGGTACGGACACCGAGGTGGGCAAGACGGTCGTGGCTGGGGCGATCGCACGGTGCCTCGTTCAGGCGGGGCACTCGGTGGGCGTCTTCAAGCCGGTGGCCAGCGGTTGTCAAAGGCGTCGGGAGGGGTTGGTAAGCGAGGATGCGGAGTTTCTGAGCCATTGCAGCGGGTCGGCCGAGCCTTTGGAGGTGATCAATCCGGTGCGATATCACGAACCGTTGGCACCCTGGGTGGCGGCCCAGCGTAGTGGGGTGGAGCTCGACCGGGCCGAGATGTGTCGTGCGTACAATTATCTGGCGGGCCAGAGCGAGGTGATGGTCGTGGAGGGGGTTGGGGGGGTGATGGTGCCTTTGGGTCGCGATTATGCGGTGCTGGACTTGATGGTCGAGTTGGCGTTGCCGGTGGTGGTGGTGGCCGCGAGCCGGCTGGGGGCGATCAATCACACGTTGTTGACGGTGGAGGCGTCTCGGGCGAGGGGGTTGGAGGTGCTGGGGGTTGTGATTAACGGATACCAGGCGGAGGGTGCGTCGTTGGCTCAGGAGACCAACCCGCGGGTGATAGCTGAGGTGGGCGGTGTGCGGGTATTGAGTGTAATACCCTTTGACCAAGAGACTTGTGTAAGCAAGGGGCGTTTGGGGAGGGAGGTGATGGCCGCGGCGTCTTTGGTGGACTGGTGGGAGTTGTTCGGGAGTTAGGAGGCGGGCAAGCTGTGGAGGCGGTCGTGTTGTCAGGTGGGCTGGGCCAGGTCGTTTGGCGGGCCAGAGAAGGGGACTGGTCGTATGGGACGGGAGCGATATTTTGCTTGACGATGCGGGTGATGTTGCGCTAAACTGAAGCTATTAATGGGGTTGAGCGTTAGGTTGAGGCAGGCCGATTTCGTGCTGTCGGCCTCGGCAGTGTACTTCCCCTGAGCAAACCGAAGCACGACCTACCCATAGGGACATGTAAATCGTAGGGTGTCATTTCGGACGACCGTGGCGTCGCTTGGCGGCGTTGGCGAATCTCAGTTGATGAGGTTTCGGTTGTTCGATGCTCCGTATCGGGAGCCTTTTGGTGGCTTGTAGAGCATGGCATTTTCTTGACTTACAGGTCCAAAGCAGTGGTGCACTGCACGCGATTCAACAAGTTCTAGCAGACATTCTGAGGAGAAGCGGACATGTCACAGAGGCAAAGGCGGCGTGTCAAGAGGTCGCGTCGACAGGCGCGTAAGTCGCGGCAAGGTTCAGCCAGAGGCCATTCGGGCTTGCACTTGGAGAGCCTGGAGTCAAGGCTGTTGCTGGACGTGGCGGGGCTATGGGATGAGATGGGGTGGCGCAGTGCCTCGGGCGGTGGTGTGACCTGGGACCGCGCCGATGTGTCCGGCGAGGCGCAGATGGCGCTCAGCCCCGACGGTGATCCGCTGGTGTTCTGGATCGAGGGGGCGTTCAACGAGTACATCGATACGCCGATTCCCTACGAATGGGAGATGTCCGGGGAGATATATGCGCGCCAATATGCCGGCGAAGAAATGGTCTGGGGTGATTTGTTGCCCGGCAGCGGCGACCAGGGGCTGATAGGCACGGGGAGCCAGTTGGAGGTGGTATCGAGTCCGACCGGGGATGTGTATCTGACCTGGTTGGGGACAGGCGCGGGCGAAGGCGCCGAGGGGCCCATCGCCGTGGTGCGCTGGGACGGGCAGGAATTTGTCGGGCTCGGCGGGATTCCGGTGGGTGTTGCCACGGACGCGGCTGATCCGAGCATTGCGGTGAACGATCGGGGCGAGGTGTTTGTGTCCTATACGGCCATGCAGCCGGCAACGGGCCAGCGAGAGGTCGTGGTGCAGCAGTACGGCTACGCCTACGAGTCGTTGGTGAGCGGCCCGCCCGAGCCGACGGATTTGCAGTGGCGAGAGCTGAGCAATGAGGCGGTGGGGCAGTTTGGCGAGGAGCTCTACAGCGGCGTCAGTGCGGATGATGCCAGTTCGTTCAGTTCTGCCCTGGCGGTGGACGAGACGGGTCGGCCTATCGTGGCTTGGGTCAGTGAGGAGTTCGAGGGGAACATCGAGATCTATGTAAGACGCTGGGATGGGGATAGCTGGGAGGAGCTGGGCGAAGGCTCGGCCAGCGATCCGGACAATGACGGGCTCGGCGGGGTGAGCAATAACGAGGGGGTATCGATTCAGCCGGACATTGCCGTGGCGGCTAATGGCGATGTGATAGTGGCCTGGGTGGACTGGGCGAATTGGGAAGAGTACGACACGGACGGCCAGGCGGGTGTCCATGTCAAGGTGCTTGAGCCCGGTTCGACGGCCTGGGCCGAGTATCAGCCCGGCGTCAGCGCGACCGGTGCGGGTATCGCGGAGAACGTGGGCTGGTACTACAGTCCGGAGATTCAACTCGACAGTGCGAGCCAGCCTTACATTGTCTGGCAGGGGTTTGGCTATACGGGAGCGGGCGAGCGCTACGAGGCCAACCGTGACGGTGATGATGTGACCGAGTCGCCGATCATGGGGGCGTACGCGAGCTATTATGACGCGGGCGAGTTTGAGATATTGAACATGGGGCCGCCGGAGGTTCTGCTGGGCGATGCGAGCGAGGAGGCGGCGGAGGCATTAGGGGAGATTTACGATGCTTACGGTCGGGCGACCCCGTTGCAGATGATGTGTTGGATGCCGACGGGGTTGGTCGGTGTTAACGATGAGTTGGCGTTGGCGTACATGTGGCGCACCGCAGGAGAATCCAAGAGCGAACTTTTTGTGGAACGATGGGACACCTCCGGTGAGGATTGGGTGCAATACGGTCGGGGTGCGAGCTCTTTGGGCAATGATGTGTTCGGCTGGTCGGAACCGGTTGGTTCCCCGCTGACTTACGCGCCCGAGGATCTTACGCCAGAGGTGGAGGGTGAGATTTGGGAGTTGTTGGCCGCGCTGGAGGAGGAGGGCGGTGATGTGCAGTTGGGGGTGCTTGATCGGGACGGTGACGTTGGTACGGAACCAGACGTCATGTATGCCGACGGCGAGCACGTCTATCTCTACGATCGACTGACGGGGGCGTGGTCTTTGATAGACCCTCCGCAGGGGTATGGATCGGTGTACGATTTACGCGGCGAGCCCGAGCCGGAGTTCCAGGTAGAGGGCAATCCGCTGCTGGCGTACATCGATACCGATGAGGACAGCGGCACATACGGCGAGCCTTTTGTGTACGAGTGGGTTGGCGAGGGCTGGAGCCTGCTGGGCGAGGGGCCGGCCGGTCCTTTGGCCAATGCCCCCGGCGAT
>Ga0180430_10004915_pt1 | contig 11199 bp, 12 predicted proteins | sample SS_ome_9_FD_132999 | JGI IMG/M metagenome (GOLD analysis project Ga0180430, IMG submission 132999) | Hypersaline lake sediment archaeal communities from the Salton Sea, California, USA - SS_1_S_2 metaG | ecosystem: Environmental > Aquatic > Non-marine Saline and Alkaline > Hypersaline >... | reverse complement strand
TCCCCCGGCACCGCCTGGCCATCCAATCGATACACTTTCAGAAGTTCGTGCAGCGCCGCAATCTGTTCCGTCGAGCCCGCATCGCCCACCGCAACCGTCCAGGGCGCATAACGAATGACGGCCTCCTCGAGGGCATGGGTCTGCTGATAGGCCTGGGCGGCCTTCCGGTCGGCAAAACGTCCGGCATACACACGGTACCATACCGTATCATCGTCATTCGGCAGGGCCGCCCAATAGGCGTCGACCGCTTTTCCGGCATAGATATCGATGGCACGCAGGGTGGTGTCTAGCGTCGTATAAGAGCCCAATTGCAAAATATAGGCACCCACATGGCGCCCGACCCCCTCAAATGGTAAAGATGGGAGGGGCGCGTTGTCGACCGGCACAGCAGGCGGTTGGGGTGCAGGCGGTACCGGGCCGGTTGCAGAGCTGGCCGCCGGCTTCGATGGGGATGCGTCGCCGCCTCCCTCCGGCAGCCCTTTCATAGACAAAAATCCGCCGGTGGCCAACCCCAATGCCACGATCAGGCTGCAAACCACAACGAGGGGTTTCCCGAAAGCCACCGCTCGTCCCGGAGCGGTCGGCGTCGATCTGGTTTTCACCGGCATGAGTTCAACGATTTCCTCTTTTGCGATGGTAAGGTGGGAAACATCCACCACGCTGGTATCGGCGGTGTAGGCCGCCGTAAGGGCCAGATCGCAGATCTTGTTGATCAAACGGGGCACCCCTTGCGATTTCCTATGGATCTGCTTGACCAAACGGGGGGTGAAGCGCGCCTGAACATGGTTTCCGGCGATAAACAGCCGGCGTTCGATATAGCGCCCCACTTCATCGATTTTTAAAAAATCCAGGCGGCAGCTAACCGCGATGCGCTGCCGGAGCTGGCGCATGGCCGGGTGCTCGATCTGATCCAATAATTCAGGCTGCCCCACGAGCACCACTTGCAAAAGTTTTTCCTTATCCGTTTCCAGATTGGATAACAGGCGCATATCTTCAAGGGTTTCCGGGGACATGGTTTGCGCATCGTCGATGATGATCACGACCGGCCGGGTCCTGGCATTTGCCAGGAGGTAGACATTGAGCTGATCGATAAGCGCCTTTTTGGACGCCTCCCCCGACCGCGCCACGCCCAGATCGTCCAGAATGGTGGCGATCAATTCCCGGCCGCTCAAGGAAGGGTTGATGATATAAACCGTCTGCGCGTCGGCCTGCAATAGGTCCAGCATAACACGGCACAGGGTCGATTTGCCCGTGCCGACTTCACCGGTCAGCAGCATGAAACCTTGTCGACTTTGAATGCCGTATTGAATTTTCTCGATGGCATTGCGATGGGTTTCCGAAAGAAAAAGAAATTCGGGGTCCGGTGTAATGGCAAAGGGCGGGCATTTAAACTGGAAATACGCCATATAGACGCGACCCGGTGTGAATGGGTCCGCCGCATCCGACGGTCGATGGCCTTCGTTGTGAAACGGATTAAGCGCGATCATGGCGATACCCACACGTATCCCCGCTACCAAATAGTTGGGGGGTTTTCGTTGAACACCACGCCCGGCGGACCCGGTGTCGCGTGCACGCCACTATCTCAGCAATTTTTGTGCCGCCACCAAATAGCGCATAACAATATAATTATTTCAGTGTATTGTGAATTTCGAGGTGGGATTGAAGCGCACAGACCGTGTTTGGATTGACGCAATGCCGGGCCGAGTGTCAAGAAAGCGACAGTGGATCGTCGATCGAACGAGACCGTTTCTCCAGCCACGGCAATGCTTTCGCTGAACAAACAAATGATGAATCGTATGCGGCGGCCCATCGGTCTTAAACAGACGTCAGAAGCGGCAACTGCCCAACAGCGTGCACAGCATGTCGCAGGCCTTTTCGGTATCGATCTGCGCCATATTGAACACCACGTGGTAGTGGTCGGTCTGGTTGTAATCGACGATGCCGAATTTGCGATAGAGGTTCACCCGTCGTTTATCCTCCATGGCGACGGCCAGCATGGCCTGTTTGGGGATCAGGTTGAAGTGCTCCTCGACATATTTCACGCGATAGTCGAGATCCGCCACGAGAAGGATATGGTAGGTATCCGGGCGGCCTTCCAGAATGTATTGTCCGCCCCGCCCCAGGATGACGGCATCGCCGGTATCGGCGATCTTGGTGATGATATGGTGCAGCATGTCCGTGTAGATTTCCTCATCCAGATACCCCCGATCCGAATCAAGAATCCTGTCCACCAGGCTTTTGGGGGCCAGGGTCGACATGAGCTTCTGGAACTTGCCGCCGGCCTCTTTTTCCATGGCTTCGACCCAGTCCGTGGACACTTTGGCCTTGTTGGCGACCATCTGGATCAATTCGTTGTGGTAAAAGGTGTAACCCAGACGCTTCGAGATCAGCTCTCCCAAAGCCTCCGCGCCCGTGCCAAACATGCGTGAAATCGTGAGGACGGCCATGGCAACCTCCTATGGTGATAAGTGGGGGAAAAACAGTCGCCAGCGGCAAATCGCGACAGACAGGAAGCAGCGGAGGGAGAGCATCGAGCACGCAGGATAAAAAAACGGGCGCGCGGCGGCTGTGTGTGTGAAGAATTTCTATACTATATTGGTGAACATTTGACAAATCACGCAAAGCCATTTAAAAATTAAATCATTCCTCTGCCCTTCCCTTTTCGGATTCGACGCGAACCACCCAGACCTGTCCTCCAACGGAACCCCGGCACGACCAAACACCATTCTGCGGGTAATACGGTCAAAGGCCATGGCTCTGAACTACAAAAAGCATCGACCCTGGGCTGAAAACCTCTCGATCGTCCTGCAAATCGGACTGACCATGGCCGGCTGCATCATCGTCTGTTTTTTCACCGGCTATTATCTGGACCGCTGGGCCGGCAGCCGCGGCATCCTGACGGTGCTGCTGACCGTGTTCGGCATCATCGGAGGCGGTGTGGTGTCCTACCGGCAGATCATGGACGTCTTCGCGGACGGCACGACGAAGGATTCAGGATCCGAGCATGGAATCGATTAAACGGTTGCAGCGGCGCTATTGCGGGGGCGCCCTCACGCTAGCGGTCGCCCTGAGCGCCGGATGCTACCTGGCCGGGTGGCCGGCGATGACCCGGGGGCTGATTGTCGGCAGCCTTTTCAGTGCCCTCAATTTTGTCCTGCTGGGAAAAACAATGGTGCGGAAGCTGACCGACCCGCGTCCAGGGGGAGGGCTCATCACCCTCGTTGCCCAGCTGGGCCGCTATCTGCTCTGGGCCGTTCCGGTGATCATCGCTGTGAAACTGCCCCCGGTCGATTTGCCGGCTACGATCGCCGGCCTTTTCATGGTACCCTTTTTCATCATCGCGGATTCGGTTTTCAATCTTCTCCGTGGCAATAAATCACCCTTATTCTGAACGGGAACAGGCCATGGATCGTTTGGGTGAAATTCATCAACTGCTGATCCCTTTACCCGGATACACCATCACCATCAATCTGGAAGTGCTGGTGATGACGGCTGTCGTTTTTTTTCTTGCACTGACATTCGGATTTACGGTCAGCCGGAAAAAAAGCATGCCGCCCGGCCGCTTCCAGATCATCGGTGAATTGATCGTGGTGACGTTCTATGGTCTCACGGAAGAAGCCCTGGGTAGAGCTCATGCCAAAACCTACGCGCCGTTGATCTGCGCGCTGTTTATCTTCCTTCTCTTTTCCAACTGGCTGGGTATCCTGCCCCATCTCGAAGAACCCACGCGCGATCTGAATACACCCTTGAGTCTCGGCATACTCGGTTTCGTGGTCGCGCACTACGTGGGCATCCGTGAAAAGGGCTTCAAGGCCTATATCAAATCGTATTTCGAGCCGGTCTTTTTCTTGATGCCGCTGAACGTGATCGGCGAACTGGCCAAGATTGTATCCATCTCCTTTCGTCTTTTCGGCAATATCATGGGGGGTGCCATTATCATCCTGGTGGTCTCATACCTGACCTTCAGCATCCTTCTGCCCCCGTTTCTCAACGTATTTTTCGCACTTTTCGTCGGAACGATACAGGCATTTGTGTTTACCATGCTCACCGTGGTCTACATCTCGGTACAGTTGAAATGACCCTATTGGGATTGGACAACTTGGCACTCACGCATACCGCGGCCTATATCGGCGGCGCCCTCGCCATGGGGTTGGGGGCGATCGGGGCGGCCACCGGGGAAGGGTTCACCGCCAGCCGCGCATCTGAAGCTATTGCCCGCAGCCAGGAAAATGCCGGCGACATCATCAAGAACATGCTCGTGGGACAAGCGATTTCCGAATCGGCTTCCATTTTCTCTCTGGTCATCGCCATTTTGCTGCTGTTCATGGATATTTCCGATCCGGGCATCGCGAAAGCCGCATCCCTCCTGGCAGCAGGATTGTGCATGGGCTTCGGGGCGATCGGATCCGGTGTTGGGGCCGGTATTCCCGCCGGGCGCTCCTGTCTCGCCATCGCCCGCCAACCCGCCGTATCCGGGCGCATCACCACGAATATGCTGATCGGAACGGCCGTGTGTCAGACCCCGGCCATCTTTGCCATGGTGGTGGCCCTGATTCTCCTGTTTAAACCGACCGGCGATCTGGCAGCCTTTCCCACCTGTGCCGCCCTGATCGGGGCCGGCCTCAGCACGGGTCTCGCGGCCATCGGCTCCGGCTATGGCGGCGGCATGGCGGCCGGCGCCAGTTGTGAAGGCGTTTCGCGTCAGCCTGAAACCACCACGGCTGTCACGACGACCATGCTCGTGGGTCAGGCCGTGGCCCAGACACCGTCCGTATTTGGGCTGCTGATCAGTTTCGTCCTGATGTTCCGGTCGTTTCCCGAATCAACGGCGCTGAGTGCGTCGGTGGGGTTGCTGAGCGCCGGGTTGTGCATGGGATTGGGCGGTATCGGCCCCGGTATCGGCAACGGCATGACGGCGGAAGGGGCGGTGCGGTGGGTTGCCCGGCGTGCCGATTACGCCGGTGATTTGATGCGTATCATGCTGGTGGGGCAGGCTGTTTCCCAATCCACCGCCATATACGCCATGGTAGTCAGCCTGGTACTCATCTTTGTCGTTTAAGGTGATAATTGTCCCGTTGGATTTCGATGGACCTTTTTTAAAAGCAAGGAGAATGCAATGGCAATCGAAGGGGTGGATCTGGTAAAAGCGGCGGCACTCTTGGGAGCAGGACTGTCTATGGGCCTGGGCGCCATCGGCCCTGGGGTCGGTGAAGGCATGGCGGCCGCCAAGGCGTGCGAGGCCATCGGCCGGAATCCTAAAGAAGCCGGTCTGTTGACACGAACCATGCTGGTGGGACAGGCGGTCGCCGAATCCACGGGGATTTATTCACTGGTGATCGCCCTGTTGCTCTTGTTTGTCGTCTAACCCTGACGGTTTCCCAGGAAACCTTTCATGACAGGCGAGAAAAAGCGGTAGCCCTATGGAAATTATCAAGACAACGGCCCTCATCACCATCAACGAAACCCTCTGGGTTCAGTTGATCTTTTTCCTGATTTTTCTCTTTCTGATCAACCGCGTCATGTTTCGGCCGGTGCGACGCAATATGGCGGACAGAGAGGTCTACTTTTTGAATCTGCGGCAGGACATCCACCTGCTAAAGGAAGAAATCGACGCCCTTTCCGATCAAGCGGACGCTGAGGAAAGTCAACTGCGAACCACGGCTCAACGGGCCGGTGAAGCGCTTCACGAAGAAGGCCATAAAGAAGCCAAACGGTTGCTGGACAAGGCCCTGGAAGAGATCAGGGCCCTCCAGCAGGAGGCGGAAGAACAGTTGGAAGCCTCCCTGGCAAGCGCACGGCGGCAGGTCGACCATGAATCGCAGGAACTGGCCGAATCCATTATCCAGCAGTTTCAGCCCAGGAGAACCGCATCGTGACCATTCCGACTCCCCGTTGGATTTATGTTAAGTCGACACTGCTAACGCTGGGGACAAGCCTGTGGTTTCCTCTGACAGCGCTGGGCGCCAGCACCGGCAGCAGCTGGCGATCCACCTACGATGTGGTGATGATGTGGGTCAATTTTACAATTCTGCTGGCGCTGCTGTTCAAATTTCTCCGCAAACCTCTGGGCCAGTTATTAAAATCCCAGCAGGATGCCATCCAGGAAACCCTCGATCGGCTTGAAAACGAAAAACGCCGGCTGAAATATGAGGTTCAGGCCTTGCAGGCAAGCCTGGCGGCGCGCAAAGAAAAAACCGAGGATTGGCACGAGCGCACCATGCAGCGGGCCCGGCTGGAACGCCGCGAGATCATCGAATCCGGCCGGCAGGAAGCGGAAAGGCGCCTTGCCAAAGCACACCAGCTCATCGAAGCCCGACATCGCGACGCCCGCCAGACCCTGCGCAACGAAATGGTCGATACGGCCATTCAGATCGCCACGCAGGCGTTTTCGAAGCATATGACCCCCGCTATCGAGGAGACCCTGACCGATCATTTCCTGAAAAGCGTCGCCGGCAGACAGCCATAGGTGCGACGTGCCATCGCCTCTCATCGTCATCGAGACTCAAGTCTTTCGAAAAAGCGCCGATAATGCCTTCAAGGCCATCCGGAAACCTTTCCACAACCGATTTCGGCCAATCGAGGATGACGTGCCATGCTATCTGCCCAAGACCTTATCAAGGCACCGGGGTTACTGGCCCAGGAAAATAAAGATCTCTCGATCGTCGAAAAAGCCGAGTTGATCGATGCCACGCGGTGGTCCGTTGAATTCAGTTTCGATCAGCTCAAGAAACTCGTCCGCTACATGAGCGTCTACGACGTCGCCCAGGACACCGTCTTGTTTTGCGAAGGCGAAAAAAGCGCCTATATGGTGTTGATCATCACGGGGCGGGTGGACGTGGTGAAGTTCGACTCCCAGCGTACGCCCAAAAAAATAACCACTATCGGGCCGGGCAAGACCATCGGCGAAATGTCGATCATTGACGGGGAGCCGCGTTCGGCGTCCGCCGTGACCGGCTCCGAGGCCACCCTGTTCGTCATGACGGCCGCGCAGTTCAACGGCCTCAACGAAGCCCTGCCCGGTATCGGCATCACCCTGGCCCTCAAGATCGCCAAACAGATGAGCCAGTACCTGCGCCAGACCAGCGGCCGGCTCATCGATCATCTGGGCGACTGACGCATCGGCCATGCCGCGGCAATCGGTTTACCGCTCACACCTCTGCCTTTAAGGGCATCCCCTTGCCCGTAAACGTTCATCTACGGCCGTTTTTGCCGCTACCGATAGAGTTCCCTTCATCGGGTACACCCAGCGATCAGGCGCCATGAAATACCGGGTATTGACAAACGCACAAAATATATGATTTTATATTTGATCAAATTTAAGATTTTATTTAAGGTCATCTATTCATGACACCACGTGCCGCCATCACCCCGATCTATGCCGGAGATCCCGTCGGCCATACCCGCAAAGCCTATCTGGGCATTCGCAATCTGATGCTGCACAACGAACTCGCGCCCGGGCAAAAGATAGCCTATCGCGACTTGGCCGAACGCCTCGGAATGAGTCAGACCCCGATCATCCAGGCCCTGAAATGGCTCGAGTTCCAGCAACTGGTGCGTCACGAACCGAACCGGGGCTATTTCACCGCTCCCATCGATCCCAGGGAAGTTGAAGAAATCTATGACGTGCGGGAAACCCTGGAGTTGAGCCTGCTGCCCGGCATCGTCCGCACGATCGACCGCACCGGCATCCGGACCCTGCGCTCCGCGCTCGAGGCACACCTGCAAGCCTCGCGGGAAATCTATCTGGCCGAGCGATTGCGGCGGGATATGGAATTTCACCTCACCCTGGCCGAACTCTCCGGCAACCGGGTGCACTGCAAGATCCTGAGAGATCTTTTCGACCTGCTGTACCTCAAATACAGCGGCAACGTGCTCTTTTCCACCTCGATGGACTCGGCCGATGCCGACCACCAGGCGCTGTTCGACAGTATTGCCGGCGGCGACCTGAAAACCGCCCGCCGCACCCTGTCCGGCCACATCCGGCGGGTCCGGGAACACGTCCTGCGGGGGCTCAGAGAACTTAACTATGCCAAAACCCAAGCGGGAATCTGATCACATGACACAGGGAGGCGCACCATGGCGCTGACACTGATGGAGGGCAACGAAGCGATTGCCTGGGGCGCCCGGGCCGCCGGTTGCCGATTCTTCGCCGGCTACCCCATCACACCGGCCACGACCATCTACAATGCCATGCTGAGACTGCTGCCCCCCGGGGGCGGCATCTGCATGCAGGGCGAGGACGAAATTGCCTCCATCGGATTTTGCCTGGGGGCTTCCATGGCCGGCTGGAAAACCATGACGGCGACCTCGGGGCCGGGCATCAGCCTCTACAGCGAACAGATATCGTTTGCCATCGGCAGCGAGATTCCCGTGGTCATTATCGATGTCCAGCGCCTGGGGCCCTCCACCGGTTCGGCCACCAAGGGGGCCGACGGCGACATTCAGTTTCTGCAGTGGGGCAACAGCGGCGGCCTGCCGGTCATCGTGCTGGCACCAGTGGACATCACCGACTGCATCGTGCTCACCATGCAGGCCTTCAACCTGGCGGAGACCTATCGCTGCCCGGTATTCCTGGCGGCCAACAAGGAAATTTCCATGACCCGTGAAACCGTGGACCTTGACGCTATCGTGCTGCCGGACATCATCAACCGCCGACAGGCCGACCCGGCCCAGCAGTTCCTGCCCTTCGGGACCGCCGGTGAGCACCTGACCCCCGATTTCCTGCCCATCGGCGGGAATCGCGCCGTCCGGCAGACCTCCTCCACCCACGGGCCGGACGGCTACATCACGGCCGATCCGGAGCTGATCGCCCGCAACCAGGACCGCCTGCAAGGCAAAATCACATCGCAAGCCGACCGCTTTGTCTTCTCCGAGTATGATGCCGCAGCAGGGGCCGAAACCCTGATCATCACGTACGGGGTAACGGCCCGGGCCGCCCAAACAGCTGTCGAAACCCTGCGGGACACCGGGACACCGGTTTCTCTGCTGGTGCTGAAAACCCTCTGGCCGGTCCCTGAAGATCTTCTGCGCGAAAAAGCCGCCGCTTACGACCAGGTCGTGGTGGTGGAAATGAACCTCGGCCAATATGTCCGCGAGATCCAACGGGTGCTGTCTAACCGTGACATCCGTTTTTTGGGTCAGATGGACGGCGAACTCATCAAGCCCCGCCAGATCGAGGAGGTGGTCCGTCATGGATAGTCTGCTGAATCAGGATCGCCCGCCAGTCTTCTGTCCGGGATGCGCCCATGAACGGGTCGTCGCGGCGCTGGACCATACCTTTCAGGAGATGGGGCTCAAAGGAGAGCAAATCGCCATCGTGTCGGACATCGGGTGCTCCGGTCTGTTCGACACCTTTTTCAACACCCATGCTTTCCACGGACTACACGGCCGGGCCCTGACCTATGCCACCGGGATTAAAATGACCCGTCCGGACCTGCATGTCGTGGTCACCATGGGCGACGGCGGCCTGGGGATCGGCGGCGCCCACCTGCTGAGCACCTGCCGCCGCAACATCGACCTGACCCTGCTGGTGCTGAACAACTTCAACTACGGCATGACCGGCGGGCAGTGTTCCTCGACCACGCCCCAAAACGCCCAGGTCGGTTCCGGTTTTCTCAATCGGCTGGAAAAACCCATGGACGTCTGCCGCGTGGCCGGAGCGGCCGGAGCGGCCTTTACGGCACGGGCCTCGGCTTACGAGAAAGACTTGTCGGACACCCTTGCGACGGCCATCCGTTACAACGGGTTTGCCCTGGTGGACATCTGGGGGGTATGCCCGGGGCGCTATACCAAGCACAACAAGCTGTCCCCCAAAACCATCGCGGCCGCCCTCGACGGGTTGCCCCCGGCCGATCATTTCAGTGCGGAGAACACCCGCGAGGAATACGGACGGGCCTATCGCCACGAAGCAGCGGATCTGCCGCCGGCGTCTCCCCCCCAGCGTATCGAAGCGCTTCATCCACCGGTCACGGAAGCGCGCCGGGAGGTAGTCTTTCTGGGCAGCGCCGGGCAGCGCATCGTGACCGCCGGCGAACTGCTCTGCCTGGCCGGGGCGTCCGCCGGGCTGCAGGCCTCCCAGAAGAATGACTACCCCATCACGGTGCTGCGCGGCCATTCGGTCAGCGAAGTTATTTTATCAAAAAAGGCGATTGGATATACTGGTATTCAGCAGCCTTCTGTTGTCATCGCCCTGGCCGCTGAAGGTGTAGCGCGCCGTAAAAAGATGCTGGCAAACCTTACGGAAGACGCCCTCGTCATCCGGGCGGAAGGCCTCGAAATTCCGTCCGGCCGGGCCACGGTGGTCACCGTCGATTTCAAAACGGCCGGCATCCGGGAACCGGATTGGGCGCTGGCCGCCCTGGCGACCCTGGCCAACCGAAAGACCGCCCTCAGTTCCGCCATGCTGCACACGGCACTGGAAACCCGGTTTTCAGGCAAGGTATATGATCTGGCCACAGCCGTCGTCGGGAAGGCGAGCGCCTGAACGGCACCGCTGTGAAGTTTGAACGATCCAACCGATCAACCATCATAAAGGGAGCGCACCGTGGATTTTGCACTGTCCAAAGATCTTGAAATGCTGCGAAAAGCCGTCCGAGAATTCGCCGCCAAACAGATTGCCCCCCATGCGGACGAATGGGACGCCAACCACCACTTTCCCTACAAGGAAGCCCTGCTGCCCATGGCCGAATTAGGCCTTTTCGGCACCGTGATCCCCGAAAAATACGACGGCGAAGACATGGGCTGGCTGTCGGCCATGATCGTAACCGAGGAAATTGCCCGGGCGTCGAGTTCCCTGCGGGTCCAGATCAATATGCAGACCCTGGGCTGCGCCTATACCATCTACCACTACGGCAGCGAAGACTTAGCGGCCCGCTACGTCCCCAAACTGGTCCGGGCGGAGTACGTGGGCGGCTTCGGCATCACCGAGTCCGATGCCGGCTCGGACGTCATGGCCATGAATTCCACGGCCGAAGACAAGGGCGATCACTGGCTGTTGAACGGATCCAAGACCTGGATTTCCAACGCACCGGTGGGCGACGTGGTCATCTACTATGCCTACACGGACAAATCCAAAGGCGCCAAGGGTCTCTCCGCCTTTGTGGTGGAACTCAAAAACTTCAACGGCGTCAAAACCACGACGCTGGAGAAAATGGGGTCGCACGCCTCCCCGACCGGCGAAATCTTTCTCAGTGACACCCG
>Ga0180430_10004911_pt1 | contig 11206 bp, 7 predicted proteins | sample SS_ome_9_FD_132999 | JGI IMG/M metagenome (GOLD analysis project Ga0180430, IMG submission 132999) | Hypersaline lake sediment archaeal communities from the Salton Sea, California, USA - SS_1_S_2 metaG | ecosystem: Environmental > Aquatic > Non-marine Saline and Alkaline > Hypersaline > Sediment... | reverse complement strand
TTATCCCCACCAGGTGGGACTCTCGGGCAAGACCGTCACGCCGAAGCTGTATGTCGCCGTCGGCCTGTCCGGTTCGATCCAGCACATCGCGGGAATGGGAACTTCCGAGCACATCATCGCAATCAACAGCGATCCGGACGCCCAGATATTCCAGATAGCCGAACTCGGACTCGTCGGCGACCTGTTCGAAATCGTTCCGATCCTCACCCGCAAACTCCGCGAAGCGACATCCAGAACCCACTAGGAGTCTGTAGGACTTCGCAAAGCTAGACAGATTCCCGGCCTTGTGCCTTCGGAGCCTTCCTTGCCAAGAGCAGTTCGACGATCCAAAACCCCGCGAGCAGCCCGGCGCAGGCGATGATTATGTGCCAAGGCCACCCCGGCGCCACCAGCGGCGAATCCGCTTTCGGCGCCTCGCGCAGGTACATGTAATTCGCGCCGGTCAGAAAGTCGAACGCCCCGATCGTGATGAGGCATACAGTGGTGATCGCGAACACTCTCCACATCGACCCGCGGCGAGGGCGGAGCTTTAACGCCCCAATCGCAAAGACGACGCCCACTACGATTCCGCAGTGGCAGATAAAGAACTGCCAGAACCAGTAGTCCGGGAAGTCGAATTCCAGGGTGGGCGTGAGTATCGCCTGGGGCGTTCCCACCAGGCCCCAGTAACACGCCATCTCGAAGATCATCTGCCTGCGGGTGACCAACGCCGCTATCGTCACGTACAACGCGATACCACACAGGTGCAGCGGAAGGGAACTCTGCACGAAACCCAACCACGTTTTGACCTGGTATCCCCGCACGTAATAGCCCGCCTCGTTTGTCAGCAGAACGATTGCTATCGCCCAGCAGAGAGCCCTGGTGAAGCGCGGAGAGTCGATTTTCCGCGCGGTGATAACGAGCAGTGCGGGCAGCAGCACGGTCAACGCCAGCACGATCAGGTGCGATACGCCGAACAATTCAAATGCCGCCGCGAGCGCCAAGTCTATTCGATCCTGTTGGCGGCGCGTGACGGTCTGGTGGTCGGTCGGCTGGTTGGGTGAATTTCATCCAGCCAGTAAACGCCCCTCTGCCTGCGGTACTTGAACGTGACGTAGTCGCCCGGTTTGAGGGATTGCAGCGTTGTCTGGACGGGCGGGTCCGGCGCGGGGTTGGCTACGTTTTTCAATTCCAGTTCGATCACGGCCTCCGGATCGGTAAGTGTCAGCGTGCGCCTGGAAGTTTTGATTCGAGCGACCATGTGCTTGTAACCCTTGAGCTTTCGCGAGGTGATTTTCACCAGCATTCCCCGGTCCGATTTTCTTGCGGGTTTGACACCGGTGACCACGAACTCGAAGTTTATGGTCTTGTACTCCAGTTCCAGCAGGTCGCTGCGGCAGAACTGTTTGAGGGCGTCTGTCACCTTGCGGCTTGGTCGGGACTTGCCGTTGGCGTCGATCTCTTCAGCCACTCGAAACGTGCATGGGATCACGCCGGCATTGGCGGTGAGGATCGTGACGTTCTGACCGCCGGAGCGGACGGTCTTCGTACCGATGAGTGTAAACGGCGCGGCGCCGGGTCCGCTGGGCAGGGGTTTTGTCAGCTTGATTCCCGCGGCGAAGATTCGTTCGGAGACAATCAGGAAGTGGAATCCGATCGCATCGCCTATTTTCAACGTTTCGGACAACTTCTTGACGTGCTTGCCCGGATTGTAGGACCCGCCGGGGCTTTCGTTGGCGAGTATCATTTTCTGAACGCGCCTCGCATCGTCGATGGCCACCGAAATTGTGCGCCTGGTCGTTCCGTTTTCGGTATGCGTTCCCCATCCGGCGAAGTAGGCGGTGGCGGTACCTCTGACGGGCTTCAGTTGCGGGGTCGATCTCCCCATCCCTATAGTGGTTCTAGGCCGCCCCGTACCGCTGCCTCCGATAATGGGTTTCACGCCTCCGGAGGCTGCCGCTGCGTGCAGGATTACCGCCGCAGCCGCTATGGCGGCGGACGACAGGGACCTGCTGAAACGATATATGTTTGTTCGGTTTGGACTCATGATATGGTCCACGCTCACTATTAATAATAGCATCGGTGCTTGTTGGAAGCAATCATTGGATTGTTTTCGGGCGTTTCGACGCGCGGTCAGATTTTCATCCCGGCCGGGCGCCGATGCCGTTTGTCGCAGTGGCGAAAAATGCGGGCTTGTACTTGTCGGGGACAGCGCTAAAATTGTTGAAAAGGCCCGCGGCGACCGTGGTTGCTGATTATCGGGGAAATCCCGCGTGGATTTCGTTCAGTTGCAGGTTGTCGATGATGATGTAAAGAAGCACTTTCGGCGTGGTGGAGAGTAGAACTGAGTGTACGGAATAAATGCGACAATGCGGGCGGCGGCGCTTTTGTGGTTTGTGTTGGCGGCGGGTTTGGTCCGCCTCTCGGGTGCTGATGCGAAGTTCGGGGGCGCGTTGGATGCAAGTAAGGTTTCCGCCCGCGCCGAGGCCGACGAGGCTTGTAGCGCCCGCCCGCTTACGGTCGAATGTTGGGCGAAGGTCCGCAGCAGGGGCGGATTCAACATACTCGTGGCCAATATGCCGAAATCTTCGCCGGCGCATTGGGAGATATACACGTATATAAGGACGGGTGGGTTTTCGGCGTATCTACCGGCCAATCGTCCATCCGAAATCAAGTCAGCGGTCAACGTGTCCGACGGGAGGTGGCATTATCTGGCAATGGTGATTGACGCCGGGCGAATCCGGCTGTACGTGGACGGGCGAGAGGTTGCCAATGCGAAGGACACCCGCCCGGCCGGGTCGAAGGGCAAGCGAGGTCAACTCGCATTCGGATCGCTTGTCTCGGGCAAGATCGGCTGCGACGGCGCCGTCGACGAGATCCGCATATCGAAGGTGGCCCGCAAGATTACCGCCGCGCCCGATGGGCCGTTCGAGGCCGATACGGACACGCTGGGCTTGTGGCGATTTGACAAGGCCGACAAGACCGGACGGTTCGCCGACGCTTCGAGCAGGACCAACCCCGCGACTATCGTGCGCCGCACTGCCCGTCCGGCACGGCGGGGCGAGAACGCTTCGCTTGTAATCGCGCCTCCGGCGGATATTGCGGCGCTTAGGAAGATGCTCGAGGAGGCATTGGTCGAACTGTCGCTGCCTTCGCTGGTCGGGGCTGAAAAGAGCCGAGCGGGCCTGCTGGCCGACTGGCACGAACAGCATTATATCCTGTCCAACCGGGCAAGAGGTCGAGAAACGCTTCCACGCGGTGCGGCCGACCAGGTTCTCGACACCCACGCGCTGGTTGGCGCCTCTGATGGCGACGCGCTGGGCGTGGTCCTTCGTCGAACCGGGGCGCTGCTGGCACATCTTTCCGGAAAGGCGCGTCCCGCCGACCTGGCGCCGCTTCGCCGCGACCTGTCGGTCCTTACCGCCGCGGCGAGGAAGGTTCCGCTCGCCCAGGTCGACAGGCGGAAGGGCTACACTCTCGCGGCAAAGGCTTTGCTGCGGAAGATTGCCCTGGTCAATCCGCTGGTGAACTTCGACGAGGTGCTGTTTGTGGCGCGGGGCGTGCCCAACGGGTCGCGCCTCGGCGGGCTTCGCGGCACGAACGATCGCCAGGGGCAGCACTTCGCGACGCAGTATTTTGGCTTCAATTCGCTGCCCGGCGGGGGGGTGTTCACCGTGACCGGATGGAAGGGGTCCCCACGAATTCGCAATGTCGTCAAGCGATCCGTCGTTACAAACGGGCGTTTCAAAGGGCGAACGCTTGACGGCGGGGCCTACCTGTCGCCCGATCTGTCCTACGACGGAAAGAGCATCCTGTTTTCCTGGACGCCCGCCAAACAATTGAACTGCTACCGCTGGACGAAAGACACCACGTGGAGCATCTTTCGCGTCGGCGCCGACGGTCGCGGTCTGACGCAGTTGACCGACTCGCCCCACGACGACTTCGACGCGTGCTGGCTGCCGAACGGGCGGATCGTTTTCATGTCGCAGCGCCGGGGCGGGTACATCCGCTGTTTCGCCCGTCTGCCCGTGCCCCAGCACGTGATGCACTCGATGAAGGCCGACGGGTCCGATATCTACCCGATAAGCTGGTTCGAGACCGACGAGTGGCATCCCAGCGTGGACAACAGCGGAATGATCGTCTACACGCGATGGGATTACACCGACCGCGAAAACTGCCTCGGCTCGAACTTCTGGATCTGCTACCCCGACGGGCGAGACCCCAGGGCGCCGCACGGAAACTACCCCCAACCGTGGCATACCTTTTCGGACAACACCAACCGGGGCGATCAGCGGGTCGGACGGCCTTACACGGAGATGAATATCCGGGCGATTCCCAACTCGCATCGCTACATATGCACGGCCGGTCCCCATCACGGGGAGTCATTCGGGTCGCTGGTCATGCTCGACTTGCGTCAGCAGGACGACGGTTTTATGTCGCAGGTCAAGCGCATCACGCCGTATCCGCGATTTCCGGAGTCCGAGATGCCCGCTCGCAGGCAGTACCCTTACGGTACGCCCTGGCCGCTGAACGAAAGCTTTTACCTGTGCAACTGGTGGGAGAACGTGTACCTGCTCGATCGTTTCGGTAATCGCGTGCTTGTTTGCGACAGCAGCCTGGTCTTCGGCGGAAAGACCAATTACGACATGCGCCTGATCGATCCGATCCCACTTCGCCCGCGCAAAGCGCCGCCGGTGATTCCCACGGGGACCAACCAGGGCGTTGATGCCCGAGGCGACGCGCCTACGGCGACTGTAAGCGTCATGAACGTCTACGACTCGGACCTGCCGTTTCCCAGGGGCACGAAGATAAAGCACCTCCGTGTGGTCCAACTCTGCCTGAAGACAAACGCGCCGATGGGCAGGCCCAACGCCGGTTACCAGGTCGAGAACATGCCCCGCATACCATTGGGCGTCGTGCCGGTCGAGGACGACGGCAGCGTGTACTTCGAGGCCCCGGTCCGGCGCCAGTTGATGTTCCAGGTGCTCGACGAGGACTATCTCGCCGTCCAGTCGATGCGCTCGGTGGCGTTCGTTCATCCCGGCGAGCGGCTCAGTTGCATCGGATGTCACGAGGACAAGGGCAAGACCACAGAACGCAAGGTCCTCCCGTCGGCCATGAAACGCCCGCCCTCGCCGCTGAAGGGCGAGATCGGGCCCGTCGAGCCAATCACCTATTACCGCACGGTCAAACCGATCTTCGACAAGACCTGCCAACCCTGCCATCGCAAGCGGCGCAAGGGCCTGCAGGATATGAGCTACAGGGCGCTTCGACCGCACGTTTTCTACTTCGCCGGGGGGATGCGCGGAACAACGGGCAAACCCGTCCACGGCGGTTCGAGGACCATGCCCGGACGGTTCGGCGCCCGGGCATGCCGTATGGGGCGGGCCGTGATGGACGAGAACCACCGCAGGCGCGTCTCGCCCGAAGACCGCCGTCGCGTGACGCTCTGGCTCGACTGCAACTCGATGAGACTCGGCGCCCTGCACAGCGAAGCCAAACAAATCGAAGGCAGGGAGGTTGTCTGGCCGGTTCTGGACGTCGACCCGCGCAATCCCCAGGGCCTCGAACGCATCGCGCGAAAACTCGCACCGTAGAGACCGAACCCGGCGCGTCAGAATCGCCGGGGAGGATGCACTGTGTCATTCGAGCGTGACGAACTCGAACCCTTCGGCTTTTAACTTTGTGATCAGTTCGTCGACCGCCTCGGGGATCCAGGATCGGTTGTATCCGCTCGACGGGTCGTCCCGCAGGTGTGCTACTTGCGATTCGTTGGCGTGGTGTCTGCCTTCGTGCAGTACAACTATACCGCCGTTGTCCTTGCGGATAGCGGTCAGCAGGCGGTTGACAACGCTATCCCTTCCGGACGGTCCGCAGTTGTAGTCGTCAAGGCTGATCGTAAAGGGCAGCATCTTCTGTCCCGCAGATTCAGCGTACTTTCTGATTGTTGGCGTGATTACCGCGTAGGCCGGTCGAATATGAGACACCCCTCCCGACGGATTCTTGAGAGCGGCGAGAATAGCGGTCGTCCCCCGCTCGTAGTCCCGGCGGATTTCGCTCCTACCGCCCGTGATGGGTGAAAGATGCCCAAAGCTGTGATTCACGAGGATATCGCCCTGCGAGGCGATCCGCCGCACGAGATCGGGATAGTCCCGAGCGTATCGTCCAACTACGCAGTGGTATGCGATCACGTCGTGCTTTTTCAGCACGTCGAGCAGCCGTTTTGTGGTGTCGGCGCGGGGGTTCGGGCCGTCGTCAAAAGTCAGCACGACTTTGCGAGGAAGGTCGAAATCTCTGATGGGACGATAGACTGTGCAGGAATTGCCCACGAAAAACAATGCGACGAGAAAAAGGGACAACAGAACCGCGCACATGGTTGTAGTGCCGACACCTGGCACTTGGAAGATATAGGAACCCGATATCATGTCGAACGTCCCATACTGCGGTTATCTACGCCTCTGCGATTCTCTGTGTCTCTGTCTGTCTCCAGGATTATACCATTATTTAAGCCGCCGCCCTCCTTTGAACCTCTGCGTCTCCGTGTCGAAATATTACTGGCGATCCCAATCGGCAAACTATCCATATCATTACGGCCGCGTAGAATCCCGCTGCGTGTGCGATTCCGGTCAGGGCGATCCCTTCGGGCAGGCCTACGCTCGGGATCAGACCCGGCGTTGCGCAGTCCAGGCACACCTTGGCCGCAAGGGCCGCCAGGAGCGCCGCGTAACATGCCGCGGTGCGCCCTGGCGATGCGGCCAGGCGCGCCAGGACCGCCCAGGCAAGGAGTCCATAGTTCACACCCGACATACCGCGATAGACAACCGTGCCCGGGTCGAAAATCACGATCGCCAGCGAAACAGCGACCGCTCCGACCAATGCCGCCAATACAGTCTTCCATCCACCCCGCGGTCCGATCGCCCAGCACAACAGGATCAGCGCCGATATGTCGCCGGCCAGATGACGCCAGCCCCAATGCACCATGTGTCCGGTGACCAGTCGCCAGTGCCGGCCCGCGGCGATTGCGCCTCGATCGTACTGCAAAGCCGTCTGTGCATCGGGCCAGCATTGAATGACAATCGAAGCGACAACCGCCAACACCGGTAGCACGACACCTGGCGGGAGACACACCCGCCGGCGGGGGAGTTCAGTTTGTAGTGTCGTTTCTCGCATAGTATGTTCTCGCGTTAGTAGCGGACGAGCGGTTTTCATTTCGACACAGAGGCTCAGAGGCTCAGAGGACGGCAACGGCGTAAGGCGTTGCTAACGGCATCGGCCGGGACGACTGTAGAGAGACAGAGAACGGCGGGGCAATTTGGAGTGCGGCGAGCTCTCGCCGCTTTCACATGTCGCGGAGCGACGGTTTTGCCTTTCGCCGTTCCTCTTTCGCCGTTCGCCTTTCGTCGTTCGCCGTTCGCCAGTTGCCAGTTACCAGTTGCCAGTTGCCGCGCCGTTTTAACGCGACTCCGGGGCCGGGCGGAGAGGCCCGGTCCCGGGCCGCCTGTCTCCCGGGCGGTTGTTACGACGCCGGCGGGGCGGGGGACTGTTCGCCATCCGGCGACTCGTCCGGGAGTTTGCCTGTTTTCTTACGCCTTCTTCCGGCGCCGATCGCCAGCAGGGCGATCACCGCCAGCGATATCGGTCCGACCGGTCCGCCGCCACCGGTTCCTATACGAATTCCGGGTCCGAAGTTGATTCGACTGCTCGGTTGGCCTTCGGCTGCACTTTTGTCCACGGTGGTTTCGTACTTGACGCCGTCGGGTATCGGGACTTCCACTGGGACGGTGTCGGGCCTGGTTCGGAACTGTGTCGGAGTCTCATCGACGGCTACGAATGACGTGTATTTGCTCATGAGCGAGTAATCGAGCGCCAGTTGGGTGATCTCCTGGACATACTCGTTCTGATTTCCGGTATCGAGTCCGGCGAGTTGCAGTTCCTTTATGCGCTGCCTGGCCCAGATGCTCGGAATGGGGGAGGAGTCTGTCGATGCGTCCGGAAAAGTGAACTTCACGTTTGCCGTGCTCGGTTCGGCCCCGATTCGCCCGGTGATTGTGATATCCGCTTTTCCGCCGATTTTGTATCGTCCGTGAACGTATACGGGTATACCGTCGTACAGATCCGCAACGCGCGCCGGAATGCAGTCGACAACTTCGACGCCGTCTATTTTGACGCGGACGTCGGTGAGCACGGGTTTGGCCATCCGGTTGGCGAACCGTTCGATGACTTCGCCGGGCTTGTCGTTGAGCAGGATCACCTCGCACAGCCCTCCGCCCAGCCGGGCGATTCGGTCGAGCAGATATCGGTTAATGCTCGATCCGGTTCCAAACGTGCAGAATCTCGCGGTGGAAACGTTACGTTTAACCTCCGCCAGTATCTCGATTTCGTTACCGATGTACCCGTCGGTGAACATGGCGATAATCCTGAGATGTGTCTCGGGGATGCGTTGGCTTAATGCGGACCGGATGCCGGAGAGCATGTTCGTACCGCCCCTTGCCCGCAGGCCCTTAACGTAAGCGACGCCTTTGCGCAGGTTCTGGTCGTTTGCGGTCAGGGGCGTGGAGCTCAACGAGGTAGACTGGTTGGAGAACACGTAGATGTTGAAACGGTCTGTCTGGCGGAGCGTGTTGAGTAGTTTGATCGCTCCTTTTCTCGCCAGATCGAGTGGGTGCCCGGACATCGAGCCTGAGACGTCGATGATGCAGATGACCTCACGCGGTCGGATCTGGTCTTCGGCGGGCGCCTTGGGCGGTTGGACAACCATCGTGAAATGCCCGATCTTCCCGTTGTGATGCGCCACCATTCCGATCTCGGGGTGCTTGCCCGCGGTGGCGATGTTCAGGACAAAATCCTTGTTCGGTACGGAGTCGGCGGGATCCAGGAGCACCGACGCCCTCGATTCGCCGGATCGTTCGATCGTGATCTTGTGTGCTCGCGAGACGATATTTTGGATAGGTGTGCCCGCGTCGACGTCCACGGCGATGCTGATGTCGAATCCGCACCGCCGCCCCGGCTCGATCGTCGGCGGGGTGATGCGCGAGGCGTCTGGAACTCGCTGGTTGTCGGGTATTCGTCCGTGTCCGGACTGGCCCGACTCGACCCTTCCGGAACCGGGAATGTACCGCGGTCCGACGACCATGGGGTACGCCAGTTCGTACGCTCCATCCTTGTAAGGCAGGGCCTGGACGTACCGGATGACCACGTGAATCGTTTCCCCGGGTCCGATGTTCGCCAGCGATTGGGTGAATACGTTGGGGCGTTCCTGCTCGAGCAGGCTGGCGCGTTTGCCCTGATCGCGTGCGGATTGGTATTTTTGTCGCGCAGTCTTGCGGCGGTCGATTTTTCCGCGGATTACCCGCTTTCCGATCCGCATTTCGGTTGCGTTGACGGCCGAGTCGTGCGGCAGCGGGAAAACGTAGACCGCTTCGATCGGGCGGTCAATCGGGTTGCGGAACTCCTGGGTAACGGTGACCTCGGCGACGAACCCGCGAATCTTTACTTTGACGTCCGTGTGCTTCAGCGGCGCCACCGCCGGCGTTTTTGCGGAGAATAGTTTGGCGGGGGCCTGGAGATCGTCATTTACGATTTGCAGTGTGCCCTGAGCGGCCGGTTGCCAGGCGGTCACGGCGAAAACGGGCGCCGGGCCTGAGGCCGTGATCGACATCGCAGCAGCAAGGGCAAGCACCACGGCCCGCCGGACCCGACGCCACCGGCCGCTTGTCGTGTGATTCGACTTTTTCCATCGTGTCCTGTTGGCGTTCATGATTAACTTCCTTTCTCTGTGCGCGCGGACGGAGCCGGTGCGCTGTTTGTGTGGGTCTTCCGCGGAAGCCGTTTGCGGGCGTTCTATTGCGGCGGCCGGAGCGCCGGCCGCATCATGTCGCGTGTTCTATCAGCGAGATTCGGAGCTTCCTGGTCAGGCTCACGAATTGCTCGCATTCTTCTTCAGTGAAGACGCTCATCACCTGCTCGACCATTTCGGCGTACAGGACGTCAAGCCCTTCGACAAGCTCGCTGCCAGCCTTGGTCAGTGTAACGTGGTAACTGCGCCGGTCGCCTGGGACCTTGTTGCGCTTGATCTGGCCGAGGGCTTCGAGCTTGTCGAGCAGTCCGGTGATGTTCGACTTGTCGACCAGCAGCTTCTGGGACAACTCGTTCTGCGTCACGGGCCCATCGGATTTCGCCAGCGTGATCAGCAGGTTGAAGTGTGCCTCGGAAGAGTAGTTCTCGCGAAAGAAACGGCGTGAGATCTTTTTTAACATTGCCGAAGTCCACCAGAAGCTCACCAGCGCCTCGTGCTGGATGTTGGGCTGGGACAGCGGAAGGTCAATTTGTGGATCACCGTTCATCATTGTCTCCGAGTTCTCATGCATGCGGTTAAAACCAACTTTTACGATAATGGTACATGCAAACAGTTTAGAAGTCAACTATATTTTCGACAGAATTGCATAAAAGCTTGGGCGTATTATCTAACTGTATTGTGTAGATGTTGTTATGGCTGGTCAAAAAAACGAAGTCATGAGGGTATTGCATGGGACCGTCGTACATGGGCATGGGTTTTAGGCGTACCCGCAGAGTATGGAAATATGATTGTTTCCGGCTCGTTTGTCTGCGGGCACACTTCTATCTTCGTGATGATCGCCCTGTAGTACCCCTGCGTTCCTTGAACAAAAACTTAATAATCATAAAAAAGCAGCCTGTCCCCTTTTATGAAAATAGGAAAAACCTGATAAAAGGGGACAGGCTGCGTTTTTATGATTGACGATGCGATCGATGGACTTCCGGGCGATGGTTGTTTATGCTTTGTGACCTCCGAATCGAGTTGGCTGAATCGTTCCAGGAACAATGTAGAAGAAGTGGAAAATGTCGCTGATAGCAGCAGAAAACATAACTCACGCCTACGCGGCTGTGGAGATCCTCAGGCGCGTATCGTTGCGGGTCGGCGAGTTAGACCGTATCGGCCTGGTGGGGCCTAACGGCGCGGGCAAGTCGACACTGCTGAACATTATCGCGGGCCGGATCGAACCGCTGTCCGGGAAAGTCCACCGCAGCGCGGGTGTCAAGATCGGATACCTTCCGCAGGACCCGCCGGCGCTTTCGGGCAGCACCATCCACGATGCTATGCTGGAGGCTTTTTCCGATCTGCGCCGGATGGAGAGCGAGTTGGAAGAACTGGCCGGACGGATGGGCGACGATGCCGGCGCCGTCGAGCGGTACGACTACTCCTACTCCG
>Ga0180430_10004909_pt1 | contig 11208 bp, 9 predicted proteins | sample SS_ome_9_FD_132999 | JGI IMG/M metagenome (GOLD analysis project Ga0180430, IMG submission 132999) | Hypersaline lake sediment archaeal communities from the Salton Sea, California, USA - SS_1_S_2 metaG | ecosystem: Environmental > Aquatic > Non-marine Saline and Alkaline > Hypersaline > Sediment... | reverse complement strand
CGGATCGGTCTTTATCATGATCAGCTCCATTATGAGGATGTCATCAAACAAGCGCGTGCGCTCAAAGAGTGATCTACCCCCTTTATGGATTTACGCTCAATTCGATTGCGAACTTGCTTTTTGAACCTGGGGGAGAGATCTTAAATGACAAATAAGCGTAAAACCAGCAAGGCTTATCCGGTTCAAAAAGTATTAATTAGAGCAGCGTCCGGTATGATTATTGATCGTTATTACTTAAGATATCATTTTCTCCATCCAAACCATACCGAAAAATTGCGCATATCTCCGCGTCTTTTGGCATTTCATTCTTTTCTAGCATAAACACGTCTCCGCTGTTTATCAGGGCTTGCATTGCGGCAGTATTGACCAGGTTAACATCTCCGATCAGGAAAGTCTCGTGCCGTGAGAACGAGTGATCTTCGGGGTTCAACAGCCCCCAAACCTGTGACTTTTCTGGGATCATGAGCGTGTCAATCCTCCCGTAATACGCTGCAGGGATGATCGTTTCAAAGTCAGTCGATACCAACGCGCTGTCCGAACCCAAAAGCATTTCGCTGCGCGCGATAGCCTCTCGGCTTAATTTTTCAAATTGTGGTGCTGCGATTTTCCATGCCGCTGCGTGAAGAGTGTTTTCCTGTGTATCGTCCGGATTGCCTGCGATTGCCTCTTCTGTGATATTTGGATATTCTGAAACCTCCCGGAAAATCGGCATCAGATATTCTACGCCTGCAATAACAAGCGGTGCGTTTTCTTCAGCAAGTATATCCATCAATCCCGCGTCCACTTCCTGGAAAAAACGCCGGATATCAGTTTTCTGGCTTTCATCCAAAACCGCGTGGCCGTGGAAACCGGATGCGCTCGCGCTTTCACCGCCGGGTGAATGGGTTTCGCTGTGAAATTGCAGCTGACGCTCGCGTTCGTCTGCCCAAATCGCTTCTTCTATGCTGGTTGGGGTGTCTCCCAGGTCAATTTTTCCAATACCATAGCGGTTTCCCTGGAATAGGCGGATATCCGCCTGGCTGAGTGCCAGAATGAAAAACTTCTGCCCTTTGCTCATCGCGGGCAGGAGCGCATCAATCATAAAATGGTCGCCGACAAAAACTTGTGATTCAAATGAGATCGGTACGCGGAAAACGCGCATACCATCGCCTGCCACAAAAATCGCCAAACCATCGCTGTTATTCTGCCAGAATTCATTCGATGAGGTCATGGTATTCAGTTCCTCAAGGAAATCATCGCGCTCCGGTTTGCGCATCCCGCGCTGATCCAATTGCTCAACCATCTTAGAGTACAGGTTACCGAATCGGATCGGATCCTGTTGTTGTTCGCGCCCAAAAGGGTGTGTTGGCATATAGAGAGATACGTGATGATCTCCTTCTGTTTCAATTAATTCTTGTAATGTGTTTCTCTTGATCAAGTACATATGTTAAACCTCCGTGTTGAGTAATTAATAATTCCAATCCGACAGAAAGGGCGCGTTATTTTTTGGCTAGAGATGCGAACTTCCGCTTGAACTTTTTCTATCTTGATTCCAAAAGTGAAGGTATTTCATCTTGGAAAAACACCTTCCTGGTCCCCCTACTTTTATTGTTTAATGTATCACTGTTCGACTATTAACCTGCTTCTTTTGAGGTTCAAAGTATCCTGTCATCCTAATATCGTTTCAGAATCTCCTTCATCTGGGCGATTTCTCGTTCCTGAGCTTCAACAATGTCCACGCACAGGTCTGTGATCTCAGGGTCAGTGATACTCCCCTGCTCGCACATTAAAATCGCGCTCGAATGGTGTGGGATCATGGAGCGAAGGAATTGTTCATCCCCTACCGGGGTCTGTGTGCGCGCCAGGGCGAGCGTTCCGATGAAAACCAGACTGAAAACTGTTATCAGGATCGCGTTCAGCTTTTTATTGGGATACATAGGCCCCATCACGATCAACATCATTACCACCATCGGGGCGGCCATGATGACAGCCATATAAAAGCGATTGATATTCGGGTAAAAATGCCCGGGTTCAGTGATCAGTGCATACGTCAGAAGGAACATGACGATTGCATTGATAAAAATCGTTAAAGCAAGTTTTTTATAAATATTTTTCATCAATTTCCTCCTCATAATGAAATATCTTATTAATAATCTTAACAATTGCGCAGTGGTTAAACCATAAAAATAATATTAAATCCCTTTTTTGCGAATCAGGTATAAGTACCTAATTTCTTTGGCAAAAAAATTCTCAGAAAAATATTAAAACCACCTGCAAGCAGACCAATAAACTGGTGTTCGCGCTTATCCTGTGCTATGGTTTAAGTGATGCAGAAAAATTGACAGCACCATCTGGCAGCAAATGGGCATTGAGGAAATGTCAGCGCATCATTTGAAAAAGATTGGCTATTTTAAAGCGTGCTCACGGGGGTGACATTTTCGCAATCTCAACCATAGATTCTTGCTTGTCAACGCATTATTAATGCGTATAGATATATAAGAGGAAAGGCGATTTGAATGAAGATTAAATTTGGGGCAGTAGTTAAAACAGAAGATAATAAGAATATTGGGGAAATTGAACGTGTCGTGATAGATCCGTCAGATGAAGAAATAACGCATGTGGTTATCAAGAAGGGACTTCTCTTTAAAGAAGATAAACTGGTGCCGATCAGTATGATCGGTGTGATCAATGAAGGGGAGGTGCACCTGCGCGCGACAGAGGATGAGATCGAAAACATGAATGATTTCGAGACAGAATTTTACTTGGATTATGGTGAGCTCACCCAGGTCGATAAGAATCAGGTTGGTTATTCCGCGCGAATGATCATGTATCCACCATCCGGTATCCCCTCCATGGCAGCAGGCCCGCGCATCATTCCCCCGGTCGTCGCGCGCGTCAAGAAAAATGTTCCGCAGGAATATGCGGCATTAGTTGAAGGCGCAGATGTGATTGGGTTGGAAGGCGAGAAAGTCGGTGAGATTGAAGAGGTCATCATGGATCCGAAATTAGATCGTGCGACCTACTTTGTCATATCCAAAGGATTCCTGTTTAAGCAAAGGAAATTGGTGCCCACTAATTGGATTAAAACGATGAAGGACGCAAAGGTGCGGTTGATTGTGAATGAAAAGATCATCGAACAACTCCCGGAGTATCCTGAGTTTGAATCCTGATCCTTGAAGTTAGGAAGAAATTAGAACCATCAGCGGCTCCAGGGATATTACCCAGCTTATTTAAATGCTGGTCCTGGTATCCCTTTTTGCCCTTCTCAAGATCGGTTGGATTTAGATGGGAATAGCTTTTTTCCGTGGCGTTAGAACATTGATTCGTGCGGATTCTTTTCATCCAAAACACTTAAAGCATAGGATGCCGCCGCACCTGCAAGAGCCAGCAGCGCGCATACAACGATCGTCCACCCGCGAACCCCGCTCGGGATGATGGCGATGGTTGAGCCGACCACAATTCCCAGGATCAGGTGATACATCACCGCGTAAGCTTTATTGAACAACATCGATACCAGTTTCGCGAATACCAGTATGCACACGAGCACGCCCGCCATGATCGGCAGGATCACCGCAAGGTCTAGCTGCTTGATGCCGCTGGCCATTGGCTGATACAATCCCAGGTAAATGAGAAAGTTGGACGGGCTCATACCGGGTACGACCATGCCCAACCCCATCAGGACCCCGCTCAGCAGCCAGCTCCACACGCTGGGTGCCATGGTTACATTCTGGATGGATTCGATCCAGCGCATATAAAAGAATGTCAACCCCGCCATTCCAACGAGCAATGCCCAGTGCCATGCTTTGCGTCCCTTTTTGCCGGATGTCTTCAATAGAGATGGAAACGTGCCGGCGATGAAACCGATGAATAGCCACGTGAATTGCGCCGCGTAATTACTGAAAGCAAAATCCACGACAGCGGAAAAGGCTACCACGCCGATCACGCCACCAATACCGATAGGCAGGAAGTACAGAAAATTCTTCATGAACTTCTCACGCAGGTTGGAGAGGAACCGCATCAGCGGTTCATAGATGCCGAATACGACTGCCAGCACCCCGCCTGAGAAACCGGGCACGATCGCGCCAATCCCCACCAGCGCGCCTTTCGCCAGCCGTACGATCCAATCAGTAACCGGATTGTATGTTGTAATGGAGTTTTCTGTAGTTGTTTGTTTGCTTTCCTGTTTTTTAACCATTTACGATCCTATATATTATTTTATTGTGTGCGCATATTATATCTGCTTGCTGAAAATACCATTAAATTCTCTAATTCATTCAAAAATGTCAACACACAGATCGTCACCCTGTGTCATAATAGTCTTCTTGCTAATATTGATAGATTAGATTGTTAAATGAATGAGGAGCGTTGATCAAAAACCTGAAAACCCAATTTTTCTCTTTTCCGAAACCATTTCGGATTTTGATCTTCACCACCTTCATAGACCGCCTGGGTGGGGGGATCATCTATCCATTCCTCTCACTCTACGTCGCCCAGAAATTCGATGTCGGCATGACGCAGGTTGGGTTGATCTTCGGAGTCTGGTCTGCCAGTTCTCTGATTGGCAGTATGATCGGTGGTGCGCTCGCCGATAAGTTTGGGCGCAAATCGGTCATCATCTTCGGCCTCATCTCCAGCGCGGCTACGGGCATCCTCATGGGTTTGGTCACGCGTATCTCTTCCTTTTATGTGCTTGCGCTGGTAGCAGGCGTCTTTTCTGAGGTTGGGCACCCTGCTTCCCAGGCTATGGTCGCGGATCTGCTCGGGGTGAATAAGCGCGCCGAGGGTTATGGCATTCTGCGCGTTGTTGCGAACCTGTCAATGACCCTGGGCCCTATCATCGGTGGTGTGCTTGCGGGCTACTCTTTCCTGCTGCTATTCATCATTGACGCTGCGGCCAGTTCAATAACAGCGCTTATCTTTCTTCTCTCCATTCCTGAAACGAAACCGGAGCAATCAGAACATGAACCGTCGCAATCCGTCATGCAGACGATTGCCGGATATACAGTCGTTCTCAAAGATAAGATATTTCTGGCTTTCATCTTGGCCAGCATGATCATTCTCTTTGTATATACCCAGATGTACAGCACGCTCTCAGTCTTCCTGTTTCAGGTGCATGGCGTATCTGCCCAGCAGTTCGGCTGGATCATGAGCATGAACGCGGCCATGGTTGTTCTCTTCCAGTTCTCGATCACCAGGCGCATCAAGGGCCATCAGCCGCTCATCATGATGGTGCTCGCTTCCGCGTTATATGGAATCGGATTTGTCCTATTCGGTTTTGTGAATACCACTGCCTTCTTCTATATTGGCATGGCCATCATCACCCTAGGCGAGATGGTCCATATCCCTGTCGCCCAGTCGCTGGCGGCTTTCTTTGCGCCGGAGGATATGCGCGGGCGCTATATGGCAGCCTATGGCCTGGGCTGGGCCATTCCAAATACTTTTGGCCCGTTACTGGCGGGGCTTGTCATGGATAATTTCGATCCCCAATGGGTCTGGTATCTTGCGGGTATCCTTGCCATTATTGCGGTTATCAGTTTCGGATTGCTGTATATGAAGACCAAGCACCGATTTGTAAATTACACAGCCAGCCAGGAAAAGGCTTAGATGTTCAGCGGGTTACGGAAGACGTATCAGGAATACCCCCGCAACTTCTGGATCCTGGTCGGCGCGCTTTTCATTGACCGTGTTGGCGGGGCGCTCATTTTCCCATTTTTAGCGCTCTACATTACCAGCAAATTTAACGTTGGGATGACGGAGGTTGGAGTTATCTTTGCCATCTATTCCGGCGGCGCATTTTTTGGCAATATGATTGGCGGCGCGCTCGCGGACAGGTTCGGGCGCAAGACCATGCTGATCATCGGGCTTATCTTTTCCGCGACGGTATCCATCATGATGGGTATCATCAACGAATGGGAACTGTTCTACGGTCTCGCCTTTGTGACTGGTCTGCTCTCCGAGTTTGGCGGTCCGGCTGTGCAGGCGATGATCGCGGATATCCTTCCAATCGACAAAAGAGCGGATGGCTTTGGTATCCTGCGAGTCGTGATGAACCTTTCTGCAACGATCGGCCCGGCTATTGGCGGCGTCCTTGCGGGCGTCAATTATCTGCTGCTTTTCATCACTGATAGCGTCATCAGTATCATCACTGCTATCATAGTCCTGGTCGCCCTTCCGGAAACAAAACCCGCTCTCAAACAGGGTCAGGTCCAGGAAACAGTCGTCCAATCCTTTGGCGGCTATGGTCGTGTTGTGCGGGATAAGATATTTCTTGCCTTTATATTCCTTTCAACTTTTACCGCCATCGTCTATATGCAGATGAATTCCACGCTTTCTGTTTTCCTGCGTGATGTACATGCAATACCTGCTCAGTATTATGGCTATCTCCTCAGCATCAACGCTGCTATGGTCGTTCTCTTTCAATTTTCTGTGACCCGCCGCGTCAAGCGTTTTCACCCCTTGCTGGTGATGATGGCAGGCAATCTCTTCTACGCGGTAGGATTTGGGATGTTTGGATTTACTTCTGTCTATTGGCAGTTTATGCTGGCTATGGTCATCCTCACCATCGGTGAGATGGTCAACGCGCCTATTATGCAAACCCTGGTAGCGTCTATTGCACCGGAAGATATGCGCGGCCGCTATATAGCCGTCTTTCATACCGGTTGGGGCATTGCATCTGCGATTGGTCCCTGGGCAGCGGGAGTTGTGCTGGACAATTACAATCCTAATTGGATCTGGTTCGCGGGCGGGATTATCTGTTCCGTCGTCGCGCTGGGTTATCTTGTTCTGAAAGGGCGTGTTGGGCAGCGCTTGAATACTCGCTCACTGGCCGAATAATGAATTTGGCACTTTGCAATCAAGAAAAGGGTATGGCGGTCATCCCATCCACCGTTACAATTCCAAATATTTTTTACAATATACTGCTTTTTTGGTCTCTTTTAAGACAGCACATGGTCAACATTGTGCTTGATTCACAGGTATATTTCCCATGTTGAAAAATTCAAGAGATATTTATAAGGAATACCCGAAAGATTTCTGGGTACTGGCGGGGTCAATGTTCATCGACCGCATCGGTACGGCCTTCGTCTTTCCCTTTCTCGCCCTTTTCATCACTGATCGATTCAACGTTGGTATGACGCTGGTTGGCCAAACCCTTGCTATTTATTTTGGCGGTGCCTTTTTAGGAAATATGATCGGTGGCGCATTAGCTGATAAATTTGGGCGTAAGGGTGTCCTCATTACCGGGCTTGTGCTTTCCGCTGTGAGTTCGCTCGCGATGGGATTGGCAAAAGATTGGGGTTTCTTTATCAACCTTGTGCTGGTGGCGGGCGTCTGTTCAGAGCTGGGCGCGCCTGCCGTTCAGGCTATGATCGCCGATATCCTTCCCATCGAAAAACGAGCGGACGGCATGGGTATTCTGCGTGTTGTCGTCAATCTGGCTGTTACCATCGGCCCGGCCATCGGCGGCATCCTCGCTGGCATCAATTTTATGTTTCTTTTTCTTGGCGACGTCATTGTCAGCCTTACCACTGCCGTCATCGTCTTTTTCGCCCTCCCCGAGACAAAACCAGAATTGAAAGAAGGAGAAATAGAGGAAACGATAGCGCAATCCATAGCCGGCTATTGGCGGGCTTTCTTCGATAAAATATTCATGGCAGTTATTTTTCTCTCAATGCTGACAGCGCTGGTCTACATGCAGTTGAATACGACGCTTTCGGTGTTCCTGAATGATGTGCATAACATCCCTGCCCAGCAATACGGATATCTGCTCAGTATCAACGCGGCTATGGTGGTTTTGTTCCAGTTCTTTGTCACCCGCCGCGTCAATCGCTTTCATCCCCTGATGGTTCTTATGGTCGGAAATCTTTTCTTCGCGGCTGGTTTTGGCCTGTTCGCTTTTACTGATCGCTATTGGCAGTTTATCGCTTCTATACTGATTATCACAGTAGGGCGCATGCTGTATGGGCCTGTCATCCAGGCGCTTATAGCCAATATTGCACCGGAAGACGCTCGCGGGCGCTACCTGGCTGTGTTTCACACCGTTTGGGTTCTGGCGGCCGGCATTGCCCCGTTGATGGCGGGATTCGTGCTCGACAATTTTGATCCTGATTGGATCTGGTTAGCAGCGGGCATCCTTTCCATTATTGTCGCCATCGGATACCGCCTGCTGAAGCGCAGGGTTGGCGAACGCTACCTCTTTCCCGCCGGGCATAAAAAAGAGGATATGGCATAATTATTACGACAAAAGGAAATCTAAAAATGACAAAAAAATCTTTCACACCCACAAAACTAAACCTCAAAAACCCGGTTCCCGCGGATATTGATATCGCGCAGGATGCGGTCCTGAAACCGATCTCTCAGGTGGCAGATGAGCTTGGATTGCTGCCGGAGGAGGTCGAACTGTATGGCGAATATAAGGCCAAGGTCCGCCTGGATGTGCTTGAACGCCTCAAGCATGTGCCGGATGGCAAATATGTCGACGTGACCGCCATCACCCCCACACCGCTGGGCGAGGGCAAGACTACAACAACAGTCGGCCTCAGCCAGGCGCTGGGAGCGCATCTCGGCAAGCGGGTCGTCACCTGCATCCGCCAGCCATCCCAGGGTCCCACTTTTGGCATCAAAGGCGGCGCGGCCGGCGGTGGTTACAGCCAGGTCATTCCCATGGAAGACCTTAACCTGCACCTGACCGGCGACATTCACGCCATCACCGCGGCCAATAACCTGCTTGCGGCGGCGATCGATACCCGTATTTACCACGAAACGCGCCAGTCGGATGAAGCGTTGTTCCGGCGTTTGTTCCCAACTGACAAGGCTGGCAAACGCCGCTTCGCGCGCGGGATGGGTAACCGATTGAAGAAATTAGGCATCGATAAGACCGATCCGGACCAGCTGACGGAAGAAGAACGCAGCCGTTTTGTGCGATTGGACATTGACCCTGACAAAGTAACCTGGATGCGCGGCATCGATACCAATGACCGCTATCTGAGGGAGATTACCGTCGGGCAGAGCCCAACGGAAAAAGGGATTACCCGGAAAACAGGCTTCTATATCACCGTCGCCAGCGAGATCATGGCAGTTCTGGCGCTCACGACCGACATGATGGATATGCGCCGCCGACTGGGTGAGATGGTCGTCGCGCTGGATAGACAAGGCAATTCCGTCACTGCGGATGACCTCGGTGTCGCGGGTGCGCTCACCGCTCTCATGAAGGATGCCATCAAACCAACCTTGATGCAGACCCTGGAAGGCACGCCTGTTTTCGTGCACGCCGGCCCATTCGCGAATATCGCCCACGGAAATAGTTCTGTCCTGGCTGATAAGATCGGCCTCAAACTGGCGGATTTCGTGATCACGGAATCCGGTTTTGGCGCGGACATGGGCATGGAAAAGTTCTTCAACATCAAGTGCCGCTATTCCGGTCTCATTCCTTCGGTTGTCGTTCTGGTTGCCACCGTGCGCGCTCTCAAGATGCATGGCGGCGGTCCTGCTGTCTCCGCGGGCAAGCCGTTGGATTATGCCTATATCGAGGAGAATCTTGACCTGCTGCGCAAGGGTATGGACAATCTTCTCCACCACATCAAGATCGCCAGAAAATTCGGCGTGCCGGTTGTGGTAGCGGTCAACAAATTCTTCACGGACACCGATGCGGAGCTGGAACTCGTGCGCAAGGTTGCCATCGAAGAAGGCGGCGCTGCCGACGCGGTTATCAGCAACCATTGGGAATTTGGCGGCGCGGGCGCGAAAGACCTCGCCGAAGCGGTAGTCAGGGCGTCTGAACTCCCTGCCAATTTTGACTTCCTTTATCCGCTCGATTGGCCGATTAAGAAGAAGATCGAGACGATTGCCAAAGAGATCTACGGCGCGGATGGCGTTGAATTTTCGACGGAGGCGGAAGAACGCATCGCGGAATATAATCGCCTTGGATTTGACAAGCTGCCGATCTGCATGGCCAAGACGCATCTCAGCCTCAGCCACGATCCCTCGCTGAAAGGTGCCCCCAGCGGCTTTACTATTCCCATCCGTGATGTCAAAGCATCGGTTGGCGCGGGTTTCCTTTATCCGGTGCTCGGCAAGATCAGCACCATGCCCGGTCTGCCCACGCGCCCGGCTTTTATGGATATTGATATCGACCCCGACAGCGGCAAGATCGTCGGATTATCCTGACATAACAATCAACCGCAGGTCATAAAAGCCTGCGGTTTTTCATTGGGAGGCATATCAATGGGATTATTGGATAGCGGCCAGTATCGCTTTGTGACCGACAGCGGTGATGGTTCATTTCACCTCATCCTGGGGGATGAACACACGCTGCAGCTGCAAAAGAATATCCTGCGCGTAAATGGAAAAGAACACGATGGCAAAGCGTTTCGCCGCCAATTGCGATTGTGCCGCAGTGAGCGGCCTGATACCCATCTCTCACCCGAATCGATCTACCTCAACTTCATTGGTGATGAACCGGACCTGGGCTTGCGCTGGGAGGTGCGCGTCAAGTTGGCAGATGATCTGCGCCTCATTCGATGGAAGGTAACCCTTCAAAATTATTCTCAATTTCCTCTCACTCTCGATACCATCGACCTATTGTGCCCTGCCGAAAACGGGGGAGAGAATGTCATTTTCACTGAAATGAAAGAAGTTGATCCGCGCTTCTATGCCAACGGCTGGCAATCCTGGTCTCACACGACTGCGTATAGTGAAAACGAACGCATGCGCTCCTCAAACCTCGGCTTCCTGCAGGAACCGATGGTTCTCAACCCCGGTACCCCCAAGTTCCGGAAAAAAGGACGCTTCAGCAGCGACATGTTTACCGCCCTGGCGGATAAGCACACCGGGCAGGGGATTGTGCTTGGTTTCCTCTCCCAGAAAGAGCAGTTCGGTGTAATCACAGTTGATATGAACAATGGCCTCTCCCTGCGCGCCTGGGCCGGATGTGACCATGTCCGTCTCGACCCCGGCGCCTCCCTCTCCACCGATTGGTTCGCGCTGGCGCTTATCGACAGCCGCGCGCCCCATCCGCTTGATGTGTACCTGGATGCGGTTTCCGCGGAGAACGATATCGATGATCTGCCCCGGCCGCCGGTCGGGTGGTGCTCCTGGTATCACTATTACCAGGATATCTCTGAAGAGAAGATCACTGCCAACCTCGAACAGGTCCAGCGCATACAGGAAAACACACCCCTCGATCTCTTCCAGATCGATGACGGATTTCAGGCCCAGGTTGGAGATTGGCTG
>Ga0180430_10004908_pt1 | contig 11208 bp, 9 predicted proteins | sample SS_ome_9_FD_132999 | JGI IMG/M metagenome (GOLD analysis project Ga0180430, IMG submission 132999) | Hypersaline lake sediment archaeal communities from the Salton Sea, California, USA - SS_1_S_2 metaG | ecosystem: Environmental > Aquatic > Non-marine Saline and Alkaline > Hypersaline > Sediment... | reverse complement strand
CTGCGCACAATCACCGTCAGGGTTTGTGTGCCCGCGCTGCCGCTCACCCCCGCCACAAGCGGAAAGAAAGCAGCCAGCGCCGCCATCTGCGATATTGTTGATTCAAATAAACTGAGCACAAGCGCAGAGATCAATGCCATTCCCAGGTTCACCACCAGCCAGGGCAGACGTTTTTTGACCGCCTCACCAATCGGCAAGTCTGTTGGTGTTTCCTCCGCCAAACCGCCCAAACGGTAAATATCCTCCGTTGCCTCATCTTCGATGATGTCAAAGGAATCATCATACGTTATCACACCCAGCAATTGGTCCTTGTCATTCACCACCGGCAGCGCCAGCAGGTCATAGCGCTTCATCAGGTTGGCTGCCTCTTCCTGGTCAGCATCAGCATACACCGAAACCACATCGCGGTCCATAATGTTACCGATCTTCTCGTCGCCTGGCACGGTCACCAGGGACCGCAGGTTGACCACGCCCACCAACTTCGCATTACGGTCAGTTACAAACAGATAATAGATATCTTCATCATCGGGCGAAAGTTTGCGTAGTCGCGAGATTGCGGTTTTTGCGCTCATCCCCTCCGTTAATACAACTGAAGCGGAAGTCATCAATCCGCCAGCTGTCTCATCACTATGCTTCAGCAGTGGGCGCACCTCATCCGCCTCCTGCATTGCCCGTAGCACACGCTGCGCTTTGTCCGGTTCGATATCCCCCAGCAGATCTGCTGCCTCATCCGGCTCCATATGGTCCAGAATATCAGCCAAATGATCTGCCTTCATGCGGTCTGCGACTTCCGCCACATCCTCATCCTCGAGCTCCTCAAAAATATCTGCGGTATCCTCAATATTGAGTGAAGGAAGCAGATAATCCTGTTCAGCTGGTTCCAGGTCATCAAATACCCCTGCCTGGTCAGCTGGGCGCAGCGCTTCCAGCAGTTCGGTTGCGCTTTTCGGATCGCCTCGTTCCAGGGCTGCCCGCACCTGGTCCAGGAGAATGTCCACATTGATCACGTATTCACGCATAATGCACCTCCCGCATCATTGCTGATTTCTTTTCCTTGCTGTTACCGGTTTTCCGGTTTGTACACAAATCAAAGCGCATAAAAACCTCCTACAGGCATGAAAAAACCCTCGGCGACCTGCGAAAATCCGCCGAGGGTTAATCCACCGATAACAAGTGGTTACGGATTAAATAACAATACCTCCCGCGGCGCAAATTTGCACGCAGATCAATAACAAATGACTAGGGTCAGGATCCAATTCTGCTTTTCTCGTTTCCTTCATGATTTCCATTTTCAATATATCAGTGTACACCTTTTAGACAACGAAAGTCAAGGATTTTCATAAAAATCCTTGACTATTGTATTATTTTGGATCGCCCAGGCTTGTCACCCGCCCCAGCATCGTCACAGACTGTTTAATATGCGGGTTACCGTAATATTCCACGCTGCCTACACCTGCGATGGTCACATCCAGTTCGCCCGTCACCCAAAGCTGCGCGCTGCCCACACCGCTCAGTGTAACTTTGGCGGTTTTGGATTTAAGCTTATGTCCGCTAAAGTTCCCAGCACCTGCGAGCGTCATGATCTGGTCACCTACCTTGCCAGAAATGGATACCCGCCCAGCACCCGGGAGTTCTGTTTTGAGCGAATCAGCAGTCAGATCTTCAACTTTGATATTCGACGCGCCGATCAGCTTCAGCGTTATATCTTCGGTTTTAAATGGGCCCATTTCAACATCTGCCGCGCCGGCAATTTCGAGCTCATCCAGGTCTTTGACCGTGATGTAAATACGAATGTCATTGGTCGATAAGAAATCAAATCCGGCAGATAGCTTCTCCACCCAGTCGCGCCCGATATCAACCACAAGTTGCCCATCAGTGACATTGGTCGTGATGCGGCTGATCGCGAGTTCGTCTCCTTCTAGTCTAACTTCCTGCTCCCTGCCCTGCGTGATGAACAATTTGCTCACCCCGCGCATGCTGATGCGTGTGAACACGCCTAACTCTCTGGTCTCAGTTTTTCTTTCACCCATTTTTCGCTCCTATTTATTTGGTATATACCTTTTATACGAATAAATTCCCCTGTGGTTGCGAAAAACAGCACACCTGGGTGGATGTGCTGTTTGCAATTCTTACCTTGTAATACGATTTATTGCTGTTTAGCGTAATCCCCGCAAAGCGGAACCGATCCCCGCACCGGCTAATCCGAAGATACTGAGGATAAGACCGGCAATCAGGGAAACGATGAAGCTTGCCACCCAGCCGATCACCACTGTGCCGATCGTCTGCGGCCATTCCAGGTCCAGCGCTTCCTTGGCGGCTATGAACCATGCCACCAGGCCGGCGATGCCAGCTAAAAATGCGATCGGACCGGTAATACATGCCAATCCTGGTGCTGCTAAGGCGATGATGCTGAGGAATCCGACCACGTTCCACACATAAGCCAAACCAAGCGTGCGCACCATTTCTTCAAAGGTGACATCCGCTTCAAAAAATGTCTTGCCCGCCCAGCTGATGATGAAACATCCCACGCCGAATCCAAGGACGGCAAAGATCGTGCCAGTCACCGTGCCGATCAGCCAGCTTCCCGCTCCATTGACATGCACCAGCGCGGCATTTCCGCCTAACTGGCTCAGGAACGCAACCGCAGCCACCAGCATCCATGCTGTCTGGGTGAATGAGGCATCGTTCTCAACTTCTGAATATACTTCGTTCTTGAAAGTGAACACTTTCATGATGCGATCCATCATAATAACCTCCAATAATTGTTGATATAACCAATACAACCCAAATTAATCACTTTGGTACCTCGATTATATAATAGATGTTTAGGTTTTAAGAGAACTTTAACCTAAATGCCAACGTAGATAAGTTGATAATATTATTATGGAGAAAAACATGAGAAAATTTTTTGCAATTGTATTCTTTCTGATCCTGGTTTTGCCGCTCTTGCTCGGTGCGCAAACCACTATCAGTGTCATCACCTGGGCGCTTGACAGAGATTTTTATATTGATACCCTCGACCAACCCCAGGTTTATGCAGCACTGGGTGCCGGCCCCATGGTTGATCAAATTTTGGCTGCACAGCTTCAGCTACCTCCAGACGCAGATACATCTGCGCTTACTGAAATCCTGCAATCCGTAATGACACAGGATTATTTTCAGGCGCAAATTAGCGCGTATGTGGATAGTTTATTTGACTATCTGGAAGGGAAAACAACAGAATTCCGCCCAACTATTGACCTGAGGCCGCTGAAATCAGTCATCGCTGGCGACCAGCAAGACGCGTTCCTGGCAGCATTGTTGCAAGCGCTGCCGCAATGTGCGCCAGGACAGAACCCGGGGCTCAGCGGTGGATCTGAAACCGCCTGCAAACCCGCTGGTGTGCCGGACCAACTCATCATTGAACAGGCACTCAAACCCTCTCTGCCTCTGGTGCTATCTCAGCTGCCGGATGAAGCGCCTTTATCTGGTGAGCTTGGTATGATCAGCGAGGATACAAGCTGGCGCAGATTCCTGCCCGGTATGGCGGCGCCCGCCAGTATCATGCTCAGCGTCCTCGTCCTGTCATTTGCAGCTCTGACTGTGTGGTACCTGATCGCGCTCGTTGCGGATGCGGATTGGCATGGCCGGCTGAGCTGGCTTGGCTGGATGCTGCTTATTCCTTCGCTGCTGGTGTTTCTATTGGGTTTTGCTTCCCAGGGCGGCGTGGCTGCTTTCTGGATCAATTTCGGCCTGGAGCGCGCTAACCTGTCTGCGACACCGCTTGGGCCAGGTCTGGCGGAAATGGTTCAGACAGTTGCGCTATCGGCCATCCCGCGCGTTTCCAGCGCGTTTAAAATGGTAGGCGGTGTCAGCGGTGCTTTTGCTCTTGCGCTCATTTTTTGGGGCATCGCTATCCCCAGGAAAAAGTAAATACAATTTATAGAATTTTGAGAAGCAGGCTTGTGCCTGCTTTTTTTATTCATCCAGCACACCGACCAAAATACCTGCAGCCTGCGCGGTCAGTTCCGCGCAATCCGGCTGGCCCGGTTTTCCAACCCAATCCTCCCGCAGGTCTTTGCATCGCAGGCTGCCAAAATGCGCCAGAAAGCGCTCCCGATACCTCTTGGTTAAATCCAGGCAATGATCGTCATTCTCATCTGCGTTCGACCGGCCATGCAATGCCCCGATCACCATCAACCCGCCTGTGAAAGCGCCGCACAATTCCTCCTTCGTTCCCCCTACCCCGCCCGAGAACGGTGCGGCAATGCGGATAATGCCAGGTAATGCGTTCGGGAAATAATACGTGCCTGCAGCCAGCAGGATGCCTTCTGAGCAATGCCACCCAGAATGGAGATAATCCCGCGCGCTGTTCATGATCGCTTGTTTAGTCTGTGCGTCCAACCTGCCTCCTTAAAAACAAAAAGCGGAACGCGTCCGCTTTCTGATCATCAATTATTCACCGGCAACTGCGTGCCCGCCCTTCAAGGCCACGATCAGGTCGCGCCGTTTAAGGGCGCGCTTACGATCGATCTCCACCATGCCGGCTTTTTCATCAGCCAGGCGTTCCAGGGCGGAGGTCCAGGCTGCGCTCACGACCGGCGTGTGGTTCACCCGCCAGCGTTCCACATATACCGGCAATTCATCCGCGTTGGTGATGCGTGTGGTCTGGATACTTTTCTTCACGCCGTACGCTTCGACTTCTTTTTCGATCGTTTCCATCTCCGGTTTGACCGGGCAGATCTGCATACATGCGCCGCATTTGATGCAGTAATAATCCGCCAATACCAGCTCACCGCTCTCATCAATATGCAGCGCGCGTGTCGGGCAAATATCAGCACAAGCCAAACATCCTTCCACACACTTTTCGCGCCGCAATTCGATCTTGCCCTGCCATGGCTGCTGTACCTTGAAAGCACCATCGCTGGCCACTTCGCACTGTCGGCAGCGGATGCAGTGTTCATCATCCACAACCAAGGTGTCCTCTGGTTCATCGTAGGAGATCACCTTTGTTGGGCAGTTGTCAATCACGAAATCCTTACGTGACATATCAAAATCAGCTTTATTGAATTGGGTGAACTGAACTAACTCTGGAAACGCCTCATATTTGATGACCGGATTTTCAGGTTCTTCGTTGACCCACATTGAGATCACACTCACCGGGCACATTTCCACACATTCGCCGCAGAAAACACATTTATCAGGGTCTACATCCACCGATTGCTTCTCAGCCATGCGCCCGTTCTCCAGAACGGCATCCACATGCGTCAGTGCGTCAAATGGGCAGATCGACGGCCCGAGCTGGCAGCCAACGCAGTATTCCAGGTCCCATCGCATTTTGTAATGGCGCGTGACCATCGCCCGCTCCAGCGTCATTTCTTTATCCGTACGTGTTTTTACTGTCGCTCCGCGTCCGTGCATCTTCTCTCCTAATCCCGTCTGATTTCCTGCACCTGCTGGCGCTCGTGATCAAACACCCGCACGATCAGCGGTGTGTCACCCGGCGCAGCATGCGTCGCGCACCCAAAACAGGGATCATACGCGCGAAATGCCATTTCGATCTTGTTCATCACCGCATCACCCACCGGTTTACCGGGTTCGATCAGCGCTTCAGCCGCTTTTTTGATAGACATATCAATGGCAGCATAGTTGTTGGTGGTACCTACGACCAGATTGACGGCTTCCAGCATGCCATTCTCATCCGTTTTGTAGTGATGGGTCAATGTGCCGCGCGGCGCCTCCACGATCGCCACACCCTCAGTCGGTGTCTCGGTCGGGATAGTGCGTACATTGGTTGACGTGATCTCCGGATCTGTCACCAATTCCAGCTCGCGTTCTGCTGCATACAGGATTTCAATCAGGCGCGCCCAGTGCGTTGCCAATGTGGCATGCACCGGTTTGCCGCCCAGCGTCTTAAAATATTTTTCATAGGCTTCCTGCGCAAGCGGTGTCGCCATGCCGTCCGCCGCGTTCAAACGCGAAAGTGGTGAGGCGCGGTAAACACCGCTGTCCTTGCCATCCACAAATCCCTTCCAGCCTACTTTTTTCAGATATGGGAACTTGAGGTATGTCCACGGCTCCACATGTTCGGCAATCACATCCAGGTACTCATCCGGTCCGTATTTTACAAACTCTTTGCCCTCCGGATCGACGACACGTACTTTTCCATCATAGAAGTTCACCTTATTGTTCTCGTCCACCAGGCCCATGTAATATGTCTTATGGCTGTAGGCATCGCTCTTGATCATGTCTACGTACTCAGTATTCCCGAGCACGACATCATCAAATAATTTCAGGCTGAACTGGGCTGTTTCGATCGAACGGCGCGCAATCTCTTCGATCCGTGTGCGCTCGTCTTCAGTGATCGGCTTGCTCATCCCGCCGATCAAGGCACCGACCGGGTGGATATAGCGACCGCCGATGATCTTAGCAATTTCATGGTTTTCGGAAAGCAGCTGCATCACCTGTGAGCCGATCTCACGCCCCACTGTTTTCACCACACCCAGGATGTTGCGTTCGCTCTTGGGCGCATCCGGCCCAACCACAAAATCAGGGCCACCCAGCACATAGAAATGGGTTGCATGGTCAGCGACAAAGAAAGATGAATACAGTAATTCTCGCAGTTTCTTCGCCGCGGGGGGTGGATCGACATGGTACACGGCATCGCCTGCTTTGGCTGCGGCAGTATGGTGAGCCAGCGGGCAAACGCCGCAGATGCGTTGCGTGATGCGCGGCATTTCTTCCACCGGGCGACCCTCGCAGAATTTTTCAAATCCGCGCAGCTCGGGGATGATCATATAAGCGTTCTCGAGCCCGCCTTCCGCATTCAGGAACAGGTCAATACGCCCATGTCCTTCAAGGCGGGTGATCGGATCGATGCTGATTTTTTGGTTGACAGTCACTTTTTTAGCCAATGTAGATCTCCTGTGCCTTACTTTCCATATTTCAGGTCAGAAAGAATTGATTCCGCCAGCCCAAACCGATAACCCAATCCGACAGGATCAACGATGCCTGTCAGTATCTCGCGCAATGCCTGTGGGTCGTCTGTATCAACCAGTGCAGCCACTGCGCTGATGAGTTTGGAGCCCTGGTCAACCACGCCGTCCGGCGGGCCGTAACATCCACGGCAGGGCATATTGCCGTTCACACATGGCAATCCACACCCCGCGCGTGTGGCAGGCCCCATGCAGATCACGCCCTGGGTCAGGAAGCATTTGTCAGGGTCAAGTTCGGTCAGATGCGGCCGTTTAAATTCGCTGATGCGCATACCGCTCTTGCCTTTTTCACGGGTGCACACATCACAATTCGTTTTCGCTTCCGCCCCAATGACCGACCCTTTTTCCGGCAACTCGCCTGCCAGGATGGTCTGGAATACACTCCATACCTGATCAACCACCGGCGGACAGCCCGGCATAAAATAGTCCACATCCACTGTTTGCGCCAGCGATTTTACGCGGTTATACATCTCCGGGATCTCGATCTCACCTTCCGGCATCCGGGTCTTCAATTGTGGACGCGTTCCGCGTGAATCATCAAGACTGGGAGCAGTATCAAATACCCGCTCAAGCAGTGTTTCGACATCAAATAAGTTGGCCAGTCCGGGAATACCGCCCAGGTGGGAGCATGATCCGAAAGCGATCATCAACTTGGATTTTTTGCGTAAGAGGTGCGCGATCTCTTCATTTTCACTGTTGCGGATGGCGCCGTTGAAAAAGCAGATGTCAATCTCTTTATCCTTCATTACTTTGACATCATCATATTTGAAATCCATTGCCGCCGGCCAGAAAACGATATCGACCAGTTCTGATAAGTCCACCAGGCGCATGCCCAGCTCAGTGATCGTGATCTCGCATCCGCCGCAGCTCGAAGCCCAATAAAAGGCCAGTTTCGGTTTTGGTGCTTTTGCTTTTGTTGTCTTTGGTTTGGAAGCCATTACACTGCCTCCTTTTGTAAGGATGCCAGCATGTCATCGACCTCATGGCGGATTCTTCCGCGGTCCTGAGTGCCGATCTGCACAAATCGCACACGTCCATTGGCGACCCGCATCTGTCCCAGCATCGTATCCAGCAAGCTGATCTTGCAGTCGCTGACGTAGGTTCCGCGTTTGTAGTGGCATTCGCCCGGTGCGCATCCGCACACCAGCACCCCATCAATACCGGAATTCAGCGCGATCAATGCCATCTGTGGGTCAATTCTGCCTGTGCAAGGGATGTGAATCACCCGCACATTGTCTGGATAGCTTTCCAGCAAAGCCACGTCATCATCCGAGCGCAGGCTCCAATCGCACACAAACACCGCTAATGATTTTTTGCCGCGTTTTTTCTTGATATCGATCTGGCTCACGATCTCAGCGTTGGAAACGCCAGGGCGTGCAATCGCGCCTAGCGGGCATGCCGCCACGCACATACCGCATCCCATGCATTTTTCCGCGTCCACTTCAGAAAATCGGTCCATCACGCCACCAACTTCCTTCTCGATCAGGTGTGGCGCTTCATATGGGCAGGTCATCACACAGATGCCGCACCCGGCGCACAGGCTTTCATCCACGCTGACCACTTCCAGCGGGGTCGTATATCCAGCTTCAACGGCCAAATCTTTGACCGCGCCGATCACACCAGAGATATGAATCTCCTGCGGACAGGATGCGTAGCATAAATCACATTCCGAACACATCCAGGTGGTCGGGCTCTCGAACGCTTCCTCGCGCATTCCCATCATCACCATACGCAGCAAACGGCGCGGGTTATAGTCGGGTTCCACTTTCTGCTGGATCATGCACTTGCTTACGCACGTTCCGCAGGAATAGCACACCTCTACATGCTCGCCACCTGGAATAGCTTTTACTTGTTCAACAAAAGAAAGAGGTCTGTCGTTATTTTCCATCCTTGAGAACCTCCATTGTCATTGCCATTGCCATCTGGTCAGAAAAATCTGAAGCGTTAGTCACATCTGGCACTTCATACATGCGCCTGGCGCGTTTTTCCATATCCGGCTTTAGTGCCTCGATCTCTTGTAGCAATTTTTCACTGCCAAGATCATCGATTGTTTTCTGCATTTCATTGATCACGCGGGCATATTTTTCGCCTTCTGCCGCGGAAATCCATTCCACCCGGAAGCGTCCCTCGCTCATGCCCATCTTGTCAAAGATCTTCTGCAGGCGTTCCGCGCGCGATGCGCCAACCAGCTGCCCGGTGATATAGTGGCAGTCCTGGGGATGGCAGCCAGAGTATAAGACTGCGCCAGCGCCCAAACGGAAGGCTTCATAAATAAAATCCGTATCCATACGCGCTGAACACATCACACGGATGCCGCGTTCATTAGCTGAATATTCAAAATGGCTTGTGCCTGCCAGGTCCGCGCCGCCATAGGAACACCAGTGGCAGCGGAAAGCAAACACCTTTTCTTCCGGTTTATCCGCCAGCAGGGCCCGGATCTGCGCCAGTATCTGCGCATCGGTGTAATGCAGCTGGGTGATGGCGTTATGCGGACATTCCGCAACGCATCCGCCGCAGCCATGGCATTTCGCCGTGGTCACTTGTGCTGCCGTTCCTACCTCAACAGAAATTGCTCCGTAAGGGCAGGCCTTGGCGCAAATACCACATTTTTTGCCGTCCGCGCTCACACAGCGGTCTTCCCACACTTCTGCGATGATCGGCTCGATCTCCCATTCATCTGAATGCAGGATGCGTCCGGCGCGCGCAGCGGTCGCAGAACCAGACGCCACGGAAGCGGGAATGTCTTTCGGTCCCTGGCATGCGCCGGCGAAGAAAATGCCATCAGTCGGGCTGTCAACCGGCCGCAGTTTGGGGTGATATTCCATAAACCAGCCGCCGGGGCTTTGCTGTACGTTCAGCACCGAACTGACATCGTCCACGTCCGGTTGCGGCACAGCCGCCTGGTTCAGCATCACCATATCATATTCATGCTCGACCACCTTGCCGAGGGTGATATCTTCGGAATGCACAAACAAGTTGTGCGTTTCTTCATCTTCTGTGATCATGCCCGGCCGGCCCTGGATGAACTTGATCCCCATCTGCCGCGCCCGGTCATAGAATTCTTCATAACCCTTGGAAGGTGTGCGAATATCAATGTAATACACACTCAATTCAATATCCGGGTACATCTGCTTCAGCAATACCGCATTCTTGATCGCGTACATGCAGCAGAAATTGGAGCACCATGGGTTGAAACGCTTATCGCGTGAACCCACGCAGTTGATGATCGCCACCCGTTTCGGGTTTTTGCGGTCACTGGGGCGGATCAGGTTGCCGACTGTCGGGCCGGCGGAGTTGTTCAAGCGTTCCATCTCCATCGCGGTGATCACATTCGGAAAACGGCTGTATCCAAATTCGGGAATGACACTCGGGTCAAAATGGTTGAAGCCTGTTGCCGTCACAATGGCGCCGATATCCTCCCACACCACTTTATCTTCCTGGCTGAAATCGATCGCGTCCAGCGGACCGCACGCTTCCACACATTTATAGCAGTGGATGCAGGCATCCTGGTCGATCGTATACAGCAGCGGCACCGACTGGCTCATCGAAATATACGCCGCTTTGCGCGGTGCCAGATTTAATTCAAATGAGTTCGGCACTTCAACCGGGCACACTTTAGCGCAGTCTCCGCAGCCATTGCAGCGGTCTGCATCCACATAACGGGCTTTCTCCCGCAGTTGCACTTTGAAGTTACCGACAAACCCCTCAACACGTTCTACCTGTGTGTATGTTCTTACATCAATGTTCGGGTGACGCGCCGCGTCAACCATTTTAGGTGCAAGAATTCATATACTACAGTCCATCGTCGGGAAGGTCTTGTTGAGCTGCGCCATGACTCCGCCGATGGTTGGTTCTTTTTCTACAAGGATAGTTGGAATGCCCTGGTCTGCCAGGTCAAGCGCGGTGCTGATGCCTGCCACACCACCGCCCACCACCATCGCCCGTTTGGTAACAGGGACAGTGATCATTTCCAGCGGTGCCAGGAAACGCGCTTTGGCGACAGCGGCAGCGGTCAAAGCTTTCGCTTTTTCAAGCGCGCCTGCCTTGTCATGTCCATGCGCCCAGGTGCACTGTTCGCGGATATTCGCCATTTCCATCAGGAACGGGTTTAATCCCGCTTCAGAAACAGCGCCGCGGAACGTGGCTTCGTGCATACGCACGGAGCACGCAGATACAACCACACGGTTCAGGTTGTATTTCTTGATATCTTCCTTGATCAGGTTCTGTCCGCTGT
>Ga0180430_10004905_pt1 | contig 11211 bp, 9 predicted proteins | sample SS_ome_9_FD_132999 | JGI IMG/M metagenome (GOLD analysis project Ga0180430, IMG submission 132999) | Hypersaline lake sediment archaeal communities from the Salton Sea, California, USA - SS_1_S_2 metaG | ecosystem: Environmental > Aquatic > Non-marine Saline and Alkaline > Hypersaline > Sediment... | reverse complement strand
GGCGCAATGCGCCACCTGCTGCGCCGCAGAACCATAGCGCCCCCCCAAAAAGGCCGCCTGGCTTCCGGCTGCAACTCAACCATGAAGACCGCTAGCAGTTGGCAAGGTTACGATCAAGGCCCGGACCGGCGACGGGCAGCCGGCGTCTTTTCGGGTGCTGTGGCGGTAATCGACTGTTGAAGAATGGCCCGGGCCGAGCGGTTGCACCATCGCTGGCAAGACCCTCGGTCGGGACGAGCCACACAAGACGTGGGCGGCTGGGGGGAATGGGTTATGTGGGTCGTCGTGGCGATTTAATTTCACCGTTTTGTGTCAATCTCCCCATCCGCTCCAGCCGACATAAACCGACAGCGCAAGCCACAGGCGCGCGACGCTGACGCCATGGGCAGGGCTTTGAATCGGCCAGCGGGGGAAGAGGCCACCGACGGTCGACTTCCCGGCCGGGGGACTCGCCCCGTGGTGGCTCGGCGCGGCCCGGCATTACTTCTTCTTCCGACGCATGAACAGCGTGTTGCCGTGACTCGGCTTTCGATTCTCATACCCCATTGGGGCCCGGTGGCAGACCTCGAAGAGACCCTCGTGTCGGTTCTCCAGAACCGGCCGGAGCGCTCCGAGGTGCTTGTCGTGCTCAACAACGAGTACGACGACCCATACAACCTGCGCGACGAGGTGCGGTTTGTCCCCTCGCGAGCGGACGTGGGGCTGATGGGGAGCCTGGCGGGTGGACTGGCCGCCGCCGAGGGGCCGGTGATCCATCTGCTCGGTTGCGGGATGGAGGTCGTGCCCAACTGGACCGAGTCGGCCATGACGCACTTCGAGCAGGCCAACGTGGCCGCCGTGGCTCCGCTGGTCGCCCCGCGCCGCAGCCCGGCGCGGATCGCCTCGGCGGGCGTTGAATATCGGCCGGCCGGCTATGTTCGCCGCCTTTCGGCTGGCCGGACGGCGACCGTCGGGCTGAACGACAAGCGTGCCGCCGCCGCGCCCGATCACTTGGCCGCGTTTTACCGTCGCGATCTGCTGGAGCAACTGGTCGAGCTGGCCGAGCCATCCGACACCGAGTTCGGTGCCGGCGATCTGGCGGCCGCCACGGCTTGGCTGATTGACCAGCGGAATATGCGCTGCGTGATGGAGCCCACCTCGCGAGCGTACGCGCCGGATCATCTGCTCCGCCGCGCGGACACGTTCCGCGCCGGCATGGCGGATCAGCGAGTCTTTCGCCGATGGCGCCGGGACGATTCCCCGGCCATGGCGTTGCTGGAACACGCGGCCATGCTGACCGGCGAGTTCGCCCAATCGTTCGTCCGACCCAAAACGCTCCTGCGCCTGGCCGGTCGCGCCGCGACCTGGCTGGGCCTGGGCGCCAATCGTTCAGCCCGGGCGACCTGCGTTCGCTGGCGTTGTGCGATGGCCATGAGCGAGTCGGGCGGGACGGATCGCGAGACGTCGGACGCCGGGCGGCTTCAATCCGTCGAGGATGCTTCTGCCCTTGCCGAGCGGGGCGCTCTCGCCGAGCAGGTCGCTCTCGCCGAGCAAAGCATCGTTTCGATCGAAGCCCACCGGTCCGATCGTGAAGCCGGGCGACCAAGCGGGACCCTGGAAGATGCCGAGGCGTCGCGGCGCCGCTGCGCGTAAACTGGTCTGCTGGGGCGTTGCAACCGCTCCGTGAATGGGACCAATCCCCCTCCAGCCCGCGACCGCCTATCGTGGGGCCTGCCAGTCGATTCCACTGAGCGAGGCGAGGGCCAGTTGCAGGGCGTGGGTGCCCAGCCGGCCGTGTCCCTGGGCCTTCACGGCCTGGTAGAGCTGTTCAGCCAACGCCAGACCCGGCAGCGCGAGCCCCATGCGTCGGGCTTCGTCCAGGGCGATTCCCATGTCCTTGATGAAATGCTCGACAAAGAAACCTGGATCGAAGTTCCCCTCGACGATCCGTGGCGCCAAGTTGCTGAGCGACCAACTGCCGGCCGCGCCGGAGGAGACGCTGCGCAGGACGGTCGCCGGGTCGAGGCCCGCCCGATGCGCATAGAGCAGGCCCTCGCAGACGCCGATCATGTTGGTGGCGATCAGCGTTTGGTTGACCATTTTGGTATGCTGACCCGCGCCGGCGGGGCCCTGGTGGACGATGGTCTTGCCCATTTGCTCCAGGCAGGGCATGACGCTGGCAACCGGCTGCTCGTCGCCGCCGACCATGATCGAGAGCCGCGCCTCGCGGGCGCCCACGTCGCCGCCGGAGACCGGCGCGTCGACTGCCCAGGCGCCGCGCTGGCGAGCCTCGCGGGCAATCCGCTCGGCTAGCGACGGCCGGCTGGTGGTCATGTCGACCACAATCTTTCCCGCGACCTCGCCGTCCAGCACGCCACCCGGCTGAAGGATCACCTGCTCCACGTCGTGGGGAAAGCCGACGATGGTGAAGACCACCTCGGCCGCCTCGGCGACCGCGCGGGGGCTGTCGGCCCATTGGGCCCCTTGTTCCAGCAGCGATTCGGCCTTCGCGCGCGTCCGATTGAACACGGTGCAACGGTAGCCGGCCGAGAGAAGATGGCCACACATGGAGCGGCCCATCACGCCGGTGCCGATCCATCCGATTCGAGTTGTCGCGGGCGAAACATTCATGCGACTGCGCGGTTCTCCTGAAGTTCCCGCCGACACGGTCGATATTAAGGGCCGTTGGGCGAAGGGCCGACGGTCGGCGGCGCGTCTTGGCGGGCACGCACGGCGCGGCGTGATGCCAGTGGTGCCACGGATGGCGCGTCTGCCCGGCTCCGCTTACTCCCAGCGATCGGCCGGCCGATTGAGTACTTCGGACGCAATGATCGCCTGCCGGACGCTCGGTGGATCGGCAAACAACTGGCGGATGGCGGCCGCCGAACCGGACGGCCGCCGTGTGGTCCCAGGGGTCAGAGCCGGGGCACTGCCCCTGACGCCTGGGGCGGAAGTTGACGCGGCCCCCACGGCGGCTGCGGCGGCCGGCATCGCCGGTTCCACGTCCGCGGCTTTCGCCCGCGCGGCCGCTTTGCGTTCTTGGGCTCGGGCTGCTTCGCGCTGGGCCCGTTTGGCGCGCAGCTCCTCGAGTCGCGGATCGCCCTGCGGCTTCGGCCGGGGACGACGCGGTTCGGTCCGGCCGACGACGATATCGGCCTCGACCGGCTCGTCGCGCGGCTGGGGCATCTGTTGCGGGCGTTGAGCCGCGGGCGGTTGCTGTCCCTCTTGTCGCCTCCGGGCGGCCTGGCGGAGGAAGTCGCCGATTTCGTCTTCCAGGTTCTTCGGTTGCGCGGCGCCCGCCGGCCGCGCGCCACCACCCGGCCCTTGCGCGCGGGGTTGTCCGGCTTGGCGTTGTCGGCGTCCGGCTTGCTTGGGGCCTTTGCCCTTCTTCTGATTCAGCGCCTGCGCCGCCCAAGAGGCGATGGCGATGATAATGAAGATCACGATTCCGAGGACATCCCCGAAATCCTGAGCAAACAGCGGTAGTGCAATCAGGTTCGACATGGTTAATCTCGCCAGTCGCTGTTGATCTCTCGCGAGTCAGCGCTCATCGTCGGCCGATCGGGCCGCCGCCGGACCGGGAACTGCCGCAACTCCCGGCTGATTGTTCACTTCGCTTAGGCCGCCGTGCCTTGTTCGTCACTGGAACTGCTGCTGGTACCCGTGCCGGCGATCGAGTTCCGCATATCAGTGTCGGCCTGGACGTTGCGAAGTTTGTAGTAGTCGAGGAGGCCAAGCACGCCTTCACGGAAGGCCTGGGCAATGGCCTTGGGTACCTCGGCTTCGGCCTGGACCACCTTCGCCCGATTCTCCTCGATCATCGCCATGTTCTCGCGCTCCTCGGCCACGGCCATCGCGCGGCGGCCTTCGGCCTTGGCGCGGGCAACATGCATGTCGGCTTCGGCCTGATCGGCTTGCAGCCGGGCACCGATGTTCTCGCCCACGTCGACGTCGGCAATGTCGATCGACACGATCTCGAACGCGGTTTGCGAGTCGAGCCGCCGCGAGAGCACTGTTCGGGAAATGCGATCCGGGTTCTCCAGCACCTCGCCGTGGGCGTTGGCCGAACCGATCGCGCTGACGATCCCCTCGCCCACGCGGGCGACGATCGTCTCCTCGGTCGCTCCGCCGATCAACTGTTGCAAGTTGGCACGCACGGTAACCCGCGCCTTCACTTTCAATTGGATCCCGTCCTGGGCGACGCCGTCGAGCGAATCGCGGGCCGAACCGCGCGAGGGGCAATCGATCACCTTCGGATAAACGCTCGTCTGCACGGCTTCCAGCACGTTGCGGCCGGCCAGGTCGATGGCCGAGGCCAGCTTGAAGTCGAGGGCGATCGTTTTCGCCTTGGCCGCGGCAATCAAGGCCCGAATCAGCAGCGGCACGTTGCCGCCGGCCAGGTAGTGGGCTTCCAGGGCCTTGGTGGTGACGCCCTGTTGATCCGTGATCCCCGCCTGCACGGCCATGATCTTGCTGCGGACGATCACCGAGGGACTCACCTTGCGGAAAGTCATCCCCAGGAGGTCGAGAATGCCGATGCCCGCCCCGGTGGTGAACGACTGAATCCACAGCCGGAAGTAGGTGGCGAAGATGAAGAAGATCACCAGCCCACCCACGATCACCACGAAGCCGATGATGATGGTGATGATGAACCAGAAGTCGCCGCCGTCCCCTCCGGCCTGTGCCAACAGCAACAATCTCTGCAAGAGGTCCATGGTTCGCTCCTTGCGCGACGTGAATCTGACTTGGGGAAACTCCGAATTGACGAGGCCGTCCGCGGGTTGGCAACGTCCGGCAATCGGCCCAACGCCACTTGTCTATCCGCCGGCGGGGAATCTGTCAACCGAGGGGCATCGGTGGTAGACTCGCGAAAATGAGCGAATCACACCCCACATCTCCCGAAATACCCAGCCCCACGGGCATTTCCGCCGGTCGGTCGGCCATCTGGCGACTGAGGCGGACCGAACTGCGACTCGATCCCGGGCCCCTGCTGATGGGGATCGTCAACGTCACCCCCGACAGCTTCTCCGACGGTGGCCGCTACCTCGACCCGACGGCCGCCGTCGACCACGGCCTGAAACTGGCCGCCGAGGGGGCCGCCCTGCTCGACGTCGGCGGCGAAAGCACCCGACCCGGGGCGGAACCGGTCGAGCCGCGGGAGCAGCTCCGCCGTGTGCTGCCGGTCGTCGAGGCCCTGGCCGCCCAGGCGGGCATCCCCGTGTCGATCGACACCTCCAGCGCCGTGGTCGCCCGCGAAGCGCTGGCCGCCGGGGCGGAGCTTATCAACGACGTGACGGCCCTCGAGGCGGACCCCGAGATGTTGCCGGTCGTCGTCGAAAGTGGTTGCGGCGTCTGCCTGATGCACATGCGGGGCACGCCCCGGACGATGCAACGCGATCCGCAATATGATGACGTGCTCGCCGACGTGGCCCGCTACCTCCGGCAGCGGGCTGCCGTTCTGGAGCGGGCCGCCATCGATCCCCGCCGCGTGGCCCTCGACCCGGGCATCGGGTTCGGCAAGACGCTGGAGCACAACCTGGAGTTGATCCGCCATGCCGATCGGTTCCATGCGCTCGACCGGCCGCTGCTGTACGGCTTCTCGCGCAAGCGGTTCATCGGTGAGATCCTGGGCGATGCCGAGCGGGATCGCGACGCGGCCTCGGTGGGCGTGGCCCTGGCCCTGGCCGCCCGTGGTGTGCAGGTGCTGAGAATGCACCGTGTGGGCCCGGTGGCCGACGCGCTAAAGCTATGGCGGGCATGCGGGGGTTGATGCCGCAACCGTTTCCCACCGACTGTCGCCGGAGGCTGGGTGCCACGATCCAAAGCACGGAGCACAAAGGCTCGAAACCGAGTAACACGTCAGCCGTGTGAAGCGGGCGGCCCAATCGGAAGATTCGTGCCATTCCCGCACAGGTGGGAATCCAGCCTGTTGAGTCAATCGCCTCGCTTTTCGCCCCGGGTGACGTGTTCCGGTAAACCGGGAACGACCAACCCGGCTCTTGAACGCATGCTCGGAGCCTATCACATCTCTCCCAGTATCGCAATCTTGGTTCGTGTTCTCTGAATTCCATCGATCGTAGCCCGCCTGGAGAACATCGGTGGAAGTCCAGTTCGAGCGGGGATTACCGAAAGAAATCGATCCAACCGATGGTCAGGCTCTTCGGCTTGCCTTCCAGCAGGACGCTGGGCAGCGTGATCTCGAAATAGCCGCCCTCACCCGGCCGTCCCGCGATCGGTTTGCCATCCGCATCCAGCACCCGGATCTCGGTCTTGGGCTTCACCTTCTCAACCTGCCCCTGCTTCGTCAGGTACAAGCGCTGGGCGTACCCACCGTGGCTCGCGATCGATCCCTTGAGGCCGAGCGTGCCGTTGGATACCGAGAGTGATTCCAGCCCGCGGAGATGCAGTCGAAGGATGACCTTCGTCGGCCAATGGTCGCGGGGCGATCTGATCGTGGCACCACCGATGCCCGAGGGGCTACGGATGCTAACGAGGGCTGTCTCTCCGTCCAGTGCCACCGTCACCTTGTCGCCAGGCTTTTGGGTCTCGATATCGAAAGGCCGTTCGGCGGCCGGTGGGGCCGCCGAGGTGTCGGCAAGCACGAGTAAGATTAGCAGCGGGATCACCTGCGTCATGGCCTTGCTTTCGGTTATTGGCTTCAGCCCGCCATCAGGGCCGGATCAAATCATGCACCAGTCGCCGTTCACGTCGATCGTCTGGCCATCAACGACACCATGGCCCAAGGCGCCCGCCTCGACCAAAACGTTGACCTGATTGTCACTCTCTCGACGCGTCTTCAATTGCGCTGGCGAGCTGGCTGCTGCCGCGCGGGTTCAGTGGCCGATCATTGGAGCCGGTCGCCGCATTGCGAGAGGATCTGGTGCGCGACCTGGTTCGGCCCGTAGCCACTGGGGAGTCTGACCAACGGCTTGTCGTATTTCTCGCAGAAGCGGCTCACGTCTCCGTAAGAATGGCTGCACCAGCGGATCGCCAGCAGCACCACGGCCACGTCATCGCGGGCGACGAACGGCTCGAAGCGGTCGACCGGGGCGTGCTCTTCGGTGTCGACCCAAATCACTTCATTCAGTTGCAGCGCCTCCTCAAGCGCCTGCTTGGCAAAGGGGCGCCGCTCTCCGCCAATCAACACCAGCGATTGATTGGACAATAGCTCGGCAAGCTTCGCCACCTCCGGGCTTGGCTCGTCGGGCTGTCGCTCCGGCTGCGGCGGCCGGGCTGCCAGGTAGTGGTCGATTTCGCGCAGCACCAGCTGAAAATTCGGCGGCACGGAGATCTCGTCGGGCAGCTCTTCGATCACCGGCATCAGCGTTTCGCGGATCTCGCGGCTGCTAGGGGGCGTGCCGTCTTTGACCATCTCCTCCACGGCACTGATGATCGTATGCCAGTCGTGCTTCGATCCGCGCTCCGACTGGATGAGCTGCGCGTGATACCGCACCTTCTTGATTCGGTTGCGACTGCGCTTCGCTCGCCGCCGCGATTCCTGCAATTCGTCGTCCAGGGCTGCAATCCGGTTTTGGATGTCCATCCACCGCCGCGGGTCCGCCGGGTCGTTCATTCGCATGTATCGGTGAATGAAGATGTGCTGGTCGCTGGTGACTTTCCGCAACCAACGATGCGTCTTCACCTGATCGTCGTCCTGGGGACCGTCGACCAGCCCGATTGCCACCCGAAGGGCCGAGTGGGCCTCCGCCGTCAAATCGAGAGCCCGCTCGAACACATCGCCGTACTCATCCGGATTGCCGATCACTTGCCGCACGACGGAGATCGCCTCGGCGAGGCTCTCGAAGCAGCCACCCACGTCGTCCATTTGGGAGAGGTCCTGGGGTGTCGGGCCGCTGGGATGGTTCATCCAGAGGAAGCAGTCGTACTCCTGCTTGGCCCGGGCAATCAGGTCGCGGTCCTTCGGTTCGATCTCGGTATAGAAATCGGCACTATTTCGCAACCGTCGTTGGCGTGTCGCCGCCCATCGGGCGCCCTCCGCCTTCAAGCGGCAGTTGGCCTCGATGTGGGGCAGGTCGGCGTCGGTCACCAGGGCAGCCTTGGCAAACCGATCGGCTTCAGCGGCGGGCGAGGGGGCCGGCTCAACCGCCGAGCCGATGTCCAATTCCGGCAGTGGAGCGGCCGGTTGCGGAGCGGCCGGTTGCGGGGTGGGAGGCTGCGCGGCTGGCGGGGTGGGCGGAACTGGCGAAGTGGGCGGAGCTGGTGGGGTAGGCTGGGAAGCTGCCGGCTGGGGTGCCGCGGGCTGCGCCTCGGCCGAAGTGCTCGTCTGTTCCGGCTGCTCGGTGGCCGCCAGGATCGACTGGCAGACCGACCGCACGACCGCCCGAAGCTCCTGGTCCTCCGCGACCCGGGCCACCAGCCGCTCGACCGCCACGGTGAGATCCCTCGTTGGTTGGTCTGGCACTGACACTCCTCTTTCTCGTGGCTGCTCGGTCACTTCTTCCCCGCCCTCTTCGTCCGCACCTGCTGCTGCTTCCGCATTTTCTTCCGCAGGTGGGCGAATTTCGTGGCCGGTTTGCGTGCCGTTGGGCGTTTGCTCGTGGACATGAAGGTAGTCCTCCAGCTTCATTCTACCAGCCCTGGCCCAAGTCCGTTAGGCACCCATGGAGTAGCGCCACTTGCGAGGGAAACGGCTGCGAACAGACCGCGAGACAACGGGGGGCGCCAGGTTCGCTGGCGTGATTGAAGCGGCGCGGCCGCGACCAAGGAACGAAGCACGCTCCTTTCAACGCGGCCGAGCTGGAAAAAAAGGCGCGTTCCGATTCTTCTTCGCGTTGCAGTCGCCCCTTTTCCATCCTGCCCGCCTTCGCGGAGCTTTATTTGCGGTCCCACTTCTGTGGCGGGTTCTCGTGGTAACGCGGCCACGCGTCCTGTTCGGGGAACCCCGCGGCCACCGCTTCGAGCTTCTTGCGGGCGGCGATCACCTCCGGGTCGGTCGAGCGGAGCAGATTGTTCTGCTCCCAGGGATCGGCGATCATGTCGAATAGCCTGTTGGGCTTTCGGCCGGTGCCGATCCACAGCTTGAAACGCTTGTCGCGAACTACCCGGTCGTCGTAGGCTCGCTTGGGGGCGACCCGACCGTCGCGGAGCGTCGCCGGCCCGCCGCCCATCGACATGATCCAGTCGCGCGGCGAGTCTTTCGCCTTGCCGGTGATCAGCTTGGCAATCGAGTGGCCATCGACCACGTGCTCGTCGGGCAGCTCCGCGCCAGCCAGTTCGGCGAAGGTGGGCAGGATGTCGGTGAAGTCGGTCAAGGCGTTGGTCACCACGCCGGCCGGCACGCGCCCGGGGCAGTTGACGATGAAGGGCATCGCCGTGCCCGCCTCGTTCATTTTCATCTTGGAGCCGCGCACGACGTGGCCGTTGCGCGTATTGCTCTTGCCGCCGGTGCCATTGTCGGTGGTGAAGATCACGATCGTGCGGTCGCGGATGCCCAGGCGGTCCAGCTCCTCGACCAGTTTGCCCACGAGCTTGTCGGTGTAGCGGACCATCGCCTGGTGCCGCTGGCCCTTGGGGGCGTCGGGCTCGTCGGGCGTGGTCGTCAGCGGGTTGTGCGTCAGGGCCATCGGTAAGTACAGCAGCATGGGCGTGTCTCGGTGGCGGCCCATGAAGTCGATCAAATAGTCGCAATAGACGTCCGGGCCGAACTTGCCCTCGTAGGTCTTGGAGCCTTCGGGCGTGTTGATGTAGGCATCCCAGTAGCGCTTGCCGGAGGGCCGGTTGCCGGTCTCGTAGCCGGTCCACATGCACCACTCGTCGAAGCCGGCTTCGTCCATCGCCCGCGGCTCGACACGGAAATCGTCGATCTGCCACTTGCCGGCGGCGCACGTGGCGTATCCCGCCTTGCGGAGGATCAGTGCATACGAATTGTTGAGCTTTGGGTCGAAGTGGCATTTAGCGCCCCAGCGCGGCACATCCCAGTGGTTGGTCCAGCCATGGCGGAACGGGTACTGGCCGGTCAGCAGGGTCACGCGCGTGGGCGTGCACTGCGGCATGCACCAGGCGTTCTCGAAACGCATTCCGCCCTCGGCCAGTGCGTCGATGTTCGGTGTCTGGATTCCTTCGGCCCCATAGCAGCCGATCCACTCCTTGCCGAGGTCGTCGACCATGATCAACAAGATGTTTGGCGGCTCGGCCGAGGCCGCGGCGGCGAATCGGCCGACAATCAACAGGGCGAACGTGACGATCAAAACGGTCCAGGTCGCACGATGTCGTGCCATGGTTCCTCCTTCAAACGCAGGGGGGGGACGCCAGCCGGCCGGTTCATCGGCCATGCCGGCAAAGCCATTTTGGTGGGCAAGTCTTTTGAGGGCGTCGTTGCCAATGATCGGCTGAGCGGATTGGGGACGCACTGGACGTGGGACGTGCTGGAGTGAGGCAAAAACGCCCGCTCCCAGGCCAGTCGCGTTTATCCCGCGCTCTTGGGCGCGAACGTTGGCCGCACGGGGTAACCGAGCGCGGGTGGTTCGCCACGGCAACGCACCGCCATCGTACATCGGCGCGGAGCGGCAGTCAAGGAATTCGGCTGGAACCCCCAGGAGGGATGCAAGGTCGATTGCCACCCGCGGTGAGCCTCTACACGTCATTCCCGCGCAAACGGGAATCCAGCTTTCGCGGGCGCTGGCCGTGCGATCTCAATGGCCGGCCGGCGCTGGCAACGATTCGCCGTTGATCGTCCAGGTATCATGGAATTCGACCAGCGTGAGATCCCGCGCGACATACTTCGCCACCGAATCCCACTCGATGGTGATCGCGCGCCCGCTGAGTTGAAACTCCAGCGATCCGATCCAGGGCATCGCGTAGGCGGCCTCGACGGATGCCTTTGCCACGAGCGACGCCAGTTCCTCGTCGGCCACGTCGTCCGACGGCGTCAGCGTGATGCTCGCCGAACGTGGCGTGACGTGAACGCCGGCTCGCTCGACCGTGGCCCACCCGGCCAACTCCCGCTCAAGCCGATTGCCGGCGTTCATCCCGTCGAGTTGGGAAGGCCGCGACGTCTGGCGGACCAATTCTCCGCGTTCCGGCGGCGAAGTCTCGTCGGATGGTCCGTCATCTTGCGCGGGCTGGGCCGGGGCGCCCCTTTCCTTGACTTTAGGGGCTGCGCAACATTAAACTTCTGAAATCGATATTGACTCAATAACACGTATCGGCCATTTTCTTGGCCATGCCTGACGCAAGTGTAGTTGAATGGATTCGCGAAAAGTATACCGCGCT
>Ga0180430_10004903_pt1 | contig 11213 bp, 21 predicted proteins | sample SS_ome_9_FD_132999 | JGI IMG/M metagenome (GOLD analysis project Ga0180430, IMG submission 132999) | Hypersaline lake sediment archaeal communities from the Salton Sea, California, USA - SS_1_S_2 metaG | ecosystem: Environmental > Aquatic > Non-marine Saline and Alkaline > Hypersaline >... | reverse complement strand
TATGCTTATGCTAAAAGAAAACTTAAAATGCTCCATGAGAAAGATATGCTCCCAAAAAAGTAGTTTGTGTACGCCAAAGGTTAATATTGCCACCCACCAACTGAAAGATGCACTGGTTGGTCAGTACTTGACTACAATGCGAGTATTCAATGCTATCATCGGAGAGGTACAATATGTTAGAAATTAACGGTTTTGGTACTCCAAACGTACAAATCAGTAAGACTCACGTAAGGAAACATTTAAATAAATGACAAACAACGAGACATATACATTCATGTGCAATATTTGCAAGAAACCAACAGAAATGTACTATGACGGGCCTTTAATTCATCATGATGACGAAAATCAACCGTACGCCAAACCATTCCTTACAAAGGGACTATATACATGTCGAGACGGTTGCAAAGGCAGTTTTATATTCTCAAAACCGGAATATTTAAATTTAGAGACGAGATTAGAAGATTAACATCGCTAGAATATCTTTGTGTCTGGCCTGAGCAAGCCCTAAACTGCTCACTTCTAATATAACCATAATGGCATTGTCAAATTCGAATCACTAGAATAAGAGTAATTAATTTCTTCGACAAGAGAACCACTATATCTTGTGTGGTATTCATAATTATGATATGTACAATACGTCTCAAATTTTTCCTCGACTGCACGCATCCACGGATCAGTATTCATTCTGAATCCAACATACCATCCAGTAGAGAAGACAAATACACAAGCCATAATGATAATAATTATCGGTTTAATTATCGGTTTTTGCGCCGCCATTTGAGACCTTCTAGATATTCAACATGTGTGTCTTCAAATTCTTGTACAAGCGCCTGTATATATCGAGGATCGTCGCAATGGATATAAATATCTGCTATGAAATCCTTGACAGCTTTCCTAAAGTTGCGTTGCATAAAGAAAATAAAGAAAAACAAGTATATCTATTTTTCCTCTCTGAGTTCTGCAAGCGCTTCCCTTGATTCAAACCAATATAAGAGATCATGTAGATCTTTTGCATTTTCACATTGGATCTCAATATTAATAGGAAACAAAGGAAGTCCACTAGTTTTAGAGACTTTCATCCTTTAACAAATTCAAGACGATCGCGACCATCTTTTCTTTTGCCGATCTGACATGTTATATCACGACCTACAAGTTCATTTGGATGAGTTACACCAAACTCTTTTAACAATTTGCCAAGTTTAGTTTTTTCACCCCATCCCCAAGTACCTTCTTTGTCCTGATGCAAACCAAATGCCATAGTAGCCCGAATTTCAATATTTTTACTACCGCCTTCAATTGTATCAAGAAGGTCACTTGCGACTTGCACATATGGACCGTGCTGTGGGTGTTCAAACGTCTTTACAGATTCAATCTTTGCTTTCTTACCAATATATTTTTTCAAGTCTATTTCTGGCAGAGCAATTTGTTTTATTTCCATTTCGATTTCTTGTACTTCTGTCATTTTATAATATCTCCCTCGCTTGTAAGCCATAATGTCTGGAAAATTAAAATCCCGTGTAAGGAGCTTTTGCGAGTTTAATTCTTTCAAATATCGTGATGGTGTTATTCGTTTCATGATCTAAATGGAGTAGGAACATATTTACCCTGAAGTTTCTTAACAGTTAAATCATGTTTCATGATATAAATCTCCCGTTTTTTATAAAGTATTTGGTATTTTTCTCTATCCCACTCGGTTTTTAGTTCAATGTCATTTATTCGTTTCGTCAGTATGTTAATATAGCGACGCAAATACATGATTCTGTCAACTATTTTTCTTTCATGTGCTGTATATTTTCCAACGCCCATTTCGATCTTTCCGTATATTTACCATTCAAAGAACGCACTAATTCTTGTCGATCTAGTATAATTCGTTTTATGAAGGTTTTTCTATAATCTATCATCGCTGCAATATACAACTGCCGATATCCTGTAGCAGTCTTATATTCTTCCTCGAGCTTAAGCAAAATCTTTTTATGATAATGATATTTAGACGAACAGTCGCTAATTTTTCGTGCAATCCTTCTATCATCCGTGTCATATTTACTCCAAGTCGTCATTCAATCCTCCTTCAGTGTCAGCGACAAAATGAAAACATATAGCAGCACCCAAATATAATCCCGTCAAGCTCAAAAAAAAGCTAATAACGGCATTCATAAAATAAAATGTACCATATGAGGCACCGACATAGTATAAAATATCAAAGTAGTGCGATCGAATATTTTCAGCCACAATAAATCCAATCCCAAAAATAAGCGCATTAGTAAGGCACCGTCGAAACATTTGTTCATAATAATATTTCATAAATATGCATCCTCCCCAAAATTAATAATCTCGTATGAATCGTAATGTCTGAAATAAGGATTAGCAAGGAACAATCTTTTTTTATATAGTCTCATGCGTTTAGCCAGTCGTCTATTTTCAAGCCAGAACTGATACATTTTAACACAATCGATCCCCGTAAATTCGTATTGTACAATAAACGTAATTTGTACCATCTTGGTCAATATTTTGCCTTTTCTTCGTACTTTCGTAGGAATCTTAGTAGGCAATTGAATTTTCTCACAATGAATAATTTTCATCATAAGATCCCTAAATGCAACGTCAATCCGTTCTATTCGCTGAGAGATCAACCAGATATGATGGTTCTCATTCTCGCCCAAAATTTTCCTAATCTGACTTATCCATTGAGTAAGTAAAACATTATTTTTTGTCATCGCCATTCTTGAATGAACAAGGTTATGCACTTCATCAAGACAAATATCATATCCTTCATGTTTATGTTCATTCCAAAAATCCCAATTTAATTTTTTCTTAATAATTTCCGTACCATTCTGTTTATGACCTATAACATCGTCGAGAATAATATGTTCTTTTTTTAATCTTGTAACTTTTGGATGGTTGACGTTATAATTAACAAATACGGGACAGTTTCGCCGGACAATGTTACGGGTTGCCGACACAGATTTACCTGAACCAATTCCGCCAAGAATACCAATTATCATATGCCAAGAATCCCTCCAAATCCAAACAAATTAAATTTACTAACGACAAACAGTAAAATCACCACAAACGGTAAAATAACAAGCACCCACCAGTATTTATCAACATATTGAAAAATTGGTTCTCCAAATTTTAATATCTCGTCTATTATGTCTGTCATCTTTTACATCCCCACATACTTAGTTTAACTCCACACTGGCAACGCTTACCACATCCTCCAAAACTCCACTTATAAACTTCTGTTTCTACTTTACAAAAAGGACATTTGACAAACATAGTTGAACGCCCAATTCTACTAACTCCTTCTCGCCAAGTTATGTATTTTGCTTCACTCTCATCTGTCATTTTTTGTCCACCTATATGTGATTCCTCAATTCAAAAAATGCCCTATTCCCACATTCATCACATTTACAAATCAAAGATACATCAGAGATGATATCTTCTATCTCCCAACTGCACTCTTCACACACATCTTTAATCTCGTCAGTCATTTTTTTTAATTGTCTCATTATAAGTATCCTTGTGATACTTATTCTTAGAAAAAAGCAAAAATAAACAAAAATAAGTAAATATAGCATCTAGACATGCTAACAAATAAAACCCAAGACCAAGAAAAATTAAACTATTTATAATACTCAATCCACCTAAAACTATTAATAAATCATGTACTCTACTTTGCCACTTTTTTATATCTGTTTCTTTCCAAAAATTGATTATGGGTTTTTTCATTTTTTAATTACCTCATCATCTGATAAATCATGGCTCCGATAATCAAACATACAAATAAATTAATGACGGCAACAAGTAGTGACATTTTAAGATATTTAGAAATTTCGTGACTTTGTGCGAGCGTCTTGACATACTCCATTTTAACAAGATCTTTTAAATTTTCCGGCTTAACTGACCACCAAGCTTGATCTCCTTTTTTAATTATTTCACGCTCAAGTGGGACGCTATGATCGTCAAAGAAATATAAACGATACATGTTAAATGAAAGATCAAACCAAGAATTCTCATAAAATAAATTGTATGTTCGCTTGCGATACGTAAATGTTTCCTCTGTGGTAGCGACAACCCATTGTTTAGATGTCCCATTTGAGAACATCATGGTAACTAAATAAGCAGTTGACGGATTTCTTGAAAGACGGAATTTATCCATTAAACCGAGTTTTTCACGTTTTTTAACTTCGCGAACAGTTCCGGTTTTAACTATAGGAACATCTTTTTTAGCGGGCACGTTTTTTGCGTTTTTTACTGGAGATTTTTTGTTTGTCATGATAATGATTGATCATAACCCGCAGTAGTTTCTCATATGAACCGATATCATCAAATAAAAGTATTTTTTTAAGTTCTATTCTGGTTTCTGGTGAAACGGGTATGCTAGAGTATTTCATTTTTAATTTAATGAATCATTATAACTTTATAAATATTTATGTCAGTCAGTACATATAACTTTATAAACTAATAACCAATGTTATATAATATGACAGCAGAATTAGAGGCGACAATTAAAAAACTGGAAGATTCTCATACGTTCTCTGAACCTTCAGAAATGGGAGAGGTTTTTAGCAACCTCGATTCTGATAATATCGACCCAAATACGCGGATGTCATCAGTAGATTTTAATTCTAGACTTAACGATATTGAAATCAATTCTATACTGGTGATCGATGAACTTATGCGACTTGGAATATTTCCGGATGATAGTGGTATCACAAGACAGAAAAAAAGACTTGCTATTTCTAAGGGTGGGGAGGGAAGAAAAGAAAAAGTTGCAATAATTGCAGGGAACCGCGAATTTCAATCTGGATCCGGTGTGATGGACCGCTTCTCTAACATGTTTAAGCGCCGCGAATAATTATTTCTTAAGGAACAGTGCGTATATTGACAACATGCAACCCATTCCAACAGTTAATAATCCAACAGCTAGACTACACGCAAACAATAAAAATCCAATGAATGTGATCCCAATTCCTGCAAGGAACGTGAAAAAATCGATCTTTATGATTGTTTCAGATATAACAATCATGGCAATCATAATCCCTGCCATTAGAAACATCATAAGCACTTGAGGGGTGTTCTCAATAGGACACGTGCCTATACTGAAATTTCCGGCAGTTACGTTTTCTTCGGGATCCTCTGGGTCTGCAAAGACAGGACACATGAGACCAGTTCCATTATAATAAATTTCTTCAATCTCTTCAGCAGTAAGAACCCTATCCCAAATAGCCAGATCGTCAATATTACCGTCAAAATACTGATCCCAAGAGGCCCACGGATTTTCTCTGGCACAGATACTATTAGTTTTAGTAGTAGCACCCATCTCAGAAGTGAAAGATTCAGTATCCGCAAGGACACCATCCACATATAAATACGCTTCATTTGCCGTATCATTTCTTGTCACCGTTATCATATACCACGTTTCTTTTGCGACCATGTCACCAACTAAACCATGCCATGTCCCGCCTGCATCGTTCCAATACATTCCAGTGTTATTTGAAGCAGTATGATTAAACCAAGTTTTATGCTCGCCCGTTAGAGAAAGAAAAGATTCCTCAGTGCCGGATCTGTGAGGTCTCACCCAGACATTAACTGAATAATCGTCTGCCCAATCGTTTGTATCGCCAAACGTAAAATAATCGTTTGATCCGTCACACAATGCCGCACCTCCACCTAGGATCTGATCTGCAGTTGTATACGTAGCGCCATTAACAGCAGTCATCGTAAGTCCGCCAATTTCGTCCACGCCACTACTATCTAAATTCCAACAATGTTCAAGACTGTCGTTTATAGCCGCATTTGCTGAAGTCGGAACTAAACAGATAAGAAATAATACAATTCCGATTAACCATATCTTATTCATAATTTAGCACCATATTTCTCTTCATTATATGTATTAACTTCCTTGACAGCCTGAGCCTTTAAAAAACAATCTATGCAAAGATCTCCGACAGAACAAACTCTGCACGTGAGAACATTACAATGTGTACAATGCTTAACTTTTTTCTTTTTGCTGTGACACGTTGGACATTCCTGCACAAATCTTTCCCAGTTCATCCGCCACCTCCAACCCAGATATTTCTGGCGACAGTTAAAACCAAAGTAATTCTTAAGATAATGAATAATGTGTCTAACCATGTCGGCAGCGTGCCAAATGTCCAGAAAAACATCTTTAGAATACTTGCAATTACGTCAAACGCAGACACGTCACTACCCGCGTCTCCTAAATCGTCTGCTGAAATAATTGATTCTCCTGAGTATGCGGTTTCAGTCGCGTTAAATTCTGCCTGAACAAACGGCAAAAACGTACCTAACAGAATAAAAAAAGCCATGATGGAAACAACAATATGAATATCGTTTGCCATCTACTCGCCTCCAAAAAAGAATTTTCTAAATGTTATTGCCGATATTGCTACCATCACTATCAAAGTCGCCACAAGGATTCCAATTGATAAAAACCCGAGGAATGAACCAATTATCATTAAAAGCACTTCAATAAATACTAAAGATCCAAGAATTACATGTGAATTTGACGGTGAATGAGGAGCAACTAACCATATCCCGATTGCTACTAAAAGCATTACAACGAGCCATATTAGAGTATGTCCAAGACCAGATAAAGCGACTAATTCGTCCATCATTGTCCGAATAGAATTATCTGTCAGGTCGGTTTCTGTAATCTCGGCGTCGCCAGTTGTAGTTTCACTTACTAAGTCAACTGTAGATGAACAGTCGCCAAATTCGACGCCCTCAGAACCTACACTATAAGATAATTGAATAGTGTCATTCTCGTCGCTGTTTTCCGTGTCTCGACCTACAAGTTCAAGAATTGATGATGCGGACGTTTCATTTGCAGTGAACGAAAATGAAAAGGTAGTACCTGAAGACGCGTTTGCGCTCCAAGTACTATCCTGTTCTCCCGCTTCGTCTGCATATAGAAAAGAGCGTGCGCTTACAGTATCTTCCTCATCGTCTGTGACTTCAATTTGTACCTGAACTGTCGTGTTAACTTTCCATGTTGCATCAAGACACGGATTAATTGTATATGATGTTATTTCGCCCGGTTGGTTTTCGAATCTATCGTCGATATAAAAAACATTTGTAGACGTTACTGCTACAATATCGTCGCGTCCAACTCCTTCAACATCTAAATTTACAGTTGCAGCGTCGGTTTTTGGACTTCCAAACAACAATTCAAGATCGCAATTGGCTAATATACTACAACTATCTTCGTCGAGTGAGAAAACGCCGTATGATGTTATCACCTCATCCAGATTATTCCCGTCAGTTGTTGAAGTACTTTGCTTAGTAGAATGTGCCAAAGCATTAAGATTTCTAAACGAAGCGGTCAAATTATTGGGGGTGTCATAGAAATATTCCCGCGTTTCAATTAAATCTCCTGTCTGCTCTGAAGCGCACATTATGTCAAGAATTTCGTCAGTTGTGTCATAACCTGCAACACAAAAATCGACTCGACCAGTATCTGAGAAAGCATTTGCTATAAATACGTTTGATACCAACAACCCGTCAGCTTGTTGAGTTTCTGGATAATCGTCGTTGAATGATCCGTCAGAATTATACGAATACATTTTATATTCGTCTGCATCGTATGCGGCGGCGAAAACAGCTTCCTCCCCGTTCGAGTTTAATCCGTCGATATTAAAAAATATGGGCGATGAAAAATATCGTCCAGCATTCTCGTCCACACACCCGTCGCTCCCACCAAGATTTAATGATATAGACCTTTCAATTTCCTGAACTTCTGCTGCAGCCCATGCGACTTTATTAGTATTAATCCAGTGCATGTGAACAGTATTTAGATTGTTGCTGACTAACTCGCCGAATACGACAAGATATTCGTCAATTGCATCGTTGTCATAATCAGAAATTGCAATATGTCTTATATTTGGAGCGCACATTTCACCGTTCGACGGTGCCGTTGTACCAATTTGTGTCCGTGCTCCTAAAGTTGTTGAGTTAAAGATGGCTACATATGTATTCCCAGATGACGCGCCGTGATCCACTCCGTCAGTAAATGCGACAAGACATTCTTCAACGTCTTTACATTGGATCATATATTCGCCGTCTGTAACAGATAAACCAGATAAAGAAATTTCGTTTTGTTCATAAAAAGAAGTGCCGTTAAACTCATAGAAGTGTAGCTTTTCGCTTTCTTCCTCGATAACAATAACCTCGGCGAGATCATCGTCGTCAACATCGTAAATAATCATGTTAGAATATCGCTCTAACGCGTCGAGATTAATACCGTCAAGAATATCGAGTGTCTTATTTTGATATAATCTGATGGTGTCTCCATCATGAATTATTAATTCTGAGATCCCGTCATTATCAAGATCGTGAAGAAAAGGAGGATTTCGCAAGTCGTGATCTAAACCTGCTGAATAAATGTCATAATCTGTAAGTTGTGCGTTCCAAAACCCCTGACCCAGATGATAATCTGTTTCATAAGTTCCGGACTGATTATATTCTGTTGTTGAGCTTCCAATCGCTGCGGGTATAAGAAATAAAATAAAGAAAGGAAGAAAAAATAATGAAAATTTTTTCATTTTTTAATCAACCTATCTTTTCTTCAGGAAATACGTTAGCGCTGCTAGTACTACTCCTGCCATTATCATTAATATGATGACACCAGAACTTGTAAAAAAGCTTGCTAGCGGATAACCTGAACTGTTCAATGAATCGCCTGCTGTTCCAAACTCTGAAAGTAGAGATGGAAGCATTGCAACTAACACAGTAAGTGAAATAACTCCTCCTGCTAGTGCGGCAATCATTCCTTTACCCATTCCACGGTTGTTTCTTGCAACCTCAAATTTTTCTTTAAGTTTTTTCCACATATTAAATCGACCTCGAAAGTATTATCGTTTATTTCGCCACATACCAAAGGCTCCTATGGCTGTTAATGTTAAGAACCCCATTATCATAAGAATAATTAGTCCTCCAGACTGAAAAAATGACGCCAAAGGCGCGCCTGTTGCATTCAGGGTGTCGCCTGCTGTTTCGTATTGTGGCAACACCAATGTCAAAAGCGATAATAGAACCGTAAAAATTATGATTACTGTGGCTATTCTGGAAACTTTCTTATCCATACTTATGGCGCCAACAATATCTATTTTGCTCATTATAGCGTATATAGTGTAGAAATGTTTAAATTAGGATGCATCATTTATGCATCAAAATGGTTCAACAAGTCACATTGCGGGTTGAAAAAGAGGATTATGACATTCTTATGGATCAGTGCAAGCGATTGTTTGTTAAAGATCATCCGGAATTTGAAGGCATGAAATTAAGCCAAAAGTTTATGTTCAAAAAAGTGATTAGACATTATCTGCGCGACGGGTTGTTTTTCTAGTGTAATTGGTTTTGACATTTGAATCTCGTTCGCATTAAACTTATTTGACCATACCCGTTTTTCATCCTCAAGATTTAATTCTTTTGAGACTTCCTGAATTTCGTTTGGAATAAACCCGCGTCTTATAGATTCCTTAAATTTCATGAACTTATTATACGTAATTCCATGTGTGTCCAGTATCTGCCAAAAATCCTCCATATTTAATTTGGTGCCTATTCCTTTTGATTTGACAAACGGTTTCCCGTTTAGTGGCGAAAACGCATAAAATTTAGGTTTAACAATCACTCCTTTCTTAATTTTCATTTCTAATTTAAGTTTGCCTAGTTTGTTTGACGTAATGATTTCTTTTTTTGTAATTATTGAATCTGTATCCACATATACAGGTCTTGAGTTTAATATCGCTTTATGCAGTTTTTCTCTGGCATATGCAGTTGTATAAAGCGCCCATATCGGCGTACAAAATACTGGTGGTTCAGTCATTTCTTTTTTTATTCTAATGTAATTTCCGATTCTTTCAAAATCTTTTAACTGTTCTAACTCTTCTATAGATAAATCAAACGGTTTCCATGAATCTCTATCTGTAAATTTCTGACCAAACTTCCCATACAAAGAATTAAGTAGAATCTTGACAACGTATTCCATTGATGATCCCTGTTCTTTAAACTCTAATCTTTTATTGTATAGGTCAAGAACGTATTCTCTAAAAGGCTCACATGTGCCTTTGAAATAATATGTCTTCCTTACTTTTTTTATTACATATCCGAGTTCTAGCGCGCGTCTTAGTTCAACATGGGAATACCAACCGGAAAAATCTCCGCAGGGAAATAATAGTTTAGTTTCCGTTCTTACTGGTAAAAAAGGGTATTCCATTTCAGGACAATAAATGTCGACTAGCGAAACTCCCTCAAACGCTTCAATATATTTACATGTGTTCTTGTAACATATCCTCTTTGTATTCGGATCTGGAAACTCATTTATCATGACGGAAGGATATAATGAGTTAAAGTCGTAATAATTATAATTTTTAATCGCTCCTCTGCAAAAAGCTTCGGTTCTTCCTCCATAATACGCTTTGAACTGATCTAATAATTGCGGTATGTCGTGACGAAAATAATCGTTTTTAAGATATTGATTTCGAAAAAGAGACATGGCAGTACTTGCGATTGTTGCTTTGGGCGTTGCACCGAGTTTAAAGAAAGAATCAAATAAGAATTCCAATCCCTTCTTTGACACTTCTGAATCTCTCATATTATACTCTATCATTTCGGTCCATTGTTTGTCAGTTTTTGGCTGTTGTCCTATGAACGACGGTGTTTCTATCTTTGGAATTCCGATTAATTTGCCAAGTTTCTCGACTGAAAGCTTAGCAAAATTTAAAGTATCAATAAAAGTTATTGTTGACTGTCCTTTTCTTGGGTTTATTCTTGAAAACTCGCCTCCGACTATAAACGATTTTGTGGTTATCAAATCTGATCCTCTAAATAATGGTACAAAAGCTTTCTCTTCCTCGCTGCCATGAAATGTTCCAAAGAAATCAAAACTTAAGTTAGTTGCAGCTACAAAACTATCCTTAAATCGTTTGCGTTTGAAAAAATTAATTGTTTCTTTCTTAGAATAGAACGACCATTTATTGTTATCGTCCAGATATACAGACGCACATAAAAACTTTTTATTGTCGTCGTATGTCTCTATATCAAACCCATAAATAGGTTTTGTTGATGGTTTTGCCTTTGTGGGCTTCAATATCTTAAACGACATTAAACCACCGCTTTATAATATACAAATCCTTCCCGAATTCTTATCCGATGTTCTTCTATGATTTTGGCACCGATGTCCTCATCAT
>Ga0180430_10004901_pt1 | contig 11213 bp, 7 predicted proteins | sample SS_ome_9_FD_132999 | JGI IMG/M metagenome (GOLD analysis project Ga0180430, IMG submission 132999) | Hypersaline lake sediment archaeal communities from the Salton Sea, California, USA - SS_1_S_2 metaG | ecosystem: Environmental > Aquatic > Non-marine Saline and Alkaline > Hypersaline > Sediment... | reverse complement strand
GTACTACAATACGTTATCCAAGAGCCTTTACGCGCACCGCCAGTATGCTTATGTCGGCGGGAGTGATGCCGGGAATACGAGCTGCCTGGCCGAGACTGACGGGCTGGATGCGAGCGAGTTTCTCCCTGGCTTCGAGGCGCAGCGCGGAGATTGAGGCATAATTGACAGATGGGGGTATTCTGGTCGACTGGAGCTTGCCTGCCCTGGCCGCCTCCTGCATCTCCCGCTGGATGTAACCGTCATACTTGACACGGATCTCAATCTGCTGCACGACGTCGGGGTGAAGGTCGGACCTGGCTGTGGGAAGCTGCCGGTAACGCACTTCGGGGCGGCGCAGGACGCGCTCAAGCGTATTTCCGCCATCTCGAACCTGGGCAAGCCTGGCGATTTCGTCGACGATCAGGGACTCAAACCTGCGCGTTTCGTCGACGTGCCCGGAGTCGACGATGCCGATCTCTGCCGCCTTATTCACCATGCGGTAACGGGTATTGTCCTGGCGAAGCAGAAGTCTTCTTTCCGCTCTGGAAGTAAACATACGGTATGGCTCGTCCGTTCCCTTTGTCACGAGATCATCGATTAGAACGCCGATGTAGGATTCGGTTCGACCGAATATGATCGGGGCCCTTCCTTGGACCTTACGGGCTGCGTTGACGCCGGCAACAAAGCCCTGGGCGGCCGCCTCCTCATACCCCGTCGTCCCGTTAATCTGGCCGGCCAGGAAGAGCCCGTCTATCAGCTTTGTTTCTAGAGAGTGACGAAGCTGTGTCGGGTCGCAAAAATCGTATTCTATCGCAAATCCGTGGCGAACGAGCAGCGCGGCTTCCAGGCCCGGAATGGAGTGCACCAGATCATTCTGCACGTCCGCCGGTAGACTGTTGGATATGCCGTTGGGGTAAACCAGCTCTGAAAGCAGACCTTCAGGCTCAATGAATACGTGATGGGATGATTTGTCGGGGAATTTGACGATCTTGTCCTCGACTGATGGACAATACCTGACACCGGTACCTTTAATATAGCCGCCATACAGAGAGCTTCTTTGCAGATTGGCTCGTATCAGGTCATGCGTGGCTTCCGTGGTATGAGTCACATAGCAAGTTACCTGGTGATGGCCGGGTGTCCAGTGCTCCAGCGTACGGCATTGTTCCACGTGGAACAAATGAGCCGAGCTTCGCTCAAAGGATGGTTGTTCCACGTGGAACATTTCCCTTTCCCGCCTGGCTTTCCAGGAGAAAAGAGGTGGAGGACTATCGCCGGGCTGCGGGGTCATTGCGCTGAAATCAATGGTGTCCTGCCGCAGGCGCGGGGGTGTTCCTGTTTTAAGCCGGCCCATCCGGAACCCCACCTCTGCCAGACATGCTGCCAGGCGGTCCGCGGAGCGTGCGCCATTGCCGCCACCGGGATATGATTCGCATCCGATGTGTATTCTCCCTCGCAATGCGGTTCCGGGTGTGAGTATCAGACAGTCTGCGGCGATGGTTCGACTGTCGCCAAGCCGGACATTTTGAACCTTCTCGCAGTCGACGCCGATTTCGGCGACTTCAGCCTCCAGAACTGTCAAGTTTATCTGGCTGCGCAGAATCTCTGCCATTCGTGCTGAATACCGCTCTTTATCACACTGCACCCTGGTCGACTGGACCGCCGGGCCGCGTCGGGTGTTGAGTGTACGGAAATGGATGCCGGTGTAGTCGGCATTTCTGCCCATTTCGCCGCCGAGAGCATCGAGCTCGTATACGAGGTGAGATTTGGCGATACCCCCGACCGATGGATTACACGGCATACACGCCGCGAGTCGGCGGTTTAGCGTTATCAGGGCTGTTCGGGCTCCGCAGCGTGCGGCTGCCAGCGCGGCTTCGCAACCCGCATGCCCGGCTCCGACAACGGCCACTTCAAAACTGCCACAGTCTGCCAATGTCGGCACTCCTACTTTCCAACACAGAAACGACTGAAGATACTATCCAAGAGCTCTTCGTCATAAACCCGCCCGGTCACGGCACCCAGCATGTTAAGAGCCATGCGCAAGGCGCCGGCCGCCAAGACAATGGCTTCATCGCCCTCGAAAAGATGGGTCAGGCATCTCTGCAATTCTTGAAGCGCTGACTGAACTATAGTTCTATGACGTTCGGAGATTACCGGGTGGGGTGGGGCTTCAAAGGACATGCCTACGGCCGCAACAATGTCGGAGCACAACTCTTCTGATGCCGGGGCCCGAAGCAGAGAACAGGCGCAGCATCTGTACGGACGCAGATCCGATTGCGCGGTACGCTGTCCCAAATCGATTTTATTTAGCACCAGCAGAGCGCGCCCGGGATCGAGTCTTTGCACTTCTTCTCGCACTGTAAGATCGAGCGGCTGAGATGCGTCAAGCACGTAAAGTACAAGGTCCGCGGTTTTGACCGACGCTCGCGCCCTTTCAACCCCCTGTCTCTCAACGCCGCATTCGGATTCCCGCATGCCGGCCGTGTCAACAAGCCGCAGAGGGATACCGCGCAAAATAAGTTGTTCCTCTATTGTATCTCTGGTCGTGCCGGGCGTATCCGCCACTATGGCGCGCTCCTTGCCCAGCAGACGGTTAAGCAGCGTCGACTTGCCGACGTTGGGACGCCCGGCAATCACCACCAGGGCGCCGTCGCGCAGCACATGACCTTCCTCCCATGTTTCGAGCAGGCGCCTGAGCCGTGCCGCCGCTTCGGAAACCCTCAACGCGGCAGCGTCTGTAACGCCCTCGGGCTGTTCTTCATCGGCAAAATCAAGCAATGTTTCAAGATCCGACGCGCTTTCAAGGACGGAGTCGTAAATGCTTGCGAAAGCGTTGCTTAAATGCCCAGAGAGCTGTTCGATCGCGGCGGCCGCGGCGCGGTCTGAACGAGCCCTGATGAGGTCCAGGACGGCTTCCGCCTGCAGCAGGTCGATGCGTCCGTTAAGGAACGCGCGGCGAGTGAACTCCCCCGGTTCCGCCGGCCTGGCGCCGGCTTCCAGTACGCACCGCAGAATGCGCCCGCCGCAACGCCTCCCCCCGTGCCCCTGGATCTCCACGACGTCTTCCCGTGTATAGCTGTGCGGCGCGCGATAGATCAGCAATATCACCTCGTCGGCGTCGGCCGCTTCCGGCGACCCGCCGGGGGGACGGACATAACCATGCATGAAAGTGCGGGCCGGCTGTTCGGCCGGGGGCGGCCCGCGCCCCTGAAAACGCTGTCGGCAATCCGCAGGCTGTCGGGTCCTGAAACCCTGACGATGGCTATGCCGGCTTCGCCAGACGCCGTGGATATCGCGGCAATGGTATCTGAATCGTTCTGCTCCATAACCGCCAGAAGATAGCGAGGCGCCAGATGTACTACAAGCAAGAGGTTCTTTACTTACGACTCCCAGTGTTTTCCGTCTGTCTTGATATCCGACTCTCTTTGCGGTTACGCTTATGGCCGACTATCGATCAACTCCATGGAGAAGAAGCTTATGCACTATGTGGCAATGGGAAACACCGGCTTCCAGGTGTCGGACATGATTCTCGGCACCTACAAGGCCGGCGGGACGGATTGGGGTGCTGTCAACGACCTTGATTCCATGGCTACAATCCAGCATTGCGTGGATCGCGGGGTCAACCTCCTTGACACGGCCACGGGATACGGTATGGGTCGGGCCGAAAGAATCATCAACTACGCGCTCGGCGACGAGGGAGGCAAACGCCTCGGCAAGGCCAAGATTATGACGAAATGGTACCTCTGGCAGGGGCGCGACGAGGTCAAAACCCGTTCGGTCAGCCCCACCGCGCAAGCCGAGTTCCTGGTCGGCAGCAAGGTCCGGCTCGGCCTTGACAAGCTCGATCTCGTCCTTCTGCACAGGGACGACGAAGTTACTCCCATCGAGACAGCCGTGGAAACGCTGGCCCGGTACCAGAGCGAAGGGCAGATCGAGTGGATCGGCGTGAGCAACTACTCACTCGAGCAACTGAAGCGGTCACAGGAAGTGGCACCCCTGCAGATGTACCAGCCGAATCTCAGCATGTGGGACACCGGGGTCCGCGACGACGGCCGCCTCGACTTCTGCCGTGAGAACGGAATCGCGGTAAGCGTTTTCAGGGTGTTCGAGCGCGGCTGGTTCGTGCCGCGTCTGAAGGAAGCACACGAGTATCCTGTCTGGGATGCCCGCAGCCGGACGCACGCGGGCCCGGAATTTGAGATGCGCAAGCGGATCCACGCGCGTTTGCGGGAGCTTGCCGAGGAACAGGGCTTGAGCGTCTCGCAGCTGGCGCTTGCCTGGGCGCTGAGCCAGCCGGGCGTGACGAGCGTTATCATGGGCGCGAGCACTCCGGACCAGGCCGAGCACAACCTGGCGGCAAGCGGTCGACGTCTTTCCGCGGACTTGGCGCGAGAGTGCGAAAGAATCGCAAAGGAAGGCAAATCATGAAAGGAATCTCTTCTCGACATTACGGCGGCAGCCTTGCTCTAGCGCGCGTTATTCATGAACAATCTGCTGCGAGAACGGAGAGTACCGCCATTGCGGGCGGCGTCAGCGAATCGCCAATTGACTGTGACAGTACACATCTCAAACGAGTCGCACGGTCTTGATCTCGTAGGGCCCGAAGCGAAGCTCGATTCCGCCGTCTTCCATGAGAAGATTGTCCATCTTGTTCTCCAGTAGGTCGGTTTCCTCGGCCCGGTCCACGTCCATGCCGATGCGTATGAACCCTTCCACCTCCTCGGGGCCCGGGTTGAACAGCCGCAGGATATACCCATGCCGGTCGTCGGCCGGCTTGAACGCCGAAAACGTAATGATCCGCGGCTCCACCGAGATAAGCGAATTCTCGGGCGGCAGGCTCTTGTTCCGGCCGGAGCGGCTTATCTCAACCGCCGGTACGTGCGTATTCACTTCAGCAGCGACCCTGGCGACGCCGGCCGATTTCCAGTCTCCACCGAAGGGGTAGAGCCAGTAGACATATTCGTTCCGGCCGGCTTCGAGTGCGTTGTCGCCCGGGATGTCCCACGCTGAATCGCAGCTTCCGGCCGATACTCGGACGGACCGGAACAGCGTCATCCACATCGTGCCGGCTTCGGCCTGGATCGAACAGGTGCCCTGGTGTATCAGCGCTGCGCCGCATCTCCCGGACGTAACGCCAAGCCAGCCGTTAACCGGTTTGATCGTGTGCCCCGACTTTTCGTCCACGACCGCGAAAGGCGTATCCCGCAGCACGCCCGGCGCTTTGCATCTCGTCGGGAAAGCCACACGCACGCGGCGGCCGCCCTCGCCGGGCCGCCAGTCCACGCGCGTCTCGAACCGTACCGTCGCGGCGCCGGCCTCCAGAATGACGCGCTGACTGAAGACCCCCCAGGAGAGTTCGAAGCTCGTTTCTGCTACTGCTCTGGCCGGGCCTGCCTCCGTGACTGCCGAGTTGCGGGAGACCTCGGAAGACCTGCCGAGCAGTTTCGCCTCCGCCGGAAAATTCTGCGGCTTGATCTCGCATATACAGCCCTTGTCTTCCCACACGAAGATCTCGTTCACGAAGGCGCTGTCGCTTCGCGCGACCAGCGTGTCGCCGCTGTGTATGTCGGTAACCGACCGTACGAGGCCTTCTTCGAGCGTCACACGGATACGCTCGTTCTCCAGGGTCTGGCCCTCCACACGGACGGCGGCACGCACGTCGGCTTTGCCCGCCTCGCCGAACCCCGCGTAATAGGTCCGCCAGCCCATAGGCGGCAGATCGCGCGCGAGGAAAAGGACGCTCTCGCGTTCGAGATCGTCGAACCCCTCGGCCTGCGCATGCGCCGCGGCGCCGGTGTGATCGGCAACACTTCTTCCGCCCGCGGCTTTGACCACGCGCGATACCGGCCAGGGCAGCGGATTGAACACCGCGAAAGGAACACCGGGCCGCGAATCGCCGCGGATGCGGTCCGGAAGGCCCTGCGGGAATAGCCTGTACATCCGGGCTTCGACCTCGCGATAGCGGTCCAGGACCTCGTCGATCAGGAACGGCCCCATCGGGGTCATCTGCGGGTCATGATGGTGATTTATCAGCAGTTGATACCAGCTCTCGAAGCGCTCCCTGTCCGGGGGCGAAATACCGTGTGCGCGTGCCATGCAGGCAAAGCTTTCCACGGCAAGCATTGCGTACTCCAGCCGCCGGCTCATCTGCCGCGCTTTTACCCGCGACTCGTAGCTGCCCGTCCACCGGCCCATCCAGGCTTCGGTGGTGAAGGTCGGGATCTCTCCACAGCGCTCGACGGCCCTGAAGAACTGCGGAGCAGTGGCGATGATGCTCTTGCACTCATCATCCCCGCGATTGTTGCCGGCCAGAGTGCCGGTCAGCTCCCTGTCGGGCGCCGCGGAGTCCCACCCGTAGAACTTGAAGGCGCTCATGTGCGGAGGTCCGCCCTTGACCCTGGGTATGCGTCCGCCGGCCGGCACCCAGTATGGCGAACGGTGGACGAGCACCTTCGTTCCGTCAAGGGCCTGCATGAAGAACTCGCTATGGTCCCACACACGTTCGTCCGAGAACGGCATGTCTGCCTTGTAGTGCGGGTTTCCTTCCTCCCAGCGGCCCTCCTGGAACCACTCGTGCCCGGCGGGTCCTCCCTTGAACGCCCCCGGCCGGAACCAGCGGTATTCGCCCAGCAGGAAGTAGGGCCGCCCAGCTTTCGCCAGGATCTGCGGGAGTTGAAAACAGAGACCGTAGCAGTCGACATTCCAGAACACCGGGGTACGGACGTTCGCGCCGACCTTGTCCCGCAACACGATTTCGCCGTATGTGATCTGACGGACGATCGACTCGCCCAGCGGCATGGTCAGGTCGCCGGCGGTAACGACCGCCTTCGGTTCGACCATGCCGTCAAGGATACGCTGCCTGAGCTCGTCCGTCGACCCGGGGTATCGTTCCAGAAAGGGCCTTACCACGCATTCCTCGTTCATGCAGAAGCCGTGCGCCGGATCTTCGCGCAGGAGTTCGAGGCGTTCCGCCACATGGTCGCACTCATCCGCGATGTACGCCTCGTAGGTCTTAATCCACTCCGGGTCGAAGTGTGAATGCGACACAACGTAGACCAGCGGCTTAACCGGCGTGATACGGATATGGGCGATGTTCAGACCCGCCTCGGTCGGAACCGTTGCCGAAAACCGCTCTATGCCGTCGGCTTCGAACACCAGTTCATACTTCCTGCCCGGTTCCACCCCTTCAAACCAGAAGCAGTTCCAATGCGTTTTCGGCTGCAGGCCGCTGCCTCGCAGGTAGGGCGCGCCGAGCAGCGTCGCGGAGAGTTCTTCCCCCGGTGTGAACGCGCCATCGCCGTTATTGTCGCGAAAGAAGAAGCCGGCAATCACCGCGCCGTCAACCGCCGGCACCGGACCCGACCCCTTCCAGCCGAGACCGGCCAGGATGCCGCGCCTGGCCTCGATCGGAAAATCGGCATCGCCGCGGGGCCTTCCTGCCGCCAATCGCACCCATGCGGCCTGAACCGCCGCGACTTCATTACCTGCGAAGATCGATCTATCGTTCACCGCCCGGCTCCTGTTTCATGCTTGATCCATTCCGGTCATGCTGACAAGCTGCCTTGCATGATATCGGCGAAAGTCTCGAGATCCCCGTCTCCACTGCCCGGCAGCTTCCGGAGACAGCGCCCTGAGCGTGCCTCGCGCCAAAGCATGATCCGATCACGCGGCGTCCCAGACAGGCTTATCCAGCAACGCGGCGAGGACCGCGGCGTCCTCCCGCAACCGGGTCCGGTTGCCGTGGTCGACCACGTTGATGCGGCTGCCGTCCTTCAGAACAAGGTTCAGCTCGTAACTGTAGTACGAACTCTTGTTTCCCCTGCAGTATTCGGAGAGAAGCTGCAGCGCATGAATCTCCTCCAGCTCAGCGAAATGCTTGATCGCACGTTTGTCGAAGACCTCGTCAGGCGCTTTTCTTCCCTTCCAGAAATAGCCTTTGCGCGTATCGAAGACGATCGGCGCGGTGCCGTAGTACAGCATGCACCCGCCCGCGACGGCAAAGACAAGACCCATCGCTATGGGCATTATTGTTTCAAAATCAAAGCCGAACCCTCCAGCGGAGAACCTGGCGAAAGAGAATCCTCCCGCCAGCGCGAGGCCGACGACCAGGAATACCAGGTAGAAGGCTCTTGCTCCGGCCGAGGCGCGGAATTCCACGCGGTCGAAACCGGCCTTGACGAGCTTATGCGTGCGGAAGCTTGCGCCGCCGCCCTTTGCGGGGGTCCATTTCGTCTGCAGGGCAAGTGGGTCCCCGAAGCGAGCCGCGTCGAAGAGCTCACCGGCGTCGGCCGGGCTTTTCAACTTCTCTATCAACTGTTTGAACATGTTGTCGCGCTCCACTTGCGAATTCAGTATACGCCTGAATCTACCAGCAAGTCCCCCTTTGCCGCCAGAAGTAGTTTGAACTCTCCGGGTGCAATGTGGTAGCTTCCGCGAATTCGATAGCGACGCAGGGATTGTCAAAGCTTTTTCTTCAGCAACTTCCGATTGCGCAAAGGAGTTTAAGATGATTTACGAAAATGTCGAGTTGCACGGTTTTGAGGAAGCCGTCCCGGCCGAAGACGGGCAAGGGGTCTGGATCCATCGCGTTCCCAAGGCGGTGCGCGACGGTGTCAACGAGGGAGCGCGGAATGCGTTCCTGCGCCCGGCATCGGGGGAGGTCAGGTTCGTCTGCGACGGCCCGGCCAGGGTGACGGTCGGCAGCGGGGACGGCAGCAGGTACTCGGTGTTCTGCGGGCCTTTCGGCCCTTCCGAGCCGGGTCGTATCGACGCGGGCGAGATTAAGACCTTAGATCTAGCCGCGCCCGACAGGCTGCTGCAGGCGGATATCGCCCGCATGGGCAAGCTGCACTTTGCCCCGAACGTGCGCAGGATTATGTTCTTTGGGGGCCCGGTCAGGTGCGTCAAGATTGATGCGGAGAACGTCCGGCCGCCGAAACCCGAAGAGCTGCCCGGGCTGCGGCTCTTGACGTACGGCACCAGTATCACTCACGGGGGAAATGCCACCGCGCCCCACCTGTCGTATGTCGCGCAGACCGCGTGGCGGCTGCGGGCGGACCTGATCAACCTCGGCGTCGGCGGCTCGTGCTGCTGCGAGAAGAGCCTGGCCGACTACATTGCCGAACGCAAGGATTGGGATATCGCATCGCTCGCCCTCTCAGTCAACATGCGCGGCTTCGCCGCCGATGAGTACATCGAACGGCTGCACTACATCGTCGACCGCGTGGCCGGCGCCGACACCTCCCGGCCGGTCGCGTGCATAACTCTGTGGCCGTTCTTCGACGATCTCGGGGCGCCGTTTGTTCCCGCGGAGGGCTGTCTCGACCCCGACTTCATGCGCCAGACTTTGAGGGACGCTGTGGAGGCCGCCGGTCATCCCAACCTGCACCTGCTCGAAGGGCCCGAACTGCTGACCTACTTCGGCGGGCTGACCGTGGACCTGATCCATCCCGCCGACAACGCCATGATTGAAATGGGCGAGAATCTCGCCAAACGCCTTGCGCCGCTGGTGGCTCGGTAATAGAACCGACACCCGGGATCTCTTGACCGCCGGGCGCCCAAAGCCTCGTTCCAGCGCGGCCGGCGTGGTCCGGTTCACGATGCCTGGTCTTACGCGGTTTTCAGTTCGTCGATGTTTTCGCGCAGTTTGTGAATGGCCGCGAGGACCAGGTCAACCTGCCCGCGGTCCATCAGGAAATTCTTGCCGAAGGCGATGACCTCCGTCTCATAGATCCGCTCGGATTCCGGGCAGCGGACCTTGGTGTAGTCCATCGGGTTGCCGTGCAGCAGGCTGCGTTTGATGTCGTGAAAAGCCGGGTTCTTGTAGAGCGGGGCATTGTGGGCCTTGCCGCAGCCGATGCCCTCCGCATTCAAGGCTTCCCGGAACCTGTCGCGGTGCACGCCGTTCCACTGCGAGGAATCGTAACGCATGAAGTAGAAGTAATAGCCGCGCCGCGTCACGCGGGGGTCCCGCTTCAAGGCGCGCACCCCGCCGATCTTCTCCAGTTCCGCGGCGAGGTATTCGCCGTTCTCGTATCGGACGGCGGTCTGCTCTTCGAGCCGCGCGAGCTGGCACAGCAGAATGGCGCCCAGGAACTCCGACATCCGGAAGTTGCCGGACGGGACATAGTGCATGTATTGCTCGCCGCCGGGCCGCCGTCCTAGCTGGCCGTAGGAGTAGCAGCTCATCGCCAGCGCTTCGTCGCTGTAGGTCACGCCGCCGCCTTCCCCGCAGGTCAGCGGTTTGCCCATCTGGAAACTGAAACATCCCATGTCGCCGAACGAACCGATCCGCTTCCCGCGCCATTGCGACCCGTGCCCTTCGGCGCAGTCCTCTATGACGCGTAAACCGTGTTTTTCGGCCAGCGGAATGATGCGGTCCATGTCGGCCGGATACCCGCCGTAATGCACCGGTTCGATCGCCCTCGTCCTTTCCGTGATCGCGGCCTCCGCCGCCTCGGGTGAGATCTGGTAGGTTTCGGGATCGACGTCCACGAATACCGGAACCCCGCCGGCCAGCACAACAGCCGATGCCGAGGCAATGAACGTGACGGCCGGAACGATCACCTCGTCGCCGGGCTCGATCTCGCACGCGCGGAATGCCAGCTCGAGCGCGTCCGTACCCGTAGGCACGGCCATGGCATAACGTGTGCCGATGTATTCGGCAAACGCCTTCTCGAAGCGCGCAATACGGCCCTCGGTCAGCCCCATGCTGCACCACTTCCCGCTTTCCAGCACCTCGATCAGCGCCGTCTTTTCGGCTTCGCCGTAGATCGGCCAATTCGCCTCAAATTTACCTTCCGGAGCTATGGGACTTCCGCCGTTCATCGCCAGTTTAGCCATGTTTTGCGTCCTTTCTTACCAATCCTGTTACTTGTCCGTCCCGGCGGTTGCACCAGTATCGACTTCCTGCAGGGTTTCCAGCGGACAAGTCAGTGATAGTAGCGGCCGCCGCAGGGCGGGACAAACTAAAAATTGGCGGATTTTCGCCGGACCATTCCTTCAAGCAAGGGCAAAACCGAGCAGCGCGGCTTTTTCGCGAAGTGAAGGGGCGGCGTTGAGCAAACGCACCGCCGCAAACGGAAATTCCCGCCGAACAGGATAGTTTCTTCTGAGCCGGTCAAAGCCTTCTGATCGGACGCGGGCGTCGGCGTCGAGCGTTGCGCGCAGGTCGAGATCATCCGCCGAGATATCGTAGACAGTTCGCACGATTTCCCCGAGCGCCTGTTCGTCCGTCC
>Ga0180430_10004898_pt1 | contig 11217 bp, 11 predicted proteins | sample SS_ome_9_FD_132999 | JGI IMG/M metagenome (GOLD analysis project Ga0180430, IMG submission 132999) | Hypersaline lake sediment archaeal communities from the Salton Sea, California, USA - SS_1_S_2 metaG | ecosystem: Environmental > Aquatic > Non-marine Saline and Alkaline > Hypersaline >... | reverse complement strand
CTGATTGGTGCGCCCATATACATCGGTATTACCCAGAGATATTTACTACGTAACACATCGGGGTGATCTGGGGAAATTAAAAGAGGGTGTAAATCATCAATCTCGTGATGAGCTAATGCACGCGACAATACGATAATATATACGGGTAATAAAATAACCAACAGGACTGCCGCAACTATAATAATCCACATTTATTGTTAGTACAATAAATCTAGGCTACCATTGGCGCCCTGATTGCCGGCCATGACTCATAGTCAATCAACTCAAAGTCCCCATATTCCAACCTCTCAATATCTTCAACGGTTTGTAACTGCTTTTTTATACGAATGTGTGCGGGATAGTATGGCACGCGCGATAACTGTTCCTTCACCATTGCAAGATGCTCTGTGTAAATATGCGTATCACCCAATGAGATGTGCAGATGCCTAGCTGTTAGGTTGGTAACATTTGCAACAATCAAGAGTAATAATGCAGATGATGTGATATTGAACGGCAGGCCCAGGAATACATCTGATGATCTGTTATAGCAAAACATGTCCAAGAACAACCCATCGACATAGAACTGAATAATTAAGGAATGGCAAGGGAACAACACCCCAGTATGCACCTGACTAGGATTGAAATCTGTCATAAGGATTCGGCGTGATCCTGGATCTGTGCGGATGAGATTGATAATATTTGCAAGTTGATCAATCCCACCTGTGACCCTTTCTCCAGGACTCCATTCACCGTTAAAATGGCGCCACTGCGCGCCATACATAATTCCCATCTCACCCTCAGAATACTCACTCTTGCCATTGGCATCTAGGAACTCGCGACAGGTATTACCTTTCCAAATATTGATTCCCTTTTCCTCAAGAATTTTTGTATTGGTCTCGCCGCGAAGGAAAAAGAGTAGTTCCTCTACAATTCCACGGAAAAACATCTTTTTTGTTGTGAGCAACGGGAATGCTTCCAGAAGATTGAACTGTAGATGCTTGCCAAATGTACTAAGCACCGGTCCATTACGCCCGATATGTGTCTCACCGTCAATGTAGATATCTGCTAGGAGATCAAGGTACTTACCCTCCATCTCACTATACATCAGGGAATAGCGTGTATATTCCTGTTCTTTTGACGTATGTACTGATGCAAAGTCTTTGGGGAATTTACGTACAAATGCGTCACACTCATACTCCCCCTTGACAATTGAGAGGTAAATCACATCAATCCAGTCGCGCATGTGCTCAAAAACATAGTCATATACTTCGCCGCCTCCGGCAATAAACACAGTTTTTTCGGGATGTGCCTGTTTAGCCATACGCACAGTTTCTTCGATAGATGGACCTGATCTTGAAACAACATAGATTGTTCGTCCGGTGAGTGCTGGCAAAGTTTCGGCAGTTTTACGACCAATAATCAAAACATTGTTCATTGTTACCTCACGAAAAAATCGTAGTTCTTCCGGAATTTTCCATGGTAATTTACCGTTCAAACCAATACCAAAGTTGGTATCAGCAGCCAGAATAACTTTCACACGTGGTGGGATAATGTTTTGCGCTTCGGCCATTTATGCTGTTGAATATTTGTTTAGAATATTCAATTAATTTCCTTAATAACTCCTACTGCCCTGATTAATCCTTCTGCGAAAATTAACCGTGATCCTACTGCGATGTACTCTGGTCGGTAACGGAACTCGAAGCGCACAACTGCGATATCCTTGGCACGCAGAACATCCGTTTCATCCGACTTGAGATTTGAGAGAATATCTACTAGCTTAACTGTCTGACGAACATTGCGAATATGTACAACTGGCTCATATCCAGGACGAATTGTTGTTGGACTCTGTAACACATTAATTTCTGCTACAAAACTGCGCACCATCCGTTGATTATCAGGCGAAACTACTACAGACCCTTTGCGGATTTTTTGCTTATTCGCACGTTTGATGCCCAAACACACATAACCTCCAGCGTCAACGCGGGTTTTTGGTACACGCTTGGAGTGAATACTACGCACTTGTATAGTTTCGTATGTACCACGTTCTCCGATAGGACCCAAAAATAACTTATCATTCACTGCAATACTACCTTTGACAAGGTATCCTCCCAATACCGTGCCAATCCCTTGTACGCGGAAAGTTGTGTCAAGATAGTAGAGGACCCCCGAACTTACTTCGGGTTTTTGTGTTGGAAGTAAGTTGAGGAACTGACGGAGTAGATCAATGCCCTCACCGGTAACATTGGATGTATGGAAAATTGGAGTGACCGACAGGGAGCTCATCTTTTGCGCACAGGATATCACATCATCTTGATTATTAACCCTATAGGACAAGCGACGTATACCTGGGAGACGTAGAATTTTCTGTATCATCTCCTCGGTCTCTTTGTACACCTCTGGACGTGTTTTACCGATATCAATCTTGGTAATGATAATAGCAAATGGAATTTTCAGGGTAAGACAGAGAAAGATGTGTTCCTTGGTTATATGAGACACGCCCATATTCGATCCTACTAACACTAGACAAAGATCGGGCAATGCAGATGATAGTCCTGTAATAGTAGTGCGTAGGTACTTGGCATGCCCACAAAGATCAATGAATGACACAATCTTGCTACTGCGCTCAATAATATCACGCCATGAGTTTTTACCCCACACAGATTCATAGTTCACAACTTCGCCTGTGGCGGAAAACCCGAGAATATGGTGAGCTACTGAACTAGTACGTCCTGTTTCGGCTTCATGACGAAAATTGAACACTGATAGACGCGCTTTACCACGTCCATCATCAAGTTGTCCTGAAGTCAAGACTCCCAGTGTCGAACTCTTACCACAGTCCACTGATCCTGCCACAGCCACGCGCACCTCACTATAGCTATGCTCATTGATTTCTCGCACAAGTACCTCGTACATCTTGCGATTCTCTTCGACAATTTTCGAGGAGAGCAAGGTAAGTGCATAGTTACTTTTCTGGGCAATTGTCTGCAAGTTTTGGAATGTCTCTGCAAATTCTTCATCAGTTATTCCATAGGGCGTTCCATCATCCTCAATGCCAATCACGTAGATTGCCTCACCACCACCCTCTTCAACGCGATAACGCATCTGGGTTGCTAAACGCTCCAGACGTTCCTCAGTTTTACCCACAAGAACGCGCTTATACTCAATATTTCCATGGTCATCCTCTGGCCCTCGGTCCACGACCTCGACCGGGTCTACAAGGGGTATTCGATCTTCGTCGTCCTGCATAAAATTCTTTGTTAAACTGTCTCAGCAACTTTATACATTTCAATTAGGTTAAACATTGCTGCTGGTAATACAAATAAATGTACTGGTATGCTGCAACATTAGTATTTGCGGGTCTTGCCGCAGGATTCTACTATTTTGATGGTGTCAACTTTATCGCTGACAAGTTCAAGCGCTTCCAATCCCTCAACCGCCTCGTCGCAACTCGACATAGGAACCTGGCAAAAATATTATACATTAGCTGCGTTATTCTTTGCAAAGCTATGTTCTATACCCTGTTGTCCTATGTTAATCGCACTGTCAAACAACTCGATCGCAATACCTACGAAATTACCTTTACCATTCGCGGTCGTATTCACAAACTTCTCGTGAAAAATACACAAGGCCCTGACGATATTATTATGGTAATTAACGGAAACGGTGATGATGTGACAGACAATGTCCGTCCCTACCTCGGACCAAATGCTGATGCATTTGCATCACATGCTGATCAAATCACACCTGAATTCTTTGGGGAAAGTGAACTAACATTCATGATGGATAGTGGGGAAGATATAGTCATTGAGGGTGTCAGCCCAATCTGCCTAATTGATACTAATGAAAACTAACTTTCCAAAAAAATGTCCTCGAGTAGCATTTTGATTATCCTTGACAAATCCGGCAGCATGCAGAGCATGGGCGACGCACCCATTACCTCCATCAATGAATTTATCGAAGAGCAGAAAAAGACCGATGATAACGCACTACTCACTATGTATACATTTAGCACCAATTTCCAACGTGTTTATGACAATGTACCACTCTCCCAAGTACCCCAATTCACCGACTTTGAACCCGACGGAACAACGTCGCTATACGACACGATTCAGGAAGCAATCATGAATAAACTGAATGGCCCACATTCCCGTGATGTAGTTTGTGTAATTCTTACGGATGGTATGGATAATACATCACAAAACTGCGATCTACGCGCAGCAGCACAACTCATCGCACGTGTTCAGACAGAGTCCAACTGGCACTTTATCTACCTTGGTGCGAATCAAGACAGCTTTACCTCAGCACAACGACTTAGCATCAGCAATTCTCTGGATTTTGCGGCTACTCCGACCGGAATGCGACAAGCAATGCGCACAGCCAGCCGGAGTGTTACACAGATTAGACGGTGTTCTGCATCTTGCACAGGAAAAAGCGGTGATTTGTCATAATTTTACAGCAAATGCTGTAAAATCTAATTGTGTTTCATTGAGGGAGCTCCAGGACGCGTGAACTTTTTGTCTTCCATCTCACGTTCCTTTGCAATGTTTTGCGCACGATTGGTAATATCTGCAGCTTTACGAGACTTCTCATCGTTTCTTCCTGCACTTGACGATTGACGTTGTTGGCTCAAAAACTCAGAAGCGCGTTGAGCCCCCTGTGCAAGCTCATCGTCATCATCAAACGGTAAATCCTCTATCGATGTTCCCTGTAAACCTCCAGGTACATTAGGCTGATTTATCATTTCTGGTTGGTTATTTGGTGATATTTCTGTAGATTGAGGCAGCTGAATCTGGGTCACTTGAGGTTGTGGTTGTTGTGGTTGTTGTGGTTGTTGGACCGGTTGGGGCTGAGTTTGTTGAGTTGGCTGAGGTTGTTGGACTGGAGGAGCCATGGCTGTTAGGTTTTGGATAACATTTTGTACCCAGTTGACAGCCATTATACCATCATACTTTTCTACTGTGCCATCAGAATATGCAATGATTAGTGATGGAACAGTGGTAACTCCCAGCTGACGATCAGACATGACTTTCTGACGGATCTTTTGCTTGTCAATGCACAACGGTACCATACCAGTTTCGCCGGCAATATCAACACCCGAGCTTTGTATCATATTGATTAGTTGCCCACACAACTCTGAGTATTTACTGAAGATTAACACTATCATTTGTGGCTGTGCCATTTACAAAAATCTATTGGCATATTTAAGTCATTTTTTCTTTGACCTCAACAAATGGAACATGCCGATTGGATCGTTGGCCCGTACAACGCAGGCCCATCAACTACTATTCAATGCTCACCCAATTCTATCCCAGTATCTGCCGATGAACAGTTCGTCCGTCATGTTGGATATTCCTATGGGAATAGTCGAATTGCAAATTTTTTCTCTCCCGAAAGCATCCGACTCATTTCACGCAAAATTACCCAACTTCTTGAGGGATTACGCAGCGATGGACGCCCCATTCTTGTTCCCGATGAGACCATTGCACATGCCATGTCAAGTATTTGGGAAAGCTATGTGCCAAAAACTGGAGATATTTACTCGCGATATACCATTCCCGGTAGTGGCACAGATGATATGATTCGTGACTTGACTGATCGCACAATTCAGCTAATCACCAACACAATCAAAACCGAGTACCAAATGAAGGAATGCAACGACAAACTCACCAGGTGGACAACACTGTATGGTAATTTTAACGCGCACAATCTCACACAGACGCCTCCCATAAAAGTCAGACGTAGACGACCACAGCGAATGTTTTTCTTCGAGAACTATTAATAAATGGAACAACATGTTAACGACCCTAGTCAGGCTAAGGTAGAAGACTGTCATTGCTATGGTTGTCGCGAACACCGCCTGCGCAACTGTCGCTCATTGGCCTATGGTCCAGAAGGAGAACCTGAATGTAAAACTTATTTTGATTGCCGTACCGGAACATCTCCAGCTGGGCACCCAGGATTCAAAGTCCTTGGTGGCTTGGGAGTAGTCAATGATCCCTCTTTTCAGGAATTTAACTGTAATACACGCGAATGTGGGGCAAATAAACCAACTTATTTCAGCCATGATCCACGCCTTATCCAAGATACCACCGGAGAACTTCTCGTGCTTGACCGCCCACCCCTTACCGGCAAGGTACGCATGAATGATGTGCCATGTCCCAACTACGGTACTGGGCAATGTCAAAACCAGGGCAAAGGAATCTACGCGGGGTATGAGGATATCCATACAGGGCAATATCAGTATTATATAGACAAAGAGACAGCTGACGCATTTTACCAGCCTGTCTATGCTATGCCCTCAGAATCATCCGCCTATCTCTACAAAACTCCCATGGGTGTTGCTCGACCCCAGTACGAGCTGTGTAGTAAGGTTTCCTACGGCAATAACCCAGCAGCCTGTCAAGGTGAAGATGGTTATTGGGGTTGTCTGAGTGAAATCAACGATTTATCTGCACACCGCGAGGATATTATTTCCAAACAGCAACGGCTGAGCAACCGCAGTAAGTACTCTGCCTGGTGGTATCCACAGTAGAGTCTTACAAGAAATCTTATTACCTAACAGTAATAAGTCAAAACTGTGCTGTAATAACATGATATGGTGCAACTCGAGATTCCAAGTCTGGTGAGACTGGAGTGCCAATAACAAGAGGTTCTTCAGTACCTATCATTGCTTGTTGGACACGTTCCTGCCAATAGATGCGAAAGCCTATTGCGCATATTATTACAATTCCCAAAAGTGAAGCGCTACTCGCCCCCAATAATCCAGCCACAAGTTTACGATCATCTCCTTGTATTGTATAATACACTGAGTAGGGAAACCCCGCAAATATAACTACTGTGTAACAAAATCCGATAAAGGAGCCAATGCAATAAAACCATACCCCACATATTTCCCCAACACTACCATCAATAGCAATTATTGTTCTATTACTGGGCATTACTATCATATCATGAATAATTTTTGCTGGATCAATTCAGCAGTATGTGAATATATTGCATCGGACTCCAATCATTATCATATGGCATGTTAAATGGAGGTACACTGAGGGCTTCTGCAATACTGTGAATACTATGATCCAGAGAGGCCATCCAGCCAATTAATGCCAGAGTAAATAGTTTGCGAAGACGCATATTCCTATACACTGGCTCAAAAATAAGAGCAGAGTTGAAGAGTAGATCGCTGTGACCACTCGGGCCACCAATAGCTAATGTACCACTCTGTTTATCCAACATGACGTACGGGTTTTCCGGATTAAGTTCGATGGTACTACGACCTGTTCGCCAGGGTAGAGGTTGGGTTTTGGATGTGATGCCCAATAGCTTTTTTTCTCGTTTGGAAAGTGGCGGACAAATCTGGGATTGTTTCCATGATGTTGGATTTTGTGTTTGTTTAGCACGCAACTTGGGGTTCATTTGTCGGCTAAATGACACAGGCCCCTCGGAGTGAAAGTTGAAAAGTGTGCAAACATTTGGGTAGTTACCGCGACAAATAATATCACAATTCTGACAGGTCACAACACTTCCCGGGCATAGGTCAATAATATCTGATAGTTCTGCTGCCATAATACTCTCGATACGTCGGATACGTCTCCATAAGTCTTCGGTAGAAATATTGTACTTTCTAATTAATTGCAAAACAGTGAGATCATTGTTATATAGCCCAATAAGCAAAAACCATCCAAGGTGGCAAATGTTGTATGAAAAATACATTATCATTGACATTTTTTCTCGTAGATTGCCGTGATAAGCAACTTGATATAGGGTTTTGAAATCTTGCCCAACAGTTCCTGCATTTTCTGGGGAGGTACCACCGAGAATTTTACCTAGTTCTGTATGGGGGTTTTTACCATTCAGTTGTAGATAATCGTATGTAAGACCAAATATTCGACTGGTTAGGTATGTGACTAGTTCGTTAACCTCTGGGTTTTTTACTATTTCACATGCAATATGATGCTCTTTTTGCATCGTTGTTGAAGAATTCCCCATTTATCAGTAGTAAACTGATAAAATTAATGGCAAAGTTTGGACCTTGCATCAGCACGCAAAGGTGCGATCTTTCTGGCGGGCGCCACTTCACTGTTATATTTGCGCATGAGGGATTGTTGTAGATCAAGTCTATGAGAGTTGGTTTGATTAAACCACGCATCCTGTGCAAGTTTCCTAATATTTCCAGTATGGTCATTACCACAAACATCTTCATCCGTGAGTGGTCCATAGGAATCTGCCCACAACTGGTTATCAATCTTGCTACGAACGATGTAGTTAGGCTCGCGTATAGCATCGATGTCATCATAGGCAAATCTTGCCTGACCAGTGACATGATCGAGGTATCCGCGGTATGATGTTCCATAACCTGCGGAACGGGGGTCGGTGGTATTCCAGGGTGCAATACCCTCTACAAATTCGCGTTCTTGTCTCTCGACAATCCGTGGATCATGCTCAGTAAACATGATATCTCCCTGATCGGTTGTTCGCTCTGTTACAGGGCCGAATTGTTGTGTGAAGGATATACCCTCATTCCAGATTGCTGGTTCCCACTTTTCGTTGTTGTAAAACACTCCTGGTTGAATATACGAAGTAAACAGGTTCCTGTTGTAGTCCGCCATTTCCTCTGTACGTTGACAGGGTGCTGATTGATAGTTGACAGGTAGATCGTACTTGAATAGCTGGCTGGGATCGTAGTTACAGCTGTCAAGTACATCACTGCTACCAACGCACATTGTTCCGTCATAGGGGCGTTTGTCTTTTCCTGCCTGGTATTGTTTATGCAATGCGGCAACCACTTCTGGGTGTAGGACTGGATGATCCACAAAGTGTGCTAAAGGTACATCATCATGGTGCCCGGTCTTGAAATCGAAGTTTTCCCGCAGCTGTGATGTCTGTTCAGGTGTGGATTCTCCGATTGGTTCTCCATAGGTAAGGGACACATCCTGCGGATGATCAGCGGAGCTGGGCGCGCTCGGCAAAGCCGAGTACCTCTCCAATACTGAGCCATACTTAGTAATACCCTTGTGATGTTCTCCGCCAATTACTGTACCATCTTTGTAGACGTAGCGATAGGTTGGTAGTGATTCTTCGGGGGTAGGTACGAATGGCTTATTGAACCTTTCATCACAACATGGCTGTGAGATATATCCAGCAGGACCGATTGGTTCTTCGGTCTCTGCGTTGATATGGGAGTGGACCACAAGATCATTTGCTCGCCAGGAGCATAAATCATGTGATGGAGGTACAATCACAGGAGTTGAGTAAACACGTGGATAGGCACCCTTGAACAAATCGCCATTTTGGGGTCCAACTGGCCATTCTTTGTGACAAAATCGGGTTGATTCGGGGGTATTGGCTGGTCGGGGACGATCTGGAGAACGCCGAAGGGGACATGGGCTACCGGCGAGATTGGCACTGGCTGGTGAGAAATAAGTTACTTCTGCTGCTGTTCCGCAAGGTCCAGGGCAGTTGTTGCTGGGCCCACAACTTGGTGGGGCGGTTTGGGGGGTACAATTAGCTAGAGGAGGCGTACAACCTGGGTTGGGTAGTGAGCATCCTGGAGGAGGTCCAAGTGAATTTGCATTGTTGGACCATGGAAGAAAATTTTCGACTACTGAGCTCATCTTCTTTCTTTGTGTGTAGTATAAAATTATCAAGAAAATTAGCCCTACAAACAGAAAAATCAGTCCATAGCGGAGGTTGAAGAGTAGTAGGATGATTGAAATAAGGACGACAAGTCGGGTTAGCGCGTTGAGTTGCGCTGATAGTGTCATATTTGTTGTGGGAATAACCTCAAAATTACAGACGAGTTCTGCCAAACGTTCGAGCCAGAACTTTCCCTGACAGTTTGACATTTTGTTAGATAGTATGAAAAAAGGTTTAGTTTCTCATCATCCAGCAAGAAAAGCCATTATCAACATCTTCAAGAGCTACTTGTCATTTGTTTGTTATTGTATGATTGGTATTATTTAATTGTTCTGTGTTGGCCAATTGATTAAAGAAGATTTTTTGTAGACTAATAAATGTCTACTCGTCAAGCCGCTTTTGAACCAATCCTAGAAACAGAAAAACCCATTTCTCTCTACCCTATCAGACATGAGAGAATTTGGAAATATTACACAGATAGCGTTGCATCCATGTGGACACCCGAGGAAATACACTTGGCTGATGATCTACTTGACTGGGAAAGCCTGGAAAATACTGAACAAGCTTTTCTGAAAATGGTGTTGGCGTTTTTCGCAAGTTCCGACTTTATAGTGAATGAAAATCTCGGTGATGATTTTGCGGATATTGTGCGGTATCGTGAGTTGGAGATCTACTACCACTTCCAGATCATGATGGAAGATATTCATTCGCGTACCTATGCAGATCTCATTGAAACCTATGTGCAAGATGCTGAGGAAAAACGGCAATTGTTCGAGGCAGTGGAAACTATTCCTATTGTGAAGAAAAAGGCCGAGTGGTGCCGTCGCTTCATCAACATGAGCTGTGGTGATGGTGGAATGACTCGTGAACAACGCATTCACAACTTTGTTACTCGGCTAGTTGCCTTTGCAGTGGTTGAAGGAGTGTTTTTCTCAGGAAGTTTCTGTTCAATCTTTTGGATGAAGAAACGTGGCAAGTTGCCTGGTCTAACGTTCAGCAACGAGTTGATTAGTCGTGACGAGGGTGTACATCGCGATGTAGCCTGTTATATCTACAGAGAAAATATCGTAAATAAACTAACCGAGGCTGAAGTATTGGATATTGTGACTTCAGGGGTGGAGCTCGAGAAGGAGTTTGTGTGCGAGGCAATTCCAGTGGACATGATCGGGATGAACAAGGAGTTGATGTGTCAGTACATCGAGTTTGTGGCGGATCATCTCCTGCAGTCGCTGGGATATCGCAAGTACTATACAACAGAAAACCCCTTTGATTGGATGAACATGATATCCATGGAGGGAAAGACAAACTTTTTCGAGAAGCGTGTGGGGGAGTATGCAAAGGGATTGGCCGAAACATCGGCTCGTGACAATGAGATTGCTTTTGACGATGAATTTTAACTGGAAATTTTTGTAACTAGTTACAAAAATACTGTGAATAAAATTTGATAGGTCACCCGCCTTTGGTGGGTGAGAGACCCGCTTTGCGGGGCGTGTAATCTGTGTCGATTAAACTTTGAAGTTTAATCGGACTCGGAGTCCTCGATAATTTCGTTTTCAGACTCTGGTTCATCGACACCACTCTCAAAAAATTCTGAATCATCGGCAT
>Ga0180430_10004897_pt1 | contig 11218 bp, 10 predicted proteins | sample SS_ome_9_FD_132999 | JGI IMG/M metagenome (GOLD analysis project Ga0180430, IMG submission 132999) | Hypersaline lake sediment archaeal communities from the Salton Sea, California, USA - SS_1_S_2 metaG | ecosystem: Environmental > Aquatic > Non-marine Saline and Alkaline > Hypersaline >... | reverse complement strand
GAAATTCGCCCTGGGATACCGGGATCACACCTCCTGAGGTCTATGATTTCATTGATCGGACTGAGCCAGGAAGGGCATTGGATTTGGGATGTGGAACGGGAACAAATGTGCTCGCGTTGGTAGAGCATGGCTGGAACGCAGAGGGGGTTGATTATATTCCCAGGGCAGTGAGAGCTGCCCGGCGAAAAGCCCTCAAGAGAGGATTGAGTGACAGGGTTCAATTCCAGGTAGGGGATGTTCTATCTCCTGAGTCGTTCCAGGGTGAGTATGATTTGATCCTTGATATCGGTTGTTTTCACAGTGTCATAACTGAGAATGTGGGCCGATATCTTGAGAATGTGTATTCGCATCTTGCGGTTGGCGGTAGTTTGCTGCTTTATGTGCATCTAAACGAACATCCAGAGATTGGCCACGGAGCATCCGAATCCAGCCTGAAGAAACTGGGAGAAAAGTTAAAGCTAGTCCAGCGTACAGATGGCGAGGAATCCTCAAGGCCCTCGGCCTGGTTGGAGTTTAAGAAAGAGTAAGGCTCTTCGTCTACGGACCTGCGGTCCTCCGCTCAGAGATTTGCTTTAGTGCATCCCAGCAATCAGTTTCCCAAATCATCGAGCGGGCTCTTCGTCTACGGACCTGCGGTCCTCCGCTCAGAGATTTGCTTTAGTGTGTCCCAGTAATCAGTTTCCCAAATCGTCGAGCGGGCTCTTCGTCTGCGGACCTGCGGTCCTCCGCTCAGAGATTTGCTTTAGTGCAATACAGTAATCAGTTCCTCAAATCATCGAGCGGGCTCTTCGTCTGCGGACCTGCGGTCCTCCGCTCAGAGATATGCTTTAGTGCATCCCAGTAATCAGTTCCTCAAATCATCGAGCGGAGCCTGAGCGCTAGCGAAGGCGCAGACGAGATGCTCTACGTCTACGGACCTGCGGTCCTCCGCTCAGAGATTTGCTTTAGTGTGTCCCAGTAATCAGTTTCCCAAATCATCGAGCGGAGCCTGAGCGCTAGCGAAGGCGCAGACGAGATGTTGTTCACATCCGCTCGAAGAGTTGAGTTTTTTCGCTTTAGATTTATTCCATAATGTCGAGCGGGCTCTTCGTCTGCGGACCTGCGGTCCTCCGCTCAGAGATTTGCTTTAGTGCATCCCAGTAATCAGTTTCCCAAATCATCGAGCGGAGCGTGAGCGCTAGCGAAGGCGCAGACGAGATGTTGTTCACATCCGCTCGGAGAGTTGGGTGAAGAATTAATCTATAGAACTAAACACAACTTCCACCAGCCTTTTAAACCTCTCGGGATCCGCTTCCATCAATAATTCCCTTCTTTTTTCTCTCTCAAGTCCATAGGGTTCTAAGTATCCGGCCGCGAATTTCCTGAAAAGGACCAGTCCGTCTTCAGGGCCATAAAATGATAATGATCGATCCAGGTGGTCAAGCAGTAGATCTTTGACATCGTTGGCTTTGATCTCTTCCCGATTGTAACTGGAAAATATCCATGGATTCAGGACAGCGCCCCGGCCGATCATAACACCGTCGCAGCCTGTGGCATTGAGCATGTTCTGGATATCTTCAACTTTGCGTATTCCGCCATTGCCCAAAACCGGGATCTGTAATGAGTCCTTAATCTCCTTCAGAGCGGAAAGGTCGGGTTTGCCTTCGTGTCCCATTTCTTTGGACCGGGCATGAACAGCTACCAGGGCTCCCCCGTATTCCTCGATGATCCTGGAAAGAAGCAATCCATTCTGGCAGTCCTTCCAACCCAAACGAATCTTGGCTGTGACGGGTATGTCCAGAGATTTGTTAAGGGTTTGGATGATCTTTGCGGCTTTGATCGGCGTGCGCATTAACCCTGCCCCAGCACCCCTTCCGGCAATGGAACGGTTGGGACAACCCATGTTGATATCGATCGCATCCGGTTGGCGCTTCTGTAGTTCCAGGGCGGCTGCCAGGATCGCGTTCGGGTCATGTCCGTAGAGCTGGATGAAAACCGGGCGTTCCTCTTCTGTAAAATAGATCTTGTCCTCTATATAATGAGGTCGGTCAAGAACATCTTCCGCCTTAACGAATTCGGTGTAGCTGATTGAAGAACCAAGCTCCCGGCAAATGGATCGGAAAGGCCAATCTGTATAGCCATCCATGGGGGCCAGAACAAGATCCCCATGGATCTCCAGCTCCTCTATCAAGAAAACTGCTTGTATATCACTCATTTATTTCTTAACCAGGGCTTTATTTAAAGCCTTGCTTAAGGACCGTACTTCGATCACTTCGATACCTTCTGGAAAGGAAAATCCTCCCTGGCGTAACCGTTTGGGAATAATTGCGGATTTAAAACCGAGCTTCGCAGCTTCAGCAAGGCGATCGCTCATGCGGCTGGCCATGCGCAGCTCGCCGGAAAGGCCAATTTCTCCGATGAGGATCGTATCAGCCTTTACGGGTATATCTTTGATCGAGCTGGCGATGGCTGTCGCAACTGCCAGATCAGCGGCTGGTTCACTGATCTTGAGGCCGCCAACTACGTTGACAAAGACATCCTGATCTGTGAGTTTGTATCCTGCCCGGCGGGTTAGTACCGCGGTGATCAACAATAGGCGGTTGAATTCGATTCCGTTAGGTGTCCGGCGGGGATTGCCAAAAGTGGTAGGGTTGGTTAAACCCTGGATTTCTACCAGGATAGGCCGCGTGCCTTCCATGGTGACTGCGATTGCGGATCCTGGAGCATTGACCATGCGCTCGGCCAGGAAAGCCTCAGATGGGTTGGTGATCTCGATCATGCCCTGTTCCTGCATTTCGAAAACCCCCACTTCTGAAGTGGCGCCAAAGCGATTCTTGACGGACCGCAGCAGGCGGTAGGCCTGATAGCGGTCTCCTTCCAGATATAGAACCGTATCCACGATATGTTCCAGGACGCGAGGTCCAGCGATGTTGCCTTCTTTGGTAACGTGGCCGATCAGGAAGATGCTGGTTCCAGTTCGTTTGGCGTATTCCCGGAGGAGAGAGGCACTTTCCCGGACTTGAGATACTGAACCGGCAGAGGATTCCAGTTGGGGTAAATAACTGGTCTGGATTGAATCAACGATTAGAAGTTTGGGTTTGATCTCTGCGGCGTGGTCGAGAATGGCATCGAGGTTAGTTTCTGTTACCAGAAGCATACTTGAGGGAAGATCGGGCACTATTCCATCCTGATCCCGCTGCAAGCGATCGGCCCGCATTTTGATCTGTCTTTCGGATTCTTCGCCAGATACATATAGGACTTTTCCTTTTTCTGCAATCTCCAGAGCAATTTGCAGTAACAAGGTTGATTTTCCGATTCCGGGGTCGCCACCGATTAAATTGATAGATCCGGGAACCAATCCGCCGCCCAGTACCCGGGAAAATTCCTGGTGTTTCAGCTGGATTCTTTTTTCTTCGTCAGAATGGATATCCTGAATCGACCGCGGCACGGATGTTGCATTAAAACGAGTAGAGGACACTGATGAGGAAGTGCTGCTTTTTTCAATACGTTCTTCTGCCATGGTATCCCAATTGCCGCAGTTCGGGCATCTCCCCAAGTAGCGGGGATTGGAATAGCCACAGTCCTGACAAATATATTGTGTGTAAGATTTAGCCATAAGGAAATTATAACGCCTTCAATTTAGGGTAGGGTTCTTATAAAAACAAAGATCGAGTGAGTTTGGCACCGCTCTTGCAAAATAAAGAATATCAGCTATAATTATTATAGAACAAATGTTCTGTTTGGCAAGGTATAGGGAGAATTAAATGGATATTGGCATGTTATGGTTTGATAATGATAAAAAGTCCAGCATTCCCAGCAAAGTTGAGAAAGCAGCTCGCTATTATCAAAAGAAGTATGGCAAGAAACCTGATGTGTGTTATGTACATCCCATGATGGTAAAGGGAGATAACGGAAAGAAGAATGGATCAAATAAAGTAGCAGGGGAAAATGCAATCAAGATCGGTAAAGTGATGGTGCTTAAGAATGATAAAGTTCTCCCAGACCATTTCTGGATTGGGATTCGAACCATGGAAGATAAGATCAGTTAGGATGGGTGATATATACTTCCCAGCTGCCCCAGTAGGAATCGCCTGATTCGGTCAGGCAAGTAGGAACTTCAATATCGGCGATGACCAATCCACTTTCGGGAACCTCGAGCTGATAGGTCAATCCCGGTTCTGCCAGATAGTCTGCATACCCCAAACCCAATTCCGGTTTCAAACCAGTGTAAAAGATTTCCGTTGGATCTACGCCAAGCGAAATTTCCATTGTGATACCTGGCACCCCCTCTCCTGAGCCATCTGTGGCAGTAATCTGGATCAAGGTTTCCCCGAGGGTGGGATCACAGATTGGAGATGAATCCTGCAGGATGAATGGAGGGGATGAAGTAGGGGATGGTGTTGGCGAGGTGGGCACCTCACTGGTTGGTTCCCGGGTTGAACTGGCAGTCTCCTGATCATTATTTTCAGAACTGGATGTTCCGGATGTTCCTTCCTCAGAATTCGCTGTACGTGTAGGCGGTGCAGGAGTCGCTGCTGGACCGGCTGACGTCTGCAAAGCGGCAGAGAGATTGGCCAGGACCTTGGCCATCTCGTTATCTCCATTTTCGGCCAGGAACCGCTGGGCCTGGGCTGCTAAAGCCAGGGCGGGGTCATCATCCCCAATCAATTCCAGGCGAGCCTCTGCTCGCGGCAGGTTATTATTGGCCAGGTAAGCACGGGAAACCAAAGAGCGGTAGATATCTTTGTAATCATCCCGGAGTAAATTGGGATGTGTATCCACTTCTGTGACAGGAGAAATTACCCAGGCGTATATCATACCCATAGCGATGCCAAGGATCAATCCAGTCAGTAGGTACATATTTCCTCGATTCTGTTCCATGGGATCAGTCTATCTCCTTTATCGCATTATGAAGATCCCGCAGCAGGAACATGTCAGGCAGAGTATATTCTGCCTGCGAGGCAAATTTAAGAGCATTTTCAACACTGATCAGGGGAGATTTGTCTTCAAGTAAGGTCAGGCGGTTCAGTGCCCAATCCAGATCACCTTCCTGGTGATATATTTCTGCGACCATCAGGGTGTAATCAGTTTTGTAATCGATTCTTAAGCTGTCCAGGGTTGTGTCCTGATAACTGACTGGGTTGATTACCCAGCCGTATACCAGGCCAAGTCCCAGGCCAAGCAGCAAAATCAGGATAAATAAGGTCCAGCGAGACATAAACCACCTTTTGAAAAATCTTTCCTAATTGTGCCATAGAGGGGTAGAACGGACAAGCCATCATACCCGAAATGACCCTAAAATGCCCTAAAATAGTCTGAATAAACCGAAAATTAAGGTTTTATTAATCCCGGAAGCCTTTTCTTGACGAGGGTTAAAGCAGGTGATATATTAGTCGCGGAGGCTCTCCAAATGGAAAAACATCATCAAGATGATCAGCTGGAAGAAAACACCAATGAACAGGTTTACGGGATATTCTCGCCTTTTCGAGATTTGATGCGGGATCTTGTAGCTGGTGAAAATGGACGTCGGATCCTGACTATCGGTGGAGTTGTTCTGCTGGTTGTCATTGTTATTATTACGATCAGGGCTTTTTATCCCCAATCACAAGGCACACAGCAAACCCTGCAGGTATTTGCGGAAGAACCAGCGGCTGAAGCATCCACAACGAACCAGGGCACGCTGGAAATGCCCAGTTTTGTGCAGGAGCAAAATTCTCTGCCCAGTGGAATCCACAGGGCAGCTGTTATCCATACCACTATCCCTACCCGGTCCAGGGTGGATGTGTTGAATTACATAGTCGAGCAAGGCGATTCCCTTTTTGCTATTGCTGATACGTTTGGCCTGCAGCCGGAAACGGTGTTATGGGGGAACTTTGATACTCTGGCAGATAATCCCCACACTCTTCAACCTGGTCAGGAATTGAATATCCTTCCGGTTAATGGAACCTATCATGAATGGCGAGATGGCGAGAATCTTTCAAAAGTGGCTGATTATTATGGGGTCGATCCATTGGATATTGTTCAGTATCCAGGAAACCAGATCGATATCTATGATTTTAATCTCGATGATCCATCATTTGAAGCAGGCCAGATGCTGATTGTGCCAGGGGGAGAACGCGAGATAGTTGATTACGGGCCCCCAGCTATTACCAGAGATAACCCTGCGATAGCTTCTACCTATGGCCCAGGTCACTGCGGCACCATATATACTGGTTCTGTTGGCGTGGGCGTTTTCCTCTGGCCCACAACAGAGCGCTGGTTGTCCGGCTATGACTATAATCCAAATATTCATCCAGCGATCGATATTGCAGGCAGCCTTGGTAATCCGATTTGGGCTTCAGATAATGGCGTTGTGGTTTATTCTGGTTGGAGCAATTATGGCTACGGCAACCTGATCGTGATCGACCACGGCAATGGCTGGCAAACGCTATATGCTCACTTGAACTCGATCAATGTCGGATGCGGACAGAGTGTTAACCAGGGGCAAGGAATTGGCGGCTTAGGTACAACTGGTAATTCCTCAGGCCCGCATCTTCACTTCGAAATGATCTATGGCGGCGCGAAGGTAAATCCCTGGAATTTCCTGCAGTAGTTTTTTGACCTTTAAACACGTTAAAGCAAGGTACAGTTCTGTGCCTTGCTTTTTGTTACAATAGAGTAATTATTCAAAACCCGGATGTTCAATAAATGAACAAATTCCAAAAAGTTCAGTTCTTGCTATTCATAATTATCATCACTGCCTTGTTGATAGGCTCCTGTGATCAGATTCCAAAAAACGGATCGGATCCGCGTTCGACATCTGTTTTGGTAAATACCATTCCCCCGGCGACATTAACTGCAATCAGCGAAATGTCAAAACCCAGCCAAACCCCAGTTCCAGAACCGATGGGATTGGACTGGTCTTCTGTGGAAGGAATAGAACTGGAATTCTGGTATGTGTGGGATTTGGACCAGCCAGGCATTGGGATGAATGCGATCGTGGATCGTTTTAACCAGGAAAATCGATGGGGCATCGTGATCAAACCGGTTGATCAAGGATTGGTACTTGACCCCCTGGATTCTATGGAGATGGCCTTTGAGGAGGGGATTGTGCCTCACCTTTTACTCAGCGATGCTTCGTCAACAGTCAGCTGGTATCAGGGAGGGTTGACGGTGGATTTGAGTCCATTCCAGAGTGATTCGATAGTGGGTTTAACTGAGAAAGAGCGAGATGATTATTACTCGGAGATCTTTGATAGGTTCACTATTGAAGAGTCGGTTCGCCCAGGACTTCCCTTCACCCAGACGATTCAGGTGATCTATTATAACCAGAGCTGGGCAGAGGAGTTGGGGTATTCATCTCCGCCAAAAACCGGGAGTGAACTGGAAAAACAGGCTTGCTTTGCTGCGGGAGATCGAGAATTATCAACGAGTTCCCTGACCCAACCGGTTGGGATCTTGCTATCACCCGAGGCAGCCAATGTGGTTTCCGCCATCTATGCCTATGAAGGAAATTTCCTCGACCCAGAAGCAGGTGGGTACTTATTCAGTACTCCCGAGATCCAACAAGTAGCCGAGGATTGGCAGGATCTGCTCAGGCAGGACTGCGGGATGACTTTATACACATATCCTGATCCGATGTACAGTGAGCTGGCTGTTGAATATTTCAATCAGCGCAAGGTGATGATGATGACAGGCTCATCCCAAATGATGGATTATGTTAGTACTGAAGCTAACCAGACAGGCAGGGCTGATGAGTGGTTGATGCTTCCGTTTATGGGCCCAGAAGGAAATAAAGCAGTCTCGTCGGAGATCCAATCGGTAGTGATCTTCAATACATCTCCAGAAGAAGAGTTAGCATCCTGGCTGTTTGCGAAATACCTGACCTCTCCGGAGGCCCAGGCGGAATGGGCTATGTACAGCAGGTATTATCCGACAAGAAAGAGCAGTCTAAGATTATTGAGAGACTTCCGCACGGAGAATCCTCATTGGTCTCAGGGCTTGAATTTGTTAAAATACAGCATCGGTATGCCTTTGGACCCGTCCTGGAATACCGTAAAATTATCCGTAGGTGATGCTTTTGAAGAGATCCTCATCAATGGAACCCTGAATGTAGAAGAACAGCTGGCAATTTTGGATCAGCTTGCCGTAGAATTGTGGGAATATACCCAGGAATAAGATCTAATTCATCAACAATATTTAGGAAAGTTATGACCAATAAACCGCATGTGACCATTTATACGGATGGCGCCTGTTCAGGAAACCCGGGACCCGGAGGCTGGGGTGCGCTGCTCCGATTCGGAAGTCACGAAAAGGAACTTTCTGGAGCAGACAAGGATACTACAAATAATCGGATGGAAATCACGGCCGCAGTGATGGCTTTTCGTGCTCTTAAAGAACCCTGCCAGGTGGATATTTACACTGATTCAGAATATTTGAAGAAAGGAATCACTGACTGGATACATAACTGGAAAAAGCTTGGCTGGAGGAGAGGATCACCTGGAAAGACCAAACCTTTGGCCAATGCTGACCTTTGGAAGGAATTGGATCAAGCGATCAACAATCACCAGGTATCGTGGCATTGGGTGCGGGGACATGCAGGTCATACTGATAATGAGCGCGTCGATTATCTGGCTGTATCTGCAATGAAAAATCGCTGATCGGTTCCCATAAAGGGAAAACTGAAGGCCTTTTCTCTACGGTATAATCCTCATCATGGAAGCGCCAAGGCTGCAAATCAAAGAAGAATTACTGCTGGCGAAACAGTCCCGACTGGAAGGTAATGAAGGACGGGCGCGAGTTTGTTCTCGTCGTGCAGCAGGGGCAGCTGTCAGTAAATATCTTGTAAACAGGGGGACCATTCAAAAACAGAAGAATGCCATAGAATCGCTGCTTATATTATCGCAAATGGAAATGCTTCCGATAAGAGTCCAAGAGGCTGTTGATTGGCTTGTAAAGAAGGTGAACCAGGATCATAACCTGCCGCCCCAGGTGGATCTGATTAACGAGGCCGAGGTTGTGATCCAGTTTATCGAATCGATTAAGTAGAGGATCAAGAAATGCCTGAAACCATGGAAAAATCATGGAAAGTTACTCTCTGGTTGATCATACTTGTATTGATCTTGATTTCAGCAGGCTGCAAGTCATCAGAAATCACGTCAGCGATAGCTACTATCCCCCCTACACTACCGAGTCTTTCCTCTGAAACGATCAGTCCGGAAATCACCCAATCTCCAATATCCACTACCCCCGAGGCAACCCCACAACCATTACTTCCTCCAATTGAAAGAGCAAGATACTCCATCGCTGTGGTTTTGGATTATCCAAACCATAGATTGGATGTGGAGGAAAGAATCCTCATCCCTCACCCATCGAATGGTCTGCTGAATAGCATAGATCTGGTTGTGCCACCCAACAACTGGCCGGATGTATTCATCATTCATGATATTTCCTTGGGAGGTATGCCTGTGCATGACTATGGAATTGATGGTGTAGTCCTGCATATTGAAATCGATGATCCTGGTTGGATGCCCGGGGAGAATCTTGATCTCCTGATCAATTATTCACTGGAACTACCTCAACAAAACGCCCGGGAAGGATTTGGACCCTCTCCATTTGGGTACTCTGCCCTTCAGACGAACCTGGTCGACTGGTATCCGATCGTCCCCCCTTATCAAGATGGTTTGGGGTGGATCATTCATGATCCCTGGTTATTTGGGGAATACCTGGTCTATCCTGCGGTAGATTTTGAGATCAGCTTGAAGCTGGGTAATTCTGGATTGGTAACAGCTGCAAGCTCTGCACCTTTGAATGAGGGTGATCCTATTCAATATACTCTTGAAAGAGCCCGAAATTTTGTGTTTTCATTCAGCCCTTCATACATCGTCCTTGAAGAGGAACTGCTTGGAACCCGGGTATATGGTTATATCTTTCCCGGTTATCAGGTACCGGGCCAGGCGGCTTTTGATGCCACGGTGGAAGCCCTTGGTTTGTATACTGAGCTTTACGGACCGTACGATCAGCCCAGTTTGTCTATGGTCCAGGCTGATTTTAATCACGGAATGGAATATGAAGGACTCTATTTCCAGAGCAAAGGGTTCTTTGATACCTATGGCGGATCGGTGGAAAGTTATTTGGTGTCTATTGCTGTCCATGAGACAGCCCATCAATGGTGGTACGGACAGGTAGCCAACGACCAGGCGCTGGAACCCTGGCTGGATGAGGCATTCTGTACTTTCAGCGAGCTGGCTTTTTATGAGAATCGATACCCTGAGAGTGTGGATTGGTGGTGGGGGACAAGGGTGAATTTTTATCAACCTGAAGGACAGATTGACCGCTCCATCTACGACTTTCAAGAGTATGTCGATCAATACTTACATTACCGCGATGCCACTTATTTGCAGGGAGCGAAATTCTTGACTGGACTGAAGAATGAAATGGGGGATGAGGTTTTCTATGATTTCCTGAGGGCTTATGCTGCTCAGAACAAGGATGGAATAGTATCCAGTCAGACCTTCTTCTCCTTGTTAGAAGAGTATCTGGATATCAGCAGCCTGGATTGGATTCGAGAATACTTTCCTGGACTATAGAGCTGGAATTGATCGATTCTTCTCAAATGTCTTTGAATAAATCATCTTGTTCTTGAACGTAGGGAGAGGGAAGGATCCTTCCGCCAACCCATACGCGAACCTATCGCAATAGTAATGCTGAGAAAATTTATCCTATAGGGTCAACGGATTATTTGTGAGGCCTGTCCTCGAGAAGTGAATGGCTAAGAATGTAAATATTGAGCCAGAAGTGAAGGATATTAATTTTGAGGACTGTTGATATGGAATCAGGAGCTAAATCTCCTAACTAAACTGATAACTGCCTCGGCGATTTATTAAGCTATGATGGATTAAACGAAGATATTGAGAACCCTTCCATTTCTTCTCCTCCTTAGATAAGCACTCACCTCACCGCGGGCAGCCGGTGAGGTGAGTGCCTTTAAATAATAAGAGGCGACGATGGGAATCGAACCCATGATAAAGGTTTTGCAGACCTCTGCCTTACCACTTGGCTACGTCGCCCTGATATAAAGAAGCTGATGGTTTCCGGCTGTATTATTTCAGCCATCGGCCACCAGCCGTATTCTGGAAAAGAGCGGGCGACGAGATTCGAACTCGTGACCTTCTCCTTGGCAAGGAGACGTTCTACCGCTGAACTACGCCCGCTTGAAAGTGCCGAGAGCCAGACTCGAACTGGCGACACCTTGATTTTC
>Ga0180430_10004894_pt1 | contig 11220 bp, 18 predicted proteins | sample SS_ome_9_FD_132999 | JGI IMG/M metagenome (GOLD analysis project Ga0180430, IMG submission 132999) | Hypersaline lake sediment archaeal communities from the Salton Sea, California, USA - SS_1_S_2 metaG | ecosystem: Environmental > Aquatic > Non-marine Saline and Alkaline > Hypersaline >... | reverse complement strand
ACTGAACTCCTAGCTCAACTGGTAGAGCAGAGAACTTTTAATTCTCTGGTTGTGGGATCGTACCCCACGGAGTTCTCCAAATCATCATGCTCCCTTAACTCAGTTGGTTAGAGTGCTTGCCTTACATGCAAGATGTCGTAGGTTCGAATCCTTCAGGGAGTACCATCATCTGCTTCTCTAGCCAAGGAGGTCAAGGCGCTGGTTTGAAAAACCAGATATTCAGGTTCAATTCCTGAGGGGAGCACCATTCACGCAGGTATAATTCAGTGGTAGAATATCTCGTTGCCAACGAGAATGCCGTGGGTTCGACCCCCACTACCTGCTCCATTCAATGCCTGTGTAGTACAGTGGTAGTACGACAGCCTTCCAAGCTGATGACGAGAGTTCGATTCTCTCCATGGGCTCCATTTGTGTTGATTGTCAGAGAGTTTGGCAGTCGAGTTCTATAAATTCATTACACCGTGTAGCTCAGTTTGTTTAGAGCGCTGCATTTGGGATGCAGAGGCCCCTGGTTAAAGTCCAGGTACGGTGACCATTTATGCTATGTTACCGAATAATTCAAAACTCCTACAAGTCACTAATAAAGAAGCATTGGTGAATCTGTGCAAACTACACTCACAGAAAAAGGTTGGGAAGATACTGGGTATTAGTCAAAGCTCAGTTGGCAGATTGTTAGAGCATTATGAGGTGCCCTCACCAAGATCAGGTAACACTAAATCATCCTACCTAACAAGTACTCAACAGGACTATTTCAACCCAGACAATGTCTCTTCGATTGATGAGAGGGTATGCATAAGCTGTGGCTCAAGATACAGGAACACTAGGAAGTCTAGAAATTACTGTAGTGGGTCATGCTCATCTGCCCACAAGGCAAAGATTCATAGAGAACAGAAGGTGAAGCAATGGTTAGGTGGTGATCATGCTGCAGCCCTAAATGCTGGTGGCCACCTAAAATATGCTATTCGTCTTTACTTGTTACAGCAAGCCAACTTTCAGTGCTCTGAGTGTGGTATTGAACTTTGGCATCCAAAAGATGGTAGATGTTGCTTACAGATACATCATGTTGATGGCAATTGGAAGAATAATCACCCAGACAACCTTCAGGTCATCTGCCCCAATTGCCACTCACTAACTGATGATTATTGTTCTAGGAATAGAGGCAACGGTCGTAAGGGTAAGCAAAGAAACACAAGATGCAGAGAACGAGAGCATCTTGTTCTAACAGTTTAAATTCACTACTTGTTCCCCTGGTGGTTCGAGTCCACCGTTCACGACCTCTGGAGCATGCGCCAGTAACTGTGGCCAAACGTATGCTGGAAGGCAGGTGCATGGGGAGCTCTCTCTCTAACCCAGCTGTATGTTGTAGTTATTACCATTTTATTCATGGGGATTAGTTCATGAACCACCTACCCAAAGGATTTTCTCGAATTGCGTATCGTCCTAGTGATGACGCAATATCAGTTAGATACAATGGTGTGTCCGGTGTTATTCCACCACCTCCTGGGCCTTACAGTGATGTTATTGTCATTAAAGGCCAGAAGAAGGAGATAGACCAACCTACCTTTGCAGCTTTCGCTGCATACGCAGACTCCACTTATGACGTTGAAGAACCTGAGTATGTTGACCCTAAACATGGTGAACTGTTATTGAATGTTGCACCCACCTTGTTTGATGCCCAGGATTCAGTAGATGAAGCTGTCAGCGTGTTGCTTGGTGAATCGTCACCCTTTGAAGAAGATTCATTAGAAGATCAACTAGCTAGTGCTCACAGCGATCTTGAAGAGCTGCACTCTGTTCTCAATGAGTTTTTACACAGTAAGAAATTCAGTATTGATGACAACCAAAAGATTCTTGATGCAAAGACATCAATAAGAGAAACACTCAGACATCTTAACAGATTATCAGGACTCACTCTTGGTGGCACTGATGATTCTGGTGGTGAGTTGTTCCTTCAAGATGATGGTTCATTCGGTGAGTATGGCACTGCAAAGTTCTTCAGCAGTAGAGAAAATGCCCAGAGCTGGGCTGATCGTAAAGGTGGCTATGTTGGTGAAGACCCATCTGGTGAGTTCACCGTTAATAAAGAATCTTGGCAATAGGAATAAACCATGAATTTTAACTCTAACTCTGTGGGTTCTGCTGAAGATGGGCTCAATTACCTCTTCGCCTCGATCAGTTCAAAAAACCTATGGTAAGGATCAACAGTATGTCACTGTTAGTATTGACAACCAAGGCAACGAAACGAAGTTGGTACTATCTGCCAGATAACCGTATAAGCACCCTTGGCCAAAATGGATAAGGCATCTCGCTACGAACGAGAAGATTGAGAGTTCAAGTCTTTCAGGGTGTACCAATTAAAGCCGACATAGCTCAGTTAGGTAGAGCATCTCTCTCATACGGAGAATGCCCGTGGTTCAAATCCACGTGTCGGTACCAATCAGTAAAGATCCATTTTTCATAGCACTAAGGTTGTAACTATGTCTCAGCCTTAGTGCTATTTCATATTGTATTGTTATCACTATTATAAGGAGATTGTCATGAATTAGGTATTCTATACAGGAGACTTAATCATGGGAAAATCCAGAAGACGGACACCCATCATGGGTAACAGTGGGTCATCATCTGATAAATGGTTCAAGACTGATGGCAATCGACGTCACCGACATGTTGTCAAACAGCAGTTGCGTCAAGACCCTGATCGTGAGGTGTTCAGAGAACTAAGATCATGCTCAAACACATGGTGCTCATCTAAGGATGGTAGGCACTGGTTCGGTTACATGAAACATGACCATCGAACCTGGTATGACTATCACCCTAACTGGCCTTACGAGCCTGACCCTGATGAGCCCACTTATCATGAGCAGTACCTCATGTACATGAGGAAGTGAACTTTAGAACAACCATCAGTTTCTGGCTGATGGTTGTTCTACATTAGCTTTGAAAGCCCTCTGTTCCAGCTCTCCGACTTCTAATCGGACGACGTAAAATAGGTTGGTGGATGTCGAAAGGTTCAATTCCTTCATGGGGTACCATACACATGAGAACACCATCAAAAGAGACTCTTGATTCACTTCCTGGTAAAGATGACTTGTCATCCTTGTTAACACAGCACTCCCAGAGACACGTTGCACATCTGCTTGGTGTGTCTCAATCAACTGTGGGAAGAGTGATGGTTTTCTATGACATCACTGCACAAAGGAAAGGAAACACCAGGTATGACAAAGCATCTTGCTCATTCACCTGCACAGAGTGTGGCAAAGTCGGTATAGAAGATTCTCCAGTGAGTGCCAAGAAAAGAAAGTTTTGTTCAAATTCATGCCAACAAGCTTCTGTCCATAGGAAAACCATTGAAGGGTACTTATCAGGTGATATTGATGCATCGTCTGGAGAACCTCATTACCAGCTAAAGAGATGGGCTCGTCAATATATCCTAGAGAGGGACAACTATCAGTGTTGCGCATGTGGCTTTGATACACCCCATCCAGTCACTGGTCTCACTATTCTAGAAGTGCATCATGTTGATGGTGACGTATCTAATAACAAGCCAGAGAATCTTCAATCATTGTGTCCTAATTGCCATGCCTTGACAGACAATCACAAATCTAGGAATAAGGGTTCTAAACGTCGAAAAGCTAAGCAACTTCTTAGAAATAGAATAAAGGAATTAGAATCATGAACATGAATCACTTTACGTATAAGCATCTTCCTCCCCATCTCGCCAAGGTGTCAGAGGGTATCTGTGATGTTGCTGTGGAGATGAATGAATCTCTGCCTAACTGCGCTGAGAAGAGTGCTGGTCTTCGCAAGTTGATGGAAGCCAAAGATTGCTTCGTTCGAGCGAAGATTGAAGAGACTCAAAACAACATTGACCATTAGCCAAGTGGTAAGGCAACTGTCTCATAATCAGTGCATCGTGGGTTCGATTCCCTCATGGTCAACCATTTAACATGTCTATAACTGAACTGGCATTAAAATATCTCACGAGCTCTCGTTGGGATCAATTGAAAATGGTATACTGCACACCCAGGCAGTATGCTGTTGATGAGAAGACTGTGTTCTTAGCTTTCAGTGATGAGCTACCTGATGATCAGGTTGAGTTACTGAAAGAGAAACTACTATGAGGTACAATGGCTAGCACACGAGGAAGAACAGAAGAGAACGCAAAGAGTCTTGGTATGACTGCTGGCGAGTTTCGCAAGAAGCACCGTTCAATGAAGAGAAGGTTGTATTTCAGTCTGATAGAGAAGGCTGGAATGAACATATGTTTCCAATGTGGCAAGCCTATGACCTATGAAGATTATTCTATAGAACATAAGGTTCCCTGGCTTCATGCTGATAACGCTCTTGAGTTGTTTGAGGATCTTGACAACCTAGCATTCAGCCACAAATCATGCAACTCTAAGGCAGCAAGAAGGTCTACTAAAGCTCTGAAGAAGAGTCACACTTCATCCAAGCATGGGTTTATTGGAGTGAATCACAGGGCATCCAGTGGTAAATACCGTGCTGTGGTAAACGTTGATATTGGAGGCTCTCGTAAGAGAAGATATTTTGGTCAATTTGCCACAGCAGAAGAAGCTGCTAGGCTGTATGACAAGAAAGTTGTAGAGATTTACGGTCCTAATTCAGAGACTAATGAATCTTTAGGTAACTTCAAATAACCATTTATGGGGGTGACCTGGCTTCGATTGTGTATTGAAGCATATGATTGCATGTCGAGGTGACAGAGGACTCGTAAAAACTGTCAAACTAGATAACTGGCAACACTTATCGTACCGCTGCATAAGCAACCTGATGTTCTTGCCTACGTGGGCATTGGGACAATAGTAGGCTCGTATTGATTCAGTTTCTGTTTGGATTAATATTAAACACTAGCAGGAAACACCCTTGTGGCTTTGTCTTCTCTGAAGCAAGGGTGACTTGAGAGAAGAATAAACATGTAGACGTTATATGTGGGTGTACACAAGACCTCGGTTCAACTCCGAGCACCTCCACCATTTCATCATCTATCATCCAGCAGATCACTGGATGCTCTTGTAGCACAATTGGAAGTGCAGCTGATTTGTAATCAGCAGGTTGCAGGTTCGACTCCTGTCAAGAGCTCCATTTTTAGGAAGGAAGGCGATGAACACTTTAGTAATCAGTGCTTCAGAGGAAGTACTGGGCGTATCAAGTTTCCAGAAAGCTATCAAGCACGTGTTTCTCGGCAATGCTGTAGTGAGAGAGAATTATGACCAAACCATCTCTTCACCAAGTGTTACCATGAACATCCCTGCAGTGATTCAGAGAAAGGAATACAAATCTGTTCCATATGAACCACTGACCAAGGTATCTTGCTCGCCACGAGGTGTTCTTCGTAGAGATAGCTACACCTGCCAATACTGTGAGTCTAAGCTGAATAAGTCAGTAAAGATTGAAGAAGTCACACGGAAGCCATCGTTGATCAAGGTATACGCTACTGTTGATCACGTGATTCCCCAGGCTGCTGGAGGAAGAAACTCCTGGCATAACCTGGTGGCATGCTGTGGTCTGTGCAATAGAATCAAGGCTGATAAGTCACTAAAGAATAGTGGCTTGAAGTTGATTCGTGAACCCCATGAGCCTCGTGGTTTCATGGAAGTAGTCAGAGTTCGTTTCGGTCAGATTAGTGACCTCTGGGTAGATTACCTGTACGACTTCTGATGACTCTGACAAGATTGGATTGATTCCGTTCTTGTCAGGGTGTTGCTCTTTCTACAATTTGAAACTGAGAGATTTTTGGATAGCGAGGACAAGGGTTACTTCGATTTTGAGGAATCCGTGGTTGCAGGTTCGAATCCTGCTCTCTTCCCCAATTTATGGAAGAGGTAGCTCAATTGGATAGAGCACGTAATGTTCACCCTGACCAATTTTCTTCCATAATCTCTTTTAATACACACTGGTTTTGTGGTAGCGATAGGTAGAGTTACTTCGCTGTAACGACGTGGTCGGTGGTTCAAATCCACCCTGAGGCGCCATTATGCCTCGGTAGCTCAGTCTGGTAGAGCACGATATTACTCTCCTTGTTTTTCTCCACGACCAGTGCCCTTTTTGGGAAGCAGCGAAAGCTAGAGTTACTTCGGTTATGATTGGTTCGACTCCAATTATCCCGCAATTTTGGGATATTCACACTCTGCTTGTCCTTTCTCTTCCCACCCTTTTGGAGCAGCGAGAGGTTCGGTTACTTCGTTTTGCTAATGACCAACACCGACCTCATATTTCTCTCCACCTAAAGACCTGATGATTCCCATTGTCAGGTCTTTTTTATTTCTCTCTCTAACAGGAGCAGCGCAATGGGAAAATTTAACGCAAAGGTACCTTCACGGTCCCGTACACGCAATGAAGCAGGTGGTCATGCATACAAGCATGATCCCAAGACTCAGGTAGCAACTATGTTGCTGTCTAACATGGTCAAGGATTCATTTTATTCAACAGCAGATAAGGATCTGTCAGAGCTCATCGAAGCTATGAACAAGGTTGATCCTAAGTTCTGTGCCAAGGCTATCCTGTTCGCACGTGATGAGTTCAGAATGCGTTCTGTATCCCACGCTGCAGCAGCTGAGTTGTCCTCCAGAGCATCTGGAACTACTTGGGCTAAGCACTTCTACGAACGTCTTGTGATGCGTCCAGACGACGTTACAGAGACTATTGCGTACTACCACGCAAATATCAAGAAGTGTGAACCTAACGCAATGCGCAAGGGGTTCGGTGCTGCACTGGCTAAGATGGATGAATATCAGCTGGCTAAGTATAAAGGTTCTGGTAACTTCGTGTCCATGGTTGATGCTGTGAACATGTTCCACCCAGCCCCTAATGACCGTCTGAAGGCACTCGTGAAGGGTACCATCAAGCCTCCTGGCACTTGGGAAGTTGGACTCAGTGCTGCAGGTAGAGACAGCAAGAAGAAAGAGAGTGCCTGGTCTGATCTGTTGAGCGAAGGTAAGCTGGGCTACATGGCGCTGCTGAAGAACCTCCGTAATATCCTGGAACAGGCACCTAAGATGGTGACTGAGGCTTGCCGTCAGCTTACTGATGAGAAGGCTATCAAGAAGTCAATGGTGTTACCATTCCGCTACATGGTTGCCTTTGATGCAGTTAAGCAGGTTCAGCATGCTCACGCTGGTAAGGTGATGCGCTCTCTGTCTGAGGCTATGGATATCGCTGTGTGCAATGTTCCTAAGTTGTCTGGTGAGACTCTGGTTGTTGTGGATGATTCTGGTAGCATGCAGCATGCCGAAGTTCGCCCATCTGGCCCTGGCCAGGTTAAGGCTGGTACCTCAGTAATGGAGATGGCTGCACTGTTCGCTGCTGCTTTCATGAAGCGTAATCCTGATGCTCACTACATGCAGTTCTCATCTGATGCTCGGTACGTGAACCTGAACACTATGGACAGCACCCTGTCAATCCAGAAAGAGATCATGCGGAACACTGTGCCTCGTCAGACCAACTTTCACTCGATCTTTGACACTGCCAACTCAGCGTATGATCGTGTGATCATCTTGTCTGATATGAACGGTTGGTCTGATCATCGCGGTGGGTTTGCTGACTCTACAGCGATGCGTTCATACAATCGCTACTGTGATAACTATGAGTGCAAGCCTCGTATCTTCAGCATGGATCTTCGTGGTAACAGCACTACTCAGTTCCCTGAGCAGCATATCGCTTGTCTTGCTGGATTCAGTGAGAAGGTGTTCGATGTGATGGCTATGCTGGATGAAGATCCAAAGGCTCTCGTGAATCGAATCGAGCAGATTGAACTATAGAAGTATCTCCGATACAACTGACCTCCAAAGGGTGTCCTATTTTGGGCACCCTTTTTAGTAAGTTGATTTTGTGATCACCCACTGTAACTAAGGTGTTCTTCAGGAGAGATACATGTCACTCGCATTTTACGAGTTTCATTTAAGCAATGGTGTCCCGTTCTTTGTGACAGATGACACAACTGTTGCAAAGAGATTTGCACCAGAGCATGGATTCAGAATCAAGTCTGACTTCAGAGAAGTCGCTGAGGGAGAATTCAGGAAGCAGTGCACCAGATGGGGTGTGAAGTTTGATCAGAGCTACTTCGAAGAGCAGTTTGAGAAGTCAACTGCTAAGACTATGGAAGAGGTAGCTGCCATCATGGAAAACTACAAGCAAGAATTAGAGGCTAAGCATGCTCAGTATCAATGAAGCTATCAACACTGTGGTTGAATCAGATGAAGTTCGTGCTGAGATCGACAGTGCACTATCAGTACTCAAACAACATGAAGCTGATGAGTTGCCTCCATACATTGTGGATGATGCAACTAAGACTATCACATTTGATATCAGCTTGTGGGGCAGAGGCATTCTTAGAGAGATCAACAAAGTGTTAAAGAAGACCAGCATCCCCAAGAGGTACAGAATCACTGGGGACATCTCTGGTAGGAAGTTTCAATGACATCTAACTGTGCTTCCTGTCAGTGGTACTTACCATCAGATGTAAGCCAACTCGGTAGGCCTCAAGATGTATTTTCTTCTGATTCGGGCGTTGAAGCGGTATGCGTAATGCAGGACACCGTTGAGAGGACCCACCCTAACAAACTGGCTACATGGATGTCAGAACCATCTGCAGCCAATGTATGTTCTGTTTACAAACCATTCATAAAGGATGCAAACGTGTCTGAAGAACAGAATTTTAAGCACGTACTCGAATCTATCGATTCTGTTGACCTCACAGAGGCTGTCAAGCTCAGTGAATTATGGAATAAGATTGGTGGTACCCTCACCAGGTGGGCAAACCAATCCGGATTACGTGGAACACTCGCTGGCATCAAGAGGCTCTACTCTACTGCTGTCAGCAAAGTGAAAGCTGGTGCACCTGTTGGTGACACCATGGATAGATTTAGACAGGAAGTTGTCAGGCTCGGCACTCGTGCTGTTGGGCCTAATGTTGTCAAGAATATTGATAGCACTTTAGGTAATGTTATTTTGGAGAACAAGATGGATATCGACGCAGTCGTAACCAACTACCTTGCAGCTGAAGAGCCTGATGCCATAGCTGCTGCTGATGAACTCATCGCCCTTGCTGGTGAGTGTGAAGGTGAACCATGTGACCCTGGGATGGATGCACCAACGGATGCACCCATGGATGGTCCTGTAGATGAACCAGTTGGTGAGCCAGCTGATGACATGGTCCCTGAGGACGATTTTGCTTTTGAGTCAAAGAAGGCTCGCAGAGCTCGCAAAAAAGGCAAATAATGCCTCGTCGCAAGGGACACCACTATGATGCTCAGAAAGAGCTTCAAGATGACTTTGATCTGGTTATCGGTGGTCCTGAAGATGATTCAGATGATATGTCTGAATCAGTGGATGCTGCAATCAAGTGCATCATAAAAGAGCAGACACCATAGCGTGTCTGCTCTCACATTGCCATGAAGTATATTCCTGGTGCTTCAACTTTCATCCGTAGTGTAACTGGCAACTGGAGGCTCCACGCCAACTATGGCGAGATAGCAGCCAAGAAGCTGTACGATTGGATGTTATACGACCAACCATACCAGGAACTCAAAGACTGGGTAAATCAACGAAAATCTGAGGGGTTTGACGAGGATAGGTTCCAGACACCTCGTGACATTCGTTGGCACTTATTGTTGCCCTTCTACAGAGAGGCTGCTCGTCTCGAGATCGCATTAGGCGTCTAAACCGAGATCACTTCTGAGACCTCAGCAGTAATTTGGCTTGAGGTCACTATGCCTACTGTGGAAGATGCTTCTAAACTGATAGTCGATTACATGGCTGAAAATCCGGGTCCGCTGGATGAGCCACGAGCTGCAGCGTTCATTAAGAAACGTCTAGGGGTGTCAGCGGATGATGCTGTATCCCTCGTACGCCAGCAGGGTGTTACCACAGCGATACCAGTGTCGGGGTATAACAAGAAAGATATTGAAGGGAAAAGGGTATCGTGACAGTATCAAAAGTAGTATCTCTCCTGAGTTCTTATGATCATAGTGAATTCCAAGACTTCAGACAACGACTTGACAAGTCTGAATCAGATCGTGCCATCTCTATCATAGAGAAGACTTGTGAGAAGGTGGTGTGCGGTAAAGTAAAGAGCGCTGTAGACTATGCAGTGTCTTACATGGATGAGTGGGTATTCTTAGACAGTGAGCTCCCACATTCCAACTCAGGGAGGCTGTCTGACTTGATTATCCGCATGGATGAAGTGATAGAGTGCATTAAGGACAAGAAATCATACCGTAAGGTGAAGAGGGAAGAGCAGAAAACTGCCCAACCTGATTGTGATTTGCTCTCGGTGCTGTCCATGTTTATCCATGGTCTGGCAGTTGAAACTGAGTATCAGGAGCTATCAACTGAGTTACACAGATGGAGTCAGGAGTTCCTCAATGTCAAAAACCAAATCCAGACTCGTATATAAAACTGAACTTCATGGAGCAGCCCTCTGGGAAGCGATCAAGGTTGCAGTGTTTAAGAAAGCACGTAAATGTGGCCATGAGAGAATGATACAGTTGCAGGATGAGCAGAAGAAGGTTAGAATTCTTATGACCCTGCGACCTAATAAAGAATCTATCGTTGGTGTAGATTGCATCGTAGAGGTATTAGAGGATGAACGTGAGTAGCTTATACATAGCTAAGATAGCCAAAGTGTTTGATGGTGACACTGTTATGGCTCATGTGAAGTTAGGATCAGCACCAGAGGATCTTGGCACTGAGGTCATCCTTGAGAATAAACGTATCAGGTTGAATAGGGTTGATGCACCAAAAAGGAACAGCTCTGATGACCAGGAGAAGAGACGCTCCAGAGAGTGCCATGATTACGTTAGAGAATGTCTGAAGTCGGTTGATTATACTGTGTACATGAAGACCTACTCTCACAATGGTAAGATAAAAGCTGACATCTGGCTGACTGAAGAATCCATCAGTAACGGATGGGATTCAACATTAAATAAGATGATCTTGGATCACGGATTAGCAAAGGAATACAATGGCTCTTCGTCCTAGTGATATCCAACAAATCAACAAGGTTACCATGACTTTGGATAGCCTGTTGAATAAGCAACACATCACCCGTGGTGAGTTCACAGATGTGTTGAATGATGCTGAGGAGGTTGCGACTCGAGTAGAGGCTGACCTACCTGAAATAGCTGATAGCCTCTCTTCAGAGATTGACTACCTGTGGAAGAGATACGACTCAGAGATAAAGACAGCCCAGAATAAAGGGTT
>Ga0180430_10004893_pt1 | contig 11224 bp, 8 predicted proteins | sample SS_ome_9_FD_132999 | JGI IMG/M metagenome (GOLD analysis project Ga0180430, IMG submission 132999) | Hypersaline lake sediment archaeal communities from the Salton Sea, California, USA - SS_1_S_2 metaG | ecosystem: Environmental > Aquatic > Non-marine Saline and Alkaline > Hypersaline > Sediment... | reverse complement strand
TATGAAGGGCTCCGCAAGGCGGAATGTCGCCGCTGCCGCGACGTCCGCGCCCGGCAACGCCGGATTCCACGATGAGATGGAGAAGGCAGCAACCCTCCCCGTTGCGGCGAGATGGATCATCGCCTTCCGCACCGCGTCGAGGGATGGGCCGTCGCTCGCCGGGTAGTTCTCGGCCGGCATATCCGCCGGGTCAACGACATCGGTGTCGACATGGACGTAGAGGGGACCCGACGGCGGAATGCTGTGGGCGACTTCATCCACCGAAGCATGGCCAATACCCGACGTCGCAACCGCCGCATCCTCCCCCGGATCGAGATCACGCCCGTCGACGAGAATGACTCGTTCATCGGGCAGCGGTGTCAGGCCGGCTCCTTGGACAATGGTCTGCTCTCCTCGCCCGGTGACCATGGCAAGTGGCATGCCGCCAATGAAACCGGACTGACTCGTCTCCCAGGTATGGAAATCTCCATGCGCGTCGAAGAAGAACAGCGTCGGATGTATTCCCTTGATAGAAAGCCCTGCCAGCACCCCGATGGTGCTGACACAGTCCCCGGCATATACGACGGGGTGTTCTGTCTCGGCGACCCAGTCGGCGAGATGTCGATAGAGAACGCCCATGCGCTGCTGCGGGTTGGCTACCGGCAGATCCGGTTCGAGAACCTCGTGTGGCTCCGGGACTTCGAATCCGGGCATGGGCTCGCCCATGAAGTAGGGCACAGCACAGATGGTCATGCGTCCAATGTAGCGCTCAGGGCCGGGCGACGACACCCGCCAATGTCTCGTGGTCACGGCGTTTGGAAGCCCACCCAGCTGCCGTCGGCGTGGATCGAAACCGTTGCAGAGGAGAAGACCATGTCGCCGCGTACCGCATCCCAGCGGAAGGGATTCTGCCCGGTCGGGGGATGCTCCAGCAGCGCCACCAGCGCTGCTAGCGGTCTTTCGCCCGAGTTCTCGAGATCCTCCCAGTGCTCTGCCAGCTTCTCGAAATCCGGTCCGGAGAAGAACGCCGGCGACGGCTTCTCCTGTGTTGCAAGTGCAGCTAGGCCCTCGTAGTCGCATGCTCTTGCTGCGGCGATGATCGCATCTCTCGTTGCATCAGCTTCCGGTGTCGGTTCGTAGATGGTGATCGGAATATCTGTTCCGAGCCCCGTAACGCCCGTGGGCGGCCCGATGTCGTCCTGCGAGAGCGCTCCTGAGCAGATGCCTTCCTCGCGAATCGCCGCCACAGTCGTTGAGATCCACCAGTCGCGCCGCCTCAAATCGCCGTTCGCAACCGTGATGAGGAGTGAGCCTGCGGGATAAGTGAAGGTCGTTCCCAAACCCAGGTCGGAACCCAGATCACCGATTGCTGGAGCAGGCGACAAGAGGGGGAGTTCGCTCGAGTCGAGATCCCCGAAATCCAGGGCGCCGAGGCTGACCGAAACGCCTCCCGGAACGGGCTCCAGCCACCGGGCAACAGTGCCGCTCGGCTCGATATCGACTCGGTGCAGCATCTTCCCGTCGTCGAGGTCGCTGATCACGATGGCCTGCCTCGGAGCTCCGATAAACCGGACGTAATGGTGCGGGTTACCGTCGAACTCGTTCTCGAAATCGGGCTTCGTCTCTACATACGCTAGGAGGTTGTCCTCCAGGAGGACTGCCCCGGTCACGAGCGGACGGCTACACGCCTCGGTTTCGGGGCGAGGATTCCGCGGCTCATTGATGACATCTCCGTCCAGGTCCAGAAACTCGAGCCACGTGCACTCCTCAGAGCGGAGAGAGACAACGATTCTGTCCTCGCGCAGCGAAGCTCTGCCCATTCCGATGGTCTGTTCCGCGTCGACAGCCATGAGTTCGGCATTTTCCCCCGATTCAAGGTCGGTCAGCACCAGGCGGCTGCCCTCGTGACTGAGGACTCCCTCGGTGTTCACCTCTCTCGCCCGGATCGTGAGCACAAGCGCATTGGAGATCCCCTGCAGTTGCTGAGAGTCGCCACCCGCGGGGAGGACAACCTCCGGCATATCGGCGTCCACCGCGAGCCGCATCACATCGATTTCGTTGAACAGGCGCCACTGGGCGAGTGACTGATACACGATCCCGCCGGCGCCATCGCCGTAACTCTGAGCCGATTCACCGAGATGGAAGTAGACGCGGGATTCGGCATCGTCGTCGAGAGCCAGCACGCCGAACATCGCAGTCTCTAGCCGAGCAGGTCCGAATGTGACAGTCCCAATCCCGGTCACGAAAGCGTACTCCGCGTGTCCCTGCCCCCATTTCAAGTTCAGCCGGATCTCATGTTCACCAGCCTCGTCCGGGAGGCGGAGAAGCCACACGCGCTCTCCTGACTCATCGACGTACTCATCTTCAACCGCTATGTCGGCGGTCAACTCTGCTCCGGGGTATCCCGGACCTCGAATCTCGACCAATGCTCCCGGCTCGGCAGTCAGGAAAGCCTCATCGAGATCGACGAGGAACCCGTCGCCGTGGATTGCCTCGAGTCCCTCCATCTCGTGCCCGGGGCAGTACTCGACGGTCTCATAATTGAGGCTGGCCTGCACTTCCTGCCCTGCGTACACCACGAAGAGATCCGACAGACCAACGATTCGGTCGGTCGACAAGGCGCACGGCCCGCCCGGCGACTCATCGCTCTGTGCCCCGGAACCATTGCAGGCGGCGGCCAACACAGCGCACAGAAGCAGCGAGAGCATTAGCTTCATACTCCTTCGACGCATTGCTCGCCACCTCGGGTTCCAGGAAATCCTAATAGGGTCACATCTTTTCGCGCTTTCACTTACATCGGTTGACGTTGCATAGCGATATTTGTTATTACTTTGCCATGGATCAATTCACGGCAGCACCCGAGAACTCCCGCAGCTACACAAACCCGTCCTCCGTTGTGGGATCAGCGCCTCGCTCGGGTGCTGCCGCGAGTCCCGTCCGCCGTACGGCAACGCAGCGATCGGTCATTAGGCCCATCCCCTGGGATTGGGCCGAGATCGAGAACGGCTACTCCCCCACACACCCATACGTGCGCTTGTACTGGACCGCCACAATCGGCCCGGGAGCGGTCGCCGACCTCTTGCGACTTGCCACTGCCGCAGCACGCGGCCGCTCCCTACGCCGGCCCACTCACCTCCACGTCCTCGTTCGAGCGGGTCTCGTTCACACCCACAACGGGCATGTCTTCGTCCGCACCAGGGTTCCCCCATTGAACGCAGTCCAGGTTCGGCTCCTCCCACCCGATCTGAGGCGGCAGCACCCGAAAACGGCGACAAGGGCAGAATGAGCGCCTATCATGCTGGCTCGCCCGGCGAGCATCGCCGGGTTTTTCTATTGGGCAGCGTGTTGCCCTCCCTTGCAAATAACCCCTATCCAACGCGTGCAATGAAGAGAATTACAATCACAGCGGTCGCAGCGGCGATCGCAATCACAACGCTGGCGACACCTGCCGCAGCCATCGAGACGGTGGAGTTCCGCGAGGCTCTCGAAACATACCGCAGCGAGCAGACAGCCATCGCCGAGGCAAAGCAGGATCAGCTGCTCACCGAACTCCGCAAGATCAATGGGCCATACGACAACGTGGCCGGCGAGTTCCCATGGGAGGTCGAACGGTGGCGCCCCGTCGTAGACATGTACTTCCCGGAGGAGAGAGTCGATTGGGCACTCCGCATAATGAAATGCGAATCCCGCGGCCTACCCGACGCCAAGAACCCGAACAGTTCAGCGAGTGGCCTATTCCAGCACCTGGCCCGGCTGTGGCCGGAACGTGCCGAGGCAGCGGGCTTCGCCGACGCCGACGTGTTCGATCCTTTTGCCAACATTGCCGTCGCTGCCTGGCTGCTCGAGAACGGCGGCCCTAGCCACTGGGTGTGCAAGGCAGTGGTGTAGGCGGCAAGCGGCTCAGCTTCGCCCGGGGGACCGACAGTGATAGCGTAGGGATATGAGCCAGGATCTCGCCTATGCCGCACGCCTGTTGCTCGACGCCGAGAAGATACTGGTCTTCACGGGCGCGGGGATTTCCACCGAGTCGGGCATACCCGACTTTCGGGGAACCGACGGAATCTGGACGAAGCTGTCACCGGAGGACTTCCAATTGGACCGCTACGTTCGTGACCCAAAAGCGCGTGTTCGGGCCTGGCAAACGAGGTTCCCGAGGATGTTCGGCAATGCCCAGCCCAACGCGGCCCACTTTGCCGTCGCCGAACTATGGAACGCCGGCAAGATGATCGGCTGTGTCACCCAGAACATCGATGGGCTTCATCAGGCAGCCGGGCTTCCCCAGGAGGCCATTGCGGAACTCCACGGCAACGGAGATGGAATCGCCTGCATCCAATGTGGGGCCGAAGCAGACCCGGACGAGATCGAAGAGCGTTGGATCAACGGTGACCTAGATCCGCACTGTGACCTCTGTGGAGGCATCCTCAAATCCACCATCGTGTTCTTCGGTGAAGTACTGCCGCAAAGCGAGCTGCTGCAGGCGTCGGATTGGGCAGCCGAGGCGGATGCCGTCATTTCCATCGGTTCCAGTCTGTCCGTATACCCGGCGGCGTACATTCCGCTCGAAATCGCTTCTCGCGGTGACGTGTTCATCATCGTCAACAACTCGCCGACCGATCTAGATAGCCTGGCCTCCATCCGCTTGTCCGAGAGGGCGGGTGAGGTCCTGCCGCCTCTCATCCAAGCCATCACCGGCTGACCGGCGCAGCCTCTCCTCTCCCGGCGCTACGGTTGATCCAATGGATGACTATCGGCTCAAGCTCAGCGAAGCCCTAGAGCGAATCGAGCAAGTCCAACCGGATCATCTCGACCCGGAGGAAGGCCTTGTTGTGGATATCCGCACCTCCGACGAGCTCGCCCTCGGGTTGATTCCCAATGCCACAGTTCTGCCTGCGAGCAGGCTCGCCGAGTCGGTCGCATCGCTCACTCACGACCGTGGCGAACGGATCGTCCTCTATTGCGCCGTCGGAGAACGTTCGGCCATCGCAGCCGCCGACCTCATGGACGCCGGATACACAAACGTCGCTTCGCTTGCAGGCGGTATCAAGCGATGGATGGCACTCGGCCACCCCACGGAATCCAGTAGTGGACTCAACGCGTCGACCAGACACCGCTACGCCCGCCACCTGGTTCTCCCGCAGGTCGGCATCGCCGGGCAGAGTACTCTGCTCAACGCCCGTGTTCTCATCGTCGGAGCAGGCGGTCTCGGCTCACCGGCGGCCCTCTACCTGGCCGCTGCGGGTGTAGGGACTATCGGCTTGATAGATGACGACGATGTCGATGTCTCCAACCTCCAGCGGCAGATTCTCCATACAACAAGCGCAGCCGGGACGCCCAAGACCGCGTCTGCCGCGCAGCGCCTCGGAGAACTCAACCCCGACGTTCGCGTCGTCCCCCATCAGACCAGGCTCGTCGCAGCCAATGCCCTCGAGATCATGTCCGGATACGACATCGCCGTCGACGCCACCGACAATTTCGCCTCCCGTTACCTGCTGAACGACGCCTCCATGCACCTCGACATTCCCGTGGTGCACGGGTCCGTGTTCCGGTTCGAAGGACAAGTCGCCGTCTTCCGGCCGCACGATTCCGCCTGCTACCGCTGTGTCTTTCCCGCTCCACCGCCGGCAGACCTTGCACCAGACTGCGCCCAGGCAGGTGTGTTCGGTGTCCTTCCCGGTGTGATCGGGACCCTGCAGGCCACTGAGGTGCTGAAACTGATCCTCAGCATCGGAGAGCCGCTCGTAGGGAAAATGCTGACCTATGACGCGCTCAGCCAATCAACGTACACACTGCGGCTGAAACGTCGGGACGATTGCCCCGCGTGCGGGGGCCCACCACCGGCGCTCGGCTAATGAGTTGGTCCAGGCAATGGGAGCCCGCTTATCAAGCAGACTCCTAGTCGGCGATAGGGCTCAGGCCGGACTGGACGAGAATGACCGGAGCCCTGGGAGCCGGGGCTGCTGCAACTGCGGGAAGAGCATCAGCATCGGTCGGTTGCGTCGCTGCGGGTTGGTCGTTGTCCACCGTTGGATGCACGTTCGAATACGGCTCGGGCTGATCCTGGACTTGCTCGACCGGGTCCAGCGACTTCATGAACACAACCGTGATCCACAGCTTCGACGAGGTCTCTGCAACGACCGCTATCCCGACGGAGTCATAATCACCGAGGATGTTGCCCCGGTGCGATGAAGAGTTCATAAATGCATCGTGAAGCGACGCGATGCTCGTACCCACGCCGACGTTCTCTCCGAGCTTGTCCCAGTCGGCTGCCACTGCGGAGAGGTTTGGATTGTGCGATAGATTTCCCGCCACCATCATCTGCTCAGACCAGGCGAATGCGTCATCGGTGAGGTCGCTATTCATGACCACCGGAGCAAGACCGGCTGCAGCTCGCTCTGAGTTGAGGAGAGCAAGAGCCTCGTTCTCGTGAGAACCGGCAATCGCGCTCGGAGCGGCTACGCCAATCACCATGAAGATGGAGAGAAGGCTCAGAGTAAGGCGTCTTGCCAGCGGCTTCATTGGTCCAATTCCTACAGAGTGTGGTTGCTATGAACACGCTGGGTATCGGTCGGATTTCGGGGCCGCTTGAGAAAAAGAATGCTTAAAGTGGCGAGAAAAGGCCCGTATTGGGTTGGGACTTTCGGCCCTAGTAGCAGACCAATACGGGAATTAGATGGTTGCTCAGCCTATAAACAGAGGGGATTCCAGGCTTTCAACCTGGAATCCCCTCTAGGAATATTCAACAGAGTGCAAACACCTTGGGTGGTCTACACCATGCCACTGTTGATTGCTAGCCGGCCATTTCCTCCGCGGTTGCCACCAGAGTCGCCACCGCAAATCCCGTGCCACCTGTGGAGATGTATCCGTCGTCGGCGTCGGCTCGTGCCGGCCCCGCGATGTCGAGGTGTACCCAGGGGAGATCATCGGTGAACTCGGCAAGGAACAACGCTGCGGTGATTGCGCCGCCGTACCGATCTCCGATGTTCTTGAGGTCCGCAATCGGGGAATCGAGCTTCGCCCGGTAGTCCTTCTCAACGGGCATCCGCCACACCTTCTCCCCTGCCCGGCGTGCCGCCGCTTCAACCTGTTCTGCGGCCGCGTCGTCGGAACCGAACAACCCGGCGATTCCCTTGCCTAGCGCAACCATGCAAGCGCCGGTCAACGTGGCAATGTCGATCATCAGGTCGGGCTTGCTCTCCGCTGCCAGCGAGAGACCATCTGCCAACACGAGGCGACCTTCGGCATCGGTGTTGAGCACCTCGACCGTCTTCCCGTTGCGTGCAGCGAAGATGTCTCCGGGCCGCTGAGCCGCTCCGCCTGTCATGTTCTCAGTGAGCGGAGTGATCGCAAGGACATTTACCTTCAGACCGAGGGTGGCGATAGCTCTCATCGCACCAAAGACAGCGGCGGCCCCCGACATGTCGGTCTTCATCGTCTCCATGCCGGCGGCGGGCTTGATTGAAAGGCCACCGCTGTCGAATACGATCCCTTTCCCGATGAGCGCCAGCGTCTTCTCGGCGCCCTCGGGGCGATAGTTCATCACCACCATGCGCGGCGGATTGGTGGCACCGAGGGAGACGGCGAGCAAACCTCCGAATCTCTCCTCTTCGATCTGATCGCGGTCATAGACGGTGATGTCGATAGCCAGCTCGGACGCCATGTCCGATGCGATCCCGGCCAGGATCTCGGGCTTCTTGCCACCCGCCGGTTCGTTGATCAGATCACGGGCCATGGCCACGCCGTCGGCGAGCGCCTGGGCGTGGGCGATCTCGTCGTTCTCGTCGCTACCGGTCAACACGAGTTCGACAGTCTTGGAGGGCTTCTTGTCGGAGAGGTACTTGTCGAATCTGTACTGGCCGAGGAGGAAGCCGTACACCACCGCATCGACGGCTCCGTCGATATCAACCTCACTCAGGGTCGTAACCACCTTCTCGTGCCGAGACGCCGCTCGACCTGCGATACCCGCAACCTTGCGGAGCACGTCAGCATCGACTTCTTCGCCCAGGCCGACAAAGAGGATCCGGCCGAATCCATTGGCTCCAGGCACCGCCGCAGTCTGGCCCGTCTTACCGCTGAAGTCGAGACCCTCGAGGTAGTCATCCACCCAATCTCCGAGGTCGGCGACGACGGCTTCCGTCCCAGGGCCCCAGGCACGGTCTTCAAAGACCGGCAGGATCAGCAAGTCTCCGCTTGCTTCGGCTAGATCGGGCTTGACGATGATGTCCACGTTCATTTCTCCTTACTTGGTGTCCAACTCTCCTCAGCGGCTCTGGCGAGCATGAAGAGGTAGTCGGCCAATCGATTGAGGTAGGCGAGCACGTACGTGCCCTTGTAACCCCCCGCACACACGTGGGTTACGGCATTACGCTCGGCACGACGTGCCGTCGCTCTCGCTAGGTCGAGGGCAGCCCCGAGACGGCTGCTCCCCGGCACAGTGAAGACCTCGGGCATACCATGTTGCTGCTCGATCCTGTCGATGGCGGCCTCCAAGTCGGCGACCATCTCAGCGGTGACTCGGGTCTCTCCGTCAACGAGCTTGTGATGGTTCTCAGGAGCAGTGGCAAGCTCCGCTCCGACGATGAACAACGTCCGTTGAAGGCGCAGCAATTCCTCGTTCAGATCCGACCCCGGTTCGGTCTCGGCTCGCGCCAGACCCAGGCAAGCTCCTGTCTCGTCGACGTCCCCGTAGGCGACAGGGCCCGTCGCATCTTTTGCGACACGACCGCCGTAGAACAACCCGGTCGTGCCGTCGTCGCCTTTGCGCGTGTAGATCTTCACCCGATGATCCTACTGACTCCCCAAGAGCAGTCGGCCAACCACGACCGCCCCGAATGCCGTGAGAACGCCGAGGTAAGAAAGGCCGGTCGCCGCCATGACGCCCGAGTAGGCAGGCTCCCGTAGCGAGAACCAGACGCCTGTCGTGAGCAGCGCGCTCATGATCGCCAAGGCGGCGAATGCCCCGATCATCACGCCGTCCCCGGCCCCCAGCGCACCAAGCGCAACCAGCACGACTGCATCGGCGACTACTCCGGTCCCGGCAACGACGTCGAGTCGTTGGAGAGCCTGCCGCGGGAGTTGTGGGTCGACAAGGAACCAATGTCCAAGCAGCATGACGCTGGTCATGGCTCCAAGCAGCACCGTTCCGGTGACCGCCGGAATGAAGCCGCCTTCAGTCTCCGCGACCACGAGGAACCCGGTGGCGGATAGCGCGAACAGCACAGCCGCAGGCTGATGCCTTCTCCCGAAGACACCAGCGGCAAAGGCAAGTACGGTCGCAATCAGGCCGACTACGAGGTTGCCGGTCAGGGCGACGGCGGCACCCACTACTACCACGACGGCGGACAGCAGCCGGTTGTACCCTGGACCGACGATGGCCCAGTTCGAGACCGCGGCGGCCCCTCCCGCTATGCCTGCGGCCCACATGGAAAGGACCAGCCCCGGTGCTACTTCCACCTAGGTCTAGCCGAGCCAGTCGGCGAGCTTGGCTGCAACCTTCTCGGCGGTGAACCCGTACTCCTCCGCCAGCACACTCGCCGGAGCGGAAGCTCCGAAGCGATCGATCCCGATGGCGAGGCCGTCGCTACCGACGATGTCACCCCAGCCAAAGGTGGTTCCGGCTTCGACCGATGCCACCGGTCCGTCGCCGAGCACGCTCGCCTTGTAGGCGTCGTCCTGCACAGAGAAGGCCTCACGGCACGGCATTGACACGACTCGCAGAGACTTGCCCTGCTCAGCGAGAATCTCTGCCGCGGCCAGGGCGGTCTCCAGCTCGGAGCCGGTCGCGACGACCGTGGCGTCGGATCCGTCACGGACGACGTAAGCGCCCTTGGAAACAGGCACCGGCTCGGTCCCGCCTACCGGCAACCCCTGACGGGACAGCACGAGCGCCGTCGGGCCCTCGAGGCGATTGAGCGCCAGCTCCCAGGCTCCGGCGACTTCGGCAGCGTTCGCCGGACGAACCACCCACATGTTGGGCATGGCCCGCAGCGAGGCGACGTGTTCTACCGACTGGTGGGTGGGACCGTCCTCACCGAGGAAGATCGAGTCATGGGTGAATACCCATACACTGGGAACTCCCATGACTGCGCCGAGGCGGACCGCCCCGCGCATGTAGTCGACGAACGTTAGAAACGTCGCTCCGTAGCCTCGCATGCCACCGTGCAGCGTGATGCCGTTGACGATGGATCCCATGGCGTGCTCGCGCACACCGAAGCGGAGATTGCGACCGGAGCGGTCATCGGCAGAGAAGTCCGTCGACGACTTGATGAGCGTGTTGTTCGACGGAGCCAGGTCGGCCGAACCACCGATGAGATCAGGCCGGTCTTCGGCGATGGCGTTGATGATCGCACCCGAGATAGCTCGCGTCGCTACCTTCTGCCCGTCCTCGTACTCGGGTACGGGTATCGAGATCGGGTCGGTGTCGAAATGCTTGTGCCAGCTGGCGGCAAGATCGGCATCTCCGGCAAGTCTCATCTCGAGGTTGCGCTGCCACTCGCTGGCCTCCTGGCGAGGATCGTCGAGCGACTTGGTAAAGAAGTCGTACACCTCTCCCGGCACGTGGAAAGGCTCGTACTCCCAACCCAGTGCCTCCTTGACGAGAGCGATCTCATCGTCCCCGAGCGGCGAGCCGTGGGCCGCTGCCGAGTCCTGCTTGTTGGGGCTGCCGTATGCGATGTGCGTCTTGCACGAAATCAGCGTCGGGCGCTCCTCGTCGGCGATACCGGCGGCCACTGCCTCGGCGATCGCCTCGTTGTCGTGACCGTCGATGGCTATCGTCTGCCATCCGGAGGCATCGAAGCGCTTGAGCGTGTCTTCGGTGTAAGACCAATCCTTGGGCCCCGACAGGGTGATTTCGTTGTCGTCGTAGAGGTAGATGAGCTTGCCCAGACCGAGGTGCCCGGCGAGGGAGGTGGCCTCCATAGCGACACCTTCCATGACGTCGCCGTCGGAGACGAGTCCGAAGGTGCGATGGTCGATGAGGTCGGAGCCGAAGAGGTGATTGAGCTTGGCTTCGGCGATGGCGAATCCGACACCGGTGGCAAAGCCCTGACCCAGCGGACCCGTAGTCATCTCGATCCCGAGAGGGACGTCCAGTTCCGGGTGCCCGGCGGTAGGGGAGCCCCACTGCCTGAAGTTCTTGATGTCCTCGATAGAGATCGGGAAACCGGTCAGATGGAGGATCGAGTACAAGAGCATCGAGGCGTGACCGGCGGACAGGATGACCCGGTCTCGGTTCTCCCATGTGGGG
>Ga0180430_10004892_pt1 | contig 11224 bp, 9 predicted proteins | sample SS_ome_9_FD_132999 | JGI IMG/M metagenome (GOLD analysis project Ga0180430, IMG submission 132999) | Hypersaline lake sediment archaeal communities from the Salton Sea, California, USA - SS_1_S_2 metaG | ecosystem: Environmental > Aquatic > Non-marine Saline and Alkaline > Hypersaline > Sediment... | reverse complement strand
GCTGCTTTTGGAGCCGAAGATCCTTCTGCTCGACGATACTCTCTCCGCCGTGGATGCCCATACCGAGCAGGAGATTCTAGAAGAGCTTCAAAATTACATGGCTGAGCGAACTTCAATCATCGTTTCTCACCGGATATCGGCTGTTCGGCAGGCCGATCTGATTCTGGTGCTCGATCAGGGACGGGTAGTTGAAACTGGTGATCACAAGTCGCTGCTCGCCGGTAGTGGCCTTTATGCGCGGCTCTATGAACGGCAAAGGTTGGCTGAAGAGATAAGAGAGAGACTGTAATGGTGATCTGTTTGGCTTCTGTCGTCGGAGGTGCAAATTAATGAGGGGTGGTATGTCGGGCCACAACCGAACGGTTGTCAGTGAAGAAGGCACGGTGCGGATCTATGACCACCGGCTGATGAAGCGAATGCTTCAATATCTGAAACCTTCGGCCGGTTTGGTGATTCTAACGACCACCTTGCTGATTCTCTATTCTCTCGCTTCGCTCGCCGGTCCATTTTTAACCCGGATTGGTATCGATCGCTATATAGCGCAAAGTGATTATCCTGGATTAGTTAGAATCTGTCTGCTCTGGATCGGTGTACAAATCCTCACTGGTTTGCTTCAGTACTTGCAAACGATCCTCATGAATATCGTCGGCCAGCGTGCAATGCTCCGGCTGCGCGATGAGATCCATCAGCACCTGCAGCGGCTGCCGATCTCCTTCTTTGATACGAATCCGATCGGGCGGCTCATGACGCGCGTTACAAATGATGTCGAGGTGCTGAATCAGATGTTCACCCAGGGAGTTGTCGCGATCTTTGGGGATATCTTCACGCTGCTGGGGATCATGGTGGTGCTTTCGATGCTCAGCGGCAAACTGGCTCTGGTCACCTTTGGATCGCTGCCTTTCATCTTTTTTATCAGTGTCAGATTTCGGACCCGCGTGCGGCGGGCCTTTCGTGGTATTCGAGTCGCGGTAGCAAAGATCAACACCTACCTTCAGGAATCGATCTCCGGCATGATGGTGATCCAAGCCCTTGGCCGGGAGAAACAGAATGAAACCGAATTCGCCGATCATAATGCCGAGCACAGAGATGCCTATCTCGAAGCGGTGAAAGCCTTTGCCTCATACTTTCCTCTGGTCGAGGTCATTCAATCAATCGCGATGGCGGCTATCCTCTGGTATGGCGGCGGCAAGGTCCTGGAGACCGAGCTAAGCTTTGGCGCGTTGGTTGCCTTTATCCAATATGTGCGCCGATTTTTTGTACCGATTAGGGATCTGTCCGATAAGTTCAATATTCTGCAGGATGCGATGGCCTCCTCGGAGAGGATATTCAGCTTGCTCGATAAGGAGCCAGAGGAGGCAACAGAGAGCGAGAGCCCGGCGGGTGAATCAGAATCTCCCCCCTTCGATCCGCGCGGCGATATCAAATATGAGGCGGTCAATGCCTCTTATGATGGAGAGACGCCGGTCCTAACCGATCTGTCATTGAACATTCCCTCTGGTAAAATCACGGCAATTGTTGGGGCGACCGGTTCAGGCAAAACAACGATGGCCGCCTTACTGTCCCGTTTTTATGAACCCACCAGCGGGCGGATCACTATCGGCGGGACGGATATCAAGACCATTCCCCGCAAGCAACTGAGGAAGGTAATGGCACTGGTTCAGCAAGATGTCTTTCTTTTTTCAGGCACCGTCGAGGAGAATATTCGCCTCTGGGAAAAGGAGATTACTGAAGATCAGATGGCTGCAGCGATCAATACCTCTCATGCTGATTGGCTGATTCGCCGGCTGCCCGATGGACTGAACCATCAAGTCTCCGAACGGGGTTCTGATTTTTCCACTGGAGAGCGCCAACTGTTGGCCTTTGCCCGAGCGCTCGCTTTTGATCCCGATATATTAATCCTCGATGAGGCGACCGCAAGCGTTGATAGTGAAACCGAAGCGCTGATTCAGGACGCACTCGAAGCGCTGCTTCACGATCGAACTTCGATTGTGATTGCTCATCGACTATCCACCATTCAGAGCGCGGATCAGATTGCAGTTCTCCAGCGCGGACGCCTGGCTGAGAGAGGGAATCATCAAGAGCTGATGAAATTAGATGGAATCTATGCCCGACTTTATCGGTTACAGTTTGCTGGGCAGGACAGTGTGTCACCTGAAACAGGGGAGGAGCCAAGATGATTATTGTTCCGCCAACTCCACCATCACGGCCATCGGAAAAGTCATCTGAACTCAGTCGGCAGTTAGCCGATACGATAGCAAGGTATAACCGCTTGAATCCCGACTTGTCAGCTAGTGAGATTCGGGCCGCTTTGCGTTTGGCTGCAAAGGAGACAGAGGTTGATGGGCAACCAAAACCAAAACTTGCTAAGACGTTGTTATTGACCTGTCTATTGGGTGGCTTGGCCTATTATTTTACATCCAGAGGTTTTGATCTTAGTAATATTCCGCCGGTGACTCTGACGATCATTGGCGCAATTGTCGTGGTGGGAGCTCTCGCGATTTGGCGGAACTAGCCAGCCTGTCCGCTGCCCACTTCAGCAAGTTTGCGGTACTAGTAGTACGATGCAATGCGGCGAGGAGGGTTTTATATGAAGAGGCAAGAAAAAGCGATTACCGATGCCGCCGAGATCGATCAGATTATAAATAGCTGCGACACCTGCCGACTAGGGCTATCGCTGAATAATCAGCCCTATGTGATCCCGATCTCATTTGGATATGACGGTGAACGAATCTATATTCATACTGCCGCAGAGGGCCGTAAGATCGATTATTTTGAAGGCAATCCAGAAGTTTGTGTTGAGTTCGATCAGGATGTGACACTGGTTACTCATGAGAGTAGCGCGTGTAAGTGGACAGCGGATTATCGGAGCGTTATCTGTTTCGGTCGGATCAGCGAGATCATCGATAGTGAACGGAAGATAGACGCACTTAATCAGATAATGATCCACTATTCGGGGCGATCCTGGGAATATCATCCGAATCAAATCTCACGCGTACGAGTGTGGCAGATCGATTTATTAGAGCGGTTCGGAAAATCTTCACAGCGCGGATAATTTGGCCCCCTGCTTGCTATCACTTACTGCAGGGAGGGGTCAGATGAAGAAAAAGATCAAAGTTAACTACATGAAGGTTTGCGAAACCGCGGGTAGATCGCCTCGTAAGATTACGCTGCCTCGGAAAATGTCGTCGCTCAGCGACCTTGAGCTGCTTGAGATCGTCATGAGAGATGAGCGGCGAAATGGCGACATCCGCCTGATGGCTGATCAGCTGCTAGATGGCGGTAACGCAGCGCTCCTCCGAAGGCTCACACCGCGCAAGATATCCAAGGTAGCTGGTGATGACCGAGCTCTCAGGGTCATGGCTTCACTCGAACTTGGGCAGCGGGCGATCAAGGGATCGGGTAGCGGTGTGCTCTCCTCGCCAAAACATGTTCAGGAATATACGCGCTGCTACGCCACGGCGGGGAGAGAGCACTTCTTGGCGATCCATCTCACCACTCGCCATGTACCGGCTCTCCTGGAAGTCGTCAGTATCGGTACGCTGAACGCCTCCCTAGTACATCCTCGTGAGGTATTCCGCCGGGCCATCCAGGAGGGGAGCGCCAATCTGATCCTGGTTCACAATCACCCCTCTGGTGACCCTTCGCCAAGCGCTGACGACGTCGAGATCACAACCCGATTAATTAGAGTGGGAGAGCTGGTGGGGATAGAGGTGCTGGATCATGTGATCCTGGCTGGGGAACGCTACTTTTCATTTCGGGAGGAGGGTTTTTTGGAGAAATAAAAGCGTGCCCGGCCTTCGGAAGCCGAGCACGCTTGTTGAGTGCGCTAGTGAACAGAATAGTCGTTGTAGTTTCCGCTGCCTATGAAATCGAAATGATCGTAAAGGGATTCGGCAGCTGTTTGTTCGCTGCTTCGATTCTCTCCTTCGGCGCATAGACCGCTTGAGTCGCCTGATCGAGCACCGGGGAGATAACCTCTCTGGCACAGCGCTGCATATCATCGACTGAAGTCGATAAAACTTTCTGGCGCAGATTTTGGCGGATCTCATCGGAGAGACCAAGCATAGTGCGGCGCATCGATTCGAGTCCCTTGCCGGCGGGATCAAGCACACCGTCGAGCCGGCTCATCGCCCCGATAATAGTTTTTCGGTGATCGTCTGAGGTCAGCTCTTCAGATAAGAAGTGATCGATAGACTGATTGTAGATCTCGATTGTTTTTTCTAGATTGGGATCGCGGTAAGAACCCATCGTCAAGCGCCCCTCGACTGGCGAATAGAGGCAGAACCCACCGTAGGCACCCCCTTCGATCCGGATCTTCTTATACATGAATCCAGTGCGCAGATGGTTAGAGAGGACCCACAATCCCGCCGCCGCGGGGTCGGTGTATTTGGGCACCGGGATAGCTCTGGCGACGTAACAGCTATTGCCGGGGATCGCCACTCCCGGGTTGAAAGAGATGATCTCGGGCCTGCTTGGCTTGCCGCTGGTTCCGCCGCCCGGCAGTGCGCTGATCAGTGGATCTAGAAGCGGGCGGAGGGCACTCAGGTTTTCCGATGAACCGGTCAGATTGATCGTTGCCCGGCCGGCGCGGAAGATGTGAGCGCGAAGCTCCAGAAGCCTGTCTGTGAGTTCATTGCTCTTCTCTGCGAAGGAATCGGCCTGCCCGCCGAGGAAGTTCAGTTGGGTCGCGCCATGCCATACTTCATCACGCCAACCGGCGAGCGATTGCGTCGAGGCTGCAGAGCGCATGCTGAAGATGTGACCCTGAGGTGCGACGGCGGCGCGCAACTGATTGCGCGTTTGAGAGAGGATATCTTTCAGCCGATTGCTGTCGGTGAGGTCGCCACTGGTGAGGATATCGCGAACCACCTCCACCATCGCTCCGATATTGCGCCTGAGCGCTGAGGCGCGCAGGATAAATAGCTGGAGAGTTTGGTCAGTGCCGATCTGACTGGTAGCCATTAATTGTGCGCTGACATTGCCTGTCACGAGCGCTTTGTGAGTGGCGAAGGCTTCATAACCCATATCGCCAGCCCCCATGCCGGTAGCGGTGTCGCCCAAGAGAGGCAGGTAGGGCTGAAGTTTTTCCGGAACATCAGATATGTCAAAAGCCACATCGATATAAACAATGTTGTTAGTGAAGATGTCATGTTCATAGACAGTGACGCCGCTGATATCCTTCTCTTTGCTCGGTAAGACCGCGACCTCGCATGGGATATCCTCAATTTCCAGCCGAGGCAAACAGGCTAGCTCAGCGGGGCTATCTTTCTTCTGCTGTTCTGCATTTAGGGCATCGACCGTTGCTTGGATCTGATCGAGATCGGCTTTGGTTTTTGAACTTTGTAGCTTTGCCAGCCGCGCCGCTTCAGCCTCGACCTGCTCTTGGGCGTGAGTCTGACTAGGTGTGATAACCGCTACCAGTCGATGGGGATTATCCACAAGCCAGCGTCCGATTGCCTTTTGGAAAAGCTCGGGATCAGCGGCCCAGCGCTCGCGAAGGGAATTCATCAGTGTTGGGAAGGTGAGTGGTAACAGGGGGTCGTTGTCATGGAGCCAGGTGCTGAGTGTGCGAAATAGCAGGGTAATTGAAAATGGCATCGGCCGCCGACTGATTTCCAGACCGGAGAACTCAATCTGATGGATCGCCGCTTCGAGGAGTTCGCTGGCGATCCCATTGTCGGCAAGATCTCTAAGCGTTTCTTGGATCAGCTGTTCGATTTTGTCTGTTTTGTCTGGCTCTGTGCCGCGTAGACCAACAATGAATGGGAATTCTTTATACCAGTTTTTAAGACCAGTGGTTGGCGAGAGATCCTGACCCAATCCCGAATCGATGAGCGCTTTCCGAAGTGGAGCGGCGGAATTGCCGACCAGGGCTTCTTCGAGGACTTCGAGGACCAGACGTTCTTCGAGGTCGGCCGCCGGTGTCGTCAACCAGGCCAGATTAACGATTGAACGATTTTCCAGCGCATCATCGGGACCGACCGGGTAACTAGCTGCGGTCTGCCTAGGTTTATCCCACCGCTTCTGATCAGGTACGGTGGAGTCGACGTCAACGGCTTCAAAATCCGCCAGCTGTTTGCCTAAGAATTCTAGGTGATCGCTGGTTGGAATATCGCCATAGAGGAAGAATCGGGCATTGGTGGGGGAATAGAAAGAGCGATGGAATGCGCAAAAATCCTCATAGGTGAGGTCAGGCACATTTTCGGGCAGACCGCCAGATTCGACGCCATAGGGCGAGCCGGGGAAAAGAGCCTGCTGGGTAGTGCTGGCGGCAATCCGCTCGGGAGTGGAGAAAGCGCCCTTCATCTCATTTAGGACAATGCCAGAAAGCTTCAGCTTGCCATCTTCATCGATTTCCAGGTGATGGCCTTCGCGCTGAAAGGTGCTTTCACTAAGCAATGGTCGCAGGGTCAGATCGGTGTAGACTGAAGCAAGGTTGTAGAAATCGGCTCGCACTTCGCTGCAGATCGGGTAGCAGGTGAAATCGGGTGCGGTAAAGGCGTTGATGAAGGTGTTGAGCGATCCTCGGGAAAGCTCATTGAACGCATCCTTGACCGGATATTTCTTTGAACCGGCGAGAACCGAGTGCTCGAGAATATGAGCGACTCCCGTCGAATCGGGAGGCGGTGTTTTAAATGTGATTGAGTAGAGATTTTCGCGATCGGCACAATGTAAGTGAATCAGCTGAGCGCCGGTAACATCATGCCGGGCTATGTAGGCCGTCGCTTGGAGTTCCTGAATTGGAACCACGCGTTCATTAGTAAAACCAAATAGCTGTTTGCCAACTTCCAGAGTTGGAGCTGGGCAGATATTCTGAGTCGACATGACTAACTCCCTTCACGTCGATAGAGATGAGTGCGGACCGCTTGTTCAATCGATTTACTTTACTGCTCCGGGCGCGAAGGTTCAACGCCCAGTTTCGCAGCCGATAGCCCAGGCGCCTATTAATTTGCCGCCGGGGGGGTGTCGATTCTCCGGTAGACAGGGGGAGGAGGGGCGCAGTGACCAGACACCACCCTCTGGATCACAAAAGAGGGGATTAGCGGTCTGATTGCCGGGCAGCTCATTCAGATGACCGATGCAGCCTGTCCAATCGCCTCCCTGGTTTGCGAACAGGCAGCAGGAGGAGAGGGCAATCTGGCTATTGGCATCAGCGCAGGCGCAGGCAGAACCACTTCCGAAGGCAATGATCGAGCGGATCAGCAGGATATCAGAGAATAGCTCACTATTGATTGTACTACCCTTGGGAGCAGCGTTATCTGCGAAGGTGCAGTTGGTGACGATTGGCTTGGCATTCTTACACGAAAGCGCGCTGCCCCGTTCTGCGAAATTATAGGTTAGAGTGCATTTAGTTAAGAGAGGGTTTGAGGAGGTGATTGCCAACGCTCCGCCGGTGATTGTGCAAACATTGTGAGAAAAGCGGCAGCGGCTAAAGCTCGCCTCAGAGTTGGCACAGGCCACGGCGCCACCGCTACCAGTGTAGACAGTATTGCCGGTAAAAATGCAGTCCTCAAAAACCGCTGCTGAGTTGCCGAACCAGATTGCGCCGCCGGTACCGCGGTCGATGGTGTTATCCTGAAACTCGCATTCATCGAATAGTACCGAACTATCTGTAATCCACAGTCCACCTCCGCCACCGGTATTGACCTGATTGGTGGAGAAACGGCATTGGATGAACCTTAGCTGAGTATTATCGCTAGCCACCAACGCCCCCCCGTTAAAGGCCGCGCTGTTGTTCAGTAAGTGACAGCGGATAAAGGTGGGCGAGGAGGAGGAGCAACGAACCCCACCGCCATTTTCCATCTCCCCACCTGTGATCGTGATGCCCTCGATGATAGTGGTCTCCGTCGCCGGGCCGGAGATGATTAGGGCGCGGCCTTGCTGCTGGCAATCGATGACGCAGGTTTCCGCTATTCGATCGGCCGAGATGATCGTAATCGACTTCCCCTGCAGGCTGAGATTTAGATTGCCTAAGCCGGAGTAGGTGCCCGGCGCCAACTCCAGGGTATCTCCATGACTTGCGGCGATGATGGCCGGTTGCAGCGCGGCGAAATCCCCAATACCATCGGGGTGAAGTAGATAGGTCTTGGATCTGGCCTGATCAACCGCCAGATTAAGGAGAAGAAAGAGAACCAGCACGAATAGAGCGCACGGTAAGGGCCGAAGATGGGCCAAAGCATTTCGATCTGGATTATCTATGAGCATATTGGCACCTCGCGCATTGACCTGAAATCTCTATATCTATTCGACATCTGGTCGAAGAGAAGACAAATCGAGCATAACTTATATGAGATTCGAACCTGAATCCAACTAATTCAATACTGTGAGGAGACCAAAAGCGGGGCTTGCACACCGATGGCGTCTGTGCTGAACTCAGTGGCCTAAGTGAGTTCATGAGCAGACGGAGAGGTTATGGAAAATCAACGTTTGACTGATTTGGATAAACAGCTGCGGGGATTCCCCGGCAAAAAGATCCTGGTGCTTGGAGATGTGATGCTGGATCACTACATCTGGGGGGAGACTTCGCGGATATCTCCTGAAGCGCCGGTGCCAGTGGTTGGTGTCCAGCGGGAGAGTTCTCGGCTTGGCGGGGCGGCGAATGTGGCTGCCAATATCAAATCTCTTGGCGGAGAGCCGATCCTGGTTTCAGTCCTCGGAAACGATGAAGGCGGGCGCCAATTGCGTGAGGCCTTTACTTCACGAAAGATCTCCGATTCCAATCTGGTCGTCGATAGCGAGCGGCCGACTGTGAAAAAAACTCGAGTTATTGCCCGCAGTCAGCAGGTGGTGCGGATTGATCGGGAGGTTACGAGCAAACTGTCTTCATCAACCCTGGCATCTATGTCCGCAAAGATCGAAGCGGTGGCTGATGAAATCGATGGCGTGCTGATTTCCGACTACGGCAAGGGAGTTATCTGTCAGACGCTCCTCGATCGCTGGTTGCCTTTTTTTAGAGAGCAGAAGCTACCGGTTTGTGTTGACCCGAAAGAGACTCATTTTCACAGCTATCGGCAGGTGACGGTACTGACGCCGAATGTAAAAGAGGCCTCTTTTGCTGCCGGTCAACCGATTGTCGACATTGCTTCACTCGAGAAGGCCGGACAGCGGCTTCTCACCAGCCTTGAGGCCGAAGCGCTTCTGATCACACGCGGTGAAGAGGGCATGGCCCTTCTGCGCAAGGGGACGCCAACCTATTTCATTCCTTCATTCGGCCGAGAGGTCTATGACGTAACCGGTGCCGGAGACACGGTTGTCAGTACGCTGATGATGGCCCTAGCCTCGGGCGTTTCGCTTGAAGATGGCACTCTCCTGGCCAACCATGCCGCTAGCAGAGCGATTCGGGAGTTGGGGACAGCTACTGTCAGTTGCGACGAAATCCGCGAAAGCTTAGTCGATCACCATCAAGGAGAGCCGAGGTGAGTTTTTCCCAGATTAACGAGGCCGCCCAGCGAGTTGTGACGTTACCGGAACTGCTCACGCTTGTGGCTCCGGTTCGTGAGATTGGCGGCAAGATAGTTTTTACCAATGGCTGTTTTGATATTCTCCACGCTGGACATGCCTCCTTGCTGGAAAAATCCGCCGCACTGGGAGACTGCCTGGTTGTTGGGCTCAATACCGATGCCTCGGTGCGCCGTCTTAAGGGATCGGACCGGCCAATTGTACCTGAGCAGGCCAGGGGATTGATGCTAGCTTCGCTGCGCGCGGTCGATCTGGTGGTGTTGTTTGATGAAGATACTCCCGCAGAGGTGATAGAAGCACTGGTGCCTGATATTCTCGTCAAAGGCGGTGACTATGGCCTCGATGAGATCGTCGGCCGCCAGGTGGTCGAGGCCGCTGGTGGCGAGGTCGTGCGAGTTGAATTGATTGAGGGATATTCAACGACTGAACTCCTGCGGCGGCTTAGATAACAGATGCTTGCGCCTCGCGTGCGTTTGCTTTTCCCAACCGCGTTCAATCCCGCGAGGCTCTACCGTAAGATGGAAATCAACCTCACCAAATGAGAGGGAATTGATGGACCGGTACAAGGCTCTAACCGAAGCCGTCATCAATGGCGATGCACCGGCCGCCGTACAGATTACAGATGAAGCCCTGACTGCTGGCGTCGCCCCTTCAGAGATAATTTACGAATATCTAACTCCCGCCATGGATGAGGTGGGCCGGCGTTTTGAGGGCGGCGAGTTTTTTCTGCCCGAACTTCTGATCGCGGCTCGTGCCATGAAAACGGCGATGGAGAAGATAGAGCCGCTACTGCAGGACGCGGCCTCCGAATTCGCCGGCAAGGTTGTCATTGGCACTGTCGCCGGCGATTTGCATGATATCGGCAAGAAGCTGGTGGCCTCGATGCTAGAAGGCAGCGGCTTCAAGGTGATTGATTTGGGGAGTGATGTCTCCGCCGGGGCGTTCGTTGACGCAGTGCGAGAATCGAAGGCGAGTGTTGTTGGCATGTCAGCTCTCTTGTCGTCAACGATGCCGGCAATGGGTGAGGTGATTTCGGAGCTTAGAGCCGCGTCGCTACGTGATCAGATCAAAGTGATTGTTGGCGGCGCTCCGGTTACCGAGCAATTCGCCAAAGAGATAGGAGCCGACTGCTATGCCGATAACGCGGGTGCGGCCGTCAATGCCGTGCGCCGGCTCGTGGGCCAGGCATGACTCCACGGGAGATTGTCCGGCGCACGCTGGAGTTTGCCTCCCCGCCAAGGATTCCTAGGCAGCTTTGGGTGCTACCCTGGGCAGCGAATCGGTTCCCTGACCAGGTGCGAAAGCTACAGACTCGTTTTCCGGATGATATCTGCGGCGCCCCTATCCATTACATCGATCCTCCCAAAACTTTGGGTGATCCTTACCAGCCAGGAACGTATCAGGATGATTGGGGATCAGTTTTTACCAATATCCAGGCCGGCATAATTGGGGAGGTGAAGAGACCGCAGCTGGATGATTGGAGTAAACTAGACACCATTCGATTTCCGATTGAAAGATTGAATATCGATCTCGCTCAATTAAACGCGTTTTGCCGCGAAACTGACCAATATGTTATCTCCGGCACCTGTCCGCGTATCTTCGAACAGATGCAGTTTATCAGAGGTACTGAAAACTTGCTGATTGACCTGCTTGATCGCCCATCAGAGCTCGAAATCCTAATTGGGCGAATGCATGAGTTTTATATCAGTGAGCTCGAAATCTGGGCCGCTTCCGATGTAGACGCCCTTTCCTTCATGGACGACTG
>Ga0180430_10004890_pt1 | contig 11227 bp, 5 predicted proteins | sample SS_ome_9_FD_132999 | JGI IMG/M metagenome (GOLD analysis project Ga0180430, IMG submission 132999) | Hypersaline lake sediment archaeal communities from the Salton Sea, California, USA - SS_1_S_2 metaG | ecosystem: Environmental > Aquatic > Non-marine Saline and Alkaline > Hypersaline > Sediment... | reverse complement strand
TCAGGGCCGCCTCGCAGAGCAGCGGCGAGAGGAAGTCGGTCAGCGAGGGCTCGAAGTCGGGGCGGGCGTCGCGATCAGCCCCGTACCATCGGCTCGCCGCATGAACGATCGCCGTGGCCAGCTCCTCGTCGCGGCACTGGCGGGCGTAGTCGAGGGCCAACAGGCAGGCGAAGGCGGTGTTGGCATGGGTGCCGGCCCGAATCGGATAACCCGCCCCCCGCACGAACTCCGTCAGCCGCCCGGCCAGGTCGCCGGCCAGCGGATCGACCGCACCTGTCCAGCCGGCCGCAGCCGGATCCTGCTCCCGCAGCCGTTCAAGTTCCGCCCGCAGTTCCAAGAGCCAGGCCCAGCCATAGGGCCGCTCGAAGCTCTTGGCGGCCGGTCGGGCCAGGGCGGCCCGCTCGGCCGACAGTCCCGCCGGCGTGAGCCGGGCGGCGAGCGTCTCCCGGATGGCCGTTGCCGGCTCGCCATCGGGAAAGAGCCGCAGCAGCCGGACGAGCAGCCAGTGCATGTGGACGGCCGAATGCCAGTCGAAGGCTCCGCAGAAGACCGGGTGCCGGGCGACGTGATCGGCAGCCCCGGGCTCGGGCCCCTCGAGCACATGATCGAGCTTGTAGGGAAACGGCCGCTCGACGTTGGCGATGGCCACCCTGGCGAAGGCGGCGGCGAGTCCTGATTCAAGTCGCATGCGAAAGGCCCCGGCGGCGGGCCTTCTCGGCAGCCTGCGAGCTCTGTCGCCCGCTAGCCGACCTGCCAGCCGGGACGCCTGAGGATCGACCAGTTCAGGTCGCCGCCCAGCACGGTGCTTCCGGCCTGCACAGACCCGTTCATCAAGCTGACCACCGTAACTCCGTTCGAGTTCTGCCGCCAGAGGATGTCGCTGCGGCCGTCCCCGTCGGCATCTTCAGAGCCGACGACCGACCAGTCGAGGCTGCCCCCGAGCACGGTCGAGTCCCCGAAGCCGTCATAGAGGCTGCCGACGACAACCCCGCTGACGGCATCCCGCCAGAGCCCGTCGAGCAGGCCGTCGCCGTTGAGGTCGATCGTCGGCCGCGGCGATGCCTGTGGCTCGCTTGCGGGAATCGACCAGAGCTCGGTGCCGACCTCCCCGTCACTGGCGGTGGGGCGGATCTTCCGACGAGGTCGGCGAGGCGGGAGAAGTCTCACGCGTGACCTCCTCGGACGCGTTGAGCCTGTTGCCATTCCTGCTCCGCGAGGCCGAAGGCGAGGGTCATGCCAGCCCCCCCGGGGCCCGTGCGAACCGAGACACCGGGGAGCGGTTCGGCAGCACAATGGGTTTCCGACGGATGCTTGGCATAGATCCCGTTCCAGCGGCGAAGGATCGTCCAGTCAGGCAGCGTGAAGCATGCCCGGAGCTCTCGCAGGATAAGCCCGTCGATCTCGGCGCTGTCGAAGGGGCTGATCGACCCGTCGTATTCGTGCGAGTCGCCAAGGATCACCTCGCCGGCGGTGTTCTGCGAGGCCATCACGTGGATTCCGAAGCGGTCAAGCTCCGGTGTCTCCGTCGCGATCCGGTGTCGCAGCCGGGGCAGCGATGGGCAGACGTCGAAGGCCTTGTAGTGCCGCAGGGTCAGGCCGCTGGCCAGATGGGTCTTGAGCCGCCATCCCGCGGGCTGCGGCACGGTGGCGAGCATCTGCAGCTTGCAGCGGGTCAGACCGGATGAGGCGAGCAGGTCGGGAAAGAGTGTTTCAAAGTCGGTCCCGTTGCAGATCACGATGCGATCGCCATCCCAGCTGCTGCCGTCAGCGGTCTGGAGCCGGCCGGTCTCGACGGCGACCACGGTGGTGTTCCAGCGAAACATCACTCCGTGGCGATCGCTGAGCCAGGCGGCGATTCCCGGGATCGCCTCGCCGGGGTCGACCGCGACTTCCGTGTTGGTCTTCAGCCCCCCGAGGAGGCCCGCTCGGTTGGCAGCCGGCGTGACGGCCTGCACCTCGTCGGCCGTGAGCAAGGCAACGTCGTAGCCGAGGCCCGGAGCTCGCTCGGCAAACTCCTCGAGCACCGCCAGTTCGTCCTCGCGGTGGGCCACATGGATCGAGCCGCAGGGATCGGCCCGGATGCCCGTGTCGGCCGCCAGGGCAAGCCAGCGGCGGCGGCTGGCCAGGGCGGCGGCGTGAGCGGCACCGGCGGCCTGCCCCACCGGCCAGACCATGCCGAAGTTGCGGATCGAGGCCCCCACCGCCCGGGGCGACCGTTCAAACACGGTCACCCGATGGCCCTGCTCGGCAGCCAGCCAGGCATGGGCCAGGCCCATGATGCCGGCACCGACCACCCCGACCGACAACTCACTCGCCATGGCACCATCGCTCCCGGACGGGGCTGCGGAGGGGAATCAGCGGGGATGGTCGGAGGTCCACGCTAGTCTCACTGGACGGGTTCTGCGCCTTGTGCCGGCCGCGGCCGGGCCCCCTCGCCGGGATGCTTGGTGAGCACCGCATGGTCGAAGAGCTGGCCCGCGTCGTCGAAGGCCTTGATGTCGAGGGTGTCGCCGAAGCAGGTGACGTAGCAGAAGTGGTGGCCGCGGCGAACGCGGTGCTGAAAGGCCGGACGGTAGGGGCCGAAGGTTTCCAGGTGCCCGCCGGCACCGCCGGTGATCATGTAGACCGTCCCGTTCTTCTCGACCGGCTTGCCGGCCCGCAGCATCCAGCTCCGCTCGTAGGAGTGAATGTGACCGCTCCAGACGATGTCGACGGCATGCTTGTCGTAGAGGGCGACGAGTTGCTTGGCATTGGTGTCTCCAAAGGTCATCTGCGACATCGGCTTCTTCCAGTCGTTGCCGTAGTCGTCGTCCGACGAGAAGGGAGGGTGGTGGTGCATGCAAATCTTCCAGCGGGCCTCCGAGGCCGCCAGCTGCCGGTCAAGCCAGAGATGCTGCTGGCTGCCTGGCGCGAGCTCCTTGTTGCTGTCGATCATGAAGAACTGCACGTTGCCACGGCAAAAGGTGTAGTAATACTCCGGCTCCGGCAGATGCATGTAGTTGTAGTAATGGGTGGCGTTCTGCTCGTGGTTGCCGAGAACCGGATAGACCACAACCCGGCTGGCAAGCGGCTCCATGTTGGGAAAGTAGTGCTCGGTCCAATGCCGCTTGTTGGTGCCGGTGGTGACGAGGTCGCCGCCCAGCAGGGCAAACTGCGGCCGAAACTCCCACATTGCCTCGGCGACCCGCTTGACAACCGCGGGCTGGGCCTGGCTGTCGCAGATCACCGTGAAGGCGACCGGGGCATCGGGGCCGGCGGCCGTCTGGAACGTCCGCACCTCGGTGGGCAGGGAATCAACCGCGGAGACCTCCGCATCCTGGCCTTCACCGGGAGAGCGCGTGGTGTAGTAGTAGAGCGTGTCGGGCTCGAGGCCGGTCAGGGTGATCTCGTGGATCGTGCGGGGCTCCGGCTCGCGGACCTCGTTCTCGCAGGTCGCATCGAGACCGTGACGGACGATCCCGCGGCAGGCGTGCGCGGTCTCCCACATGATCGTGATCGAGTCGGCGGTGCCCCACTGCAGGTAGGGCCTGATGATCAGCTCGGGGGTCGCGTCGATCGGCAGGGGGATTTTCGCCGGCCCGTCGGCCGGCAGGGAGACGAGGTCGGCCCCATGCTCGAACTCGTGAGCCACCCAGCTCGGCCTGGCACACATCCGGAACAGTTTCACGCTGCCGATTCGCCCCTGATGGACGTTGGACTCGTTGGCATCGCGGTAGCCGCCGAGCCAGATGCCCAGGTCGTCCGGCCAGAGAATGTCGCCGTCCTGGGCGTCGGACCGGGCGACCGGCTCGCCATTGACGAAAAGCAGCAGCGTCTCGCCATCGTAGGTGGCCGCGACGTGGTGCCAGCGACCCTTCGCATAGGGCAGCCTGCTGCGGAGGTACTCGATCGTGCCGTCGTCATCTGAGCCGCCCTCGGTGGCGAGGCCGACGTAGAACCGCTCCTTGTCGTAGCCCAGCACGAGGCCCTTCTCGGCATCGCCATTATCTTGGAGGGCCGAAAAGATGCCGCCCCAGTCGACAGGATGATCGACCGTCACCCAGGCGGAGATGGTGAAGTCGCGGTGCGGGAGAAGTTTCCGTGCGGCCTCGCCTTCGCCGGGCACCCGGTGGCACTCCTCCAGCCCCGCAAACCGAAGGCCGACGATGGTTTCGTCTTCCGGGAGCGGATCCCCGCCCAGCTTGACCGCGGGCCCGAACTGCGGGGCGAGCGTGGGGCGGCCGTTCTGATCCGCGGCGACATGCTGCCTGGCGAAGGTGTAGGAGAGCACCGGATCGGGTGTCGGCTCATGGGCCACGGCGGGCATCGAGCCGACGAGCAGGGCGATGCCGGAGAGTCTTGCGAGGACGGGACGAAGGGCCATCGGTGTTCTCCTTGTTGGTTGCCGCCAGCATCGCCTGAGGTCCGCCGTGCCGCGGGCCATGCGCATCAGGATCGTGCTCTGGCGGCGTGTTCTACCCGCTCTCGAGCGGCGATGTTTGTGAGAACTGGACGAGCCGGCCCTCCATCGAGGGCCGGCGGCTTCTGTTTCCCGGCGGCCTGCCTCACGCACCACCGCGAGCATGGAAACGTGAAGGCGGGTTGAGTCGCTGAGGAACGTCGACCCGCCGCCGTCACCGCGGCGTGTCGGAGGCCACGGCTCACCGAATGCTCATCCACCTCGCATCGCTCACCTCCCGCACATGTTTGCCCGCGAACTGCCAGCCGCCACTTTTCCCGAGCGTCCGGGGGCCGGCTCCTCACAAAACAAGTTCTTTGTGAGTTCGCTGGACAGCGATCTCGTTCTGGCCATAGTGCTCGCGGTTGGCCAAGGCGATGGAGCGAGCGTCGCTTCATTCCTGCACGAACGCTGGGTTCCCCCGACAACACGCACCAGGAGCAACCGTCCATGTCCTACCTCCGCCGAAGTCCCGCCGGGCGTCTTGGAAGCCTTGTCAAGTCCGTGTTTCAGCGGGCAAAGACCGGCCCGGGCCGGCGGTTCCTGCAGCTTTCGGGAGGGGAGCGGTTCGAGCACCGCAGGCTGCTGGCCCTGACGGTCGAGAGCATCGCGACGCCGGCCGTGGGGTCGGTCGACGTCGACCTCGGGACCGACCTGGTGTTCACGTTCAGCGAAAATGTGCAGAAGGGGCAGGGCCGGATCTACGTCGTCGAGCAGGCAACCGGGGAGGCCGGGGTCTCGGTGAGCGTTCGCGACGATGCAGTGACCGTCGCCGGCAACCAGGTGAGCATCGACCTGCCGGTTGACCTGCTCCCCGACAACACCTACTCGATCTCGATCGACCCGGGGGCCTTCATCGACACCTCGACCACGCCCACGGCGGCCGCCACCCTCCTGACTCAGTCGTTCGAGTTCATCAGCCTCGATCCGTTCGTCACCGAGACCGGCGGGGACGGCAGCGACTACTCGACCACGCCGCAGTTCGGCTTCGAGCTCGAATCGACCCTCAATCCGGAACTCGGTGTCGCGGAGTGGCGGGGATGGTCGTTCGCCGACAAGGACGCCTGGATCACAGCCGCCGGCAATCAGAACCGCGACCAGTTCGAACTGGGCGACGGCACGCTGCTGATCTCCGACAGCGACGAATACGACGACGCAAACTCCCCCGAGCGGCCCTGGGTCGGCTATTCCTACACCCCCGAGATCGACCTGACGGGCGTCGCTCCCAACTCGGTCACGCTCGAGTTCGACTCGAGCTTCCGCCCGGAGAATCCGCGGGCCAGCGACGGCCAGCTCGGCACCCTGGAAGTGACCTTCGATGGCGGCCTCTCCTGGACCGAACTGCTGCGGCTTGACGGCGACAACACCTCCAACAACGGCTCGAATGCCGTCAGCGCCAACATCAACGAGCGGCTCGTCTCCGGGACGGCGACCGGCCTCTCCGGTGACGGCAAAGGGGGCGTGAGCTTCGGGGCGGTCGACAACCCCTCGACCGGCAGCATGCAGTTCCGCTGGTTCGTCGAGGGCACCAACGACTGGTGGTGGGCGATCGACGACATTCTGGTCACCGGCGACATCGTCGGCGTGCCGTACGAGGGGCTGACCGATCAGACCGTCTGGACCTTCTCGACGCCGGAATCTCCACGCTTCACCCTCTCGGTCGACGCCGCCGCCATCAGCGAGAACGGCGGAACCGCCACCGCGACCCTCAGCCGCAATGCCGGCCCGCTGGTGCCGGACGGCGAGGTGGTTGTCAGCCTCGCCTCGAGCGACGAGACCGAGCTGACCGTTCCCGCCACGGTCACCATTCCCGCCGGCCAGCTCTCGGTGACCTTCCCGGTCACGGCCGTCGATGACGGCGAGGCCGACCGCACCCAGACCGTCACGATCGAGGCGGTCGCCGCCCCCTTCACCAGCGGCACGACCAGCCTCCTGGTCACGGATGACGAGGGTCCGAAGGTCGTCTCGGTGGTGCCCGGCGACGGGCTGACCGACGTCGATTACCGGTCGGACCTGACCATCACTTTCGATCGCGAGGTGGTCAAGGGAGCCGGGATCATCCGCCTGGTCGCGGCCGCCGACGGCGAGCAGGTGGTCGAGCTCGACGTCGCCTCGACCGACGTCCTCGTCAGCGGCGCGACGATGACGATAACGCTTCCCGACCTGCCGGGGGAAACGGAGTATCAGATCCTGATGGATGACGGCGTCGTGGTCAGCACCAGCAGCGACCTCTACAGCGGCGTGATCCTGATGGAGGAGAACTTCGACACGCTCCCGCTGCTCGACTTCGCCGACAGCCTCGTGGGGCCCGACGTCGGGGACGGCACCGACTACACCTTCCAGAATCCGCTCGGCTTCACGATCGACAACAGTCTGATGGCAACCGGCGGCAGCTCTCCCTTCGAGGGCTGGTCCTACATGGACAAGAACTCCTGGATCGCCGAACAGGGAGACCAGAGCCGGAGCAACTTCACGCTCGGCAGCGGAACGGTGGCGGTCGCCGACGGGGACGCCTGGGACGATTATCCCCACGACGAGGGATACATGAACAGCTTCCTGATCACCCGGCCGATCGACCTGACCGGGATCACGCCCGGTTCGGTCTCGCTCGAGTTCGATTCCAGCTACTACCACGAACTGCCGCAGTTCGCTTCGGTCCACGTCAGCTACGACGGGGTGACCTTCAGCCCGCTGCTGTTCTTCGGCGATGAGACCGTGCCGGGGATCGGTGACGGCAGCAGCCGCAACGAACGGATCGTGGTCGATTCGTCGAGGCAGTTCAACGACATCATCGGCAGCAGCATCGTCGACAGCTCGCTCGACAATCCCGGGTTCGGAACGCTCCAGTTCATGTTCCGGTACGAGAATGCGGGCAACAACTGGTGGTGGGCGGTCGACAACATCGTCGTCCGCGGGGAGCGGGCCGGCGAGCCCTTCGCCGGACTGGAAGCAGACTCCTGGAGCTTCACGACCGGCCCCGCGCCGACGCTCTCGGTCAGCTTCGACCCCGCGACGATCGCCGAGACCGGCTCGGCCACCGGGACCGTCACGCGGACGGTCGACCTGGCGAGTGAACTGGTCGTCTTCCTGGCCAGCAGCGACCCGACGGCGGCCACGGTACCCGCGACGGTGACGATTCCGGCCGGCGAGGCGTCGGCGACCTTCGCGATCACCGCCTTCGACGACTTCGTGACCGACGGCAACCAGGAGACCGAGATCTCGGTGACGGCGGACGGCTTCTTCTCCGGCTCGGCCACGATGACCGTGGCCGATGATGACTTCCCGCAGCTGATCGCGGCCACGCCTGCCGCCGGGGCGACCGGGGCCGCCGTCGACGGGCCGCTCACGCTGACCTTCGACCAGAACGTCCGGGCCGGCAGCGGCTTCATCACGATCGTCGACTCCGCCAGCGGGGCCGCGGTCGAGAGCATCAGCATCAACTCGTCCGCGGTCGCGATCGTCGATGCCACGGTCACCGTGACCCGCAGCGTCCGCCTGGCGGGCCAGACCGCCTACCACGTCCGCATCGATCCGGCCGCGATTCTGGCGACGGCGCCGGGTGTCAGCGACGGCGTGCCGCTGCTGCGGCAGGACTTCGAGCTCCTGCCGCTCGGCCCGGCGGTGACGGAGAGCGGTGGCGACGGGACCGATTGGACGGCCGAGCCCCCGAGCGGTTGGACGGTCGACAACACCGAAATGCCGGCCGGCGGGGTGCCGGAGTACGCCGGCTGGACCTTTGTCGACAAGGACACCTGGAACGTCTGGAGCGGCCAGGGGCGTGACGCCTTCACGCTCGCCAGCGGCACCGTCGCGGTGGCCGACACCGACGAGTTCGACGACAGCGAACCGAAGCCGGAGGGCCCGTTCAACAGCACGTTCATTACGCCTCTGATCCCGCTCCAGGCCGTCGCGGGCGGGGATGTGACGATCGAGTTCGACTCGAGCTTCCGGCCCGAGGGGGGCGGAGGCGGCGCGGCCGACGGCAACCAGACCGGGATTGTCGAGGTCAGCTTCGATGGCGGGGCCACCTGGACCAATCTCCTGACGCAGGACGGCGACACCTCCGACGGCTCGCTGAATGACGCGAGCGTCAACCGGCGGGAGTCGCTGACCGCCGCGATTCCCTCCGCAGCGACGGCGATGCAGGTGCGTTTCGGCCAGGAAGGGTCCAACGATTACTGGTGGGCGATCGACAACGTTTCGATCATCGCGACGACGATCTCCCCGCCCTACCCCGGAATCTCCGACACCAGCCTGGCCTTCACCACCGAAGATGCAACCGCTCAGCCGGCCATCGAGGCGGCCAGCTTCGTCGGCGGGACGGCCGCGGCCGATGTCTCGGCGCCGATCACGCTCTCCTTCAATCAGCCAATGCGGGCCGGCAACGGCTTCCTCCGAATCGTCGATCTGGCTGCCGGGGTCGCGGTCGCGAGCTTCAATGTCAACAGCGACGTGACGTTCAGCGGCAACGACGTCGTGATCACGCCGCCTGCCCCGCTCGGCTTCGACACGGCGTACGCGGTCCGGGTCGATCCGGGGGCCCTGCTGACGGTGGCCTCGGAGAACCGCTCCGGCGTGCCGCTGATGGTGCAGGACTTCGAGCTCCTGCCGCTCGGCCCGGCAGTGACCGAGAGCGGCGGTGACGGCACCGACTGGACCGCGACGCCCCCGGCGGACTGGCTGGTCGACAACAGCGGCCTGGCCGCCGGCGGGGTGCCCGAGTACGCCGGCTGGACCTTTGTCGACAAGGAGACCTGGAACTTCTGGAGCGGCCAGGGCCGCGACAGCTTCACGCTCGCTGGCGGCACGGTCGCGGTGGCCGACACCGACGAGTTCGACGACAGCGAACCGAAGCCGGAGGGGGCCCTCGACTCGCTCCTGGTGACGCCGGCGATCGATCTGACGACGGTCACCTCGTCGTCGGCCACAATCGAGTTCGACTCGAGCTTCCGGCCCGAGGGGGGCGGCGGCGGCTTCGCCGACGGCAACCAGACCGGCGTTGTCGAGGTCAGCTTCGATGACGGGGCGACCTGGACCAACCTCCTGACGCTCGACGGCAACAACGCCGACGGCTCGCTGGCAGACACCAGCGTCAACCGCCGCGAAGTGCTGACGGTGCCGATCTTCGCCGGTGCCGAGACGATGCATGTCCGCTGGGGCCAGCAGGGCACCAACGATTACTGGTGGGCGATCGACAATGTCAGGATTTCCGCCGACGTCGACCGCTGGGCCTTCGAGGGCGTCACCGACGACACCTCGATCACATTCACCACCGCGACTGGCTCGGTCGGCAATGAGACGATCGTCGATGTCGGCAGCGGGCAGACCGTGACCGACACCACGGTCCACGCCGGCGACGCGGTGATCGTCAAGACCGGCGAGGGCACGCTGATCCTCGATCTGGCCAACAGCCATTCCGGCGGCCTGCGGGTCGATGCCGGGGAGGTGGTGATCCGAAACGCCGCCGCGGTCAACGGCGGCCCGCTGACGGTCGCCGCCGGGGCGAAACTGACGCTCGATACCGGCGTCTCGCGGATCGATGTCTCCGCGCTGGCGGTCGATCCGGCCGGCCAGATCGACCTCGGGCGGGCCGGGCTTGTGATCGCGGCCGGCGGCATCGACCCGGCGGAGTTGCGGGCGGCGATCGTCGCCGGCCGAAACGGCGGCACCTGGGATGGCAGCGGTGGAATCAGCTCGACCACGGCTGCCGCGACCGCGGGGCGGGCCGTCGGCTATGCCCCGGGCGGCAATGGGACGACTGTGGTCGCCTTCGCCGCCCTCGGAGATGCCGACCTCAACGGGCAGGTGAACGTGCTCGACCTGGTCGCGATGGACTCCAGCGGCAGCTTCAACTCGGGCGGCCCGGCCGAGTGGTACCAGGGTGACTTCGATTACAGCGGCGGGACCAACGCCTTCGACCTGATCGCCCTCGACAGCGGCGGAGCCTTTGGTGCGGGCGACTACAACCAGGCACCGGCATCCGCCCTGACGGCCGCAGCCGACACGGGCGACGAGCAGCCGGGCCCGCTCGTCCCGAGATCGAAACTCTCGGTCAGCCAGATGGCTTTTGCTTCCCTGGCGGACGAGGCTGGAAAGGATGAAGAGGAGCAATGGCCGCGGATCGTCTGACACGCGGGAACGGGCCCTGCCGGCCGCTCGGCGGGATGATCGCGGCGATCGCGATCATCCTGGCCGCCGGCTTTGTGTGCGGCTGTGGCAAGCCGCCGCTGCTCGAGGCCCGAGGACGGGTCCGGCTCGACGGGAAGCCGCTCGAGGGCTGCAAGGTCGGGTTCTTTCCGGATGTCGAGCGGTTCGATCCCGAACGGCACGGGTTCGGTTTTGGGATCACTGACGCGGAGGGCAGGTTCGTGATCCGCCATCCCCAGGGGGAAGACGGGATCTGGGCGGGCGACTACAAGGTCACCCTCGAGGCCTGGATCGATTCGGACGGGAGGCCGGTACCCCCCGACGCCAAGCCGAGCGAGGTGCCGGGCGGGGTGCGGAATCGGCTGCCGGAGAAGTACGAGACCGCCGGCACGACGCCGGAGCGGGCGACGATTCGCAAAGGGGAAGGGAATGTCTTTGAAATCGAGGTCACTTCAACCGGTTCCTGAGCGAACGCCCACCGATGCTCCGCGGGCGGGGCGGCTGGCCGCGGTCCGCGGGTTTACGCTCGTCGAGCTGCTGGTGGTGATCGCGATCATCGCGACCCTGATCGGTCTGCTGCTGCCCGCGGTCCAGAGCGCTCGGGAGGCGGCCCGGCGAATGGGCTGCGGCAACAATGCCCGC
>Ga0180430_10004888_pt1 | contig 11231 bp, 9 predicted proteins | sample SS_ome_9_FD_132999 | JGI IMG/M metagenome (GOLD analysis project Ga0180430, IMG submission 132999) | Hypersaline lake sediment archaeal communities from the Salton Sea, California, USA - SS_1_S_2 metaG | ecosystem: Environmental > Aquatic > Non-marine Saline and Alkaline > Hypersaline > Sediment... | reverse complement strand
CTACCAGCGTGCTTCGAGGCCGAGGCTGCCGCCCTGAAAGAAAACGCTTCCCCGCCCGTAAAGCGTGCGGCCGCTGTCGAGGGTGTCGGTGAAGTCGAACTGGTTGCCCGCCAGGGCCACGCCGGAGAGCCAGATCAGGTTGTAGCCCATCCGCAGGCCCCAGGTGCGGTTGAACTTGTAAATCGCCGTCATGTTGATGTCGCCGATGAAGCCCATGCCGGTGGTCGAGTTGGTGCGGGCCGGCCGAAATTCGACCCCCGGGGCGAGCGTGGAGGTGATCGGCCCGGTCGAGCCCGAAAGATGGGTGCCGCACACCGCCGTTTTGACCCAGCCCTCGACGGCCCAGCGTTCCCACTCCCGGCGGCCGCGGACTCCAACGAGCCCGCCCATCATCTGGGAGCTGGTCGTATTGCGGTAGGAGGTGGGCGGATCGCCCTCGCAGCAGATCACATCGAGCGCGGCGTCCTCTTCAAGGCCCGCCCACACGAATCCGGCCATCCAGTCGATGCAGTGGCAGCTGGCGACCCGCTCCCAGGGATAGCGTGAGCAGCGGTCCTGCTCGCGGCAGCAGTCGTAGCGGAAGACATTGGCCTGGAACATGTTGAAGGTCGAGGCATAGGTCGCGCGGGTGTAGTCAGCCCGGCTCCAGCCCGGCACCGCCTGGCCGAGGTCTCCCGGAATCTCGAGCAGGTTCACTCCCCCGGCCTCGGCATCGCCGTACATCCCGTAGAGGCCGAGGTAGCCGACCTCCCAGCCGAGATTGTCGGGTCCATAGCGGCCCAGGAAGGTGCGGATGCCCGGGGCGGTCGCGAACTGCGGGCTCCGCGTGGCAAGCAGGGTGTCGCCGGCAAGCGGTCCCTGCGAATTGGCAAACACCAGCGGGGCATCGTTGGTGCCGTTGTCCCGCTGCAGAAAGAGAAAATCGAAGAGGAAGTAGTTTCGCCACGACGGGCAACAGTCGAGGGGCGGGCAGCATGCTTCGGCTACTGGAAAACTCCCAGGCAGGAGCACCGACCGCTCGAGGGGCTCGTCGGAGTCTTCGGGTTCGGCCTCGGGTGGAGCCGCATCGCGGGCATCAAGCTGTGGCGGCAGCGGCGCTGGTGCGGGAAGTGGCTCCTCATCTCCTGCGGTCGATTCGTCGCGAAAGGGGTTGTCACGGGAGCGGGGCGCCGGTGGATCGCTTTCGACTGGTGCGGGAAGATCCGAGGGCGACGCCGCTTCCGGGGGTGGCTCGAGCGACGGCGGTTCATCGCCGCGGGCGGTGGCGATGGCGAGGGTCGCCGCGAGGGCAAGCAGTCTCGCGGGCCCGAAGGTCGTGGTGCGGTGCATCGATCGCCCCCTTGGATCCGGACCCGCGTCTCAGGCGGGTTTCCCGGCAGTGGACCCATCGACGGCGATGCGACCACTCCAATCGGAATAATCGGCAGCATCGGTCCGTAGAGTGAAGTTGCTTTCGAGGGGCTTCGCCCATCGGGCCGTGGGGGCATCGCGAGCCGTCGGTTGCCCCGGGGGGCCGCGATGAGAATTTTCACACTCCCCATGGGAACCGTGCCGGTTCGTTCGCACGGCACCAGCGGTTGCGACGGCACAACACGAGCGGACAGCACAACAGGCGTCTTCATGCCTCACGCCGCGTGCGGGCAAGAAACTCACCGCAATCGGCCGATCTTTCCCTCGGCGTGCAGTCGACCCACGCCTCCCCGTCAACCGCGGCGGCAATCATCGCGACCACCCACCCGTAATCATTATCCCCCGAATCCCGGAGAATCATCCCATGCTCGTGCTCTCCCGCAAGCAAAACCAGCAGATTTTCGTCGGCCAGTCGATCGTCGTGACCGTCGTCCGGATCAGCGGCGACAAGGTGCGAATCGGCATCGAGGCACCTGAGGAGATGAAGGTCCTCCGCGGAGAACTCGAGCCCGAGGAAGACTTCAGCACGCTTCCCCTGCCCGGCTACACAGCCGCGACCAGCTAGCAGACATGCCCGGCGGTCTTTTGAAAATGTCCTGAAGTGTCCCCCTGCGGGGCTCTGCTGGAAGGCCCTTCCCGCCCGGATTTCCCGGAGCCCGGGAGGGGCCTTCGGCGTTTTTCACGACGCAAATGCGTAGACTCATCACGCATGGTTTCGGCAGCGGACGCCTCCCCGAGGAGCTGCGTCTGCCCCATGGATTCTGAAGCGATCCTTTCTCCCGATCGCGGCGTTGCCAACGAACGCGACGGCCGCGTGCGGGTGCTTGCCGATTACGAGCGGGCCTGTGCCGAATTTTCCTGGGAGCGGGCGCGACTGCTCGTCGACGGCCTGCCGGGCGGGGCGGGCCTCAACATCGCCCACGAGGCGGTCGACCGGCATGCGGCCGGCCCACGGGCCGACCGGGTGGCGATCCGCCACCTCGATCGTGAAGGTCACAGGCGGGAGCTGAGCTATCGCGACCTTGCTCGTCTCTCGAGTCGGTTTGCCAACGCGCTCGACCGCCTGGGCATCACCGCGGGCGACCGCGTATTCGTGTTGATGGAGAGAACCCCCCGGCTGTTCATCGCAGCGATGGGGATTCTCAAGGCGCGGGCGGTATTCTGCCCGCTGTTTGCCGCCTTCGGCCCCGAGCCGATCCAGGCCCGCGTGGCGATCGGTGAGCCCCGGATGGTCATCACCACCCGGCGGCTGCTGCGACGTCGGCTCGCGGGCATCCTCGCGGAGTGTCCCTCGATTGAGCATGTCGTGGTGGTGCCCGACGACGGCCCGTGGGAACTGCCGGCCTCCCTGCCGGGATGTCGGTCCCGGCTCCACGACTGGAACCTGCTGCTCGACTCGGTCGAGGAGAACTTCACGATTCTCCCCACCGACCCGTCCGATCCGGCGATGGTGCACTTCACCAGCGGCACCACCGGAACCCCCAAGGGGGCGATCCATGCCCACGAGTCGGTCGTCTCTCACCTGGTCACGAGCCGGCTGGCCCTCGACCTGCAGCCGGAGGACATCTTCTGGTGCACCGCCGACCCGGGCTGGGTCACGGCCACTTCCTACGGAATCATCGCCCCGCTGGCCGGCGGGGTGACGAGCATCGTCGACGAGCGTGGTTTCGATGCCGCCGGCTGGTACCGCATCCTCCAGGAGGAGCAGGTGACCGTCTGGTACACCTCGCCCACGGCGATTCGCATGCTGATGAAGCTCGGCAGCGATTTTGCCCGGGAATTCGATACCAGCCGGCTCCAGGTCGCCGCGAGCGTGGGGGAGCCGCTCAATCCCGAGGCGGTCGAATGGGGACGCGAGGCTCTTGGAATCCCGATCCTCGACAATTGGTGGCAGACCGAGACCGGCGGAATCATGATCGCCAACTTTCCCACCATGGAGGTGCGGCCAGGATCGATGGGCCGGCCGCTGCCGGGTGTTGAAGCGGCTGTTGTCGATCGTCGCGAGGACGGCGCAGTGGTGGTGATCGAGCGGCCCGATATCCAGGGTGAACTTGCGTTGCGGCCGGGCTGGCCGGGGATGTTCCGCGGCTACCTCGGTGACCAGCAGCGTTACGAGGACTGCTTCCGGGACGGCTGGTATCTCAGCGGTGACCTCGTCCGTCGCGACTCCGAGGGCTACTTCTGGTTCGTGGGCCGAAAGGACGACCTGATCAAGACCTCGGGCCATCTGGTGGGGCCTTTCGAGGTCGAGAGCGTGTTGCTCGAACACGATGCGGTGGCCGAGGCGGCGGTGATCGGCAAGCCCGATCCGGATGCCTACGAAGTCGTCAAGGCATTCGTGACACTCAGCGACGGTTTTCAGCCCTGTGAGAGTCTGGCGGAGGATCTACTCGGCCTGGCCCGCAAGCGGCTCGGATCGGCGGTGGCCCCACGGGAGATCGAGTTTGTGGCGGGCCTGCCGCGAACCCGCAGCGGCAAACTGCTGCGAAGGCTGCTCAAGGCTCGCGAACTCGGCCTGCCGGAGGGGGATCTCTCGATGCTCGAGCCGTTGCCGGCGACGGCCATGGCGGGCAGGAAGGCGTGAGCGTGTCAAACCGCGCTTTACACGGGAAAGAATCGAAGAATTCCTGCATCTTGCCGACCTCGCTTTTCTGCGGGGAGAGCCGCACTCACCGCCGCGATAGCAAGCCTGGTGCCTCCGGTCGCCGCGATTGTGGATTTCGAATTCCGGTTCCACGCGGGGAAAACCGGCATCGGCAGCCGCCGCCGCGGCCGCTATTCTCTCCCGCCCGACTGCCCGACTGCCGGGCCTCCGGAGCCGTTGCATGCCCGTCATCCCCAGCAAACTCACCCAGATCCCTCCGTCGTTCGCGGTGGCCCCGAATGCCAGGCAGTCGGGCGGCCGAGGGGAGGAGCGGTGGGCCGGCTACAACGCCTTCATTCTTGCCTTCAGCCTCATCGCGATCGGGATGCTCGTGATCGGTGTGGCGGTCGAACTGGGGCCGTCCACGCGATCGATCCTGGCCTATGCCGACTTCGCGGTCTGCCTGGTGTTTCTCTTTGATTTCGTGGTCACCCTCGTGCGAGCCGAAGACAAGCTCCGCTACCTGCTCACCTGGGGCTGGCTCGATTTGGTCTCGTCGATTCCCGTGTTCGACACGGTCCGCTGGGGACGGGCGGCGAGGGTGGTGCGGATCCTGCGGGTGGTTCGCGGGATCAAGGCCACGAGGCTGCTCGCTTCGATGATCTTCCAGCAGCGGGCGCTCAATGCCGTGATGGCCGGGGCCTTTGTCGCGATCCTCGTGATCTTTGCCAGCAGTTTTGCAATCCTCCACTTCGAGGACATCGACAGCGGCACCATCCGCAGCCCCGAAGACGCCCTCTGGTGGGCGATCTGCACGATCACCACGGTCGGCTACGGCGATCTCTACCCGGTCACCTGGGAGGGCCGTGTGGTGGCCTTCTTTTTGATGGTCACCGGAGCAAGCACCTTCGGCACGCTCGCGGGCCTGTTGGCGAGCTGGTTCATGGAGTCACAGGAGTCGGCCGACCGGGCCGAGCTGCGGCGGGTGACCGAAGAACTCGCGGCGGTCCGGCTGCTGCTCGAGGAGCAGGCCCGCACCGGGCCGACCGTGGTCAGCGGGCCTCTTCGAGAGCCTCCTCGAGCAGGGCCCGACGGCTACGAGGGGCGGCCTCGCAGCAGGGTGGCTGCCTGAGAGGCCTGGCCAGCACGATCTCGCGGGTCGTGCGGTCGATACCCACCAGCCCGCCGGTGACCGGATCGCTGGCGATGCCCTGCCCGGGGAAAGGGCAGGCGAGGGTCTCGACGAGATCGAGGGCCGGCGGCTCGCGGCCTCCAGCCTCCGGCCCGGGCAACGCAAGACGGTAAAGCACCGGAAAATGGTGGTGGCTCGCGAGGAGCGTCTCGCCCTGCCAGATGCCGCCGGAGGCACTCATGCCGTCGAAGTCGGCCACGACCTCGTCGGGAAAGCGGAACCTCCGTCGCTCTCGGTCGAGGCCGCCGTCGGCGTATTCCACGAGCAGGCTGCGAGCGTTGTCTTCCCCGTACCAGGCGAAGCAGCACCACCAGTTGCCCTCGTGGTGGAGGCACCACACGAGGCTGCCGGGCGGATCGGGGAAGCGATGAAAGACCTGCAGACTGCCGGTGGCCGGGTCGAAGACGCGGATATCCGATTCGTGGGGCATCGCGGGATAGTTGGAGTGGGCACAGTAGAGCTTCCCCTCGTGGAAGAAGCCGCTGTTGAGGTGCTGTGTGCCGGGGGCGGTGGCGGTCGCGACAAGCCTGCCGGTCCGGCGGTCGTGGGTGGCGATCGTGGTGTTGGAAATCGCGTAGCAATGGCGGGTGTCCGCCGCGGCCGCCTGGGTGGCCTGGGGCGAGGGCATCCGCCGGGTCTCAACGAAGCCGGCCACGACCTCCAGGCGGCTGCCGGTCTCGGGCACCGCGGCGGCTGCCTTGCGGGCCGGCTCCACGGCAGGCGGCTCTGTCGGTGAAGCGGCGACCTGGCAGCAGGCCGCGAGCAGCACGAGATTCATCAGGGCGGTGCTTGTCATGAGCATGTTTTACAACAGCCCCGCCGCGAGGCCCACCGCCACCACCAGCAGCATCGCCGCCACGAGTCGACGGATGCCTTCGATCGTGACCTTTCGCAGGAAGCGGCTGCCGAGGCTGCTGCCGGCGAAGGCCGCGCCGATCACGGCGGCGAGCAGGCCGAGATCGAGCGACCCCCACTCCTCGGCGACCGCCGGGGCGTAGCGGCCCAGTCGCGTGAAATCAACGAGGCAGCCGATCGCTGCGGCGGTCGCTACATAGGCTTCCTTGGAGAGCCCGGCCCGCGAGAGGAAGGCGGCCCTCAAAGCGCCTTGCATGCCCGAGAGCCCGCCGAAGAATCCGCTGAGCACTCCACCGACCGGCATCATGGCCGGCGGGAAGGCGAGCCGGCCAAAGGCAGGCACGAGATCGATTCCCGCGAAGACCGCCAGCAGCAGGCCGATCGTGAGTTTGACAGGGGTGACCGTTGCTGTCCGGCCGAGGAGATCGTAGCCGGCAAGTGGCGGCACGTCGGCGAGCCGAACGAGCAGGGTCGCTCCGGCAAATGCCGCGGCGATCGCCGGCAGGCCGAAGCGAAGCAGCACGCCGCGGTCGATGTGCCGGCCCACCAGGACGAGCTTGAAAAGCCCGTTGGCCAGGTGCACCACCGCCGTCATCCCCACCGCCTGCTCGACGGGGAAGAAGAAGCTCAGGGCAGGCAGCAGCAGTGTCCCGAGGCCGAAGCCCGAGAAGAAGGTCAGGCCTGCCGCCACGAGGGCGGTGCTGCAGACGATCAGGTAGAGCAGCAACGAGGACATCGCGGGTGGTGGGGGTACGGCCTCGATCATCAGTATGTCACCAACAACATCCTCGCAAACACCGACGCACGCAGAGGAATGAGAACAGCGGGACCCGGCCCCCGCCCCGTTTCCCTGTTGGCTCTCAGCTCTCGGGAGTGTGGCCGAGCACGGTGGCGACCGCGGCGAGCAGCCCCAGCCCGGCGAGGAAGAGCAGGAAATGCGTCGCCGACTCACGTGGCCCGCTGCTCGCCTTGATCTCCGGAATCAGATCGGACGCGGCGATATAGATAAAATTGCCCGCCCCAAAGAGCACCAGCCCGCCCACGGCGAATTGTCGAGCCACCCCCCAGGCGACCACACCTCCCAGGGGAAAAGTGATCGCCGAGAGAAAATTCCACCACAGGGCCTTGTGGCGGGGCCAGCCGCCGTGCACGAGCACGCCGAAGTCACCGAGTTCCTGCGGCACCTCGTGGGCGGCCGCGGCCACCCAGGCAATCACGCCGGCGGTCGGGTCGAGCAGGAAGGTGCTGCCGATCGCCAGGCCGCCGAGAAAGTTGTGCAGGGCGTCGCCGATGAGCACGAGATAGGTCACCGGTGCCGGGGCTTGCGAAGCCTTTGAGGCATGATGGCTGTGGTGCCAGCGAAGAAACTGTTCCATCGCCAAAAACACCGTGAAGCCTCCCGCGATCCAGAATCCCGAAGCCTGCAGGCCCACCGCCGCGATTCCCTCGGGCAGCATGTGGAAAAATGCCCCGCCGAGCAGCGTGCCCGCCGCGATGGCCACCAGCGGCAGCAGCAGCCGCTCGAGTGTCGCCGGCGGCAGGAGAACCGTCACGCTGCCGACCATGGCGATGCCGCTCATCAGCATCCCGCCGACGAGGATCCAGGCGAGTGAATCCATGTGGCGATTGTAGCGACCGCACGCATGGCTCGATCTGCGGATCGAACATTCTCGGCCTGCTCACTCCGCCGGCTTCGCCGGATTGCCGCAGTTCCGCCGCCGGAGGCTGTCGGGATCGCTACCGCCGGAGCAGGGGCCCGAACCAGACACCCCAGTCGGAGCCTTTGCCGTCGCCCGCGTCTTCGGTGAGAAGCTCCAAAGACTTCACCTGTGCAAGATCGATCGCGAATCGCTCCAGCCCGCCTGCCCTGATCGTGTCGGAGCGAAAGACTTCGCGGCCATCAGCTCGAATCACGAACACCACCGACCCGCTCGAGCCGCCGGCCAGCCCGCAGGCCCCCTCGAGCCGACGAAAACCGGCCCCGGCGAGGTCGTAGCGGTGCAATGCGGGAGCATGGGCGTAGATGCCCGTCTCGAAGATTTCACCACCTCCCAGGAGAATCGCCTCTCGGCGGGAGAGGTGGTCGTAGGCCGGCCGGCCCCAGCCGACGGTCGCCTCGGCCGGTGTGATCCGGGAGAGGGGGTAGCTCTCGGTGTCGGCGGGTACATCGCTTGCCGGCAGCGTGGCACGGCTGGCCGAGCGGCCCGCGAGGATCGCCGCGGCGATGCGACGCTCGTCGCTGCCCGCGGCGAGTTGTTCGAGTTGGGCCTTTGCTTCGGCGGTGTCAGCGGCCGCGAGAAAGTCGCGAAGTGCCAGCGGCACACGGATTGCCGCGATCTCGACCTGTCCGTCTGCGGCCACCGCGTAGGGGTATCGCAGCTGGCTCGTCGCTCCATTGGCATGGCAGAACACGATCCGTAGTTCGGCAGGCTTGCCGGCCACGAGGGCGTTGCAGCGAAGCGTAAAACGGCCCTCGGCATCGGGCACGGCCACCACCGTGCGGGCGTCGTAGTCGGAATGGCCCTCCGGATCGAGATAGGCGACGACCGCATAGACCGGCGGGTCGCTCGCAACCGTTCCGGAAAAGATGAAGGCCCGGCCGCTGTCGGAGGCATCGACAGCAAGCTCGGTGAACTCGGCGGTGGCTTTGGCCCGGAGTGCCTTTGCAGAACCGGAAAACTGCGGGTGCGACGCGAGCCTCAGGGCGTGGGCGAGGGTCAGGAAGCTGCCCTTGCCCTCGCCGCGGATTTCGTCGCCGTAGGTGCGGTTGCCCCCGCCCATCAGGGCGGTTCCGCGGGAGGCCTCGTCGGGCCGTTCGCGACAGTGTGGCAGGCCGAGGGCATGGCCGAGTTCGTGGGCGATGCCCCCGATGAAAATCGAGTTGTGCTTGCCCAGCGAGATCCTGCCGTACTGTCCGTCGGTGATGGTCGGTTCGGTGAGGGGCAGATTGGCGGTGTCGAGTTCCGGTGAGTCGAGCTGCCAGGCGGTGCCGGAAGCGGCCGAGCCGCTGGCGTAGTAGGGGCTCTTGTGGCGGAAGACGCGTTTTTCCGGGTCCCATTCGGCGAGGTTCGTGAAGATCATGATCGTCTCGTGGGCCGCATCGATGCCGGCCTCGCGGAGCACCGGCAGGCATTCGTCACGGATTCGCCTGCCGTCGCCGGTGGCGTAGTCGTCGTAGCGGCCCTCGCCGACGACCTCGTGAACCACCAGCCGCCCGTCGGCATCACGATCGAGCCGGATCGACGCCTCACCGAAACCATGTCGCTGCATTTCACGGGCGTAAAAAGCCTGGATGTGGGTCAGGATGCGGTCGAGTCGGGCATGCTGCGCGGCGGGAAAGTCGCGGTCGCGGCATCGCCAGCAGACAACCTGCAGCCGACGATCCACCGGCACGGGACCGGCTCTGTGGTAGTCGTCGAGAATCGCCCGGGCCGCCGCCACGACCTCCGCCGGGTCGTCGGGTGTCGGCTCGGCCGCGGAGGCCGCCGCCGTGGGCACCAGGGCGATCACAAGACCGATGAATGCGAACCGCGTCGCGTATTGCATGGGCGGACGGCAGGGCCTCAGCAGGCCATTTGGCGGGATGCCTCGAAGGCCGCCACGGCCTGTTCGAGGTCGTCGCGGGTGTGGGCCGCGGAAACCTGCGTGCGGATGCGGGCCTTGTCGCGGGGGACCACGGGGAAGGAGAAGCCGATCACGTAGACGCCCTCGTCGAGCATCACGTCGGCCATCCGCGTGGCTGCCGCCGCATCACCGAGCATCACCGGCACGATCGGGTGCTCACCGGGCAGGATCGCGAAATCCCGGCTGGCCATCGCCTCGCGGAAGAAACGAGTGTTCTCGGCGAGACGGTCACGAAGTTCCGTGGACCCCTCGAGGATCTCCAGGGCCGCCAGGGCTCCCGCCACCACCGGCGGGGCGACGGTGTTGGAAAAGAGATAGGTCCGCGATCGCTGCCGCAGCCACTCGACGAGCTCGCGGCGACCGGCGGTGTAGCCGCCGCTGGCCCCGCCAAGGGCCTTGCCAAGGGTGCCTGTCACGATGTCGACCCGCTCGGCGACACCGCAGGCCTCGGGCGTGCCGCGGCCGGTGGGCCCCACGAAGCCGACGGCGTGGGAATCGTCCACCATCACCAGCGCGTCGTGCTCGTCGGCGAGTTCGCAGATCGCCGCCAAGTCGGCGAGATAGCCGTCCATCGAAAACACGCCGTCGGTGGCGATCAGCCGGTAGCGGGCATCCTTCGCCTCGGCGAGCTTGGCGGCAAGATCGGCCATGTCGTTGTTGCGATACCGCAGCCGTTTCGCCTTGCACAGCCGGATGCCGTCGATGATGCTCGCATGATTGAGTTCGTCGGAGATGATCGCATCTTCGGGGCCGAGGATCGTCTCGAAGAGCCCGCCGTTGGCGTCCCAGCAGGAGTTGTAGAGGATCGTGTCTTCGGTGCCGAGGAAGCTGGAGAGCCTGGCCTCGAGATCCTTGTGAATCTGCTGGGTACCGCAGATGAAGCGGACGCTCGCCAGCCCGTAGCCCCACTGCTCCAGCGCGAGCCGGGTGGCCTTCACGACCCGCGGATCGTCGGCCAGGCCGAGGTAGTTGTTGGCGCACATGTTGAGCACCTCGCGGCCGGCCACGCGGATTCTCGCCCGTTGGGGCCCTTCGAGCACCCGCTCGGTCTTGAAGGTTCCCGCCTCCCGCATCGCCTCGGATTGTACGGCGAGGGATTCCCAGAGTGCCGTGCGTGTCATCGTCTGCTCCCGGTCAGGGTCACTGCGGATTGTCGGTCCAGTCGAGGATCACCTTGCCGCTTTCCCCCGACTGCATCGCCGCAAAGCCCCGCTCGAATTCGGCGGCGGGGAAGCGATGGGTGATCACCGGGGTGATGTCGAGCCCGCTTTCGATCATCACCGTCATCTTATACCAGGTTTCATACATCTCCCGCCCGTAGATGCCCTTGAGCGTGAGCATGTTGAAGACCACGGTGTTGAAGTCGATGGCGATCGGCTCGGCCGGGATGCCCAGCATCGCCACCTTCCCGCCGTGGCACATCGCCTCGAGCATCTGCCGTACCGCCGCGGGAGAGCCCGACATCTCGAGCCCCACGTCGAAGCCCTCCTTCATGCCCAGTTCGGCCATCACCTCGCGGAGGTCGCCTTCGCGGATGTCGAGGGCCACGCTCGCCCCCATCCGCTT
>Ga0180430_10004885_pt1 | contig 11236 bp, 10 predicted proteins | sample SS_ome_9_FD_132999 | JGI IMG/M metagenome (GOLD analysis project Ga0180430, IMG submission 132999) | Hypersaline lake sediment archaeal communities from the Salton Sea, California, USA - SS_1_S_2 metaG | ecosystem: Environmental > Aquatic > Non-marine Saline and Alkaline > Hypersaline >... | reverse complement strand
GAGATATATAAAAACAATATGGGGTACATAAAAATGGGTAAAAAAATCATAAGGTGTAGTATATTGTGTATACTTCTGATCTGTACCGTGAGCGTTTCGAGTTCATTTAACATAAATGACACAATTTATGTTGATGATGATGGAAACGCAGATTATACAACAATTCAAGAAGCAGTTGATGCAGCATCTGAAGGTGACACCATCTACGTATACAATGGCGTATACCAGGAAAATGTTCTCGTGGGGAAAAGCCTTACATTGATTGGGGAGTACAAACAAAAAACGGTTATTGATGGAAGAAATGCTGATGATGTTATAACCATCATGGCTGATAACGTAAAGATATCAGGGTTTTCGATTACAAATGGGAAAATCTGGAATGCAGGTATCTCAGTTTTTCGAGCAGATAATACCATTATTTCAGAGTGTATCATTTATGAGAATAATGGTATTGGGATTGAACTTGATGTAACCTCAGAGGCAACAATATCAGATTGTATTGTTTCATCAAATGCACAATATGGTGTGGTGATCTATACGTATGATGGGGTACGTCCTAATAGCAATAATAATTTGGTTACAAAGTGTTTCATCTTTGATAATGATGTTGGAATCTTTCTTGATGATACAACAGGCAACTCAATTATTAAAAACTGTATAAATGAGAATAATAAATATGGAATTCATCTTGCCTATGCATCTGATAATAAAATCAAGGAAAATGATTTCATTGAGAACAATATCAATGCATTTTTTCAAGGGTTATATCGAAATTACTGGTCAGAGAATTATTGGGATAAATCGCTTCATTTGCAAATTAAAATGATAGTTGGATCAGTGTTTCTGATTCCTTGGTTGAATTTTGATTGGCAGCCAAGTCTTGAACCAAATACCATTTTTTTATGAATTGATACTAAATAAAAAAAATAATATATCAAATATGAGGAAATAACATGAGAAAGACAATTATTTGTGCAATGGTGGCAATGATCAGTATTAGTCTTGTTCCAATGATTCCTGCAGGATATTATATTGATTCTGGACCTGAATTGGAAACTCATATCATCACTGGAATCGGGACATGGGTTATTAAGATCCATGTGAAAAACACTGGCGATAGCATTGCTCATAATGTATCAATAAAAGAGATTGAAATAGAAGGACATGCTTTAATCAACTTTCAAGAATCAATGCTGTGGAGTGTTAATCTTGCGCCTGGTGAATGGACGATTCTAGATCCTAATAGTCTCATTATTGGGTTTGGTAAGTTTACGATTTCTATGATGGTTTCTTGTGATGAAGAGTCATCATCTACGTCCTCAGTTACTGGTTTAGTATGTGGCCCTTTTTTTTTCATCCCCTAAAATATGGATTTGTAAGTATGAGGCAGTGAAAGGGAGGTAAGTGAACAAAAAAGGGGAAAAGGTACCTCTCTTTCAAATCACAATATATTCTTTTTATTTATATGTCTCTTGAAAATATTTGGATTTTTCCAAACAAAATCAACTCACTTTTATTAGATAAATAAGCTACAGGGTTAAATGAAATCAAAAAACCTTATCATTATTGGTATTTGGTCTTTTTTAATTGCAAGTATCCTACTTTTGTTTTTTTCAGGAAATGACATAAGTTTTGTTGGCTATATTGTTTTAGTGACCACAGGATTTATTTTTTCAATGCTAGCTACAGTTCTTCAAGAATAATACGTAATAATAAAACAAATCATTTAAGAATAAAAATAATGTAAGATGCGATTAAAGAGGTTTACATCATGAATCATTTGGGAATATTTATTGGCATAATTGGAGGAATGGGTCTTGGTATCTTACTTGGGAGTGAGTTTTCTGGAACATTTAGTACTATTGTTGGTGGAGTTCTAGCAGTATTATTTTTAGGTCTCTTACTTTTTTACTCTTTTTTAAAGAAAAGAAAAAAAAGGAATTGAAGTACAATTGTTCATTTTTTAAAAAATAACCTAAAACTGTTTTTTTTTTTTTACTTTTTAAACCATTCTTTTTTAAGAGTGTTAAAACGATGTTCAGAAATAGCACAACGGATGTCTCTTAATAATTGAAGCATAAAGTGAAGATTATGATAAGAAATAAGCGTGTATCCAGTTAATTCTTCTGTTTTTAAAAGATGATATATGTATCCACGACTATAGTTTTGACAGACTGCACAGGAGCAATTTGGATCAAGTGGTTTTGAGTCTGATTGATATTTTCTTGTTTTGATTTTATAACGGTATTTATTTTTCTTTGTCCCAACAGGGGGAAGGATATGAACAAGACCACTTCGAGCAATTCGAGTTGGTGAAACACAATCGAAGAGATCAATACCTCGCTCTACTGATTCAAAAATATCCTCAACAACACCAATTCCGAGGAGATGACGGGGTTTCTCATCTGGGAGATAGGGCATCACCCATTCCAAAATGTTATGCATATCTTGTTTAGATTTACCCAATGATCCACCAATGGCATATCCATCAAAAGGAAGTGTTGCAAGATACTGCGCGCTTTTAACCCGTAAATCCTCCCAATGACCACCTTGAATGATTCCAATTATGGCTTGGTTTGTGGTATGTGCTTCTAAACATTGTTCTGCCCAAAAATGAGTTCGCTTGAGGCTTTTAGCGGTATATGTTTTACTGGAAAGTGGAGAGGTGCATTCATCAAGGACAAGAATCATATCTGCTCCAAGTTTTTCTTGGATATGAATTGATTGTATGGGGGTAAGTTTCTGATATGATTTATCATATACGGATTGAAATGCTATTCCTTTATCTGTTATTTTAGCTATTGATTCTCCTTTTTTTTTTCCAAAGCTAGCCTGTTCCCCTGGAAAAAACATTTTTCCAACAGCATGTTCTTTTCCAAGTCCTAGTGAAAAAGCTTGAAATCCTCCACTATCTGTTACAATAGGTTTATCCCAATGCATAAACTGATGTAATCCTCCAAGTTCTTCAATGATAGAAGCACCTGGTTGTAACATAAGATGATATGTATTACAAATAACTGCTTGAGCACCGAGATGATGCAGATCATCTGATGTCAATGCTTTCACTGTTGCTCTTGTTGCTACTGGCATTAATGCAGGGGTTTGAATGATGCCATGTGGCAGGGTAAGAAGACCTGTACGAGCATATTCTTCGCTGTTTTTCATTTGAAATGATAAGTCGCCCATGTAAAGATGGAAACATTAAAAGCAAATTAAATATTTGCTTATGGTATTATGATTAATGAAATTCTTTGGGTTGTACTTCTTGTTGTCAGTTTTGCACTCATCATTGTAGCATATAGATTATTTGGTAAGATGGGTTTGTTTATTTGGACGGCAATTGCTGTGATTCTTGCAAACATTCAGGTAATGAAGACCGTACAGATCTTTGGATTAGTTACCGCAATGGGAAATGTGGTTTATTCCTCTCTTTTTTTAGTTACAGATATTATGGCTGAGAATCATTCAAAAAAAGATGCGCAAAAAGCAGTTTGGATTGGGTTTTTTGCACTAATCTCAACAACCCTTATTATGCAAATTACTCTTTTTTTTACGCCTGATGCATCAGATTCTTTGAGTCCACATATTGAAGCGATTTTTTCTTTTCTTCCACGTATAACTCTTGCTAGTCTCACTGCGTATTTGATTTCTCAAAGCCATGATGTCTGGTTGTTTGCAGCTTTAAAGAAAAGATTAAAAAGTAAAAAATTATGGCTTCGGAATAATCTCTCAACGATAACTAGTCAATTTTTGGATAATGTGATTTTTACGTTACTTGCTTTTGTTGGTGAGTTCTCATGGATTATTATTGCACAGATATTTGTAACCTCGATGATTTTAAAGATCATTATTTCATTCTTTGATACTCCCTTTGTGTATTGGGCTAGAAAAATGAAAAAAATATAGGTTATTCTTCTATAAAGACCGCTGCTGAGATAACCGTAGTACATTTCCCTGATTTATCGCCTCTAGCTGTTTGTACCACACTCTGAGTTCTGATGAATTGTCCACTCATTTTGTATTCTTGTTTTCGTTCATCCCATGCTTTATCGGGATTAAAATCTAAACCTAATGTTGTTGCAAGCATGGTTGCAGCAAGATCCTCTACATAATCACCGATTTTTTTACTCGTTTCCCCAAAACTATGATGTTCAGAGATATATCCATATGATGCGCGATTTCGTGGTGTGGCAATACCAATTGCTGAGCCAAGTAATCGATTTGGTTCATTAGTACTGTTGCGTGACATAACGCAATAGGTTATTTGACCTGGTTTTAGATGGGAAATTCCTTTTTCTTTAGTTAAAATTTGACAATTAGGAGGGACAATACTTGAAACACAGACAATATTACATTGTTCAATATTGGCATCTCTTAAAGCAAGCTCAAAGGATTGTAACGGTTGGACATGAACCCCTACTCCTTTTGTAAAAAAAACTTTTTTAGGTACCATAGAGGACATAGATAAAAATTATGTATTTAAAAATTTTTAATCACATATGTTAATAGATGATAATAACATCGTATAAAGTTTTTATATTTAACGCCCGTATTTATAATTAAAAATCATTTTTTTAGTCTCGTTTATAAACTATAAGGGAAAATATTAAAAGTTTTATAATAATATTAATACGTATGAGACAAAAAAGTCTACAAAAAAATATGATGAAATATATGAAAAATAGTATTCCATTCTTTATTGTCCTTCTTTTCGTATCATTACCTGTACAGAGTTTCACTATAAATAACAGTACAGATTCTCAAAGTAGTAATAACCTAGATGTATCTTCCACTTCAATTATGAAAACATTTTCAAAAGCATATTCGTTTTCATCACCGACATTAGAATACATTGATGATACATATACAATACAAATTGAAGGTGCAGAACATACAATGGTTAATCCTGGAAAACCAGTTATTCCTTTTCATTTTGAGACAGTAAATCTACCGTTTGGATCAGAAGTTCTCGATGTAGCCTATGAGTTTGATATGATTCAGTTTCTAAATATTACTGGTAGAATAGCACAGGGAATAAACCCACAATTTGATCTTCATCATTTGATATCACCATCAACTCAGCCTGTTAGTATTTTTGCAGGTAAAGATTTATTTCCATCTGATTGGATTTCTTTTCATACTGGTGGAGGATTGCATTTTAGTGAACATGTCACTTTTTTTGTACTTCGCCTCTATCCCGCTCGATATGATGCTCTAAATCAGCAGATTCAATTTATACAAGATATTAACGTTACAATCACGTACCGTGAGCCAACAGAAACTTTGTTTCCATCACATGCAGATTATGATCTATTAATTATTGCACCAGATGCATATATGAATGATCTAAACCGGTTAGTTGCCCATAAAAACACCGTTGGGATGAAAACGAGAAGTATTGCACTTTCCACAGTTTATGAACAGATGTTTTGGTCTGGTAGAGATGAAGCAGAGAAAATAAAATATTTTATAAAAACAGCAGTTGAGGAGTGGGGAATTACTTATGTACTGCTTGTTGGCGGTCTTCATGGCCAAACCGCTCAGTGGGATCTTCCTATTCGAAGTAGTTATGTTGTTCCTCCTGAAGAACAGGAATATGCTGAAGAATCCTTTATCTCAGATTTGTATTATGCAGATCTCTATGATGCTTTAGGAGATTTTTCTAGTTGGGATTCAAATAATGATGATCAGTTTTCTGTATGGGATGAATCCTTTATGGAAGAAATGGATTTGTACCCTGATGTGTATCTTGGAAGACTTGCGTGTCGAAACACTCGGGAAGTCAATATCTTAATTGATAAGATCATTGTCTATGAAGCTGAGGCAGCAGATGATGCATGGTTTAATAATCTTATTCTTGTAGCTGGTGACTCCTATGATGATGTCAATGGGTATAATGAAGGAGAGCTTATAGCTGAGGAAGCAATAACGTTATTGCCTGATGCAAATCCAGTTAAGGTCTATGCATCAATAGATGATATTAATAGAAAAACAGTGAATACTGCGATGAATCAGGGTGCAGGATTTGCTTATTTCTGTGGCCACGGTAGTCCTTTATCATGGTCAACACATTTCCCTCCAGATGGAAATCATTGGACGACAGGTTACACCGTTAAAGATATGATGTTTCTTCGAAATAAAGAGAAACTTCCGATAACAGTTGTTGGAGGATGTCATAATGGTCAATTTGATGTTACCCTGATGAATATCGTGTTGGGGATCCGTGAGGATGGACTGCATTATTTTAGTACTAACCCTGAATCATTTGGGGATTTCTGGTATAATGCTTGGGTTCCTAACTGTTGGGCCTGGTGGTTGACCAGCTGTAAAAATGGTGGTGCAATTGCAACAATTGCAAATACTGGTTTAGGGACGCATGGTGATGGAGATTTGAATGTTAATGGTATTGCTGATTATCTTGAAGTGTTAGATGGATGGTTAGAACTTCGATTCCTTGAACTCTATGGAATTGAGCATCAAGAATTCCTTGGGTTGAATCATGGGCAAACTATCACTGAATACCTGCAACGTTTCCATGATGACTTTTGGAAGATGGATACAAAAATGGTGCAGCAGTGGGAGCTATTTGGTGATCCAAGCCTGAAAATCGCTGGATATTAATGGTATAACTGTTTGTACTTAATCAAATATACATTATATTTATTATATAATTATTGATTATAATAATTTATTTAAGATACGTTTTAACATTAAATTGAGAAAAATAGTATGGGCTCATGTGTTTTCCGTAATACATATATAGAAGCTATTTGTTGGCGGTGAAGATACCTATGAACATCTCTAAAGGGGCTAAAATCTTTGGATTACTCTGCATTTTTTTCACGATTTGCAGTGTAACAGGTTCAGCAATACAAGTAAATACACAAACGGTAACAATGACCACGATTGATGATACGATCAGTGTAAAAGAGACATTAGTTTTAGATCCTCAGGGCGATTCATTACAGAATATTATTTTTTATCTTCCCGAAAAAGCAACTGATATTCAGATCTTTGTAAACGCAGAGGAGATATCCTATCAAAAAACTGATACCAATCATTATCAATGTAACCTCTCTAAATATTCAGTGAATCAAACCTTAACAATAACTATTGATTATTTTTTACCTCGTTCTATTCAAACGTATGAAAACACCATACAATATACAACAGATAGCCTCATCATTAAATTTGATGGATCAACGATTTATGAGAGTAAGAATCTCACTGATTCTTCTTCCTTTAGTATCTCATTAATTGCTGCGGAGGAAACAGCATCTCTTATTAACATCTATATCATAATCCTAATCGTCCTACTCATTGTATTGCTTGTAGTATCACTTGCATATGGGATGAAGAAGAAACGTCGGCCACAAGAAAGATCTCGAGATTTAGAATCAAATGAATTACTTTCAGTTGAGAAAACATTGATGATGGATATGTTAAAACAAATCGAGAAACTACATCGAACTGAGAAGATATCTGATGAGACATATCAAAAATTAAAATCACATTATAAACAACAAACTGTTGAGATTATGAGTAATATTGATGCACAGAACTCTGATTCAAAGAAATAATGTTTTTTGTTGTTTTTTCTTTGATTCTTTTTCTTCTTTTAGTTGCTCATCATGAGATAGAATAACTTTCTTAGTAGTATGTGATTCGTCTTTTTTTTCTTTTGAGGCGTTTTCATTAAAAAATCCGGTTGCTAAAGCGTCTTTAGATAGCTGATTTTTAAGAGTAGATACGATCTCTGGATGATGTGAAATAATCTCATTAATATAAGGAATAATATCATTACTTGCTTTATGCTTCGAGCAATGTGTATATGATCCAATAAGGGATTGTATTTGATATTTATCTTTTACATCGTTTTTACGTTGTTTTCGTGATTTCAACCAAGTTGGGAACTGATATTTTGTTGATCGCACAGGATGTTGTTTTGCTGAAGAAACACCAAGGGTCATCAATTCACTAGCGTAACTCCAAAATTGGTAATTGTTTCGACGAAAAACCCGTCCAAGATATAGATCCGCAAGGGATAACGATTCATACCCCTTGTATAGATCGTCTGAAGTTGTATATGAGGAGTACAGGTTTTCAGCCACCCATTGAATTAATAATTGTGGGTCTTCTTGAATATGTTGTTTCATTGTTTGAATCGTTGAAAAATCCTTTGTGTGAAAGATTTTCTTTAATAAATCAAAGATAACTTCAGTTTGATCCCGTGAACCTAATGATTTTGTATCCTCTAAACGGATATGTGATTGATCAAGGGTTATAGTTTGAAGATCATGGACAGCGGATCGAATATCGCCGTTGCATCGTTGTACAAGATGTTGTAAAACTGCCCTATCAACAGTTATTTTTTCTTTGATACAAAGGGATTGAAGATATACTTGAATCTCATTTGGATATGGAGGATAAAAAGGAATATGTAAACATAATTGTTTTAATATTGATCCACTTCCTTTAATTAGCTGATAGTAATCATTGACGATGAGGATAATTGGTTGTTGTGTGTTTTTAATAGTCTGTATAATTGCTTGTTTACCACCACGATCACTCAGATCACTTTCTTGATATGATGATCCAGCCTTTTTTTCATACAGATTGTCTGCTTCATCAAGAATAATAAGTTTTCGTCCACCGTCTTTTGTTGATGAATATGTTCCATCTATCTGAAATGTTTGATGTGTTGCACCAGCGGTAGCAACTGCTTTTATGGTAGTTGCATTTCTTGCATCTGAGGTATTTAATTCTATAGTAGTCCAGTGATGTGTTTGTGCTAATGCATAGGCAGTTGTTGTTTTTCCAATACCTGGTTTCCCTGAGAGAATAACCGCTTTTTTTACAGGTACTCCTTTTTGCCAATCATATGACCATTGCAGTAAACGTTTAATAGATTTGGTATTACCAACTATTTTATCTAAACGAGTGGGTCGATATTTTTCAGTCCAATCGATCATAAAGTATAGGAATGTTAACAGATGGTTTATTTTAATCATTTCGACAGCATAAGGTTTTTATCAGAAATCATTATTCTCCCTATATATTCTAAACGATTATGCGAGGATGGCCCAGCCCGGCAACGGCGATGGATTGCTAATCCATTGGTCTCTGACCACGGGAGTTCGAATCTCCCTCCTCGCGTAGTTTTTTTTTAATACTATAAGAATGATTTACGTATAATTAGAAGAAATTAATGAATTTTTCTCGATGAATTACCATTTTTTAGAATTTAGGTTTTCCCCATAAACCAAATACTCGTACTAATCCAAGAGCTATTAGTAACATTATTCCAAAGGCAAGAATTGTTAGTTCAAGGCTCCACCCCCAAATAACTGGTGCATTGACTAAAAGAAGTCCAACAAGAACAAATGGAGCGGCAAAAATAGAGGTAAGGCCAAGATCTATTGCGGTTGGTGTTTTAAACTCAGGATCAAGTATTCTTACTAGAAGAAGACCGCTGGGAACAGTGCCTGTAACGGTTCCAAAAATACCGGCGATTCGTTCAAAGGTATATTGTTTCCACATACGCCTTCCAATGTATAATACAACTAACAGTGTTCCTATCCCTGTCACTACTGAAATAATTGATATTGGGATAAGGTATGTCCAGACAATTGCTAATTGAATAGCAGCAACAGTTGCTACAATTAAGAAATCAACAGACCATCCTGTGATTCGTTTTTGCACATCTCTATCAACAAGATGCCCTGCACCAATTTTTTGAATAAGTGTTCGTATGAGCACAGCTACAACCAGGCCAAAGAAAAAGAAAAATCCCCAAATCATTTTTGAGATATCTCCAAGTGGAAGACTTGTAATTGCTGTTACTAAACCATAAGTTGTAATATAGGTAAGGCCAACAAGTGCAAAATGAAATGAGACCACATCGACATTTGCTGGATGAGTTGTTTCATATCCTGCATTTTTTTTCTCTTGGTTTTTTGAAATGATGCCACGAATGAAATCTTTAGGAAGTACTTTTGGTGTTTGATCTGATAATCCTCGCTTTATCCCCCAATCAACAAGTGGTATACCTATAAAGAAGGCGAAGAAGAAACCAATGGCTGCAAAGGTTAATCCTACTATGGTTGCATTTGTATAGATGTGAGGGGCTATTTGTTCCCAGCTCTGCCCAATAGATAATGCCTGTCCAGGTCCTTCGATAAATCCTAAAGGGGCAAAGAATCCAAAAGTGGAGAATATATCAATACCTAATGTGATGAGTAAAAGGGTGAAGAGTCCACCAATGATAGCTTGAAATGGAAAAATGATTCCTTGCATTAGGCCCATACCAAGTGGACCAGCAATTTTTTCTTTTTTTGTTCGTTGTTCACCATATTTGCTCGATGGGGTTAATCCAACGGAGATAAATGATAGATTAAATAAATGATATACAATGAGTTCTAGTGTTTCTTGTGGAATAGAAATAAGTCCAATGTTTCTGAGTATCATTGCAATAAATCCACCGATGAGACAACTGGGGATTAAAAATTTTTGAAAAAAGGGTATTTTTGCTCGGAGAATTACTCCAAGAAGTAAAAATACACCAAGTAGTGAAATAATCAGCATTGATTCAAAGGGAAAGATTTCTTGCATTTGATTTCTCCATGTTATGCTCTGTTATTTGAATCAAAATAATGGATTCTAGTTTATTGAGAACCTCTTTTTATTTATGAACCTATTGTATTTTTTAATATGTTTTGGAAAACATAATTTTATAAATAAGTAAGTTCAAGACTCGTTGTTTTAGGGCTATGGATAACATTTAATTTTTAAACTGAAAAAGAATATGTTAATGAAATGACTAATATAAAATCAATAGCGGGTATGATAATTTATATCGTTTTTCTAATTTAATACCCACTAATGGTTTACTTTATGATATAGAAAGTAATTATGTTGATTTTATTTTCTATATATGACGGTTCTCATCTGTTCATAAATTTCTTCGATTTCAGATAAGGTTTTTCCCGAAGGTTCACAAATAATACTTTCTTTATGCTCTTTAATGAATTGTTGCATTAAATCCATGTTTTTTACCTCACCCAAACTATGATACCAGTCAAGACGTGCTCATTAATATAGATTTCTAATTAAACAGTACTTCGGAAAGTAGATAATTTATTTTAGTTATTTTATTCAAAATCATATGAATGTCATATGAATGAATGAAAAATATTAATGATCTGTCATTTTATATGATGGAATAAAACATTTTTTC
>Ga0180430_10004883_pt1 | contig 11239 bp, 10 predicted proteins | sample SS_ome_9_FD_132999 | JGI IMG/M metagenome (GOLD analysis project Ga0180430, IMG submission 132999) | Hypersaline lake sediment archaeal communities from the Salton Sea, California, USA - SS_1_S_2 metaG | ecosystem: Environmental > Aquatic > Non-marine Saline and Alkaline > Hypersaline >... | reverse complement strand
TATAATGATATTCATGCACAACTTCGAACTTACGAGACTCACATTGACAAACGTCCTCCCGATCGCCGCCCTCGCCGCCGGCATCTCGGGAAACATATTCGGCCGCTGTTTCGAAAAGGAATACGACCGCGGACGAGAAGCGAACGAAATAACAATTCCGAACGAAGATTAAAGAAATCTTTTTTTCGCAACAACCGATAACTGACTCCCCATGCTCAAATCACTCGCAAAATGGACCGCCATCGCACGAATGTTCGCACCGACCATCGGTCGATTGCCGCTGCGCCATCTTTGGTTCATGCTGCGGCAATTTCGTGCCGAACGACCACATCGGTTCGGCGGCACGACGCGGGTGAATTCGTTTTTTCCGCCGCATCCAAGCGAGGCGTTTCGCCGGTTCGTCGACCTTGCGATTCACCGACGCAGGGCGCCAGGCTCTACGTACTTGGCCGTCACCAGCGAGTGTCCCTACACGTGCGAGCACTGCAGTTACGGCGGCAGACCGGCCGCGTCGCTTCCTACGGATGTGTGGCTCGACGTGATCGAGCAGGTGAAAGCACTGGGCGGATATACGATCGGCTTTACCGGAGGCGAACCGCTGTCGCGTGACGATCTGCCGCAGCTTGTCGCGGCCGTCAAACCGGAGCTCGCGTCGATCATCTTCACGACCGGCTGGCAGCTCGACGCCGATCGCGCAGCGAGGCTCGCCGACGCGGGTACGGATTGCGTCATGGTGGGTATCGAGTACGCCGATCCACAGCAGCACGATCGAACGCGTGGCGTAGAAGGCTCGTTCGAGACCGCGCGTCGAGCGATCGAAGCGTGCCAGGCGGCCGACATTTACACGGCAATTTCGACGATCGGCACGCGTGAGAAGATCGCGACCGACGAGCTTTCGCGAATCTACGAACTGGGCGAGCGGTGGGGCGTGCACGAAATGCGGCTCCTGTCGCCCATTCCGACCGGGTCGGGCGCGAAATGCAAAGGCTTCGCACTGTCGGAGCAAGAGAAGGAGACGCTACGCCGGTTTCATATCGAGCGGAACCGTCGCGGCCGTGGTCCGGTCGTCGCCGGGTTCGCGCATCTCGAGTCGGCCGAGCTCTTCGGCTGCGGCGCCGGGTACCATCATCTCTTCATCGACGCCCAGGGCGGTGTTTGCCCCTGCGATCTGACGCCCGTCCGGTTCGGCCGTATCACCGACGAGTCGCTCGCCGATATCTGGCAGCGGATGGCGGAGTACTTTTCGCTACCCCGTCGCGGCTGCCTGATGGAGCGGCTGGGCGACCAGGTGTCGCAGGCCGACAGTCTGCCGCTCGCGCACGACCAGTGCGATCTCTCGGCCGTTACCCGCCGCGAGGGCGATCCCCTGCCCGGCGCATACACGCGGATCTTAGACGAATCGCACGGGCAGCATAATCGAGGCGAAGATTAACCAAACGACTTCCCCGGGATCGCCAATCTCCTGATTGGCATCTTCAAAGAAGCGACGTCGAAACACGAGACCGGTGGCTAGCGCCATGCCGCTTACATACGTCAATGTCCCAGCAGGAGCAGATCGAGCGCAACCGCGATGCCGACGATCGAACATTCGAGGTAAACGACGCGCATCGCTCGATCCAAGTTCACCCAGAAGATGCGAAAGGCGACCGTGATGGCAGCGATCGCGCCTGCAGCGTAGATCCATTTGCAACCGAGCAGAATCGGCAGGAGCAGCAGTGGCGAGTTGCCCGCGATCAGATAGCTTGCCACCTCTCGCCACATCGCCGGCCGACCCTTCAGCGGCGAGCAGGGATCCGTCTTCCGGTCGATCAGATCTTTGATCAGCTCGAAACCGACGCCCGTCATGTAGAGCCACACCGGCAAGACGGCCAAGCTCCATGCCCTCGGACCGACGGGCATCCCAACCGCTGCGAAGCAAAGCGGATAGATGCAAACGAAGAGCGCCGGTGCAAGCCACTGCTTCACAAGCCCGATTCGCTTCGAACATCGGTTGTAGAAGATCAGTGCCGCGAAGACGACGGTAAACGCCACGATGAAAGGAAGGTGGCGGCTCGCGATCGCAAAACCGAACGACGCAATTCCCGCCGACCACGCAAGCAATCGTGCAAGCCCGATGCCGATTCGTCCGTCCGCGATCGGATGACGCGCGGGCGTGCGGCGATCGATTTCGACGTCGCACACTTCGTTATGAGAATACGCGAACGCCAACAGCAGGGCGACCGCGAGCGACGAAAAGATCGAGATCGACAGAAGCGGCACCCGGAAAGCGGCGGGCTGGATATAGTAAAGCGTAAAGACGTAGAGAATCGTGAACGGAATCGAATACTGGACGCGGAACAACTGCAAAAACGTCTTCATTGAAAACGATTTATCGGTCAACGCGTTTTGTCGCACGACGAACCTCCTCGCTTTCGGCCGATCGCGCCCAGATATCGGTGCGTGATCGGGATTTCGTTTTTATCCGCGTATCGGTTTTCCAGCAGCTCGGCGAACCGCTCGTAGATGTCCGCTTCAGCGTCCGGGCTTGCCGCAAATTCGAACCCAGCCGCAGCACCGGTCGCATGGAGACGCTCGATGGCCGCGCGTCCCGAGTCGACCGTGTACGTTTTCGCTCCCGACGTTTGCCACAAAGCGCTCAAACCTTCGCGCCGCATCAGCCAAGTCAAAACGGAAACGTGAGGGATAAATCGAACTTTCATCGCATGCGTCAGCGCGTCGGGCGTTTCGGCGAAGCACTTGGCCGACGTCCATAAGACCTCGGCCAACGAAAACAGACTGTTGTCGATTACGGCCAGATATCCGCCGGGCGCGAGAACGCGAGCTGCCAGGCGAATCACTCGCGACGGGCGCGAATATCCCAGACCCCAGCCGCAAGTGATAATGTCGATCGAGCGGCTCGGCTGTCGCTTGAGGAACTCGAGTATGTCGGCCTGCACGAATCGACAATCAGGGTAATTGCCCCGTGCAACGCCAATCATACCGCGCGACGCGTCGACGCCCGTTACGTAGCCGCCGGTTCGCCGCCGCATTTCGCCCGGCCCGAACCCGGTTCCGCATGTCAGATCGACAACTCGCGTGCCGACGGGCCAATCGACCCGGTCGAGCATTTCGAGCGTCTTCTCTCGCATGTGCTGCGTCCACGCTTCGTCGTAGCCTGTGGCGATCGCGTCGTAACTCTGCTGCACCAATTGCTCGGTCCGCGCGGCAGGTTGCATCATTAGACCCAAAGATCGAGCAGCAAGTCGCAACCATTGACGTTTCGCGACGGACATCGGAAGTCTTTCGGAAAGGGTGAGCCTTGAATCAAAAGTAGAGTTTCTATTCCCCTATTCTAACCGCAGCAAGGCACGCCGGGCAAGTACGACCCACAACCTTCTTCACTACCCACTGCCCAATGCCTACTGCCCACTACCCACTTTCCAATCAAACCGCATCGACATGCAAGCTAGGAATGGTCTCGTAGACCTTGAAACCGACGTTGTCCCAATCGTAGGTCGGCAGTTCGCATTTCAGACGCAACCAATCGCATCGAGCGAACGCGTCTTCGTGGGCGGCGCGATGGAGGTAGACAACCTTGACGTCCCGCGGCCTGCGCTGGATCGATTCATGCATCTTCTGCTGCACGGCGGATAGGACTTCACCGACGAATGGATTGAAGAAAAAGAAGCGATTCACATCGTCGGGCACCTCGAACCGCGTCGCGTCGCCCGTGTGAATGACGATCTCCGGACACTGGATCTTCGATCCGGCACGCTCGATGTTCGCTCGGGCGATCTGTGCCAACTCGGGCGAGAGTTCGATTCCGAGCACACGACGGATCGGGCTGGTCGCGGCCGTAACGACGACACGCCCCATGCCACATCCGTAATCAAGCAGCACATCGTCTTCGCCGCCGATCTTGATGCAATTCATCGCCGCGTCGAGACACTTATAGCTTATGGCCTCGTAGTTCTCGCACGATGCGTCGTCCGTGATCTCGTTCCACGGAATGAAACCCATCGTCTGAATTCCCAACTTTCGCTCGCGATACTTTTCATATCTGCGATATCGAATCTCGCGCAATGTCGGTCTCAGTCCGTCACGAGCAATTCGTTGAATGAGATTCGGAACCATCCGAAACAATTTGCCACATTTTTGCGTCAAAGAACTCATTGTGGAATCCCTTATCGTTGCGATTTCGCTTCATCAAAAGCTTGCCTTCATAAGATACAAACTCCCTTTTCCGCTGCTTCAGAAGTTTAGCTTACCGTCATCGCAAAACGAACTTGCTTCCTGAAAGTCTCAGAATCTTCGCTGGTGACCCACAATGTGCTCAGAATTCCAGTAGGTTGAAAGGCGTGATTTTTATTAAGGTCGAAATCTTACCTGATTTCAAATCTTGAAGGTCCAGTCCGCACAATCCGTATTAATCTCACAGCTAGATGAGGCTCGATTTTAGCAGTCTTATTGCGTATGATTCACACATCTGCATTTTGCCCAACCCTCCCAGGCGAATATAATCTTTCAAACCGGGCAGAATCTTTTTTCTCAACCTACAAGACGCCGACAGAGGCATCTTATCCGGACTAATCCAAATAATTAGCGCAAAGCGGATATTTTTCATTTTCGTCGCAAAATATGGTTGACATTCTCTGTATTTGGACGATAAACGGAACGCATCTCCCGGATTTGCCGAAATATGACAATCTGGGAGATGTAGTTAACTTACAAAACAAACATGTTAAACGACGGTTTCATAGCGCGACGATTCCTCGCGGCGCCCCTTGTAGAGGTTTTTCCGATTAGGCGGACTGACCGACGAAATCCGGCAGCCTTCACCTGGTGAAATACTCTTTTCAGCGCTTGCGAGTAACCTAGACTTAAGAATCATAGAACCCTAGGCGAATCGAGGCCCGGCGGCTTACGCGTCTCAGGCGTATCTGAATCGGCTGTTTGCACATATAGTAACGCTTTTTTTGAGGACAACAAACCGATGAGTTCCACGGAAATGGTTTCCAAAAACGACGGTCAACACAAAACACGGATCGAAATCTCAGCGGAAACATTGTATGACAAATGTTTGACGCTCGCTCACAACCTATGGTGGAGCTGGCATCCGGAAGTGATCAATCTCTTCCGCGAGCTCGATCCGATCCGCTGGCGACAGCTGGATCATAATCCGATCGCCCTGCTTTCGGAATTCACGCCCGAACGACTTGAAACACGGGCTGCAGAACTAGTGCTTTACAGCCGAATCAACCAAGCGTATCGCCGACTACGCGAATACATCGAGTCCCAACCTCAATGGGGAAGGAACAACGCCGGTGTACTCGGTAGCAAGCCGGTCGCTTACTTCTCGCTCGAGTTCGGACTCCACGAGTCGGTGCCGATCTATTCCGGCGGCTTGGGTGTTCTGGCGGGCGACCATATTAAAAGCGCTAGCGCCCTTGGCGTACCGCTGGTCGCCGTCGGTCTGTTCTACGACCAAGGCTACTTTAAGCAACAACTGGACGAGAACGGCTGGCAGCAGGAACATTATCTCGACACGAAAGTCGAGAACCTGCCGATGGAACCGGCACTGGACGTTAACGGCGAGCCGCTGACGATTTCGATCGAAACGCGCGAAGGTTCGCTGAAGGCGAAAGTCTGGCTCATGCGTGTCGGCCGTGTCCGACTCTTCCTGCTAGACTGCGACGTACCGAGCAATCGACCCGAAGATCGCGAACTGACTTCGCGGCTTTATGGTGGCGATCTCCGTACGCGTGTCCGCCAAGAGCTGGTCTGCGGCGTCGGTGGCGTTCGAGCCCTCGAAGCGATGGGAATTAAACCTGGCGTCTTCCACCTGAACGAAGGTCACAACGCGTTCGCGACACTCGAAGCGGTCCGCATGATCATGGAAAAGGACGGTCGTGGATTCGACGAAGCCGTCCGCGAAATCGCACAAAAAACCGTATTTACGACGCATACGCCCGTCCCGGCCGGTCACGACCGATTCAGCGCCGAACTGATCGAGGAACACCTTGGTCCGCTGCGTGATTCGCTTGGCATTTCGAACGAGCAACTGATGGGACTCGGCCGCGTCGAGCCTCAAAACTCGCACGAGCCGTTCTGCATGACCGTGCTGGGCCTGAAGCTTTCGCGTCGCGCCAACGCCGTCAGTAGTCTGCACGGACACGTCAGTCGTCGCATGTGGGCGCACCTCTGGCCTTGGCGGGTCGAGGAAGAAATTCCGATCGGCCACATCACCAATGGCGTTCATATTCAAAGCTGGTTGGCGTGGCAGATGCAGCAGCTTTACGATCGACACTTCCCGTCGGACTGGGTCCACCAGTCGGGCGAGCCCGAAGTGTGGCAAAACATTTATACCGTCGATCCGGGCGAGCTCTGGGAAACGCACTACGCGCTGAAGAACCTGCTCCTTTCGTTCGTTCGTCGCCGAGTCAGCCGACAATGCCGACGTCGGGGCGAATGCAACGAAGCAGTCGAAGCGGCACGAAATGTGCTCGATCCAAACGTGCTGACGATCGGTTTCGGCCGTCGTTTCGCAACCTACAAACGAGCCGACCTGATCCTCCATTACATCGATCGCCTGAGCGACCAGATCAACGATCCGGATCGACCGGTTCAACTGATCTTCGCCGGTAAGGCGCATCCGGCCGACAAGCCGGGCAAGGAGCTGATCCAAAAGATCGCCAACCTGCGTCACGATCCGCGGTTCGCCGGAAAGATCACGTTCATCGAGGATTACGACATCAACGTCGCACGTCACCTGATTCAGGGTGTCGACGTTTGGCTCAACAATCCGCGTCGTCCGCTCGAGGCCTCCGGTACGAGCGGCCAGAAGGCGGTACTTAACGGCGTGCTCAACCTGTCGGTCCTCGACGGTTGGTGGGCCGAAGCGTTCGATGGCAGTAACGGTTTCGCGATCGGTACTGGCACGAGTCACGTCGACGACGAAGCGACCGATCTGCGCGATGCCGATTCGTTGATCGGCGCACTGACCGACGAAGTCGTCCCGCTCTATTACGATCGTGACGCCGACGGACTGCCCCGCTCGTGGATCAAACGCATGATGAACTCGATCAGTACGTTGGCGTGGCGGTTCAGCGCGAACCGCATGGTCGCCGACTACGTCCACTCCGGCTACATCCCGGCTGCCGGCGGACAAAGCTGCGAAATGGGGATGAAATAGAAATGGTTAGGGGTTAGTGGTTAGTATTTGTGATAAATCTTTCCTTCGCAATCCCACACAACCTTTCCTGACCGACCCGAATACCGATTGCCCCCGCGGGCCCGACGTGGTAAACTACCGCTATCGGCCCGCGGGGGTTTCGTTTTTCCCCACTGACAACTGGCAACTTTATAAATACACGGAGTAAAAAATGAAAGCGCTCGTTATCCTTGGACATCAGAATCCGACGGACAGTTTCAACCGCGCGATCGCTGATACGGTCTGCCAGACGCTGACCGATGCGGGCGTGGAAGTCGCCTTCCACAATCTGTACGAGGAAAACTTCGATCCAATCTTGACCGCCGAAGAGCTTGCCGCCGACGCGCCGCTCGATCCACTCGTGAAGCAACATTGCGACCAACTGGTCGACGCCGACGCGCTGGTCGTCGTTCACCCCAACTGGTGGGCAATGCCACCGGCGATCCTCAAGGGCTGGCTCGATCGCGTCTTCCGTCAGGGACTCGTCTATCGGTTCGGACCCGAAGGCGTCATCGGTCAACTCACGGGCAAGAAAGCGCTGATCATCACCACGTCGAACACGCCTCGCGAAGCCGAGCTGGATCTTTATGGCGATCCGCTTGAAAACCTGTGGAACGCTTGCATCTGCGGGTTCTGCGGAATTACAAAAGAAGACTTCCTCCGCCGCAACTTCGAATCGGTCGTCATGAGCGACGACGCGGAGCGTAAGGGATGGCTCGAAGATACAAAGCAAATGGTTACGTCGCATTTGCTGGGTCAGTAACACGGGTTGTTTTTTCCCTCGATGCAATACGACGCAACTGAGCCGCTGGGTTTACCCTTGCTACTCTCTGGAAGAAAAGGTTGACAGCCGCTTGCGCCGTACGATGGCCCTCCGAGGCCGTCGATCATCGACGTCATACTTGAAGTTCAGTCAAGTTACCTCAAATATCGATATTCAGAAGCTTTTTTCAAGAGAAAAGTCAACTCTCGACGGCCTCGGAGGGCCATCGTACGGGACGTTTCCACCCTCAACTCGTATCTAAAACATAAGAGCTAGCTCCATCTCTAGTAGCTAGGAACCTCATGACGCGGCGCCTCATACTTCTTATCGGCGAATCGGATCGGGCCGAGTTCAAGTCGGCGCTGCGTGATATTTACGCGGCCGGCGATGTCGTCGGCGCTGCGAATGTGGACGATGCCTGCACGATGCTCGAAGATGAAGACGCGATCGACGCCTCGCGTCTGACGGCGATCGTGCTCGTCCAATCGTATCATGGTCGATTCGCACCGGTTGATATCGACCGACTTTGCCGGCTCGCCCCGCTGCAACCGATCGTTTCACTCGCGGGCAGCCTCTGCGAAGGTGAAGGTCGAACCGGACACCACACGGCGGGAATGGCACGAATCTACTGGCACCGCTGGTCGGCCGAGGCCGCACGCCGACTCTTTCCCGACGACCCCGAGCAGCAAGGCACGCTCGCCCAAATGCCACGCATCGCCGACGAGCAAGATCTCGTGCTGCTCGAATCGCATCGTCCGACCGAAAAGCTAAGCGGAACGGTCGCCATCGTTGCCGAGCAGCCGGAAACGGCCGATTATCTCGATCGCTTATGCCGACTCGCGGGGCTGCAAACCGTCGAAATCGATGCCGAACGGATCGGCGTGGTGATTTACGACATTGCACGCAACACGGACGAGGTAAGACAAGATCTTGCACGCATTGCAAAGCAAGTCGCACGATCGCCCATCATCGCCATTCTCGGATTCCCAAGGCATGATGAAGTCGAACAGTTAAAGCAGTGCGGCGCGCGGGCGGTACTCTCGAAGCCGCTCGATCTCGAAGAGCTTCTAAGCCGATTGGCCGACTTGCTGGATCAATCCGACGCTAACCATTGAGCAACTGATCGATCGGATCGATGTTCTCGTTGATGTAGTTCCAGACCCAGCCGAAACCGGCGGCCCAGCGGAAGAGCATCGTTACGATCAGATAGAAGCCGAAGTGGAAACATCCGGCACCGAGCTCGAAATCGTAACTGAGCATCGATGAGGCACCCCACAGGAAGATGACCGGAATGAATACGACGCCCCACATCCAAATCTCCGGAGATTGGCCCGGTAGGACGAGGCTATCGAGTGCGAAATAGATCACATACCATGACAGGGTATAAACGGCGGCGCAGGCGGCGGTTCGATAATAAAGCGCCTCGCCCGTGAAGGGCTTCATCTCATCGTTTCGCAGAAGATGATACGCGGCGAATGTAATCGGCAGCGAGATAAGCAGCAGGCCGATAAAGGGAATGATGGGCGTGATGGAAAAGAGATTCGTCAAGTTGAGCAAAAAGGTAAGCGCTAGCGCGCCCAAAATTCCACCAGCAATACCACCAAGAACCTGAGGTGTAAGTTTCGAATCGTCGCGCTCGATCGGTTTCAGCGCGATTTCACCCTGTGTCAAGTTTGCATCGTGTACCTTGACCTCTTCGTCCTTGGTCGGGATACGAATCGCGGTTTTACACTTCGGGCAAGGCCCCGTTTGACCCGCATAAGCGTCGCTAACCTGGAATCGCTGATGACAGCCGGGACATACAATTTTAATCGCCATAGATAAGACTCGCCGGAAAAGCCCGCTACCGGGGATTGGTTTGGTTCGAAGGGGAGAACACCAATGCTCGAAATCGCCGCCGATCGAGCGATCGGTTCAGCGCGAGAAGGAAGGATCTGATCGTGCGGCCCCGTGGTGCCCGAGAAGGTCGCTGCGTCTGGTCCGTATCTATTTTCAAGCTAACCCTACTATTTTGTTTGAAAAATTGGATAAGTCAAGCCTTGTCTATATGCCCCAGTTTCAAATGTGACGTTTTATATGGGGATTCGACAAGAGATTAGCCATATTGAGTGGATCGACTAGATTGACAGTGCACAACTTTATTCTGCCTATCGTTCGCCATTTTCCTATATTCACTTCTCGTCATCGGGGGACCAGAGCCACAGTTGACGGTCCTCGCCGGACTCTTCCGCCGAATCGGACACAGCGATGATGCAGTCGGGATCGTCGACCGTCGTGCGGTTTACCCGTGGATCGACCTGACGGCTAAGGAGCGGCACTGTCGCGGCCGATTCGATCATCGCCTTCACCTCGGCCGGCTCTTGGATCGACGGATCGAGCCACGCGTCCACAGCGTCTGTAGGCAGAACGATCGGCATGCGTGTGTGGATCGCTCGGACCGGCTCGACGGCCTCGGTCGTCAGGATCGTGCAGCGAAGGATCGGTTCCTCGGACGGATCGACCAGCGAGGATTCTGCGCTTCGCGGAGAGGCGACCTCGATCGTGCTTTCGTTGATGATCCGCGAGATCTCATCAGAAGAACTCGCACCGATCGCCGACTCCCACAGGCCTGCCAGCAGGAACGGTCGCTCACCTTCCGCGTGAAAGTAATACGGAATCTTTCCACCCTTGGCGGCCTGCCATTCGTAGAAACCATCGACGGGAATAAGACATCGACGGCAGCGATAGGCGTCGCGAAACGTCGGCCGAGACGCGGCCGTTTCGACCCGGGCATTGATCAGAAGCGACGAGCCGCTAGACGACCGCGACGAGAATCCCCAGCGCATTGCGGTCGCGCATCGATCGACCGCCCCACCCTGCTCGCTCGTCGTACCAACCACCGAAAGAATCGTTTGCGAGGGCGCGATATTATACCGCGCGGTCCCGCCGCGAAAACTCGAATGTCGCGGCACGCGAATAAACCCGAACTGCTTCGCTAATTCATCCGGCTGACTATGAAGCGCAAATCGCCCACACATGGGTGCCTCGTTTTGTAAGAGTGGAGATTGTGAATTCGTTGGCGGTATTTGACGGACCTTCAATTTTAAGATTTAGCCAAATCGAAGATCAGAGATACTCGAAATCGATATCTCAATTACAATCCAAGTCAATATCATCACCGATAACCGGCAACAGCCAACCGTCAACTACTTAACGTCCTCGGCCGCTTGCATGCCGATGGCGGCAGCGCCCAGGATGCCTGCATCGTCGCCTAGCGTGGAGAGAATGATCTTCCCGCCGAAGTGGCG
>Ga0180430_10004882_pt1 | contig 11241 bp, 7 predicted proteins | sample SS_ome_9_FD_132999 | JGI IMG/M metagenome (GOLD analysis project Ga0180430, IMG submission 132999) | Hypersaline lake sediment archaeal communities from the Salton Sea, California, USA - SS_1_S_2 metaG | ecosystem: Environmental > Aquatic > Non-marine Saline and Alkaline > Hypersaline > Sediment... | reverse complement strand
CAGCGACGGACCTCCATCCCGACCATCGCGCGGTGCATCAGGAAACGATTATCTCCCTTTTCCACGCACAAGGGGGAATCTGGCCGGAACTAGGCGAACCACTCGCAGCCGTTCCCGCGATCTACGAGTACGCCACCTACAGCGATTTCGCATCACCACCCACAATGCGTGTGCGAGGCGACGAAAGTCTGCTCGAGAAAAAACTTGACGGCATTGCGCAGTACAAGAGTCAGGAACAGATTGAGATCATCATTCAGGTACAGCGTGAAGCAGGACCGAATGAGTATCTCCGTGAACTCGCCTTCGACATTATGGTACCTGGCAAGTACGACGATTTATTTGAAGAATAGAAACTTTGAGACGAGTAGAACACATCAGGTATTTTTTTACTTGCCTACTCACCAACCATCAATAGGAGAAAGAAAATGAAAGTTTTAGGTATTTCTGGAAGTCCACGTGTCAATGGCAATACGGAGATCGCTGTCCAACGCACACTCAGCCAATTGCAAGAAAAAGGATGCGAAACAGAATTCCTCTCGCTCGCAGAAAAACCCGTTAAACCTTGTACCGGTTGCGCGGGGTGCCGCGAGGCTGGGAAATGCGTTATCGACGATCCCAACTTTGAAGGTATCATTGAAAAATTTCAAGAGGCAGATGGTATCATCGTCGGTTCGCCTGTTTACTTCGGTTCCGCAACACCGGAAATAATGGCGCTGCTCGACCGGGTCGGGTTTGTCAATCGTTGTATGGAAAAACCTTTCCTACGACGTAAAGTTGGAGCCGCCGTCGCCATCGCCCGTCGTGCTGGACAGAACTTCACTTTCGCACAACTCAACTACTTTTTCCTCATTGCTGAGATGATTGTGCCAGGTTCGACGTACTGGAATGTCGGCTTCGGGCTTGGAAAAGGGGAGATTGAAGACGACGCTGAGGGCTGCGCTACCCTCGACACGCTGGCCGATAATATGACCTGGTTGATGAAAAAGATCGAAGAATAGTCGGTCTTTTTGAATTTCGTAACAAAAGCAGGGAAATTTTACCAGCCCCCGTTACATTGATGGGATTTTCTGGTAGAATGGTCTTATGTTCCGGTGCCTTACTGCTGCAAAGGCAGGGCACCGGAGTTTTACCTTTACCTTCACACTTCAGGCCGTTTCCCCGGCCAATTTGTAATCTACCAATGACCCGCCTGCCCTACACACAAGAAATTTCTCGCCAAAATAAGGCACTCTTTGTTTTTCTCCTTGATCAGTCCTTTTCGATGGAGGAACCTCTTGCAGGTGGTCAAAGTCGCAAGTGTGACGAACTCTGCGCAGCGATTAATGGTTGGCTACAGAATATGTCGATCCGTGCTAGTAGTGACCAAGGCGTGAAGGACTGGATCGACATTGGTGTCTTTGGCTACCGTACCGACGCGATGGCGCAGCCGGTGATTGAGTCCGCGCTGGTGGGTCCGCTTGCAGGACAAAACATCGTCTCGATTGCAAACATTGCCAATTACCCAGCTCGCATCGACAATTCCTTCCAGTATTTTCCAGACGACGCAACGGGACAAATGATTCAGGTGCCAGCACAAATGCCGATCTGGGTTGATCCCATCGCCGAGGGCGGTACACCGATGTGTCACGCTTTTTATCTTGTCCACCAGCTCGTGCAAGAATGGATTGGCTACCACCAATACAGTTTCCCGCCAGTGGTCGTTCACTTTACGGATGGCGAATCGCAAGATGGCGACCCGCGTCCTTACGCCGATGCCCTTCAGCAACTCGCAACTTACGACGGTAATGTACTCCTCTTTAACTGTCACCTCTCCTTGAGTCAATCCGAGTCGTTCCTCTTCCCAAACACGGAAGCTGGCCTACCCGATATGTTTGCTCAAGTACTCTTCCAGATGTCGAGCGTACTCCCCGATATTTTTGTGCAATATGGAATGTCCGAGGGTCTCCAATTTGGACAGTACGCACGCGGAATGGCGTTCAACGCCGACTTGGCTTGCCTGCTCCAGTTCCTCAATATGGGAACCCAAGCGGCACCAGGGATGATATAAAAAATCCGCATAGCAACAACAAGCAATGCCCATTGACGTTATGCGGAGTAATTTTTTGTCGTTCCAGTTACATTACTCTAGCAGTGCGCTGTAACTGACTGTCTCGAGTTCGCGGGTATTGCGGTCAATGGAAAGTACGACAGTCTTTTGCCGGTCACCATCGGGTGTGCTGGCGACAATCGGGTACACGTGCCGTTTGTTTGGCAGAGAAAATTGGACCGCGAAACTTCCGTCCTGACGCAATTTTACCGGCTCGCCGCCGAGGGTCAAGCGGACACTCGGGTCCGTCTTCCCGTGGACGATTAGTTCTGTCTCTACCTCGATCGACAAATCTTCACGACCCGAGACATACCCTGCCCCAAGACCAAACTTCACGTCGAACGGGTCACCTATCGGCTGGCACATTTTTTCCTCAAAGACTTCTCGAAGCTGTTCCGTACTCTGCTCGTTCGTGTAACCACCGCTCATTGCAAAGATGCGGTCGTAATCCTTCGATATCTCAGTCCAATTGCCATCGAGGGTGTCGGTGCTATCGGGACGCGGAGTGGTTACTAAATTACTCTTGGCAATGACGTGGAAACGCTTACCTAACTTGTAACCAATCTCCACTTGGAATTGTTTCGGTGGGTCTTGCACATCGACATACCAGTTATTTACGCCACCGTGAATAGTAATATCTCGCTCAATGGTGCGGCCCGTATTGGTAGCACCCATATCGGAAAAGCTCACCACGCGCAATGTCGGCACTGCCGCATTCCAGTAGTTGCCAAAGGCCACTTTTGCACTGTTGATGCTCTCGCGGGTTAACTCCCAGTAAGCCTGTAGCCAATAGGGGTCGCGAACCATCAAAATAAGGCGGTCCTCATCGGTTGCTTCATTCTCCTTCGTTGATGCTAAGTCGTGAGAAATACTAAAGCCATTACTGCGTGATGCCGTTGTACTGACCGGCTTACTTTTCTTTTTGGGTTGCGGTGGCGGTTCATTAAGACATTCAAGCGTTTCGCTATGCGAAATTTCCTTAGCCATTCTTGCCTTTTCTTCAGCAACGATTGCCTCGATCAACTCCTGCTTTCGCATTGTGTTGTAACCTGGAATATTTTTTTCCAAAGCTAAGGCGGTGAGCTCTTTTACAGTACGTTTTTTTAATTCAATGGTTGTCATTTCGTAGTTCTCCCTGCTCGTTGTCACTCAAAAATACGGAAAGAGGAATACGTAACTGGCAGCTCCCTGCTTGAACGTATTCTTGACCGCTACCCAAAGACATTGTAGCTTTGCTGTTAAACTTTAACAACTAAATAAAATAGGAAGATGCTATTTAGAGAAATATTTCCCGTAAAGATGACCGGTTATTCCGAATATGCGGGTTAGTCAATGCGTACTGACAAAATATTGGGCACCGAGCCCCTAAATTAGGGCTCCTTGTCATCCACAATCTCAACGTCAACCACATTGGGGTCGTCAATCGTTTCGCCACCCTCTTGCTGTCTAGGATTCCGAAAACTCTCAGAAAAATTGCGGACCGACTGCCAACTTGCGCTGGCCAAAATTTCTTTGAGGCTACGTATTTTTAGCCAAATTGTCAGCGGGAAAAATACACAATTAGCAGAAAACACCACGAGTATGAAAAGCCAGAAAGAGAGTGCCGGTAAAGTTATCCAAGGCTTTCCACTAAACGCACAATAAATCGTCGTTCCTATCAGAAACAACCAGGTACTCAGTCCTAAAAGGAGGGGAAACTTCCAACGCGGAATGAGTGCCTGAGGCTGGTCGAAGAATAGATAATCAAAACATTTGACCAGCATAAAGGTAAGTGTAACGACGGGAAACAACACAAAGGGCGAAAGGATGGCTGTGAAAAAACCGACGGTCCCTTCGATGGTTCCTGGAGTCGCTGTGGCTTCAGCAAATAAAGTCAACATTATTTTTTTCCTTGGGATCTTCGTGTGTACAGCTTTTCGCCAACCTGTCTTGCTGCGTTGACGGTCTCATTGTAGGGGGTGTCGCACATATCCACAAAGCCAATTTGATAGTTTTCACCATCCCAACGGCCTGTTGTAGCTTGCGAACTGTAAACAAACCAATGCGTCCCAACAATCAACGGATTGTCGAGAGCCGCGAAAACGTAATGCTTGTAGGCCGCTGCACGGGCGTCCTGGTCGGGTACCGCCACGAGACCGGTATGCAGCATCCCGCGGTCAAGTGCACCACAGTGAAACTCGCCAATCACCACCGGTTTGTCAAAACCTTCTGGCAACTTTGCCAGTCGCGGTGTTGTGTCGTACTTGTTAAAGCTGACCACGTCGCAATACTTTGCCGCAGCGGCAACAGCTAACGGATTCGAATTAGAAAAACGACACCCTAGGTAAAGTCCTTGGGGATCCACCGCCTTGACACCTTCGCGACAGGTACGGAAATACTTCTCGGCGAGGAGAGTGTAGAAATTGAGCAGGTCAGCCTTGGCCTTCTCCTTCGAAACAGGCTTCGTGCTGACGAGCAGATTCTCCCAAGAACTGTAGTCGGTGCCCCAGACTTTGTTGAGCGCTGTGACCGTCTTATACTTCTTTTCAAGCATCTTTCGGAATACCACTTTTGCGGGCTGGCTAGCGGAACTGGTTAGTACCGCTTCGGCGAGTGAAGTCGTGCTACCCCAACCAAGTTCGTTGTGGATAAAATAACCGAGTACCCAAGGCGTTGCCGCATTACCCTCTTTTTTGAGATGCTCCATTGTTGCACGGAGCGACGTGGCAAACTTGGGATCAAAGGGGTCAGGGAATTTTCGCCAATGTCCTTTGCTTCCTTCAATCATCCGGCTTTGCACCCAAACGTTGACGGTGTGCGGTGTTTTGTGGAGTCGATAAATACTCGGCTCAGACCAGTTTGCAATCGTATTGATTCCCCACGCAGCAAGCCGTTTATGCGCCATCACTGCGGCTTTTTTTTCCCAATCGTCACCATATTTTCGCGAGAGGTTATACGCACCAAAATTGAAAGTGGCGTAATTCTTTTTGTCTGCATAGTAACCGTTTGGCGCACCACTCTTTTTGCCGTAGAACTGCGACGTCGCCCCTTCGTTCGGCGGGAGATTCTCAAAGTAGTGTTCCCGGTCGCCAATCGGTGTGTCGGCACTCGTGGTCCGCACGCAACAGAGGCCGTGCGAGAAAAAGAGGTAGCCTTCGGGGTCAACAAACCACCACTTTCCATCCTTCTTGATGGTACGGAAGCGTCCGGTCCCCTTTTGCTGCGGCCCATTTTTCCAGCCACCGAACTTCGAGAAACTAGCAGGACGAGGCGTCGCTGCGAGCTGCTTACTCTCGGCGACGTAGGTTGCCTTCATATCGGCGACGGACTTCGTTTTCCCTGGCCAATCGCTGTATTTGTATTGTCCAAACGGGTCGATGAAGGGGAAAAACCCGTTCTTTTTGAGGTCCTTGGGAGATGCCAACATTTTTTGGACGCCGCGCGGCGTGTTATGCGGCACCTGGGCAATCCGTGCGACTGAGAACTTGCAGGGTTGCTCGGTCGTACCGCCAAGAAAGAGCGTAATCTCTTTGACTTGGGTAAATGGTTTGGCATCTCGCGACCGCCAGTTGTTGAGGTAACCGCCGGGATAACCACGCATCCCGTAAAGTTGATCGCTCAACTCAGGCGGCAAGCTGCGGCGGAAGGGGACAAAAATTTCGCGCGACGCACCCGGTGCAAATTGGTGGGAGAAAGTGAGTGGCTTGCCTTCCTCAAAGATCAACTTAACGGAAAAGGATTCCGACTTCTTGTTGGCCGCTGCCGAGGAGACAGTCATTCTAATGCCAAAGAGTCGTGAAAAATCCCACGGTTGCTCTTTGGCGAAAATCTGCATCCCTGCCCATTGCGCACCTTGGGGAATGTCCCATTGGTAAGAGGTCCAACCCTCCTTGGTCACTTCCTTCAGGTCAACTCGTTGCGGCTTGATGGTGGCGGGATAACTTGGCGGCGTGTCACCAAACAGGGGGACAAGCTTACTTTGTGCTAGGACAGGTGACGCCAAGGCAAGCAACATCAAACACACGAATAGTTTTGTTAATCGCGTCATTGTTCTTTCTAGTTTTTTAATGATCAACCCGAGGAATAGCAACATTATCCTTAAACTTTTTCGCTTCGGCACGCAATTTCTCCGTGAGTTCCTCTTGGACTTTTTTGTACTCAGGATTGCCTGCCAAATTTTTCATCTCTTCCGGATCTTTCACGAGGTCGAACATTTCCCAAGGTATCTCGGAAACACCGGGGTAGTGAATGAGCTTGTGCGTTTTGGTACGGATGCCAACACTCTCAGGCGTGTGATACTGTGCAAAGTAATGGTAGTAGGCAGCATCGCGGAGCGGCTTGGCTTCTTTGTCCAGCAGGAGCGGGAGGAAGGACTGCCCTTGCATTTCCGCCGGTATTTTGCCGCCTGCAACGTCGATGAGCGTCGGTGCAATGTCAACCATTGAGACAAACTTGTCACACGTACTGCCTGGTTTGATCTTCCCCTTCCAACTCACGACCATCGGGATTCGTAGCGACTCGTCATACATCCACATTTTATTGAAAAAACCGTGTTGTCCACAGAAAAAGCCGTTGTCGGAGAGGTAGATGACAAGTGTGTTTTCGGCGAGACCCCGTTTTTCGAGGCCATCGAGGACACGTACGACGTTCTCATCCAGCGCGGCAACGAGACGCAGGTAACCGTGGAAGATTGACTGGTAGAGGAACCGTGTTTTTTCGTTGCGAGTACCGGTTGCCTTTTTTTCTACCGGCTTCCCATGATATTTGCCAAAAAGAGCAATGCGTGAAAAAACAATTTTCTCCTCCATTGTACTGGGCACACGCCCGGCGTAATCGTCGAGCAAATTTTTCGGCTCAGGTAACTTTACATCCTTGAGAAAGTTTTTGTGGCGTGGTGCTGCGTCGTAAGGACCGTGCGGAGCTTTGTGGTGGATGAGCAGGCAGAAGGGTTGCTCTTTGTTCCGTTTTCCGTCGAGCCATTCGAAAGCGACGTCGGTGATGACATCGGTGAGGTAACCTTTGCGCACAACGCCTCCGCTGCGGCCTCGTTTCCATTCTTTGCCGCTCTCCTTGAACGCACAATCGTAAAACCGACCTTGTCCCGGGATGACGGAAAAATAATTGAAGCCAGTCGGTTGGCTACCCAGATGCCACTTGCCTACCAGTGCGGTCTGATAACCTGCTTTTTGCAGCACCTTTGGGAAGGTCACTTGGCTTCCGTCAAAGAGAGGCCCATTCACCCTAACACTGTTGAGGTGGTTGTATTTACCGGAAATCATCACCGCACGTGACGGCGCGCAGAGGGAGTCCGTCACGACGGCGTGCGTCATTCGCATTCCTTCTTTCGCAATGCGATCAATGCCGGGCGTTTTGGCGATCTCGCTACCGTAACAGCTAATGGCCCCGCGACCGTGATCGTCTGCGAGGATAACGACGATGTTGGGTCGTTTCTCTTCTGCTTGCGTAAGCGTTGCACCTACAAACAACAGGCAGACAAAGAAAAAATAAAATATTTTGTTGCAGAATCTCATCTTCAGTTTCTCCTACCTGCTCTTAGCGCAACCACTTACGGCTGCGCTAAGATAGGTTTGGGGTTGACACAGATTACTTTTTGACGCTCACAATGCCGACGTCGATGTTTTGGCCACCGAAGCCGTTCTTGCAGTACACCGCAATGACGTTCTTGCCTGGTTTGAGTGACTTCTTCGCTTCGTCACTAATTTGGAGTATCGTGTAGTCAGTCACGAAGCCTCGCAAACCAGCAGCCTTCACGCCGTTGATGTATAAGACGGGGTCTTCATCGAAAAAGACTCGTAGTACAACATCTTCGCCCTCTTTCGGCTGGTAGTCGAACTCAGTGCGGATCCAGATTTCTGGGGTATTCCAAGTCGTTGCGACCTTTGCCTTAGGAGTTTCGACGGTGCCGAAGCTGGACTTTCCTTCTTTCCATCCCTTGGCATCAAAATCCTTGGCGAGCCAATTGTCGGCCGGTTTTTTCGTCGTGTACTTCCACGTCGCACCACCATTGTCGGCATTTGCCAGCACAACACCGGTTTGCGGCTTGGTAAGCTTCGTCAGCGGCACCCAGGGTGAACGACCACCTCTACCTTGCTGCGGCTGCGGCTTTGGAGCGTTGGGATCCCGTTTCTCAATCGCGCCATACAATTTTTTGTGTTGCTCCGCAAGGAACTCTTCCGAGAATTTCTTGACTTCGCGGTCGTAGGTCATCAGCCCGTTAATTTCAGACTCAATGTCGGATGTTTGCGTGTAGATTCCTCCGGCAACACCTTGGTTCTTCAGTTGAACCAAACGCTTGATGGACTCCGCGTAACGGGCTTGGAGTTCTTCGATGTTCTTTGGCAGCCCACCGTAACCCCAGTTTTTAGCATTAGGGTTCCAGATGTGCTTTTTGTCAACGACGTAACCGTGCCCGCCGAACTCACCGACGACTTTAATGTAATCGTCGAAACGTGGGTCACCTGTTGGGAACCCGGGATGCGGGTAGGAATGGTGGTCCGCAATGTCACCCACCGGCCAGAAGTTACCACCACTGGCAACGTTCACCAGCCGCGTTTTGTCGTAGTCGGCGATCCACTTGCCTACCTCCATCGTCTTGTGTTGGCCCCACGCTTCATTGAAGGGGACCCACATCACAATACTCGGCGAGTTGTAGAGATAATCGACCATCTCCTTGAACTCATACATATACTGCTTGTGCCACTCGGGGTTAAAGAAGCCCGGGTTCGGGTTGACTCGCATCCGAGTCCAACCTGGACTCTTGCGGTAAGAGACCTGGTCTTGCCAGAGCATCATTCCAATTTTGTCGCAGTGGTAGTAGTAGCGACGTGGGCGCACCTTAATATGGTGCCGGATGGTGTTGAAGCCTGCCTTTTTCATATAGTTGATGTCGAACAACATCGCCGCTTCACACGGAGGCGTCAGCAAACCATCGGGCCACCAACCTTGGTCGAGGGGGCCGAGGTGGAAGATGAACTCGTCGTTGAGAGTCATCCGCCAATCGCCGTTGATGTCCTTTTTACGCCCGACGGTACGAATACCGGCGTAGGAGTCAACACTGTCGATCGTTTTTTCACCCTCGAGTAGTTCGACGTCGAGGTCGTAGAGCGTTGGGGTCTCAGGTGTCCAAAGCTTGGCATCAGGAATGCTGAGCTTGACTTCGTCCGGCGTACCGGTTGCTTTGGCAACCTCTTTCCCGGCTAGCTTCGCCGTGACGCGAACTTTTACGTCTTTTTTGTCACCAGCGACCGTTGTTTTGATGGTAATGGCTGCGGGTTTAATCGCGGTATCAATTTTGAGGCTCGCGATGTATGTTGCGGGCACTTCTTCGATCCAGACTGTCTGCCAGATTCCGGAGACGCGTGTGTAGAAAATGCCGCCTGCACGCATCACTTGCTTACCACGCAGCTGCGGGTCGGTTGTTTTGTCAATCACGCTCAATGCAATGTTGTTCACACCATCCTTGGCGGCAGCGGTAATGTCGAACGAGAAAGGCGTGTTGCCGCCGGTATGCTTGCCGACGAGTTCGCCGTTGACGTAGGCCTCGCACTGATAATCGACCGCCTCAAAGTGGAGGAGCAGCCGGGTATTTGGTTTCTTGGTCAGCTTGATGGTGCGATTGTAGTGGAGTACCTCGTGAGGCTGAAGGAGTCGCTGGACACCGGAAAGACTCGACTCGAGACAGAAGGGCACGAGTATTTTTCCCGCCCATTCGAGCTTGTTCGCATCATCGGCCGCATTACGGACAGCGTAGTCCCAAAGGCCATTGAGGTTCGTCCAGTTTTCGCGAACCATCTGAGGCCGCGGATATTCACGCCATGCGTTTTCCGGTGTGACTTGGGAGGTCCACTGTGTTTTGATCTTCTCCCCGACCGGTTTCCAGTCGGCTGCTTGTGCTTGTGCTTGCGTGAGTAAACTCGTGGCAGCGATGAGGATGAGCATAAGAGTGAATAGTTTCTGCATTCTTTCTTGGTCCTTTAATCTGGGCACCCTCCGGAAATGCCCTTTTCAAAAAATGATTGTTCCGCCGGAGACCGGAGCAATTTTTGGATGTGACTTACAAATGAGGGGGGAATTTTTTTGCTATTCGCCGCCAGATGTTAATACTTTTTTGTGGATCGCCGCGAGTCTTTTTGGCTCAAACTTTGCAATCTCGCGGTCGTAGGTGAACATTCCATTGTATCCTCGTTCTACGTCGCTCGCTTGTGTGTAAATCGCGCCTGCAAGACCCTTCCTTTTCAGCTCGCTGAGACGTTCGATCGACTTGGTGTAGCGTGCCCACCAGACATCGCGATTATTCGCCATCCCAGGACGCCAGCCACGTCTATCCTCCGTTTTCCAGAGGTGTTTTTCATCAGGTACAAAGGGATGTGCTCCAAACTCGCCAGCAACCTTAACGTAATCTTTGAACCGCACGTCGTCAAGCGGGAAGTCGGGCAACGGGTAGTTGTGGTTGTCTGCAACATCGCCGACGGGCGCAAAATTGCCACCGCTCGCAATGTTCAGTAGTCGCGTTTTGTCGTACTCCGTGAGCCACTTTCCCACCTTCATTGTGCGGTGTTGTCCCCAAGCTTCGTTGAAGGGTACCCACATTACGACGCTGGGATGGTTGCGGAGTGCATCGACCATTCCCTGGAGCTCAAACATAAACTGCTTGTGTTGCTCGTCGGTAAAAGTAGCATCTTTGGGGTTGGGTGCCAAGCGAGTCCAAGGCGGGTTCACACTGCTAGTGGGGAGGTCCTGCCAAACCATCAGCCCCAACTTGTCGCAGTGGTAGTAGTAACGACGTGGTTGTACCTTCACGTGGGGACGCATAACGTTAAACCCCGCATTCTTCAGGTACTCTAAATCCCAAAGCAGCGCCGCGTCAGTCGGAGGTGTCAGTAAACCGTCCGGCCACCAGCCTTGGTCAAGTATGCCAAGATGGAAGACGGAGGTGTCGTTGAGCGTCAATCGCCAGTGTCCTTCTTTGTCTTTTTGTTTACCAACGGTACGAATCCCAGCGTAGGAACTGACGGAATCAACGAGCTGTCCGTTTTGAAGTAACTCAATGGTTAAGTCGTAGAGTGTCGGCGAGTCGGGTGACCAAAGTTTTGCGTCAGGAATCGGCAGTGTGACCTGCTCGCCCGAAGGACACGTCGCTGCGGCAACTTCTTTTT
>Ga0180430_10004881_pt1 | contig 11245 bp, 9 predicted proteins | sample SS_ome_9_FD_132999 | JGI IMG/M metagenome (GOLD analysis project Ga0180430, IMG submission 132999) | Hypersaline lake sediment archaeal communities from the Salton Sea, California, USA - SS_1_S_2 metaG | ecosystem: Environmental > Aquatic > Non-marine Saline and Alkaline > Hypersaline > Sediment... | reverse complement strand
TGATCTTGATATTCGCATTATCAAGTGGAATGCTCGGGTCGAATGAAACACCTCCGGCCGTGTAGGCATATCCGGCTCCCACGAAATTCACTCCAACCGGAAGGTTTGTATATTTCCGGGGTTCCAGTTCCTGGGCAGAAACAGAGCTAACTCCTAGCAAAAGAAGTACGGCAGTGAATTGCTGTAAGAATTTCAAAGGTTAAGGATTATTATTTGTCTATATCCTGAGCGTCTTTTCCAACACCGATGGGTATTTTACAGAAAAGGTAGAAGGAAGAGTTTTTAATCTCCGGATAGGCATCCTTGGCCACATCCGACAATCCGATGTAATAACCAACTCCTATACTTGTGCTTTTTTGCCTTTTCAGGACCTTAAAGCCAAGGCCACCATAAAAGCCAAAATCAATGTACTGGTATTGTCCCCTGGTATCGGTGGTATAGGTCAGATCGCCCCCATAGCCCTCCACATCAAAGATGTCACTAGGCTGATGTATCAATCCAAGTTGCGGACCAGCTTCGATATACCAGCGCTGGTTAAAGCGCTGTTGAAAGAGGATGGGTACATAAAAGACGGGGATTTTTTTTGTAAGTACACCTTCTGAATAAACGTCATCAAAATCCGGATCTCCAATGGAATATGTGGGCATTCCCGTAGCTCCCACATTCGATTTCACCAGCACCCCGGTACTCAAATATGAATTCTTCATGGTTTGAATATGAAAATAGAAGCCAATGTTAAAGTTGTTCATTCCCTCGGCATCACTGATGGTTCTTACATAGGAGCGGTTCAGGCCGCCAATCAGGCCAAATTCAATTTTTTCTGTATTCAGGGCATCCCCGAATAAAAGGCTGATCAGCACCTGGCCGTTCAGTGCGGCAGGTGTTGTCACGATTATTGAGAAGATAATAATCCTATATAGTTTCTTCATGACTATCTATTTGAGGTTTTACGAGATTAACAGCAAGATACTCAATTTAGGCTAGTTGAAACTGCTTTGATAAATTTTACGGTTAAATACTCCAGAGTCTTTAAATTAGCTTCAAACTTAATTCCATCTAATCTATGAAGAACATAATTCTTGTATTTGCAATGGCCCTGATAGTGGCAGCATGTGGTGTGAATGAATCTCCCAAAGTTGTGGATCTGCCTGTGGATGGGCCCATTCAACTTCATCCTGAGAATTCGCATTATTTCCTCTATAAAGGCAAACCCCTGGCACTGATTACCTCGGCGGAGCATTACGGGGCCCTGCTCAACCTGGATTTTGATTACCGTACCTACCTGAAGGCCCTGTCGGAGGATGGCATGAATTACACCCGGATCTTTACCGGCACATATTTTGAGATTGCCGGGGAAAGCTTTGGAATTCAGAATAATACCCTTGCTCCTTTGAAAGAGCGCATCATTACCCCCTGGACTGTTGTTGAAAGGGGGCCTGGAGGGAAAGTAAAATATGATCTTGGCACCTGGAATGAAGCCTATTTCCAAAGGCTTCACGATTTTATGAAGGTGGCCGGGGAGTACGATATCATTGTGGAGCTAACTTTTTTTTCTTCAATTTACCGCGACGCACACTGGGATATTTGTCCCCAGAATCCGGCCAATAACATTAACATTAGCGGTGAAGTAAGCCGGCATGAAGCTCAAACCTTGAATAACGGGGAGCTGCTTTCTTACCAGCTAAGCTTAGTAAGTAAAATGGTGCGTGAGTTAAATGAATACGATAACTTCTTCTTTGAATTGCAGAATGAGCCCTGGTCCGACCATACCGTTCCGGTGTATAACATCATTAACAAAGATGAATTAAAAGCCAACGACTGGACTTTTAAAGCCGATTTTGCCGACGAGCAGTCCCTAGCCTGGCAGGACAAGCTGATCTCTGTCATTGTCGATGAGGAAGCTAAGCTTGCCAAAAAGCACCTGATTGCTCAAAACTATACCAACTTCAGGGCCCCCATCCCGGCAGTAAACGAGCATATCTCCATCATTAATTTTCATTATGCCTGGCCGGAGGCAGCCGAGTGGAATTATCATTATAACAAGGTGCTTGGATTCGATGAATCGGGCTTTGCCGGTTCCGGCGACCAGGTGTACCGAAGGCAGGCCTGGCAGTTTATGCTCAGTGGAGGAGGACTATTTAATAACCTGGATTATTCCTTTTTTGTGGGACATGAAGAGGGACTGGGCGAGAACAGGGCCCCCGGCGGAGGAAGCAAAGCCCTGCGTTCTCAGCTGAAGACGCTGAGTGAATTCCTGCATGACTTTGATCTGCCAGGCTTGCATCCAAACCTGTCCTGTGTCAGGAGTTCGGCAGGATTGATTCCCTACGTACTGAGCGATTCAGATAAGGCCTATGCCATTTATTTACGAGCCATAGGTACGGATCAGGCATCTCTGCAGCTGGAAACGGGCAATGGGAACTTTCAGGTTCAGTTTTTGAATACCATCACAGGATCCTATTCTGAGCCGCGAATACTTCAGGCAAACGAGGGATTGATTACCATTGAAGTCGGTATTCCCGATGGGGAGCTGGCTCTCAAGATTATAAGGGAATAGAAATGCAATATAAAGCCTTCACACCTCTCAGAAAAAGATCATCTCCAAGAATGACCGGAGAGGCAAAAAAGTTATCATCAAGGGTATTCACGGATATTAGCTCAAAGGCTTTCCCGGTTTTCACCACGCTGAAACTGCCATTGGTCCCGGCAATATAAATGCGGTCCTTTACCCCAACCGGGGAGGTAAATATGTTCTTGATCCCCTCCAGTTTCACATTGGTGTAGTGCTCGGTTCCGTCTTTGGCATCCAGGCATGTTAAATACCCATTGTTTACCTTAAGGAAGTATAAAAGACCATCCATCAAAATCGGATTGGGGGTATAGGGAGTGTTCTGACTGTAGCTCCATGCAACAGCATCGGAATTCGTAATATCTCCGGAAGCCTTGCTCAGGTCAACAGCCAGCAGAGCGCTCCCCCTGAAACCACTCATCAGGTAGACCATTCCGTCTGCATACAGTGGTGCAGGGATCACATTCCGGGTAAGGCCTCCAACTTCCCAGAGCACTTCTCCGGTCTCCATATTGTAACTGCGGCATTTATTTGTTGCGCTGGTCAGCACTTGTGTCTCTCCCTCAAATTCAACTATAGAGGGTGTGGACCATGAAGTTTCCTCATCACGCTCTGCTTCCCAGATAATTTCACCTCTGCTCTTATCCATTACAAGAAGCATGGATGGACCATTGTGATCCCTGAGGACAATCAATTTGTCCCTGTACAGGATTGGTGAACTGCCTTCTCCAAAGCTCATATGCTTCTCCATCCTGCCTAAATCCCGTTCCCAGATCAGCTCCCCTTTAAAATCCAGGCAGTATAGACCATGCGAACCGAAATAGGCATAGATATATTCCCCGTCCGTAACCGGAGAATTGGAGGCCCAGCTCCCGAATTCATGGGTATGACTATAGGGCAATTCTTCTCTGACAACGGTTTGCCAGAGGATCTTCCCGTTGTTTCGATCCACCGATATCACCGCAAACTTGTGAATGTAATCGGTGGACTTTGGATTCATCCAATCCTGCGCTTCCTTTTCCCCGCCAGTCTTCTCAGGCTCAACTTTCTGATCTGTCTGAATGGCTGATAAAAGGATGATCTGGTTTTCCCAGATGATGGGAGTGGCATGTCCAATTCCAGGGACCTCTGATTTCCATTTGATATTGGTGCTTTCGCCCCACTCAAGGGGGGGATTGCCTCCGGGAGCCACTCCATTGCCCAATGGTCCGCGCCACTGGTTCCAGTTGTTTTCATATCTGGAAAGGGAGCTCTGTCCGAGCAAAGAGCTGGAGCTTATGAGCAGAAAAGCACAGATAATAGGGATAGTTAATATTTCAACAAGGCTGTTCGGTTTCATGGCATGGAGTTTAGGATATGTAGCAAGATAAGACTTAGGAGCAGATCTGTCAAATGCCAGGGCCAAAAGCCTCTTTTAAAACCATCCAGGCACTTTTCACGTATAGGTAGGTATGGGAAAAAGAGTCTGTTTTGCTTTGATGGCTGTTGCACTATTAAGCTCAGGATGCAGCAAGTATGGCTATGTGAGCCTGAATTATCCCCAGGCCCCCGAGGCCTATCTGCCAGATGATGTAAACTTTATCGCGGTTGTGAACCGCTCTCTTGTGGCGGAGGAGGATGCCGGAGATAAAGTTTTGGAGTCCATTGCCACCAGTGAGGTGGCAGGTTCGGACCGCTTGGCTTCTGATGAATGTATAAAGGGGGCCTACGAGGGGGCTAAGGCCATGAACGGAACCGAAGTGATTATTCCTCAACAGCTAAGACTTCAAGGGACCGGAACCCGGGAGATGCCGGAGTTGCTGAATTGGGATCTGGTTGCTGAGATCTGTGCTTCCGAAAGGTGTGATGCCCTGCTGGTACTTGAAACCTTTGATTCAAATACGGATCTATTGCTATCTACAGCCACTGAACAGGCTGCTGCAATCATTTCAACCGGTAAGCCAAAATCAACCCTGCCCGGACAGATTAAAATGAATGTTGTTTGCTACTGGCGCCTTTATCATCCGGGGTCCAAATCCATCATTGACCATTACCAGCATTCCAGTTATCATACCTTTAACACCAATGGGGGTGTGCTACCACCTACTGCCCTTCCGGAAACTGCCTATGGTGCAGGATTAGAGTACATTCAACGCTTCCTTCCTGGTTTTTATGTGGTACGGAGGGATCTTTATAAGCGAACCAGCGGTTCGGCAAAACATCAGTTTAAAGCAGGGTACCGGAGAGCCGAAGTGGCGAACTGGGAAGGTGCTATGGAGATATGGGAAGAACTGGCGGATGACAACAAACAAAAGACCGCTGGCCGGGCCTGTCTCAATATTGCTGTGGCCAACGAGGTTCTGGGTAATACGGATCTGGCCCTGGACTGGGCAAAGAAATCATATGAATATTATGATGATAAGCTGGGGCGAAGCTATTCCAAAGTATTGTTAAGAAGGAAGAACCTGGAATAAAAGAAGAAGCCGTCCTTGAAATCATACAGGACGGCTTCCCAAACTTTTGCTACTAAGCCTGGCTTCGTTGAAAAAATGTTAACTAGGGAGGTTCATTTTCTTCAAAAGCGCCTGGTACCTGGGATTATCCTTAAGGTAGGGATAAAAATCGTTTGTGGCCAGGTAGGCCACATCCATATCACGCTTATCGTATGCCTGTTCAAGTAAATCCATGGCTTTATCGCTTTCCCCCAGCTTCATATATCTTTCTAGTTTGATGGTGGGACTCATGAGGCATTCTTCATCTCCGTACTTCTCATTCATTATGAACATCTCCTCGATACCAGCAATATGCCCCTTTTCCTCAAAGGCAGAAAGCACAGCCTGTCTTCCTTCCTCCTTCCATTGGCCCTTCACTTTCTCGCCCCATAATCTAAACCAGGAGTGGTAGTCGCCTTTTTCGTAGGCCTGGGCCATTCGTGTATTCTTTAAATGCCAGTAGGAAAACCAATCATTTGGATCAATTGCAAGTGCTTTTTTAAAATACTGTATGGCAGAATCATAGTCTCCCTCATTATTCATTACCATTCCATATAAACCCAGGAGCAGGGGTCTCATGGGATCCAGTTCCAGGCCCATATTGGCCTGCTGCATTGCTTCCCCGGTCCTGCGCATGCACATCAGGTAATGCGCATAGTACATGCGACAAAGGGCATAATTTGGGTTTAGCTCCAGGGACCTTAAAAAAGATTTTTCTCCCTGCTCCCAGTCAAATTCTGTCCATACGGAAATTAAAGCTTTTACATACTGCGCCTGGGCTGAATTGGGATCCAGTTCCAGGGCCTTGTTCATATACTTATAAGTGTTGGGCAGGGTCTGGGATTTGGGCAGAAAGCTGAAGTTGCCAAACAGCGCCCAGGCATTGGCCATTCCCGCATAGGGGTCGGCCCATTCGGGATCCAGATCAATGGCCTTCTGGAAATATTCCTGGGCTTTCCGCAAGGATTCAGGTTCAATCTTTTCCCAGTAGAACTGCCCCATCAAGTAAGCTTCGTAAGCTTCTGGATCCACGGTCCTTTTTTCAGCCAGAAGGTTTTCCTCCTGTGGACTCAGGACGATATTGATTTCTTCAGATATGTTTTTGGTCACATCGTTGTAGAAGTTTAATATCTGATCCTTTGCCACCCGGTAATCCTGCACCCAGAGTTGCTGTTCCTCCCCCGAGGCATAGATCAAACGGGTCTGGATACAAATGGAATCCTCTCCCAGGCAGGTGATGGAGGCTTCCACAGCCGCATCCACCTCCAGTTCGGAAGCAATTTGACGCACCGACTTGTTGCTTCCTTTAAAGGAATTGGAGGTTGTATTGCACATCACTTTCAGTGCTCCTAATCGTCCTATATCTGTAATCAGGGAGGATTGCATTCCGGCCACAAAGTATTCCAACTCATCGTTCCCGGTAAAATTATCAAAGGGAAGGATCACAAGTGATTCTATGGATTCGGCCAGCTGTTTCTGGTTGTTTTTAAATTTCAATATGCGCAGCTGGGTGGGATTCAGTTGATCTGGGTTAATAAGGGTAAATCCGATCACAGCAAGGGCCAGAACTGCATTTAAGACCTGCAGAATAATGGCTTTCCGGGTAAACTTTTGCCGGAACCAGAGATATATAAACAGGGCAGGCAGGCCAAATATCACCAGCAGGATAAGAATGTCCACGATGGTGGTGTTCCAGTCGTACTTATCAATGAGAAAATTGATGGCTTCAATAAACACCCAGGCTCCACCAAGGTAGACCAGAAGTGTTTTCAGGATGTGACTTCTGCCGGTCTGCTCATGCTGTTCCATAATAAACAGATTAGAATACTAAATATAAACCATCTGAATATCAATTGAAAATAATAAGTTCCGGCTATTCGATTCTCCGGAAACGAGGGTCGGTCCAGTCAATGTCCTGCCTGGAATGGGATAGCCAAATAATCATGGATGCAAAATGGTCCACCAGTCCGGCCATATTTTCGAAGTCGAATAATTCAGCTTCATCGTGGGGCTTATGTATATGCCCACCGTGCGTAGTGGTTACAAAAGTTCCACATGGGATTCCCAGGGATGTATCCTTGTCTCTGTCCATTTTTGCAAAAGCGATATTATCGGACATATAGAATAATCTGTTGGCCTCTGCAATGGTGTCAATAAGATTAAAGTCTCCACCCCTGGTGAACTTTTGTAATACATCGTCGAGGTTGGAGAAATCGCATCCGGTCATATAGTAGTTTCCCGGACCCAGGTCTTCCGAGTGACCCGTCATTTCGAAATTAATATTGACATAGGCGGATTCCGGAGGCAGGGGCATGTTTGCGGCCATATGCCGGGAGCCATGGATCCCCATTTCTTCTCCGCTTACAGAAGCAAACAGCAGGGTTCGGCCAGGCTTATAACTATTCTTGTGAATGGTCTTAGCCACTCCCAGCAAGGTACAGGTCCCGGCAGCATTATCATCTGCGCCGTTATAGATGGAATCTCCATCCACAGCCTGTCTGATTCCCACGTGGTCGAAATGAGCACTTATGATGATATACTGATCCTTCAATTCCGGATCGGTGCCTTCAATGAGTCCTACGATATTCCTTTCATTAATCGTGTCGCCCCTTCGGGTTCGGAAAGAATAGGCCTGGACCATTTCTCCATCTGGATAGGCAGTGTTCAAATCAAAATCCTTAAATCTTTGCTCCAGCCACCTGGCAGCTTCTTCCATTTCGGAGGAGCCATTCTGCCTTCCTTTCATAGCATCCGAGGAAAGGTAGTTTATCCACTCTTCAAGTTCAGTGGTGCTTATGGCATAGTTATCAGCCTGAATCTGAGAATGAGCCGGAGCAGTGGCCAGAAGGAGGACAAGATAGATGGGCAGAAGTCTGGTAAGCATAGGGGGCGAATTTAGTAAAATCTGAACAAGCAAAAGATGGATTTATGGCATAATAATTGCAATTCCCTTATCGTTTTAGAAATTCGATGGCTATTCTTAACAGCATATTTTTTCTGGTTTTGCTTTCAAACCTTTCCTCACCCGCCCCGGGAATGGATGGGGATAAGGATGTGAATGGTTTCGGCAATCTGGCCAATGCCAGAACCTGCTATGTGAACTGTGAACTGGAAGGAAAGCTTGATTTCGAGATCTTTGAAAATGCCATGGAGAGTCTGGATGAGATGGAGTATGGCAATGAGGACATCGTATCCATCATCGACTTTTCAAAGCCCTCCACAGAGAAAAGGTTGTTTATCCTGGATTTGAAAAATCAGAAGCTGCTTTATCATACCTATGTGGCCCATGGTAAGAATACCGGTGAGAATCTGGCTACGAAATTCTCAAATATCCAGGGTTCCAACCAATCGAGTCTTGGCTTATACAGCACGGGGGAATCCTACCAGGGAAAGCATGGCTATTCCCTGCGGCTCGACGGACTTGAGAAGGGCTTTAACGACAATGCCAGGCGCAGGGCTGTGGTAATTCACAGTGCATCTTATGTTAGCGAGGATTTTATACGCAGACACGGGCGACTGGGCAGAAGCTGGGGCTGTCCGGCACTACCACCTGAAAAATCCAGTGAAATCATAGATCTCATCAAAGGGGGGAGCTGTCTGTATATTTATGCTGACGATGCCCATTACCTTGAAAATTCTATTCTTTCGGATTAGATCCTTCAAGGCATTATAAGGCCTATTGAAAGGCCAGCTTCTCCACATCCTGATCTAACTTCTTAAGTATCTTCCCGTCTCTTTCATAAATATCCGGAAAGAAGAACACAGATTTTTCCTGGTAGATTCCGGCGGTCCAATACAATAAAAGCACATCCATGGGTGTGTCAAGATAGGCCCTGGTAGTTGCTTTTGAGTCCAGTGTTTCCTGGATAAGTTGCCTGTCCCAGGGGCTTCCCTCCAGGATCGCCTCTGCCAGGGCAACGGGATTCTGTGTGCGGATACACCCGTGGCTGAAAGACCGGCTGGCCTTACCAAATAAATACTTTGACGGTGTGTCGTGCAGATAGACGGCATATTGGTTGGGAAAGATGAATTTGAGCTCTCCGAGTGCATTCCCCGGTCCCGGCTCCTGCCTGACGGTATAGGGAAAGTTGTTGGCCGAAAGGGCATCCGTATTCAACGAGGATAGGGGTACTATGTTCCCTGATCTATCCAGCAGGACCATGTTTCGGTCACCCAGGTAATCAGGATCCTTCTTTATTTTTGGGAGTATCTCCTTTACGGCGATTGAACGTGGCACTGTCCATGTGGGATTGAATTCAATGTACTTTAACCGGGATTTGAAAACTGGGGTTTTATTGAGATCTGTTCCCACCTGCACATTGGTACTGAATGAACGCTCGGAGTTTTTTACCAGGTAGGCCCTGAAGCGGGCTATATTAACAATGATGTAATTCTCACTCAGGTTATGGGTGACCCATCTGAACCGTTCCAGGTTTACCCTGATCCGGTCGATTTTTTCCTCTACCGGCACATTCATGGCCGCAAAGCTGGCCTTCCCGATAATTCCATCCACGTCGAGACCATGCCTGGCCTGGAAGTAGCGAAGGTCCTTTTCCAGGGATGAATCGTATAACTCACTGTCCATATTATAAAGATCGCTCAGATCATCTGTAATTTCCAGCCTTCTTCGGATCAGGGGAATTCGGGGATCCGAATCGCCCGGATCAATTTTTCCGCCTGCCGGAATGCTTTCCCAGCCTCCCAGTCTGGCGATGATGCGGTATTCAGCCAGCTCTCCCATGAGCTTTTCATAGGAGGGGATTTGAGGCCTTAATGCATGTAATTCATTAAGAAGGGTATGTTTATCAATTGCATCTGCCAGTAATTTCCCATCTCCACCGGGCAATTCTGCATAAGCAAAGTTCCATTGCACATCCAGGCTGTGAGGATCAATTTTACCATCCAGAAGATGAAAGGCATAGAGCAAAATTGCATCGCTCAGCAAGAGATCAAATTTCGCCACCCATTCATAATTAATTGCTCCCTGTTCATTGGATTCTTTCATTTTGTCTACGATGGCTCTTAATACATCCACATGATAATCCTCCAGGAGCAATCCATCGTCCATTGCCCCTTCTAAAGCCTGAACGGCCTGGGTAAAGGCTTCGAAATCGTTCCAAGCAGGTTCATACTCCATATGCTTGTAGAAATTCCCGAGTACGCTTTTAGCGTAAATCTTTTCGTTCTCGATTTCTACGATTTCGCCCTTTGACATCCCTTCCACTAATTCCCGGATATGAGAAGTAATAAGTTCTGGTTTTTCGTAGAGGCGTTCGTGTTGTTTTTGCAGGTCCTGTCCCCTTTCCTGTGCCAGAGCAGGATTACAAATAGTAATTAGCAAAAGGATGGAAGCAGTGTAAAGGAATCTCATTGATTTTTGTTTTTATGCTTGTATAACAACACAAATAGAAAAATGTCGGCCCCAAGGCCGCTAATTGACAAGTTCAATCAGTATGACTCCATTTCCACCTCGTGATCCATAAACAGCTGCATTGCCGTCCTTTAGCACATCTATGGATTTTACCTGGCAGGGCTGTACCCAGTCAAGGTTGTTGGTGGTCTGGCCGTCAACCACGTAAAGTGCCGTGGTAGAAAGGGAAAATGAATTGGTGCCTCCTCTGACATAGATATTTTTCCCCTGGACGGTAACCCCGGATAATTGTCCGCGAATGAGGTCATAAATATTTGTATAACTGCAAAAATCATCACGGTTATTCTCCATGTGGCTTACGCCAAAGCTCAGATCTTTTTCACTTATATGGTCATATCCTACTGCTATTTGCCTGTTCTCTTCCGAATCGATGAATTGCAGGTTTATGCGAACGGAGTCCGTACCCGCATCAACCTTTTTTCGAAGGGGTTTAAAGGCCAGGGGATTCAATTTAAGAACATCCTTTTCCAGGCATACAATGCTGAACTGGCCCAGAGAATCTGACAGGGCAGTTGCCCCGGCCTTCTTTGAATAGACTTCAATATTTTTCAATGGGTAGGTATCGAAGACGGTTAAGCTGCCATGTACGACTCTGGTTTGAGAGCTAACTGAGGTGGCAATAATCAGCATGATTGCCGAGAGTGCTGTTATTTTCATTCGAAAATATATTAGTTAAACTTCAATAATTCAATTCGTTATAATATCAGTTAAGAAAATGAAATTTTCATTCTCATGCTCCAGGCAATACTCTTTTGTGCTTAACTGATAAGGTCA
>Ga0180430_10004878_pt1 | contig 11249 bp, 8 predicted proteins | sample SS_ome_9_FD_132999 | JGI IMG/M metagenome (GOLD analysis project Ga0180430, IMG submission 132999) | Hypersaline lake sediment archaeal communities from the Salton Sea, California, USA - SS_1_S_2 metaG | ecosystem: Environmental > Aquatic > Non-marine Saline and Alkaline > Hypersaline > Sediment... | reverse complement strand
TGTTTGCAGACTCTTCGCCAGCAAGTTCTGGGGCAGTGGTCTATGGCTCTTTTTCGAGCCTGTCCCCCCCGTTTGCAACGATTTCTGACCTGCAATAGCGACAAACGTGGGCAACAGTAATAAGATATCCGACATTGGCTGGAACGTCGTTCTATGGGCCAATCTCACCCCTTGGGGATGGCCGCTTGATGGGTATTCAATTGTTAAAGTTCGCACCTATGGGGTATCCCCCCGCTCCCCCCCTGTGCTTACCCAAATTTCCCGGTGCCGTCCGGCTTGCCGGACAGGTGTGGGACGCACCCTCTGGTAGGTGTTGTTGGTCTATGATACTCAACCACCAACCAATTCCTTGATGAGTATAGCATAAGTTATGCCCATTTCCAACCAAAATTTTTGATAAAAAAGGGGAAACAATCTGTTGGTAGCTCTACACTAAATCGTGATGACTTATTTTGCCCCATCCCCCCTAGCCCCCCTCCCCCAATTTTGGGGGAGGGGCTGGGGGTGGGGGTTAAAATAGACGAAAGTCAAGGTAGGTTTGTATTACCACGGTTAAATGCAGTGCTACCAATCTCTTTTTTAGGGAAATATTTACGTACTTTTTATGGAGTTTTTTCCGGAAATAGCCGATACTATATAGGAGCGGATAAGTTGTTTTGTTTGTTGCTGGTGTTCTGTTGATAGGTCATACTTTCTGCTCCAAACATGCCCTTTGACGGGTCTGTCCCACACCTGCCCAGCAAAGCTGTGCGGCGCTGGGGATTTTGGGAACAGACAGGGGGTACGGGGGGTATCCCCCCGAATCCCCCCTAGTTTGTCCCAATTTTTTGGAAATTGGGACAAACCCCCCTTTGACACACGCCGAGGCGTGGTGCGGCACGAGTAAATTATTTTTACCCAAACCAAAAATGCCTGTATGAACCACAAACACTCTGATTCTGTAGCCACGATATTAATTGCCGATGATACCCCGGCGGCGCGTAACCTTTTGCGCGACACGCTTACAGCCGAGGGGTATCGGGTAATTGAAGCAGCCGATGGATATGAAGCTCTGCAACTGTTCCGGCAAAAACAGCCTGATTTGGTGATGCTCGATGTGTTGATGCCGGAGATGGACGGCATTGCTGCCTGCGCCGAACTGCGCGCCCGGCCCGAAGGCCAATATATCCCCATTTTGATGATTACCAGCGCGGATGATGAGGAGACCATCGAGCAGGCTTTTGCCGCCGGCGCCACAGATTACATCACCAAACCGCCTCATCCGGCTATTTTACATCGTCGTGTCAGCCGATTGGTGCAAAGCAAAAGAAATGCCGATGCTCTGCGTCGGAGCGAAAATTTGTATCGGGCTGTGGTCGAGGACCAAACCGAAATGATCTGCCGCTTCCGTCCGGACGGTATGCTCACGTTTGCCAACCGGGCCTATTGCCGGACCTTTGGCCTGGATCGAGATGAAATCATCGGCCAGAATATCGCCGCGTTGGTGCCGGAAAAGAATTTTCAAAAACTGCAAAACCATCTGACCGGACTGACCCCTGACCGGGCGGTGGAGACCATCGAATATGAAATCACCCTGCCGGACGGCACCCGAAGTTGGCAAATCTGGACAGACCGGGCCATTTTTGACCAACAAAATCAACTGCTTGAGTTTCAGTCGGTGGGGCGGGATGTCACCGCCCAAAAATCGGCCGAGGATCAGTTGCGAAAATTGTCGCGGGCCGTGGAGCAAAGCCCCAACTCAATCATCATAACCAACACGGCCGGACAGATTGAATATGTCAACCCCAAATTCATCGAGGTCAGCGGCTATACCGCGGCGGAAGTTCGTGGTAAAACACCCCGCATTCTGAAATCCGGCAAAATAGCGCCGGAAACCTACGCCGAGTTATGGCAAACGATCACTGCCGGCCGGGTCTGGAGCGGTGAGTTTCATAATCGACGTAAAGATGGCAGCCTGTATTGGGAACTGGGGTCAATCTCGCCCATCAAGAATACGCAGGGGGAGATCACCCATTTTGTCGCCGTCAAGGAAGATATTACCCACCGTAAATCGTTGGAAGAAACCTGGCGGCGCTACGAATTCATCGTCAATACCTCCAAAGAATTTATGACCCTGGTTGACAGCGACCATCGTTACGCCGCGGCCAATGAATCTTACTGTTACGCCCAACACAAAAAACGGGATGAAATTGTGGGCCGAACCGCCGCCGACGTGTGGGGCGAAGAGGTGTATCGGCAATACATCAAACCCAAGTTTGATGAGTGTCTGGCCGGTAACGAGGTCTACTTTGAAGGCTGGCTCGATTTTCCGGCGTTGGGCCGGCGGTACGTGGATGTAACCTATTACCCCTATTTCAATGCCGACGGCACAGCCACTCACGCCATTGTGGTTTCGCGCGACCGTACCGAGCGGAAAAAAGCAGAGATAGAACTGCAACGTATCCACGCCCAGAACGAACAGGTGTTGACCTCGATGTCTTCCATTTTGATTGGGGTTGACGCCCGCGAGCGGATTACACACTGGAACAAACCGGCCGAAAGATATTTCGGCATTCCCGCGTCCGCGGTGCTGGACAAACCGTTTATGGCGTGTGGTATCCAATGGGATTGGACAACCGTGGTAGACCCGATTGCTGTTTGCCTGGCGGAAAAATCGCCGGTTGACTTGCCGGATGTGAAATACACCCATCCCGACGGCAAAGACGGTTTTCTGAATATCACCATCAACCCTATTGCCGGTGAAACTGACCAGGCTGACGGATTTTTGCTGGTAGCGGAAGACGTCACCCAGCAAAAAGTGCTGCAAAGCCAATTGGGCCAGGCTCAAAAATTGGAAGCGATTGGTCAACTGGCCGCCGGTATTGCCCACGAAATCAACACCCCGACCCAATATGTGGGGGATAACATCCGCTTTTTGCAGGAATCTTTTGTGGATTTGGCCGACCTGCTGACCGAATATCAAACCTTGCATCGGGCTGCGGCCAATCACAATGAACTGGCCGAACTGGCGACCCAGGTGAAAGAAGCAGAAGAAACGGCCGATATTGAGTATCTACAGGAAGAAATCCCCCTGGCCATTGAACAATCGCTGGAGGGCGTAGACCGGGTTAGCAAGATTGTACGGGCCATGAAAGAGTTCTCCCACCCCGGCGTCGAAGAGAAAACCGCCCTGGACATCAACCACGCCATCGAAAGTACCCTGACCGTAGCCCGCAACGAATGGAAATACGTGGCCGATCTGGTCACCGATTTTACCCCGGATCTGCCGCTGGTACCCTGTCTGCCCGGCGAATTTAACCAGGCGATTCTGAATATCATTATCAACGCTGCTCACGCCATTACCGCGGTTAACAACGGCAACGGCCAAAAAGGGACGATCACCATTGCCACCCGCCTTGATGGCGACTGGGTCGAGATCAGCATCGGCGATACCGGGTCCGGTATTCCGGCGGCGGTCCAGCCCAGAGTTTTCGACCCCTTCTTTACCACCAAAGAGGTGGGCAAAGGTACCGGTCAGGGCTTGTCACTGACCCACACCGTGATTGTAGAAAAACATAGCGGCAGCATCACGTTTGAAACCGCCCCCGACCAGGGGACCACCTTTATCATCCGGCTGCCTCTTAACGAAATTGCCCCAGCCGAAGGCGTCATCTAAATGACTGGCAAAAAGCGGATTTTATTTGTTGACGACGAACCAAATATTCTTAACGGTCTGCGCCGGATGTTGCGGACCAAACGCCGCGACTGGGACATGAAATTTGTTAACAGCGGGCGCGAAGCTCTGCAAATTTTGCACGAGGCCGCTACACCTTTTCAGGTGATTTTGTCTGATATGCGGATGCCCGGCATGGACGGGGCCGAACTGTTGCGCGAAGTGATGCACCACTACCCCCACATGATTCGGATTGTGCTATCCGGCCAGGCCGATCGGGATGATATTTTACAGGCCGTCGGCCCCATTCACCAGTACCTCTCCAAACCGTGCGAAGCTGATACGCTCAAAGCCGTGTTGACCCGCGCTCTGGCCCTGGACGACCTGCTGCCCGATACCCGACTCAAACAACTATTATCCCGCCTGGAAACCCTGCCCAGCTTGCCCACCCTCTACAACAATGTGCTTCACGAACTGCAATCAGCCACCCCCTCTGCCGAAATTTTGGCCCGGCTGGTGGCCCAGGATATTGGGATGAGCACCAAAGTTCTGCAACTGGTCAGTTCTGCCTTTTTGGGCCGCACTCACCATGTGCCCGGTCCTGGCCAGGCGGTAATTATGCTGGGCATAGATACACTGAAAGTGTTGGGGTTGTCGGTCAACGTGTTTACCGCCATAGAACCGCCCCTGCTGCAAACACCGCCACTGGCTGAATTATGGCCTCACAGCGAGCGGGTGGGGGCCTGCGCCCGGGCCATTGCTGCTGCCGAAAATGCAGACCAGCAGACGATTGATTACGCCTTTATGGCCGGCTTATTGCACGATGTGGGCAAATTGGCCCTGTCTGCCGTGCTGCCTCGCGAATACAACGCGGCCCTGGCGGGCGCGGCTAACAATGGCAGAGATTGGCTGCAAGCCGAATACCAGGCTTTGGGCGCGACCCACGCCGAAGCCGGCGCGTATTTGTTGGGGTTATGGGGGCTGCCGCCGGCTGTGGTTAAAGCGTTGGCCGATCATCACACCCCGGCCCGGTACCAGAATAATTCGTTTGATGCCGCGTTGGCCGTTCGCGCCGCCAATGCCCTGGTAAACGCCGAAACAAACTCCACGCCGCCTGACGAAGCTTATTTACAACACCTGAATCTTGACCATCGCCTGCCGCAATGGCGGGCGCTATGTGAATCTACTTTGCAAACAGGATAATGCTGATGAATGACACCATACTTTTTGTTGATGACGACGTGAATTTGCTGGCCGGTATCAAACGCCGCCTGCGAAAGCAGTTTAATCTGGAACTGGCCGAAGGCAGTATCCAGGGGTTGAATATTTTGGCCGAACACGATCCCTTTGCCGTGGTGGTGGCGGATATGCGGATGCCCGGTATGGATGGCGTTCAATTTTTGGCCGAAGTCAAAGAAAAATCACCCAACACCGTGCGGATGATGCTCACCGGCAATGCCGATTTACAAACCGCCATTGATGCCGTCAATCAGGGGAATATTTTTCGATTTCTGACCAAACCATGTCCGATGGAAATCATGAGCGGCGCGCTGACCGCAGCCCTGGACCAGCACCGGTTGATTATGGCCGAAAAAGAACTGCTGGAAAAAACGTTGCGGGGCAGTATCAAGGTTTTAACCGATATTTTAAGTCTGGTCAACCCCACCGCCTTCAGCCAATCCAGCCGGATACGACAATACGTGCGCCACATGACCATCCGCAGTCGCCTGCCGCACCCCTGGCAATACGAAATCGCCGCGCTGCTCTCCCAGATTGGGTGTGTGACCCTGCCGGCTGATACCCTGGAAAAAGTGTACGCTCAAGCCCCGCTAACTCCGGAAGAAGAATCCATGTTTGCCCAACACCCGGCAACCGGCCACAAACTGTTAGCCAATATTCCTCGTTTGGAATTGATTGCCGAAATGATTGCCCAGCAACATCGCCCCTTTTCAGATTACCCTCTCCTGGAAAAACGCTCCGACGATGAACGAGCCGCAGTCTGGGGCGCGCAAATGCTCAATATCGCAACAAATTTTGACCGGCTGGTGCATAGTGGAATTTCAGCCAAGATAGCGATCGGCTCTTTGCGGCAGAAAAAAGGACGATATTTGCCCGACTTGCTCGATACGTTGGCCACCCTGCAAGTGGCTCAGGCCGGCGAAGTGACCAAACTGGTGAGAATCAAGGACCTCAACACGCAAATGGTAGCCGCCCAGGACATCGAAGCGAAAAACGGGCTGCTGTTGGTGCCCAAAGGGCAGGAAATTACTTATCCGGTGATGGAACGATTGCGGAATTTTTCCCGGCGGGTGGGCATTGCCGAGCCGGTACGGGTTATCATCCAAAAAGACTCTGATGAATAATATTAGCGTCCAGGGGAGAAAGCATGATGAAAAAATTCAATCCATTTGCCAATATGAAGATCAGTGGGAAATTATTATTGCCGGTGTTTGGGATGTTGTTGATCACCGTATTGGTGGTTACTGTCATCAACATCACCAATCAGAATACGCTGGTCACCAGGCAGGAACAACAGCGGCTGCAAAATTTGTATACTACGTTTATGGAAGATATCAACGACCGGGAACAAATGGCAGTGGCGTTAGCCGCCAACCTGGCCGAAATACCGGCCGTGAAAAAAGCCCTGGCCGAACAAGACCGCGACACATTAGCGGAGTTGCTACTGGCAAGTTATCAACACTTGGATGCAGACTTCGGCGTGCCGCAATCTCAGTTCCATCTGCCGCCGGCCACCTCTTTTCTGCGACTGCACAAACCGGAAAAGTTCGGTGATGATCTGTCTGCCTTTAGAAATACGGTGCTGGCCACCAACGATCAAAAACGGGCTATCAGCGGGCTGGAAAAGGGAAAAGGTGGTTATGGAATCCGGGGGGTTGTGCCGGTCAGCTATCAGGGGCAGCACGTGGGTAGCTTTGAAATGGGGATGAATTTTGATCAACAATTGTTGGATAATTTCAAAGAGGCTCACCAAGTAGATGTCAGCGTTTACTGGTACGAGGCCGACAGCAAAGTGGAGACTTTTTCTGAAGAAAGCCAGGCTGATTATGCCACCGATTTTGTACTATTTGCCTCCACCCTGGAAGACCCTCCCCAGATAGAGAGCGCCACCCGGCAGCAGGTGTACGAAACCGGAGAGCCGATAGTCACCAATATCAGCCATGCCGGTACACCGCTGGCTGTTCTCAGCGCTCCTATTCGGGATTTTTCTGATGATATAGTCGGGATTGTTGAAATTAAAGTATCGCGGGCCGAGGCCCTGGCTCAGATTACCAATAGCCGCAACCTGACTATCGCTGTTGGGGGCGGTATTTTGCTGGTCATGGCGCTCATTGCCTGGCCGCTGTTTAGCCGTCTTATTGTGCGTCCGGTTCAGCGGTTAACTGCTGTAGCCGACAGTTTGGCTCGGGGTAATATTGATGTGCAGATAGATTGCGCCCAACAAAGTGACGAAATCGGAATATTGGGCCGTTCCATCGAACAGACCGCAGCCTATATTAACCAAACAGCCAGAGCGGCTAATCGGCTGGCTGAGGGAGACTTAACCGTTTCGGTTACACCCCAATCTGAACAGGATGTGCTGGGTAACAGTTTTGTGCAGATGATTGCCGGGCTGCGCTCGTTGGTGGGGCAAACTACCGCCAGCGCCGTGACCGTAAATGATGCCTCCGAGCATCTGGCCCAAATTGCCGAACAAACCGGGCAGGCGACCGCCCAGATTGCCGATTCTACCCAGGAGCAGGCCTCCAGTATCAATCGCGTCTCACAAATAACCAATCAAATTTCTACCGTCACCGAAAATATTACCACCAACATTCAATCTGCCGCCGAGGGCGCAGCTGAAGCGGCCAGAATTGCCCAGGAAGGTTCCGGTGTGGTTGAGGAGAACATCGCTGGGATGGGAAAAATCAAGGCCAAAGTCGGATTATCGGCGGAAAAAGTGGCCGAAATGGGCCAACGGTCTGAACAGGTGGGCAGTATCATCGAAACGATTGACGAAATTGCCTCGCAAACAAACCTGTTGGCTCTGAATGCGGCCATCGAAGCGGCCCGGGCCGGTGAACATGGCAAAGGCTTTGCTGTAGTGGCGGATGAAGTGCGGAAGCTGGCCGAAAAATCGGCCCAGGCCACTCAAGAAATTGCCGGGTTAATCCGCAATATTCAGGATACCGTGCGCGAAGCGGTAACGGCCATGAATGAAGGGTCTGCCGAGATGGAAGTGGGGGTCAAGCGAGCCAATGAGTCGGGCCATGCTCTGCATCGAATTTTGGATGCGGCCCAAAAGGTTCATCAGCAGGTTGAGGCGATTGCCGGAGCCACCCAACAGATGAGCGCCGGCACCCAGGAGATGGTCAGTGAAATGGACAATGTGAGCGTCGTGGTTCAGGAAAGCACGGCCATGACCCAGGAAATTGCGGCCCAGGCCGGCGAACTGCGAGACTCGGCCCACTCCCTCAGCGAAATGTCCGGTGGATTACAGCAGATTATCAGCCGGTTTAATTTGGAATTGGACAACCGGGATGATGCCGGCGATGCTCCCTCTGCGGAAATAGAATCGGTTCCGGCCGGCGCAGCAGTTGACGGAGCCGCCCCCAACGGACGACATTGAGAAGTATCTTTTATCAAAATGAATATTTGAATTCGCTCCGTTTTTTCCGACGGAAACAGGCCGATGATACGATGAGCGGCCTGTTTTTTTGTGAATACCGCCCACAGATGATGTTCATCTTGAAGATTATGTCTAATGTGTGGTATAATAAAAGCGGTTTTTGTTGACAGTTTGGGCAGAAGGGCATCAGCCATTCACAACACAAGTGTGAGGAAACTAATGAGCAGTATCGGTCATATTCTGAAAGAATGGTACATCCGCTTTATGGTTTGGTTAGGAGCGGCTCCGCCACCGGGCTACGAGTATCTACACCGGAGCGAAACAACCTTTCAAACTTATACTGTCAAACCGGGGGACACGCTGTTTTCGATTGCCCGAAAATTTGGCGTTCATTACAACGTTATTACCGCCGTCAACAACCTGGAATCCCCAACCGACATACAATCGGGCCAGACATTAACCATCCCGCCGGCGGACTGGGAAGCAGAATCGGCGTCCGACACAATCGCCCCTCCCCCCGAAGTGGAAGAGGTGTCCGCTGCTCAGCCGGAGGCGGGACTTGAACCTGTGGTTGAAACAGAAACTGAAACGGAGTCGCCAGCGGGCATTGAACCTGTGGTTGAGCCGCCCCCTGTCGAAACCGAAGCGCCGGCAGAGGAAGAGCAAGAAGAGACAATCCCTGTTGAGCCGGCGGCAGACTTTGGGGCTGAAATACCACTCCCGGCAGAACCCCCGGTTGACGCGGGCGCGCCGGAGGAGGCCTTTCGGTATACGGTGCAGCAGGGTGATACAATCAGCGCTATTGCCAGAAAATATGGCCTCACCCTGCGAGATTTGATAGAGGCCAATGATATTGTAAACCCCAAGCTGATTTTTCCAGGCCAAAAATTGGTCATTCCGGGCTACCTGAAATCGCTCGAGCCGGAAGGGCCGTCCCTTCCCACTCCGGTCGCCAATATAAAAACGGCGGTCGGGGTTGACCCCGATTTCATGCCGATTGGTCCCCCGGACTCCATCCGTGGTCTTTACATGAGTTATTTTGCCGTGGGGCATCAGGAGTCCCGACAGCGAATTATGGATTTCCTGGAAACTACCGAACTTAATACCGTTGTCGTTGATGTTAAGGGAGATGATGGCTTTATCGGCTACCCCACCCAATTGCCGTTGGCTCACGAAGTGGGCGCCGCCCGACCCACGGTCAAGGATTTTGAGGCGTTAATGAGAATGTTGAATGAGCGGCAGATTTATACCATTGCCCGGATTGTTACATTCAAAGATACGCCTCTGGCCAGAAGCAAACCGGAATACGCGGTCAAAACCCGCCAGGCCGATGGGACTACAGAAATCTGGCGCGACAACGACCAATCCGGTTGGGTTGATCCATTTCTCAATCCGGTTTGGGAATATAATATTCAAATTGCGGTTGAAGCAGCCCAAAAAGGTTTCAATGAAATTCTTTTTGACTATGTCAGATTTCCGACGCCCAGCCAGGTGGGGATCCCCTATTTTTCTCAGGAAGTAAGCCGCGAAACGCGGGTGGCGGCTGTAACCGGTTTTTTGAGTGCGGCCCGCGGCCAACTGATGCCGTTCCGGTCCAGGGTGGCGGCTAACGTATTTGGCTACACCTGCTGGCGGCACGATGATACCTCGATTGGGCAGAGTATCGAGCGGATTGCGCAATATGTGGATGTGTTGTGCCCGATGTTATACCCATCTACATTTGGCAGTGGTATTCCGGGCTACAAAATGGCTGTGGCCTATCCGTACGAGGTGGTTTTTGAAAGCGCCAAACGAGCCGTAGACCGGCTGACCCAAACCGGTTGTGTGGTCAGACCCTGGCTTCAGGATTTTCCGGATTATCGGTTTGACAAGCGGGTGTATGACCGCTCTGAAATTCAGGCCCAGATCAAAGGGTGTTTTGATGCCGGCACGCAGGGGTTTTTGATGTGGAACCCGCACACTCGCTACACAGTAGGGGCTTATGCGCCTGTGTCGTAAGCCTGTCATAAAAAAGACAGCTTCATAAAAATGAGGCTTTATGGGAATTCAGGGGGTAAACCTTCCTGGAAGCTTCAATTTCGACGCCAAAGCGGGTTGCAACCGGCTTTTTGCGCACGTGTGGTAGCTTCCAGGAAGATAATTTATGTCAATTCTCTGGGATCCAAAAGAGCCAAAAATGAAACACAAAAAGGACGAGACACTCTCGTCCTTTTTTGGTAGCCTTTTAGAAATCTGATTGATTATAATGCGGCTTTGGCTACATTGGCCAGTTCAGAAAAACTATCCGCGTCTTGCAGGGCAATATCGGCCAACATTTTGCGGTCAAGTTCAACGCCGGCTTGCTTCAGGCCATGCATAAACTGGCTGTAGCTAATATCGTTTTGACGGGCAGCAGCATTAATCCGGCTAATCCATAAACGCCGAAAATCTCGCTTGCGGTTGCGGCGATCGCGATAAGCGTACTCAAGCGATTTCATCATCGCTTCGTTGCCGCGTTTAAATAATCGGTGCTTACTGCCTCGTTGTCCTTTGGTCAGCTTTAGTACTTTTTTGTGTCTGCGTTGGGTTTGCGGCCCAGTTTTTACTCTCACAATAAACCTCGCTACTTACCTTTTTTGGCGTATGGAATCAATTTTTGGATACGTTTTTGGGAACCGGAATCTTTCACTTCAACCATTTTATCAAACAGAACTTTGACCCGCTTGCTCTTTTTTCGACGAAGGTGGCTTTTTCCGATTTTGGTGCGCATCAGTTTACCGGAGCCGGTATATTTAAACCGTTTCGCAGTGGATTTGTGCGTTTTTATTTTAGGCATGTTTATACTCCTCTGAAAATAGAATGTGGTAGGAGCGCCAAAGCATAGCTTTGGTATGCGCAAGCGTTGCTTTCGCACTCCATAAAATTTTCATTGTCGGCGTCATCCTGTCAGGGACTGTCCGACTCCTGTGAAAATAAGGTTTTCGCGGGGGG
>Ga0180430_10004876_pt1 | contig 11250 bp, 10 predicted proteins | sample SS_ome_9_FD_132999 | JGI IMG/M metagenome (GOLD analysis project Ga0180430, IMG submission 132999) | Hypersaline lake sediment archaeal communities from the Salton Sea, California, USA - SS_1_S_2 metaG | ecosystem: Environmental > Aquatic > Non-marine Saline and Alkaline > Hypersaline >... | reverse complement strand
GAAAGCCAGCAGGGCCTGTTGTCCTTCTTCTGCAGTATAGGAAGGGCGCCATGCCGCATATCTCTCAAAATTTAGTACGGCCAGTTTGTCGCTCACCTTCATCAATTTCTTCAGTTTGGAAAGGGAGTATAAGCGAAGCTCTTCTACCAACACAGCTGCCTGATCGAGATACAGGGGCTGGCTATGTTGTTCCGTGATGCCGTGAGGAGAACTGTCAATGGTTTTAGCGGGTCCTAAGATGCTTAACATGTGTGGGTATTTGTCCGATAAAGTTAATAGATAGAAGGAAACATTTCGGAGAAAATTTCAAAGAAATGCAACATATATATTGCATAATGGAATATTTATATTACATTTGTCATGTGGAGAATCTGAAACTAAAAGTCGCCAGGGTGGAAAAAAGCCTCTCTCAGCAAGAGCTGGCAGACCTTTGTGAGGTAACCCGGCAAACCATAGGTCTCATTGAAAAGGGCAAGTATAACCCGACTTTAAATCTCTGCGTCAAAATTGCAAAAGTACTGGATCTAACATTAAACGACTTATTCTGGGATGAAAACAAAAAATAAGATGCCATTCAATATGGATGAGCGCAGCAAGCAGGTAGCCTATAAAATCATGGCCATTATGTATCTTCTCACCATACTATCCATGCAGGCAATTGTCCTTTATCGCCAATTTGCACTGGGACAAGAGCTGAGGGATTTCGAAGACCTTGCCATAATCATGACGGTAAATTCTCTGTTCCTGATCAGTGCCCTTCTTTATTTTGGGGCCATCTCCATTAGAAAGCTGAGTATAAAATCCATCCTGCTCATTTACCTGCTCCTGGTCGTTCTGGGGAGCGCATTTACCTATGTGAAATACAACCTGGTGAGAAGCCCCGGACTTTCCTTTATGGAATTGTTCGATAAGCTGATTATCGTCTTTGCCATCCTTGGGATCATGATGTTCTTTTTCATAATGTTCTCCTACCTGGGCAAACGAAGACTGGATAAGGAAATTGAGGATTAGTTATGCCCTAGCTATTTTAGAGGATTCCGTAAATTAGTGCTATGGATATCCTGTTTAACAGCAAATTCCTGAATCACAATATCGGTAGTATGGCAGAAGGGCCCTACCGCATCGAAGCCTTCCCATCGAAGGTAAAGGAGGCGGATGAAGATGGAGAGCCCTATCTTTCCCTGGTACATACAGATGCACATATTTCCCTGGTAAAAGATGCCTGCAGAAATTCACGTGTGCTGGCAGAAGTACAATTGGAACCCGAAAGCTATGAGGCAGCCTGTTCGGCAGTGGGATTAAGTATCAGGGCAGCCAATCAGGGCGATTTTGCGGTGATCCGTCCTCCCGGTCATCATGCCAAGAAGGACAGGGCCGACGGATTCTGCCTCTTCAACAACATTGCCCTTGCAGCACAGAAACTTGTAAGCGAAGGGAAGAAAGTATTTATCCTGGATATCGATGGTCATCACGGCGACGGCACCCAGGAAATCTTTTACGATTCTGACCGGGTTTTTTTCTGTTCGGTGCATCAGCAATTTGCCTACCCCTGGTCGGGACTGGCCGATGAGACTGGAGCAGGCAAAGGAAAAGGATATACCCTGAATTTTCCGCTGCCTGCCAATTCGGGCGATAGCAAACTATTGGAAGTCGTAGATCTGGCCATAGCCAGGGCAAGGGAATTTAAACCCGATGTGGTGGGCGTATCTGCCGGATTTGACGGATACAAGGAAGACCGCTTGCTGGACCTCCGTTACACACTGGATGGCTACTACCAGGTGGGCAAAAAACTGTCAGAATCTTTCGACCATATTTTTGCCGTTCTGGAAGGAGGATACCACCTGGATATACCTGCCTGTACGGAAAATTTCATCAAAGGCGTGAACCGGGAAGCGCTATAGGCGGAAGGCAGCCATTTCTCTGGAATTCCTGACCAGCAGGATGTCTCCTGCAAGGGCCGGGTGATTCCAGGTTTTTCCTTCTATGGCAGGAATGCTGCCCAGTTCCGAGAAGTGCTCGCTTACCGCCTCGATAAGAGATAGTTCTCCGTTTTCACTCAGCACCAGAAGCAAATCCTGGTCAGCCAGGAGCAACAATTGTCCTCCGTATTTACCCGATTTCCATTTGCGGGTTCCGTCGGCCAGATCCAGACAAACCAGGCTCATCCCATCGTAACCGTAAGCAAAGCCTTTGTGGACCACGAAGTCATTAAAATTGGGTTTCAAACGGGTGGAATTCCATTCTTCGCTGATCTCCCAGCTACCTGCTTGCTCTTCCAGACCCAGGCATTGGGTGGCCATACCATTCTTGGTACTGATAAGAATTTGCCCCTCGGCTGTAAAACCCGGCTGGACAATCCGGGCCAGCGAATTTGTGTATTCCCAGAGCAATCTACCCGATTTGGCTTCAAAGCTGCTAACACCTGGTTGTGCATATACTATTACCTGGGGGATCCCATCCAAAGTAGCGAAATGGGGGGAGCTGTATCCTTCTCCTCCGTCAGGGCCTTTCCACTTCAGGTCGCCGGTCATAGAATCATAGGCAGCCACTGTTCCGCCAACCATAACCAGAACCAGATCGTCGATCACCAGAGGGGAACCTGTAAATCCCCAACCGCTTATTTCAGCCTCCGTATCGGCAGCCGCATCCCTGGTCCATATCACCTGACCGTTTGAAACATCCAGGGCATTGAGAATACCAGTGGCACCCAGGGCATATATCTTTCCTTTGTCGATGGAAGGTGTGGATCGCGGACCGGCTCCTGCGTGGGAATCCCAGAAGCGGGCTTCATACTCATAACTCCAGACAAGAGTACCATCCGAAAGCTGATAGCATGTGATGGCTTCATTGTTCTCTCTTTGCTCCTGGGTAAAGAAATAATCTCCCAATACAGCAAAGGAGGAACATGCGGGACCCACAGGTCTTTTCCACAGTTCTTCAGGAGCCTGGTTCGACCAGTCTGATCCTATTTTCACCCCCCTTACAACAGCATCACGGTTGGGGCCGCGGAAACCGGGCCAAACAGCTTCTGTTTCCGGATCCAGACTTAAGGGCAGGGCAGAACTTGTACCTGTAATATCGGAGGTGAATTTCTCCTCATGGGTCTCCGACCATCGCCAGGCCAATTCTGCGCCTCCGGATCCACTGATTCCTTCCGAACGGAGCAGGATCCAGAATCCACAGGAGATCAGTATGCTTGCGATCATGGTTAGTCTCCGGGGAGTAGCAGACAACTTCTGCCCGAAGACGGCCCAGAGTACCAGACCTAAACTCAGTGTGGGGACCACGTAATTGAAGAGCATCATACCCTGGTATCCGGTGGAAATGGATGGATCGGCCAATCTGGTAAGTGCGAATACCGACAGGATCATGATGGCGAAACCTACCCAGCGGCAGGGAAGGGGGATCCGGCTGAAAAATAGCCACCAGATAAGTATGGCAACTCCACCCAGCATGCCCCCGAATACCTGGAGCATGCTCGTGATATCGCCGGGAAACAGAAGAGGAAGGATTAGCCACAGGGTCCATTGAATGGCCAGAATGATGATGGCAGGTCGTACTCGATAAGAATTTGTTTTTGAGGAGGTGATCATGGTGTCGGGATTTACTAATTATAGTATCAACTTTGTATAAGGACGTTTGCATAAGCCTATAGTTACAGGGGCAACCTGGCTAGAGGATGAAAAAACCGGTGAACGACAAGTTTATTCATACCTGAGAGAATCTATCGGGTTTTTAGCAGCTGCGCTTCTGCTCTGCCAACTAACGGTAAGCAAGGCGACGATGAGTGCCAGCACTCCGGCAAGAGCGAATATCCACCAGCTCAGTTCGGTCCTGTAAGCAAAGTTCTGCAACCACTTATTCATGGCAAACCAGGCCACAGGACAGGCAAGCACAAAGGCAATGGCTACCCAGATCACAAAATTACGGTTCAACAGGAACATCACCTGGGCAATATTGGCTCCGTTTACCTTCCGGATGCCCACTTCCTTCCTGCGTCGGGTGATGGAATAGGCTGATAGTCCCAGAAGGCCCAGACAGGCAATGATGATTCCCAGCAGGGAAGAGGTCAGAAACAATTTAGAAAATCGCTGCTCAGCAAGGTATTGTTCGTTGTAGTAGTCGTCCAGGAAAAAATAGTGAAAGGGATTTCCGGGATAGTGTGAATTCCAGATCTTCTCCAGTTCTGAAACAAGGGAACTTACATCGGCCATATGAGCCCGAACGGAATAATACTGATTTCCGGGCTGATGGTAAAAGCCAATGGGACCCGGCTCTTCTTTTACAGATTGCTGATTAAAATCCTTCACCACTCCCAGAATGCTCACCACGAAGTTTCCGCCTCTCAGGACATCTCCGATGGCATCTTCGGCGTTTTCAAAACCGTAATACTCTAGGGCCGATTCATTGATAATGATATTGCTTGAATCTTCCTTCATGTTCTCCGAAAAACCCCTGCCTGCCATAAAATTTAATCCATAGGTGTCAAAGAAATGATGATCGGTATAGTACATATCAATCACCTTTTCGGTATTCCGGCCTTCCACGGGTATTCCAAATACTCTTGTCATAGTGATTTCAGTTCCGGGAACACTCGTGGATGAGCTTACACCCTCGACCATGGAGAGGGCCCTGATGTCATTTTTAAAGGCTTCGATGTTATTCAGATAGGCTTCATAGGAATCTGTCTCCAATATTCTGGGTCCGTCCATAACCACAACTCCTTCAGGTGTGAAGCCCAGATCGTGGTTCTGCATAAAGCTTAGCTGGCGGAATATGGTGATGGTGCCGATGATCAGAATGATGGAGACGGCAAACTGGAAAACCACCAGGTAGTTTTTCAGCCGGAAGATCCAGCTTCCCGATCCACTTGGAAGTATTCCTTTCAGCACCAGGCTGGGTACAAACTGTGCGCTGTATATGGCCGAAAGGGATCCGGTGAACAAGGTTCCGCTTAACAGCAGGATGAAGAAGAGAAGGATCAGGGTGGGCAGATCAATTTGAAGCGGACTCTGCATCACCTGCTTAAAGAAGGATAGCAGCAGGAAGACCCCGGCAAAACTAACAATCAGTGCCAGCAGGTTCAGGAGTGCCGATTCGGTGAGAAACTGAAGAATCAGATCCTTCTTTTGTGCCCCGGTTACCTTGCGCACTCCCACTTCATGGGCTCTTTCCACTGATCGTGAGGTGGCCAGGTTGATGTAGTTGATGTAGGCAATCAGTAAGACCAGCAAGGCGATGATCCCCAGTGCCTGGACATTGCGCATACTGCCGTTCACATCCAGCTCATTGCTCAGGGTGGAATGCAGGTGAATGTCCGTAAGTTGGGTCAGCTTAAATTCCATCAGAAAGAAGGCTCTTTTCATAAAATCTCCTAAAAAGTCTTCGGGAATCTGGGGAAGTTTGGCCTCCAGAGCAGCAGCATCGCTGCCCGGTGTAAGCTGGATGTAGGTGTATATATTTTTGTTAAACCAGCCCTGATCCCAGTTTCTTCGGGAAGCCTGAATCAGGTTCTCGTAGGAAAGCAGGATATCAAAGCTAAAATGTGAATTTCCGGGTATGTTTCCTACCACCCCGCTGATTACAAAATCCTGCCGACCATCGATCTTCAATACCTTGCCCATGGGATCTTCTTCGCCGAAATATCTCCGGGCAGTCTCATCCGTGATCACTGCATGATCGAGGGCAAGAATGGTGCTGTCGGCCAAGCCACTTAGCAGAGGAAAGTTAAAGAGCTCAAAAAAGGAGGATTGTGCATAGAGTATGTCCCGCTCCTTGACAGCTTCGTCCCCATCTTCGAAGGAATATTTTACCAGGCTTTCGGTACGATAAAAACGTGCATAATTTATGGCTTCTGGAAAGTAAGAGACTATTTCCCTGCCAATGGCGGCCGATCCCGCAGCGGAATGCTGTTCCAGGATATCTTCTTCGTAGAGCAGGTAATCCACCCTGTAGATGTTCTCTGCCTCAGGATGAAAAGTATCGTAAGAAGTCTCTGCCTGTATCCAGAAAACAATGAGCGTAAAAGCAATGATGCCAATGATCAATCCAAGCAGGTTGATAAAGAAATATCCCTTGTTCTGTGAAAGGTATCTGAAGGAAAGGCTTAGATTTTTTCGAAACATGACGGTAAGGTTGGGGAAATGCAATTTACCGCCTTTTGCTTTGTGAATCAAATATTACTCGCTGTCGAAATCACTGAGGGATGTAAAGCCCTTGCCAAGGATCTTGTTGGCCCCCACCACCGTAACGAAGGCCTGTGGATCGATGTCTTTGATATGTTGTATCAGAATGGTCAGCTCACGCCGGTTCAGCACCGTAGTCAGCACGGTTCTTTCCTCTCCTTCATAGATGCCCTTTCCGCAGAGAAGCGTACCTCCCCGGCCAATGTGAGCCTTGATTATATCAGCTATATCCTGATTTTTATCAGAAACAATGGAAACGGATTTTTCATATGAGATTCCTTCCAGGACCGCGTCGATCACCTTACCCATGATGAAGATTACCAACCAGGAGTATAAGGGGATCTTCCAGTCCTTAAAGGCCACAAAAGCAAGTAAAACGATGACAGAATCTACTATGATCATTAGTTGTCCGAGAGGGATCCGGGAGTACTTTCCAAGGATCATGGAAATCACATCCGACCCTCCTGTGGTTGCTTTGGATTTAAAGAACAATCCTACCCCCAGGCCAATCAGGGCGCCGCCGAAAATGGAAGAGAGCAGGGGATCGTCTTCCACCAGTGCTTTACCTTCGGAGAAGTAGCTCAACAAATCGATGTAAACCGCCGCCAGGATAAAACCTACTACGGTTTTGATGCCGAAGCGGGGGCCCAGGATCCTGGTGCCGATTAAGGTCAACGGGATATTAAAAGCCAGGGCCACCAGCCCGATAGGCGTATGTAGCAGGTAGTGGATGATGATGGATATGCCATAGATGCCACCCGGAACAATTTTATAGGGAATGATAAAATATACGTATCCGGCCGCCATAATCAAGGTACCAGTCATAATATAGAGGTAGGATCTTATCCAATTTTTGGTGAATACCTTTTCCCTGGGAATAAATCTTGCCATGCCGTTAGTTTTGCGCAAAACTAGGTATAGCATTTACCGAAAACAATGACAAATTCCATGCTTTTTCCAGCCAACTATTTTCTCTTCCGGGTGTTACCTATATATCTTAGCCCTGGACTTTAAATTTTTCCGATTTGAATGATCAAAAGACGGCCATCGTATTGGGGGCCACCGGACTCACCGGAGGCCTGCTTGTTGACAGCTTAATAGACAACGATGCATATAGGCTTATTAAGCTTTTTTCCAGAAGGCCTTCCGGATACAGCTCTCCTAAGGTCCGGGAATTTGTGGGAGATGTGCTGCAGCTGGAACAATTTAAGGATGATTTCTTTGGCGATGAAGTATTCGTTTGTGTGGGAACTACCTCGGCCAAGACCAGAGACCGGTCTGTTTACAGGGACATTGATTTTGGAATACCCGTAAGTGCAGCCCGGCTGGCCGTTGAGAACAAGATACCTGTATTCATGGTGATATCGGCCCTGGGTTCCAATGCAGGAAGCAGGGTATTCTACAACCGGACCAAAGGAGAGATGGAGCAAGCTGTGCTGGAACAGGAGCTTCCTCATACCTTCATACTGCGTCCTTCTCTGATCGTGGGAAACAGGGAGGAGAGACGTATGGGGGAAAGTGCTGCAGAGGTGCTGCTTAAGATACTGCAGGTTTTTCTGCGGGGAAATCTCAAGAAATACAAAGCAATAAATGCCGAAAGTATTGCTGCAGCTATGATAGAGCTGGCAGGGTCTCTACCCGATATGCAAATAATAGAATCTGATTTAATACAAAAACTTGGAGAAACATGAATCACGCCATCTTATTAAATAATCGCCCCAAAGGAATGCCGCAAACCGACGATTTCAATTTTGTGGAGGAAGACATGCCAGCAATCCGGAAGGGAGAAGTTCTGCTGAAAACAAGCTATGTCTCAGTGGATCCTTACCTGAGGAGTAAAATGAACGATGCCAAATCCTATACGGCCCCTTTTGAATTGAATAAACCCATGTATTCGGGAATCATTGCCGAGGTCGTGGAATCCAGGCATTCCGGTTTTGAGGTGGGTGAGTTTGTATCGGGCATGCTTGAATGGAAAGTGTATCAGGCTTCCGATGGCAGGGGTCTGAATAAGGTGGATGTGGGAAGGGCTCCATTATCTTCCTACCTGGGAGTACTGGGAATGACGGGGCTTACCGCCTTTCTGGGGCTCTCCGAAATTGGAAAACCCAAAGGAGGGGAAACTGTGGTCGTTTCGGGTGCTGCAGGAGCAGTGGGAAGCGTGGCAGGCCAGATTGCTAAAATCATGGGCTGCAGAGTAGTAGGTATTGCCGGTTCGGATGAGAAGTGCAGCATGCTTAGCTCGGACTATGGTTTTGATGAGGCCATAAATTATAAGACAAGCAAAAATATGCGCAAGGCCATAGCTGCTGCCTGTCCCGATGGAGTAGATGTGTATTTTGATAATGTGGGCGGAGAAATTTCGGATGCAGTTCTGGTAAAGATCAATCAGTTCGCACGCATTGTTGTTTGCGGGGCCATTTCCGTGTACAATGCCACCTCCCTGCCCCAGAGCCTGAGTGTACAGCCCTTCCTGGTCAAGAACAGCGCCTTAATGCAGGGTTTCATTGTGACCGATTTCGAAGCCTCCTTTCCACAGGCCCTGGCACAACTTTCCCAGTGGCTGAAAGAGGACAAATTGAAGTACTCCGAGACCGTAGTGGAAGGCTTTGATCAGGTCCCCCGGGCCTTTATGGATCTCTTCGAGGGAAAGAATACGGGCAAGATGCTTGTTAAGGTATAGCGCAAACAATGAACCAACTTTCCTGCTGAGTTGTTTCCTCACCGTTAAGTAATCTGATTATTGAAAAATGTCACTGATGAAGAAGTTATTTTACCCCGGAACCAGAGAGGATTTTCTGGATATTCTGGTTCTTGTATTAAGAGTTAGCATTGCAGCATTTATGCTCACCCATGGATGGCCAAAACTAAGTAAGTTACTGGCAGGTGGTGAGATCCAGTTTGCGAACCCCTTTGGTCTGGGACCGGCCATTACACTGATCCTCGTCGTTTTTGCAGAGTTCTTCTGTTCCCTATTAATCGGTATTGGTCTGGGTACCCGTCTGGCATCCGTTCCACTGATGATTACCATGCTGGTTGCGGCTTTCGTGAGCCATGGAGCCGATCCCTTCAGACAGAAGGAAATGGCTCTATTATATTTCTTGTTTTACCTGACATTCTTCATATTGGGAAGTCGGAAATATTCCCTCGATTACTTGCTTAAAAGATAATCCATGACAGAAGTACCCAAGAAAAAGATTACCCGTGAAGGTCTTCGCAATTCCCTAAAACTATACAGCTACATACGTCCTTTCCTTACCGAATATCTCTTTGGTATGTTCTTTTTGCTGGGCTCCAGCCTGGCCAGCCTGGCTTTCCCCAAATTGCTGGGTGATCTGGTTAATTCCGGAAACGAAGGTTCATTGGGAGAGACCATAAATCAGACTGCCTTGTTACTGGGCATCCTGCTGCTGGTACAATCTGTATTTTCATACTTCAGAGTGATTCTCTTTGTGAATGTAACGGAGAAATCACTTGCTTCCCTGCGCCGTGCCACTTACAACCACCTCATTAAATTACCCATTAAGTTTTTTGAACAAAGAAGGGTTGGAGAGCTTAACAGCCGGATCTCAGCCGATGTGGCCCTCCTGCAGGAAACTCTGACAACTACCCTGGCTGAATTTATCAGGCAGATCATAATCATCATTGGCGGCACCGTATTGCTGGCACTGACGTCCGTAAAGCTGACTCTCTTCATGCTGGCTATTCTTCCACCCATGATGATTCTGGCCCGCATTTTCGGACGCTTCATTCGAAGGTACTCCAAGGAGGTGCAAAAAGAAGTGGCCGAATCCAATACGGTGGTCGAAGAAACCCTTCAGGGCATCCAGAGTGTGAAAGCTTATACCAACGAACATGTGGAAATGAAGAGGTATAAGAAGAAGACCATAGATATTGCTGCTCTGGGCATGAAAAGCGGTAAATACAGGGGTGCCTTTTCATCCTTCATCATTTTTGGGATTTTCGGTGCCATATCGGCCGTGGTCTGGCAGGGATCGCGATTAATGGCCATGGGCGAGATGGCTTCGGGCGACCTCTTCTCCTTCGTCATTTATTCTGTATTTGTGGGAGGGAATATCGGGGGACTGGCCACCCTTTTCACCAACATACAAAGGTTTATCGGAGCTACTGAGGATCTCTTTGAGCTATTCGAAGAAAAAGAGGAGGACCTGAATGAAATTGAAAATATCAAACCTGAATTCCGGCTGAATGGGAGCATCCATCTCAAAGACCTTAGCTTTTCCTATCCATCGCGGCAGGAAGAAACAGTATTGAAGAATATCACCCTGGATATCGATCCCAACAAACTGATTGCCATTGTCGGATCCAGTGGAGCCGGGAAAAGTACCCTGGCCTCACTGCTGTTGATGTTGCACTATCCCAACAGGGGAGATCTGTTCTATGATGGCACAGATTGTCATGACATCCCTCTTTCGGTTTTACGGAGTCAGATTTCCCTGGTACCCCAGGATATTTTCCTCTTTGGCGGAAGCATTAAGGAGAACATTGCTTATGGGAAACCCACTGCCTCAGAGGCGGAAATCCTGTCTGCAGCAAAACAGGCCAATGCCATGGAATTCATCGACAGGTTTCCCGGGAAACTGGATACACTGGTAGGGGAAAGGGGCACTCAGCTCTCGGGCGGACAACGACAGCGTATAGCTATTGCCCGGGCTGTTCTGAAGGATCCTCGCATCCTGATCCTTGATGAAGCTACTTCTTCCCTGGATTCAGAATCGGAGAAACTGGTTCAGGACGCATTGGAAAAACTCATGAAGGGCCGTACTTCCATCGTGATTGCTCACCGTCTTTCCACCATCCGTAAGGCAGACAATATCGTGGTGATCGACCAGGGACAAATCGCAGAACAAGGTACCCACGATCAATTGATCAGGCAGACCGAGGGCATTTATAAAAAGCTCAGTGAACTTCAGTTTGGGTCCTAGGTCGCAGACATGCATTGAGTATTATCCTAATCGCTTGTTAAATAAGGTGTTAATTATCTCTTTTCAGGCCATTTATCCCTTAAATGCTTGTATTTTGTTGATGCTTCCCGGGTTTCCTT